>Ga0184615_10000900_pt1 | contig 16028 bp, 13 predicted proteins | sample PLM4_65_coex_FD_133134 | JGI IMG/M metagenome (GOLD analysis project Ga0184615, IMG submission 133134) | Groundwater sediment microbial communities from an aquifer in East River, Colorado, USA - PLM4_65_coex | ecosystem: Environmental > Terrestrial > Soil > Riparian zone | place: USA: East... | reverse complement strand
GCGGGTGTATCCGCGACGGCCAGGCGCACGTGCGCGGGCCGCACCAGCTGCGCCCCATCCCCGAAGGCGAGCAGCATGGCCTTGTGCGCGATGATGTTGATCAGGCGCGGCACGCCACCGCTCCAGCGATGCACGAGACGCGCCGCCGGCGCGGTGAAGAGGCGGTCGCCGCGGAAGCCCGCGACGCGCAGCCGGTGGGCCAGGTACTGGTCGACCTCGTCGCGCCGCAACGCCGTCAGGCAGTACTGAAACGTAATGCGCTGCTTCAGCTGGCGCACCGATTCGCCCTCGAGCTTCTGGTCGAGCTCGGGCTGGCCGAACAGGATCACCTGCAGGAGCTTGCGCTTCTCGGTCTCGAGATTGGTGAGCAGCCGCAGCGCCTCCAGCGTCTCGATCGGCATCGCCTGCGCCTCGTCCAGGCACAGCACCACGGTCTTGCCCTGGCGGGCAAAGTTGAGCAATCCGCGCGAGAGTTCTTTCAACAGGTGATGCTGGTCGGCGTCCTGCGGCAGCGCCAGGCGCAGCTCCGCGGCAAGCGCGAACAGCAGCGTGCGGGGCTCGAGGTACGGATTCGGGATGTATGCCGAGACGTGGTTGTGATCGATGGACGCCAGGAACCTGCGGCACAGCAGCGTCTTGCCGGTGCCGACCTCGCCCGTGATCTTGAGGAAGCCCTCGCCGTTCTTGACCGCCACCAGCAGTGTATTGAGCGCCTCCTGATGACTCCTGCAGGCATAGGCGAAGCTGGTGTCGGGCGTGATCCCGAACGGCATTTCGCGGAGCCCGAAGTGGGTTATATACATGTTCCGAGATTCGTGTCCCGGGATCCGGGCGCGAGGTTCAGGAGTCAGAGTTCAGGGTTCCAGCCTCCTGAACCGCCGATTTTAAACCTCGAACCTGGAACTTGAAACCTTGAACGCCCTCACTGCCGCGGCTGCGGGGACGGCCTGGACTCGAGCACGCGGAGGCGCTCGCGCGTGTCGGTGAGATCCTGCTGCCAGTTGCGATCGCCGTGAACGATCGTGGGCTTCAGCAGGATCACGACCTCGCTCTTGGTCGTGCGCCGGGTGCGCTGCTGGAACAGCACGCCGAGGCCCGGCACGTCGCCCAGTCCCGGGACCTGGGAATCGGCGCTCAGGGATTCCTGTCGCATGAGACCCCCGATCGCCACGATGTTGCCGTCCTGCACGCGCACGATGGTGTCGGTCTCGTTGACGCTGCTGGAGGCGAGCGGAAGCGTGAATACGCCGAGCGTGCCGAGGTCCACCACCTTGCGCTGCTCCACCACCCGGCTCACCTGGGGGTGGACGTGCAGGATAATGTTGTTGTTGTCGTCGATCTGGGGCGTCACGTCGAGCGCGATGCCGGAGAAGAACGGCTGCACCGTGATGGTCGGCGATATCGTGGTGCTGGTGCCGCTGGTGGTCGAGGTGGTGGATACATTGGTCACGAAGAAGTCGTCCTGGCCGACCTTGAGCACCGCCTTCTGGTTGTTGATGGTCGCCACGCGCGGGCTGGAGAGCACGTTGACGGACCCCTGGGTTTCGAGGAAGGCCAGCAGCGCCGCGAAGTTGGTGGTCTGAAGCGCGAGGCCGAAAACGGAGCCGGGCGCTCCCACCCCGGCGGCAAGCGACGCAGCGGCGCCAAGCGTGGCGGTTACGCTGGAAGCGGGATCGATGGAGCCGTCCGGCAGGATCGCGGTCGGCGTGGCCAATGGACCGGTGTTGCCGATGGTGGTTCCAGGCCGGACGACTCCGCCGACGGCGCGCGTGTTGCCGTCGCGGAATCCCGCCCAGTTGATGCCGGCCTCGAAGCCCTCGCGCAGCGTGACATCGATGATCTGCGCCTCGAGCACCACCTGCCGCTCGACGATCAACTGCATCGACTTCAAGAACGCTTCAACCGAGCGCAACTCCGCCGGCAACGCCCGCACCACGATCACGCCGGACTGCGAGTTGACGATGACGTTGCGGCCCTCGCCCCCGCCCACGATGGCGGTGATCGACTTCACGATGTCGCCCCAGAAGTTGCTGTCCGAGGAGGTCGTGACGCGGGTGCTTTCGGTGAGACGCTGCGGCTGGCCTCCGACCGCGCTGGTCGGCGCCGGCGCGCCCGGGGCGCCGGTAGTCGAAGCCGTCGGCGCATCGGTGATCGAGCCGGAACTCACCCGCACGTCGCTGCGCCCGACGCGGCTCGCCTGAATGTAATTCACGTTGAATACGCGGGTCTGCATGGTTATCGGCAGCACCGTAATGCGGTTGCCCTGCACCCGGTACTCGTAGCCGTAGAGGTCGCGCATGGTTTCGAGCGCCTCGATCACCGTGACGTCCTTCAGGTTCACCGAAATGGTGTCGCGCACCTCGGGGTGCACGACCATGCTGTAACGGGTGCCGGATACGATTGCCATGAATACCTGGCCCGCCGGCGCGTTGTTGACGTTGAGATCGAAGCGCTGATCGAGCGGCGCGCCTTCCGCCCTCGGCATCTCCACCACCAGCGGCGGCAGCAGCGCCTGGCTCACCCTGTCGGGCGCTGCCGGCTGGGCGCGTTTCGCCACCGCGTCGTCCATTTCGCTGCCAATGCGATCGCGGGTCGCATCCCGCCGCGACCACTGCTCAGAGCAGCCGGCCACGGCAACAATGGCGATCGCGAGCAGCACGACTTTGCGGATCATGGCCGCGCTTCCTGGCGCACCGGCGCGCCGGTATCGGCAGGGGATTTCGCATCGCGTGGCGGCTTCGCCCCCGCATTGCGCGGGGCGCTCTTCGCCGCAGCCGGCGCCGCCAACGCCACCGGCACGATTTCGCGCTTCTCCACGCCCGGGTGGATCTTGAGCACCTGCTGCGCACCGCCGCTTCTCAGCACCACTTCGCTCTCCGCGACCTTGACCAGCACGGCATCGCCGTACTTCTCCCCGAGCCTCACCATCACGCCGTTGATGATCGCTGCGCTACGCGTTGGCGAGATCATAACCGATTGCAGCATGATGCCGCCCGCGGTATCGCTTTCCGCATCGGCCGCGCCTGCGCCGAGGCCCACCGGCGGGCGGGTGGGGTCGATGACCAATTTTTGAGCAGACACCACGATGGGAAGGAAGAGCATCGCTGCGAACAGCGCAAGGCGCCTCGCTGCAAAACTGTGGTTCAGGCCTCCGCCCTCAGCCCTCATCGCTCATCCCTCAAACAATCAGCCACGCCTTGTTCAGGCTCAGGGTCTGCACCGTCAGCGTGGCCCGCAGCCTGGGATATTGCTCGGTGCGCACGCTGATGCGACCCCAGAACATCTGCCACGGCAGCTTCTCGAGCTGCGTGAGGTAATCGTGCAGCTCGAAATAAGAGCCCTGGAACGTGATTTCGAAGCTGTGCTGGTACACGGTGCGCTCCGGATCCTTCGGCGCGGGCTTCGCGGCCTTGCCGGCGGGCGCAGCGGCCGGGGTCTCGAAGCGCTGCACCGGCAGGGTGCGCAGCGAGAGGAGCTGCAATCCGCGGCTGCGCGAGAGCATTTCTTCCAGCAGCCTGGCCATGCGCTCGGGCGGCACCAGCCCGCGCTGCAATCCCTGCATGTTCTGGTCGATCTCGGCGAGCTGCTGGCGAAGCGCGTTGCGGTACGAACGCCTGACGTCTTCAGGATCCACAATCGGGACCTGCCCCGCCAGCACGGTTTCCGCGATCTTGATGCTGTTGCGCGCCTCCGCGACCTGCCGCTCCAACTGCTTCCTGCGCGCTTCCAGCGGCTGCAACGCCAGCGCGTCGAACAGAAGCGCCACGCCCACGACCAGACCGACCAGCACTAGCACGCGCTCCCGTGGCTGTAGCGCGTCGAACCGGGCCGCAAGCTTGCGCCATTGCTCCCTCATGGCGTCTTCCCGTTCCCCGGATCGTCCATGGCGATCAGGCTGAATTCAAGGTGGCGCGGAACGGGCGGGGCTTTGCCCGCCGCTTTGTCCTTGTCCGCCGCGGTCTCGGGCTTGGGTCGGCTCATTTCCAGCCGCGCAAAGCTGCGGCCCGCGAGTACCTCCTCCCGGTGGAGGCGCTGGATATAGCTCGGAACGAGCTCCGGGCTCAATACGCGTCCCCGGATCTCCAGCTCGCCGCTGCCGGCGATGCTGAACCCGGTGAGCCACAGGCCGCTCAAGGACTGCCGCGAGAAGGCGCGCAGGTATTCGGCAAAGCCCTTCTGATTGCCGAACGCGCCGCCCTTCAGCGCCGCCATCGCTTCACGTCCGAGCTTCAACTCGCTTTCCAGCCGTCCAATCTCGGCATCGAGCCGGGCGTCGGGCCTGTGCGCAGCAGACCTGCCCTTCAGTTTTTCCACGTAGCCCTTCTGGGAACGGAGGATCCCCTCTGCGGTGCGCAGCTCGGCTGCAAGGCCGCGCACCTGCTGCTCAAGATAGAGTTGGTAGCCGAGCAGCGCGAACAGCGCCACACCCACGCACTGGGCAACGGTGGCGAGCGTAAGCAGCTGCCGCCGCTTGCGGAAGGCGGGACTGAGCAGATTGATGTTCTGGCTCATGCCGGCGCCTCCGACACGCCTCGGGACGGACAAGCGCTCCAGCGTCGGCCCCGGCATAACAACCTGCAACCCGAAACCCGCAACCCGAAACCCAAGATTCGAATGTCGGAAATCATGCGCCCCTCTCCTCTCGCAGCGCGGCGCCGATCAGCTGCAGGCACTGCGCCTGCCGCAACGGCTCGTGCAACTCGGGAATGAGCGGAAAATCCATGATCGCGGACAGGTAGAGCAGCTCCACCGGCACATCCAGGTTGGCGGCGAGGTATTCCCCCAGGTCCTCCGCGCCGGGCAATGGCGTCACCACAACTTTCGCCACTGCCACGTGGTGGAACTGGCGGTCGAAATGATCGAGCGAGCGCTGCAGTTCCAGCACCAGCCGGTCGTAGAGGGCGCTGCGCTGATCGGGAAACGCGCTCGAAAGGCTCCCGATCGATACGTCGATGCGGCGGTGCTGGAAGAGCTCGCCGCCGCTGGTGAAGGTCAGCAAGGCTGACTGCTCGTCGAACGCAAGCAGGGCCAACCCCCGGCCTTCCGCTTCCAGGCATTGCGCGAAATTGCGCTGCGCGAGTTCCGGTATGTCGATCACCTCGAGCGGAATGTCGGCGTCGTGAAACGGCTTGACGGTCGCGGCAACCACGTCGTTCCTGGCCGCGACCGCAAGCATCTGCGGCGTGCGTCCCGCCGCTTTCTCCGGCTGGGGAATGAACAAGGCATCGACCGTGGCCGCCTCGACCGGGCAGTCGATCATGTCCTTGATGCGCCAGCGCACCGCGCTCCTTGCTTCCTGCGCCGGCACGTTGGGAGCGTCAACCTGCACCAACTGATAGTCACCGCTCCTCAGGAGCGTGGTGCAGCGGTAGCGCTCGAGTTGCAGCTCCTTGCGCAGCCGTGCGAGCGTCGCCGCATCGCCGCCCTCCTTGCGATACGAGTTGCAGAGCGTGATCTCCGGCCGTGCCTTGCCGGCCGCAGAGACGTGCGACACGTCCACGTGGTCCGGCCACAGATTGATGCACAACCAGCCCGGTATGCGCTTGGTGGCACCCGGGAACCTCATGTCTTTCGCGCCCCAAGAGTGGTTTGCTTCAATAGCGAGGTCCGCCGGGTGATGGGCCGAAGAAGACCTGGGCGTGGCGTCAAGAAAGCGAGGAATACTCCGGGACGATGGCGCAGTCCGTCCGTCATCGCCTGGACCGCGCGGCGAAGCATCAAGAGCATCGCGCAGGTGATTCCTGCCGCGAAACCAAGTCGCGTTATCCGCGGAGGAGTGAAGTTGGACTTTCTTTCAGTCGGGCTGAGCGCTACCGCAAGTCGATGGCTACCCAGCACCGTCATCCCCCGGCCACCCGCGTCCGACCCATGGGTCTGAACTGAGCGATCCGCTCCTGCGGACGTGCCACGCGGCGTAATACCCCAGTCTGAAATCGTCGCATCCGGGCAAGCTGCATCTTAGAGCCTTGTCGCCGCTCCTCCGCCTGGGGCCAATCGGTCATGGCCGCCCCAGCGTATTGTGTCCGGCCTACCTGGTCGACACTATACCTGGTAGCTGAGCCCACGCGCTAAGATAGTCGAATTCTGCAAGAAAAACAAGACAATCAGGGCGAAATCCGCCCTCAATCCGCCGACTTTCGCCGGGGCAAGAAAGCGGTTCCCAGCCAACCGCTAGAAGTTCTCGCGGACGAAGATGATTTCTTCAGCGCCCTTGAAGACCCCGAAGGTGGCCCGGGCGGTAGGGTTCTGGTCGTAGGCGGCGCCGGTCCAGTTGCCCTGGAGATGCGGCAGATTGGCGGTCGTTGCGGAGCCCGGCGCGCCCCCCACGGAGGTGCAGGTGTTGCCGCTCGCGGCGGCGCCGAGATTGACCGTGAGATCGACGCTGCCGTTGTTGCCGCTGCCCGGCGCAGCCAATTGCAGCGTTCTGCGCCCGGCGTTGAGCGTTCCGCCCCCGCTGATGGCCGTCTCGCACGTCGGCAATCCGCTCAAGTTGCCGGTGTAATTGCCCATGGCGTCGTTGGCCGACGCGATCGACGTGCAGCTGTCCTGGATGTTGGTGATGAAGGCATTCGTGGGCGCCCCGCTCCAGTACTGCGCCTCAACCTGGACCGGCAGCGGCACCAGTTGTGAACCGTTGGCGTTGCCAATGCGCAACCTGCCGTAACGGAACGCATTGCCGGAATCGAAGCCAATGCCGGAGCCTCCGCCATTGAACAACAACGGAGTACTTGTCGTGATCGTTCCCTGGCTGGCGCCCGCTTCCGATGCATCCGACACGCTCAGCGTGAGAGACAGATTGGAGTTGAATGGCGCTTGCGGTACCGCGTTATCGCGCACAAACGCGATCGCATCACTCGCGTTCGCGGTATAGGTTCCCGTGCCCGTGCCCGCGGTTTCGCTCACCGTCGGCGTCGTGATCCCCGCCGTGTCGAGTAGCATCACCGGCGAGTTGGCGAACGCCTGGGAGGCGCTCGCATTGGTGAGTTTCCACAGCGCCCCCGTGTAGTTTGTGGTCGTCCCGCCGCTCGAGTCTTTCGCCTCGATCATCGCCACCGGCATTGTGGCATAACGGAAACGTTGGCCGATGTAGGTAAAGCTGCGCGTGGCGCAGGCGGCATCATTGAACGTCCGGAACACCGGCGCGGTTACCGGTGTGACATCGAAATGATCAGGCACGAAGCGGCCGACGTTGATGGTTGTGCTGCACACGTAGCGGCCGGCCGCCGTGCAGTCGCCACTGGTATCGGCCGCATCTACGCTGGCAAACGTCGAATCCACCAGCTGCAAGTTGAACGATCCCGCCTCGGCGTAGGTCGCGGCATTCGAAGCAAGCTGCCCCGCCGCAAATGTCGTGGTAAGCGTGAGGGTTCCGAACGTGGCCATGCACGCCGTCCCGACGCACGCGGTCAGATTCGTGGTCGGCGCGCCGGCATAGTTGGTCGTAATCGCCGCCGCCGAATTCACCGCATCGGCGCGAACCGTGAACGGCCGGCCCGCCTTGTGCACGTTACCGCCTGCTGCGGCAGCGTTCGCGAGCGTCCGCGCGATTCCCGCCGTCTGCCAGTCGTTGTCGGTGACGCTGAAATTGGCGAGCGTGTTCGGGCGCATCGCGAAGTTGTCGGTCGAGCAGCCCTTGGCCGTCGCGCCGGCATAGGTGGCGCCGATCGGGTAAATCATGCGGATGCGCAGGTTCGGAAACGCGTTGGCCACGGTGATGCCGGCGACCGTTCCCACGCCGTTGGCAAGAGTCACCGTCCAGCTCACCGGAAGTGTGGCGACCACCGGCCACGCCGCATTGCAGTTGGCGGCGTCCACCGGGCCCCCGCTGCTGCTGTCGACCACTTCGACCTTGACGTCGCCGCTGAATCCCGCTTCGACCGCCGTGCCGGCTGCGTTTACCGCCACGACCGCGAGCGAGAAAGCGCTGCCAGCGATCTTGGTCGTGATGACGCCATTGATTCCGGCAGGCGCGCCGTCGTAGGCGTTGAAGCGGCCCGGAATTGCGATAATCGGCGCCGGTCGCAGGGCGAGGATATGGGTCGCGCCGGTATCGGCGTTCGCCGAGGCCGTCGCCGTCTTGACGCCGGTCGCGCCGACAGAGCCTTGCTCAACCCGGTTCAGCTCGAGCGACTGGCCGGCGGCATTGGGCACCGCGAGGTTCGCGCGGTCAGCCGACTCGATCATTCCGGCCGGCGGCGCCCATGTCGCCGAGGAAGCAAAGGTGTGCGCAGTGACGATCATGGTGTTCGCCACCGTGGTCGCGACGCTCGGCGTAGCGTGAGTCAAGGCGCTCGCCGTGGTCTGCCCGTTTTCGACGTTTACCGGCAGGGCCGTATCGACGCCGGCGAAGGACTGGACGCCGCCCGCGGCGGCCGTGGCAACGGCGCTGAAGGCGAACCGGTGGACCGCGGGCTCGCCGGCGATCGCGGTGCGCCGGAACGTCTCGAGGGTGTTCGCCGTGCCGGCGGCGTTGACGGTGCGGCGGATCGAGGTCCAGCCCGCCGGCGGCGTGATCGTCAACGTCTGTGGCTGGAACCCGATCGCCGCGATCATGACGTCGCCGGCCGCCGTCCCGGCAGGCGTCGGCAGGTCGATATCGTTGGTCGCCTGCGGTCGCAGCGCGAGGATGTGGGTGTTGCCGAAGTCGGCGCTGCCACCGCCGCCCGCCGCCGTCGCAGTCTTGACGCCGGTGGCCCCCGCTGCTGCCTGGAGCACACGGTTACCCTCGATCGACTGGCCAGTGGCGCTCGCGCCAGCGCTGCGCTGGTCGAACGATTCAGTCATCCCGCCGGGCGGCGTCCAGTTCTGCGACGACGAATACGTGTGATGGGTCACGACCATGGTATTGGCGACGGTGGTCGCGACGTTTGGCGTCGCGTGCGTGGTCGCGCTCGGGGTGGTCTGGCCGTTCTCGATGTCGATGGCGTTCGAGGTGTCGACTCCCGCGAACGCCTGGATGCCGCCGACGGCGGTGGCCGCCGCCGAGAACGGCCAGTAATAGCTCCCGGGCTCGGTGGCAGTGGCCACCTTCATGAACACGGCGAGCGAGTTGGTGACGCCGCCGGCATTGTTGGTGCGCCGGATCAGGGTCCACCCGGAAGGCGGCGTGACCGTCACCGAGGTCGGCGTAATTCCGATCGCAGCGATCATGACATCGTTCTCGATCGCCGTCGCCGGCCGCGCGATGGTGATGCTCGTGCCTGACGGCCGCAGCGCGAGTATGTGGGTCGCGCCGGTGTCCGCGTTGCCGCCGACGGTTGCCGTCTTGGCGCCGGTCGCCCCGGCGGCGGCCTGCACCACGCGCGAGCCCTCGAGCGCCTGGCCGGCGGCGTTGTTGGGGGCCGGTGACGCGACATCGAAGGATTCCGTCATGCCGGCGGGCGGAGTCCACGTGCGGGAAGAGGACAGTGTGTGTGACGTGACTACCATCGTGTTCGCGACCGTGGTCGTGACGCTGGGTGTCGCATGGGTCAGGGCGGACGGAGTCGTCTGTCCGTTCTGCACGTCTATCGGCGTAACGGAGTCCACCCCGGAGAAAGACTGGATGCCGCCGACCATAAACGTCGCGCCAGAGACGCCCCACGCATAACTCGACGGCTCAGTTGCGCCGGCGGTCCTGCGATAGACCGCTAGCGAACTCGCGGTGGCGGCCGGCTGGTCGATGCGATTGACCAGGGTCCAGCCGGCAGGTGGTGTTATCGCCGTGGTATTCGGCTGCACCGCGATCGCCGCGATCATCACGTCGCCCTGCGCGGTGCCGGCCGGCTGTGCGATGCGCAACGCTGGGCGCAGCGCGAGGATATGCGTGTTGCCGACGTCGGCGTTGCCGCCCGCGTTCGCCGTTTTGACGCCGGTCGCGCCCGCCGCCGCTTGGACCTGGCGATTACCTTCGATGGACTGACCGGCCGCGTTGTTGGCCGGAATGCTTCTGGCATCGAAAGACTCGGTCATGCCGCCGGGCGCCGTCCACGTGCGCGATGACGAAAAAGTGTGCGACGTGACGAGCATCGTGTTGGCCATCGTTGTGGTCACGCTCGGCGTTGCGTGCGTGGTCCCGCTGGGCGTGGTCTGCCCGTTCTCCACATCTATCGGGTTGACCGTGTCCACGTTGAAGAAGGTCTGGATGCCTCCCACCGCTCCCGTCGATGCCGAAAACGTCCAAGTGTAGTTCGCGGGCTCGGCGGCGGTTGCGACCTTGCGATAGACGGCGAGCGAGTTGGCATTGGCCGTCGCGTTGGTCGTCTGGCGCACGAGCGTCCAGCCGAAAGGCGCCGTGATCGTCGGCGAGCTGGCGGAGACGCCAACCGAGGCGATCATCACATCGTTTTCGACCGTATTCGCGGGCCGCGCAATGGTGAGCGTCAGGATGCCGCTCGCTGCGGACGCGGATGCCGCGGCGCGGAACGCCGGCGAGACCGATGTCGGGGTGCCCGAGTTGCTTGCAGCACGGAAAACGATGTTGCCGCTCGCCGCGCTCGTGGCCGCGCGGAAGGTGATCGCGCCCGTGCCGGGGCCCGCCGCCGAAGATGCGCCGCGAAATGCGATCTGCGCTTCGGCCGGATGGGGCAACAGCGCGCCCGCCAGCAGCGCGAGAATAACCGGAATAACCGGGGGCAGACCACGATTCTGGCTTGAGATCGCGGCACTATGTTGCCGCCGCCAGCAGGCGCGCGCGACCCCGCGCTGCCAGCGCCACAGCACGTCACTCGGGGTGGTTCGAGCCGCGTTCATCACTGTTTTCAATGATTTCACACACCTCCGCACAGCGACATGCAACAAGTGCTCAATGCCGGGCGAGCGGCCACAGCGGGCCGACTGGCGGCGCGCGACGCGACGTGAATTCCCGATGGTTCGTGACGTTTTCCACAGCATCGGAAATGCCCCGTGCGGCGTCACCCTAACCGCATTCAAAACGCGGACCAACCGCGGTCGGATCCTTGCACTTGGAGAGCGTCGCCTGGAGCTGGCGCTCGACATAGCCGCTTGCCGGCGACGCGTTCGGGCATGCGCCGGCGGAAGGCTGGTTGCATGCGGTGGCGATGATCTGGTAGGCGCCCACGTTGCGATTGCCTTCGGTGGTCGGGGCATTGATCGTCGCGTTGCAGGTCACCGTCACCGAAAATGGGGACAGAGACCCGGCCAGACCGGTGAGATTGGTCGGTGAAGCGGGGCAGACCGGCAGCGCGGGCGTGCCGATGGTGTTGTTGGGATCGAGCACCTGCCACGCGCCCCACTCGATGCCGGCGCGCGCGGCCTGGTAGGCGCGCACGCCCTGCACGTCGAGCTGCTGGCTCGACTGCTGCAATCCCGTCACCGAGACGATGAAGGCGCCGAGAAGGGACAGCACCACCAACAAGAAAATGGCAGTGACGATGCTGAAACCGCGCGGTCGCCGGGACGCGCGATTCGCGATTCGTGATTGGTGATTCATGCTAGGGAACGTTGTTTACGTGTACCTGCTGGAACAGCTGCACCTGTTCGCCCTGCTGCTGTACCTGAAGGCTGAGCGACACCACGCCGGTGCGCTGGGTGGCGCCGCTCGCCCCAGCATAGGAGAAGCTGCAGGCGGGGATCGAAGTCGCCAGCAGCGCGTTGCTGGGCGCGGTGGAGAGCGGTGCAGCGGCGACATTGTTGGGCTGCGCCGCCTGGATGGGGTAGCCGGCGATGCGGCGCACCGTCCCGCCGACGGGGTCGCACGCGTAGGTCACCGGAAACTGCACGACCTGGAAGCGCTTGCCCGGCGACGCAAAGGGAAACAACTTGGCCGCGGACAGCGTGATCGTCGTCGCGGTGTTGCTCGCATACGCGGCGCGGTTGTCGCCGACGTAGGCGTTGGCGGTGGCGATCGCGGGATCCCAATTCAAGTTGTAGACCACGATGGAGTCGCCGGCCGCCATCGCCGGCATCGGTCCGATGACATCGAATGTGGTATCCGCAGCGGTAAAGTTGAGGGGATCCCCTCCTCCACCTGAATCCACATCGGAGCGGTAGCGCCCGCCGCCGCTCACCTGCAGGTACTCGAGGTAGTTGACGCCGCCGGCTGCGGTGATGCGGATGCTGTTGGGCAGCGCCGTGCGCAGATCGCGCGTGATGCGCCGCAGCGCGGTGTCGGCGATGTCGCTCAACTCCGCCCGCCGCGCGGCGTCGATGTAGCCCTCCACCGGACGCCGGATGAAGACGGCGACCGCCGCCGCGAGGATGCCGGTGATCGCGATCACCACGATCATCTCGATCAGGGTCACGCCGCGCGCCCGCGGCACCTCGTGATTCGTGATTCGTGATTCGTGATTCGGAATTGTTCGCATCGTCAAAACCCGTCACGGCAGGGCATTGGGCGCGTAACGCACGCGGTAGCCGTGGAGCGTGGCAATGGTGTTGCCGGGACCGGTGACGGTCACCGTGATCAGAAGCGAATCGCTCGCCGGGATCGCGCCCAGGGCCTGATTCGCTACGCTGACTGTCGCCGTGTAGGCGCCGAGCCCGGTGATGGCGGCGCCGGAGATGTCGGTGATGCCGGGACCCATGCTGAACCCGTTGTAGTCATTGACGTTGTCGTAGGGCGTGGTGACGCCCAGGCGCGTTTCAGGTCCGTAGGGCGGGGACGCTTCCGCACCGGGGTTCTCGACCGATGCGGCCGCCGTACAGCCCGTCGCACCCACTGCCGCACTCAGCGCGGTCGCGGCTTGGGGGTCATCGGGATCGCAATAGGTGAGCGGCATCAACTGCACTTCCTCCAGCACCGCTTCCGCGACCGCCAGCGCTTGCTTCTGGATCACCGGATCGGCGCTGGCGCGCGTGGAAACATTGAGCGCGCCCAGCACGCCCGCCACGGCGGCGCCGACGATGACGATGAAGACGATCAGCTCGACCAGCGAAAGTCCAGCGGACTTTCGCAGTCTCAAGTTTGACGTTTGAAGTCTCAAGTTCGGTTTCGAGAAAGCGCTTCGGGCATCTTCCAACTTGAAACTTGAGACTTGCGACTTGAGACGGGGGCTAGGGATGGACATAACCCGTCTCGCGCTCGACGACGATCTGGCGCGCGGGATCGTCGGCGATGGTGCTCGTCAAGGTGATCGTGACCGCCGCGTTGGGATTGGGACGGCCGGCGCTGTCGAAGCTGTATGCGGCCGGTGTCAGCGCGACGCCGCTCGGCGCGGTGGCGATCAAGGCGTTGCCGGTGACCGGATTGATGATCGGCGTTGCGCATCCCGCCGCCGTGCCGGCGCTGACGCCCGCCACGGTCACGCACACGAAAACGTCCCTGCGCCACGCAATCGCCGTCTTCTGCGCGAATCGCACCACCGACTTCGCGCTGTCATAGAAGCCCCGCGATTGGAAGGTGCCAGTCCCGGTAAATCGCGGGATCGCGACCAGGGCTATGATGCCCGCGATCGTAATCACCACGATGAGCTCGACAACCGTGAACCCGATCGCAGCACTACGTCGGTGAAATAACATCCTGGACATTCCGTTGAATGCACGCACTGAAAACAAAACGGGTGAAGCTTCGTCCGAAGACGAGGGCTTCACCCGCCGTGAACTGCGCCCGACGTGGGGCCGCGTCGATCGGCCCTCTGAGAACGAGCGTTAGCAGGTGCCTACCGCAGCGCCCGCGTCGTTGACCGCGCCGGTGGCCTGGTCGTAGGTAACCGTGCAACCTGCCGGGCCGCCAACGGGCGTGCAAGTACGCACTGGCGATCCAGCGCAGGTGTATTGGGTGGCGGAAAGTCCGGCAGCCCGGTCGATCCCGGTTGCCGACGCCAGAGGCACACCTGCATTGGGGCCGGCACCCGTGCCTACATCCACGGTAGTACCGTCCGACAGCGTTACAGTCGGTGCGCCCGTCGACCCAGTCACCAGCCATTTCCCCCTGACCAATTCCACTGCGGCACGCATGCTTCCCGCCACGCCCTTCATGCTCGCGGCTCTCGCGTCGCTCTGCAGGTTGATGAATCGCGGCAGCGCGGTCGCGGCAAGTATGCCGAGAATGACGATCACCACGATCAACTCGATCAACGTGAAACCCTGATGAAGCTTGTTCATGTCGCTTACCTCCGTCTGTTGAATTTTGACCAATCTACCCGATTCCAACCACCGCCTGCCGTGAATTTTTTGCCCCTCATCGACCTGCCGTCGCCCGCCCGCTACCTCTCAGCAGCCCGTGGTAGTGACGATGCTGAACAGCGGTGACTGGTTCGGTCCGGTCGGCGCAGTATAGGTAAAACTGCAATTGACCGGGTCGTTGCCGTTGACCATCAAGCGCAGCACGCTGCCCTCCGCGGCGCCGCCACCTTGCACGTCGTAGCCGTCCGGGGAAGTTGGGCCGGCGCTGATTCCGGCGGCTGAGACGATTCCGGCGGAATCTGCCGTCGGGTAGGTGTCCACCATGGTGATGTTCATGCCCTCCATGTTCAGCGTGCCGCTGCCGGGCTGCCCGGTGCACTGCGGCGTGGCTGCCAGGCACCCCGCATGGGCCAGCGCTGCGGCGCCCTTCATTGCTCCCATTGCCCCATTCAACTTGGCGATACGCGCCTGCGTCTGCAGGTTGGCAAAACGCGGCAACGCGGTGGCGGCCAGTATGCCGAGAATGATGATCACCACAATCAGCTCGATCAGCGTAAAACCGCCGACCGCTCCGGAACCGGGCCGGACGTGATATTTCTCACAAAGTATCACTTGCATCCCTTTGATCTAGAGGCAAAACCTCTGCCAGTATACGCTGCGAACTTGATTAGCGCCAGCCGTAGGGTGTGACCGCGGTCAACGTGACGCCAGACACGCTCTCCACCACCGCGCCGCCGACGTTCAGCCGGTCCCGCAGCAGCTGCGCGCGAAAGCGGATCTGCTTTGTGTCTCCCGCAGTGGCGAGATCGAGCCGGTTTCCGGTATTCACTACGTAGACCAGCTGGCGTGCCGGCGCATCGAAATACCATCTGCCGAGCGTCGGCGGCTCGCGGTAGGCGCCGGCGTAGTTCGCCGGCCGCGGTTCCAACCACTGCATCGGGTCCCCCACCTCGAGCTGTCCGGCTTCCCGCTGCCGGTTGCCGATGATCATCTCCGCCAGGCGGATCTGCAGCCCGGTCTTGATCACCCGCACCGTGGACTCCATCGCCGCCTTCTCGGCCATCTCCTGGTAATAGGCAAGCCGGGTGAGCAGTACCCATGCCAGGACGAAGATGATTACGACGGCTACGGCGAGCTCAAACAGCGTAAACCCTTGTGGCTTACGGCTGGTCAGCCGCATTACTTCTTGCCCAGCGCCGCGTTGCCGAGATCCCAGATCGGGAGGAATACGCCGAGCGCGAGGATCAGCACCATCCCGCCGAGCGCCACCACCAGGATGGGCTCGATCTGCGCGGCGAGATTCTTGAGATCGTACTCGACCTCGCGCTGGTACATGTCCGCGATTTCGGTCATCAGCTCGTCGAGCGCGCCGGTTTCTTCGCCCACCGCCACCATCTGCAGCACGAGGGGCGTAAAGATCCCGGTTGCTTTGGCGGAGCGCAGGACCGACTCGCCCCGTTCCACGCTTTCACGCATCGCCTCGATCTTGCGCGCGACGTGCTCGTTGTCCACGGTCTGCGCCACCATGGTGAGCGCCTGAACCGCGGGGACCCCGCTCTTGATCGCGAGCGCGAAGCTGCGCGCGAAACGGGCGAGCGTGGCCTTGAGCACAATCCCGCCCGCGACGGGAATCCTCAGCTTGAACTCATCCCACGCCAGCCGCCCCGGCGCCGTGTTGATGTAGAAGCGGAAGCCAAACACCAGCACGACCAGCCCGGCCAGCAGCGCCGGCCAGTAGGTCACCGTGAAATTGGAGAACGCGATCAGCGCCTTGGTCATTGCCGGCAGCTCGGCCTTGAAACCGGCATAGACCTTGGCGAACGCGGGTATGACGAAGATGTTGATGATCACCAGGGCAATCGCCATGGCTGCGATCACGAACGTCGGGTAGCGCGTCGCCGCGCGCACCTGCTCGCGCATGAATCTCTCGAAATCCATGTGATTGAACAGCCTGATGAACACCT
>Ga0184615_10000897_pt1 | contig 16040 bp, 17 predicted proteins | sample PLM4_65_coex_FD_133134 | JGI IMG/M metagenome (GOLD analysis project Ga0184615, IMG submission 133134) | Groundwater sediment microbial communities from an aquifer in East River, Colorado, USA - PLM4_65_coex | ecosystem: Environmental > Terrestrial > Soil > Riparian zone | place: USA: East... | reverse complement strand
GCGAAGTACGCGCAGACGCCGCACGGGGTCTTCGAGCTCAAGTTCTTCTTCAACTCGAGCATCCGCACCGGCGACGGCGAGGGGATCGCCTCGGAGTCGGTGAAGGAGAAGATCATGCAGATCATCAAGAACGAGGATTCGCGGAACCCGCTCTCGGATCAGAAGATCGCCGAGATGCTCTCCGACTCGAGCATCCAGATCGCGCGGCGCACCGTCACCAAGTACCGCGAGGCGCTGCGCATCCTGTCTTCCACGAGGCGCAGACAGATCGGCTAGATTGGCCGACCCTGCGTCAGGACCCAGCCATGAAGCTCACCGACATCCTCGTGCGCGACGCCTGCCTGGTCGACATCCGCGGCGAGACCAAGCCCGAGGTGCTGCGCGAGCTGGCCGAGGCGCTGTCCGCCGCGGTCCCGACGCTCGACAAGAGCGAGCTCTACGCCATGCTCGTCGAGCGCGAGAAGCTCGGCACCACCGCGATGGGCGACGGCATCGCGATCCCGCACGCGCGCATCGACTCGCTCGACCGCGTGCTCGCGGTCTTCGGGCTCTCCCGCGGCGGCGTCGATTTCGACTCGCTCGACGGCCGAGCGACGCACCTCTTCTTCCTGCTCGTCGCGCCCGGTCGCGAGGGCAGCGCGCATCTGCTCCTGCTCGCGCGTCTGTCGCGCCTGCTCGGCGTCGATGCCTTCCGCGAGCGGCTGCGCCAGGTGCAGTCGACCGACGAGCTCTTCCGCGCGATCGAAGAGGAAGAGTCGAGGCACTGAGATGACCTCACCCTCGCCTGCGCCGGCGCGCGTCCACGGAAGCCTGGTGGAGGTGGCGGGCGTCGGCGTCCTGCTGCTCGGCGGCAGCGGCATCGGCAAGAGCGAGTGCGCGCTCGAGCTGGTGATGCGGGGACACCGTCTGGTGGCGGACGACGTGGTCCTGATCGGTCCCGATAGCGACGGAACGCCACTGGGCTGGAGCCCCGAGCTCGTGCGGCACTACTTGGAGCTGCGCGGCATCGGCATCGTGCACGTGCCGAGCCTGTTCGGAGAGAGCGCCGTGGCCGAGCGCGCGCGCATCGAGCTGGTCGTTCGGCTCGAGGCCTGGGGCGCGGGCGAGGTCGAGCGCATCGGGCTCGAGCGGCGCAGCGAGGACATCGGCGGCTTCGCGGTCGAGGTCCTGCACCTGCCGGTCGCGCCTGGCCGGAACATCGCGTCGCTGGTCGAGGTCGGCGCGCGAAATCACGTGCTGCGCAGCCGCGGCCGGAGCGGCGCGGAGGAACTCGATGCGCGGGTCTTCGCGCTGCTGCGCGGGGAGGACGTGTGAGCCTCGGACCGTCGCTCGTGATCGTCTCGGGACTCTCGGGCGCGGGTCGCACCACGGCGATGAAGGCGCTGGAGGACCTGGGGTTCTATTGCGTCGACAACCTGCCGGTGGTCCTGCTCGAGCCCTTCGTCGAGCTCTTCCGCGCGGGCAGCGACCAGCTCGCCGTCGCCGTCGACGTGCGCGAACGCAGCTTCCTCTCGGCGTTCCCGGAAGTGCACGCGCGCCTCCGGGGCAGCGGTCTGGCGACGACGCTGCTCTATCTCGAGGCCGGCGACGAGGTGCTCGCCCAGCGCTTCTCGGAGACGCGGCGCGTGCACCCCGCACGAGGCAGCGGGTCGCTCCTCGAGGACATCTCGCGCGAGCGCGAGCTGCTCGTGCCGATCGCGCGACTGGCCGACCTGGTCGTCGACACGGGCCAGATGAGCGTGCACGAGCTCAAGCGCCACATCTCGCGCCACTTCACGGGCGGGCCGCGCACCGCGAAGATGGAGATCGAGCTCGTCTCGTTCGGCTTCCGCCACGGCGCGCCCGAGGCCGCGGATCTGCTGATCGACGTGCGCTTCCTGCCCAATCCGAATTTCGAGCCGAGCATGCGCGCGCGCACCGGGGTCGAAGCCGACGTGGCGGCGTTCGTGCTCGACTCACCCCGCACGCGCGAGTTCATGGCGCGGCTGTGCGACTTCATCGACTTCCTGATCCCGCGCTACGAGGACGAGGGCAAAGCCCATCTGACGGTCGCGCTGGGCTGCACGGGCGGCCAGCACCGCTCGGTCGCCGTGGCCTGTGCCCTGGACCGACACCTCCGGGAACGCAAGATTGAGGTCCGTGTGACGCACCGGGATGTGGCTCGCGCCCGAAGGAGCGAAGGGTGATCGGCGTCCTGATTCTCTCTCACTACCGCCTGGCGGACGAATTCGTGGTCGCGCTGCGCCACATCGTCGGCGAGGTCCCGCACGTGCGCGCGATCGGGCTCGACCCCGCGAGCACGGCGCCCGACGAGATGCGCTCGCAGATCGACAAGGCGATCCGCGAGGTCGACCAGGGCAAGGGCGTGCTGGTGCTCGTGGACATGTTTGGAGGTACGCCCTCGAACCTGTCGCTGTCGTTCCTCGAGGAAGGCCGCGTCGAGGTGGTGACCGGCGTGAACCTGCCGATGTTGGTGAAGATCGCGCGGCAGAAGGGCGAGACCGGCATCCACGAGCTCGCCGAGCTGGCCCGTGACTACGGGCGGCGGAACATTTCCGTCGCGAGCGACCTCCTGTCGAGCCGAGAGCCGGCGAAGAACGCCACGTGAGCCACGCCGAGCAGGTCTGCCAGATCCAGAACAAGCTGGGCCTGCACCTGCGTGCGGCGGCCGCGTTCGTGAAGGTGGCGGAGCGCTTCAAGAGCGATGTCTCGCTCGAGCGCGACGGCACGCGTGCGAACGGCAAGTCGATCATCGCGCTCGTCACGCTCGCCGCATCATTGGGAACGTCGGTGAAAATCGTCGCTGAGGGGCCGGACGCCGCGGACGCGGTGGGGGCGCTCGCGAAACTCGTGGAGGATCGCTTCGGGGAGGGCGCGTGACGCTCGGCCGCACCGAGCGCCAGGGCATCCCCGTGTCACCGGGCATCGCGATCGGCCCGGCGTACGTGCTGCGCCGCGAGCGCATCGTGATCCCGGAGCACCGCATCCGTGACGAGCAGATCGACGGCGAGGTCGAGCGCCTGCGCATCGCCTTCGGCGACACGCGCCGCAAGCTGGAGGAGATCCGCCGCGTCATGCAGGGCACGGGCCTGGTCGGCACGATCTTCGATGCGCAGTTCCTCTTCCTCGAAGACCCGACGCTGCTCGAGCACGCCGAGGCGAACATCCGCGAGCAAGGGCTGAATGCCGAGTGGGCGCTGCAGCGCGAGCTGCGCCGGCTGGAGCAGCTCTTCGAGTCGATGCCGGACCCGTACATCCGCGAGCGCGCGAGCGACATCGGCTTCGTCGTGCGGCGCGTGCTCCAGGCGCTGATGGGGCGCGAGCCCGAAGGCCTGCGCAACGCGCCGGCGGGCGTGATCGTCGTGGCGGAGGACCTCTCGCCCGGCGAGGTCGCGCAGGTGACACGCGATCGTGTCGCGGGCTTCGTCACCGAGACGGGCTCGCGCACCTCGCACGTCACGATCATGGCGCGAAGTCTCGAGATCCCCGCGGTGGTCGGCGTGGGCGACGAGCTCGTGCGCGAGCTCGTGGACGGTGTCACGCTGATCCTCGACGGACGTACCGGGCGCGTGCTCGTCGACCCGGACGCGAGCACGATCGCGGAGTATCGCAAGCAGATCGCCGACCTGAAGGCGGTCTCGCGCGAGCTCCTGCGCTTCGTCGACCTGCCAGCCGAGACCAAGGACGGCGTGGCGATGCGCCTGCTCGCGAACGTCGATCAGATCGACGAGGCGCGCGAGGCGCTGCGCTACGGCGCGGAGGGCATCGGCCTGTACCGCACCGAGTTCCTGTTTCTGAACCGCCACGATCTGCCGGACGAGCGCGAACAGTGTGCCGCCTACGCGGCGATCCTCGAAGCGGTCGCGCCGCACTCCGCCACGATCCGCACGCTCGATCTGGGCGGCGAGAAGGTGCCGACGGGGTTGGACCTCTCGGACGAGCCGAACCCCGCCCTCGGTCTGCGCGGCGTGCGCATGTCGCACGCGCGGCCGGACGTCTTTCGGACGCAGCTGCGAGCGCTTCTGCGCGCGAGCGCGACCGGCCGACTGAAGATCCTCCTGCCGATGGTCTCGAGCCTGGCGGAGGTCGAGTTCGCGCGCGAGACGCTCGCGAGCGTGCGGAGCGAGCTCGCGCAGGAAGGCATGGCCTTCGACCCGGAGGTGCCGTTCGGGGTGATGATCGAGACGCCGGCAGCGGCGATGATCGCCGACCTGATCGCGCCGCTCGCGGACTTCCTGTCGATCGGAACCAACGATCTCCTGCAGTACACGCTGGCCGTCGACCGCAGCAATGAGCACGTCGCCTATCTCTACGAGCCGCTGCACCCGGCGCACCTGCGCATGATCCAGCGCATCGGCCAGGCGGCTCGCCGAGCGGGCATCGTCGTGGGCATGTGCGGCGAAATGGCCGGCGACCCGCTGCACTGCTGGATATTGCTCGCTCTGGGGATCGGCGAGCTCTCGATGGCGCCCTTCGCCATCCCGCTCTTGAAGCGCATCCTGCGCGATTCGACCGCCGCCGAGGCGCGCGAGCTCCTGGCCGAAGTCCTGCGCCTGGGCAGCGCCCAGGAGATCCGAAAGCGCGTGGAGGATCGCATGCGTGCGCGCTTCCCCGTCGGGTTTGAGCGGAGCGCTCTGCAGGGCTAGGATTCGCCACCGTTGGGTTTGGGGGCGGAAGGGAAGAGCATGGCGCGCAGGTTGTTCACGTCGGAGTCGGTCTCGATGGGCCACCCCGACAAAGTCGCGGACCAGGTCTCGGACGCGATTCTCGACGCGTATCTCACGCAGGACCCGAAGGCGCGCGTCGCGTGTGAGACGCTGACGAAGACCGGGTTCGTGTGCGTCGCGGGCGAGATCACCGCGAAGGAGGGCGTCTCGGTCGACGTCCCCGCGATCGTCCGCCGGACGGTCTGCGAGATCGGCTACGACAACGCCGACTACGGCCTCGACGGGAAGTCGTGCGGGGTGCTCGTCGCGCTCGAAGGCCAGTCGCACGACATCTCGCAGGGCGTCACCGAAGGCGAGGGGCTCTTCAAGGAGCAGGGTGCCGGCGACCAGGGGATGATGTTCGGCTTCGCCTGCTCGGAGACCGAGGAGCTGATGCCGCTGCCGATCATGCTCGCGCACAAGCTCATGGCGCGGCAGGCGGAGTGCCGGGAGTCGGGTGAGCTCGAGTTCCTGCGCCCCGACGCGAAATCGCAGGTCACCGTCGAGTACGGCAGCGACGGTCCCAAGCGCATCGACGCGATCGTGCTCTCGACCCAGCACGACGACGACATCTCCTGGGAGGCGCTGAAGTCGAAGGTGCTCGACGGCATCATCCGGCCCGTCATCCCGAAGCACCTGCTCGACGCCGACACGCGAATCTTCGTGAACCCGACCGGCCGCTTCGTGATCGGCGGGCCTGCGGCCGACGCGGGCGTGACCGGGCGCAAGATCATCGTCGACACCTACGGCGGCATGGGCCGCCACGGCGGCGGCGCCTTCTCCGGCAAGGACCCGAGCAAGGTCGATCGCTCCGCGGCGTACGCCTCCCGCTGGGTCGCGAAGAACCTGGTCGCCGCGGGCGCGGCCGAGCGACTCGAGGTTCAGGTCAGCTACGCGATCGGCGTCGCCGAGCCGGTCTCGATCCGCGTCGACACCTTCGGCACCGGTGTCGTCGACGAGGAGCGGATCGAGCGCGCGATCCGCAAGCGCTTCGATCTGACACCGCGCGGGATCATCGATTCACTCGATCTCCTGCGCCCGATCTACCGCCAGACCGCGTTCCACGGCCACTTTGGCCGCACGGGCGACGCGTTCACCTGGGAGAAGACGAGCCTGGCCGATGATCTGCGCCGGGATCTCGGGCTCTAGAGGACGACACCCCATGCACGAGAGCGAGCACTACAAGGTTCTGGACCTGGCCCTGGCCGAGTGGGGGCGCAAGGAGATCCGCCTGGCCGAGCACGAGATGCCCGGCCTGATGACGCTGCGCGCGCGCCACGCGCCGAGCCAGCCGCTGAAAGGCGCGCGCATCATGGGCAGCCTGCACATGACGGTGCAGACTGCGGTGCTGATCGAGACGCTGACGGCGCTCGGCGCGGAGGTGCGCTGGGCGAGCTGCAACATCTTCTCGACCCAGGACCACGCTGCGGCCGCGGTCGCGATCGGGCCGACCGGCACGGTCGAGCACCCCAAGGGCGTGGCGGTCTTCGCCTGGAAGGGCGAGACGCTCGAGGAGTATTGGTGGTGCACGCGGGAGGCGATGCGCTTCGCCGGCGGCAAGGGCCCGAACCTGATCGTCGACGACGGCGGCGACGCGACGATGCTGATCCACAAGGGTGTCGAGTACGAGAAGTCCGGGCGCGTGCCCGAGTACCGGCGCGGCGTCGACTCCGAGGAGTGGGGGGTCGTGCTCGAGCTGCTCAAGCGCGAGCTCGCCGCACACAAGGGCGTGTACACCGCGATCGCGAAGGAGCTCGTGGGCGTCTCCGAGGAGACCACCACGGGCGTGCACCGCCTCTACCAGATGGAGAAGGACGGCACGCTGCTCTTCCCTGCGATCAACGTGAACGACTCGGTCACCAAGTCGAAGTTCGACAACGTCTACGGCTGCCGGCACTCGCTGCCCGACGGCCTCGCGCGCGCGACCGACGTGATGCTCGGCGGCAAGGTCGCCGTGATCTGTGGCTACGGCGAGGTCGGCAAAGGCTGCGCCCAGGCGCTGCGCGGCCAGGGCTGCCGCGTGATCGTGACGGAGGTCGACCCGATCTGCGCGCTGCAGGCGGCAATGGAGGGCTTCCAGGTCACGACGCTCGACGAGGTCGTCGAGACCGCCGACATCTTCATCACCGCGACCGGTTGCCTCTCGATCATCACCGTCGACCACTTGGCGCGCATGAAGGACAAGGCGATCGTCGGCAACATCGGCCACTTCGACAACGAGATCGACATGGCCGCGCTGAAGGCGGGCGAGGGCGTGCGCCGCATTCCGATCAAGCCGCAGTACGATGAGTTCGTCTTCCCCGACGGCCACAGCGTGCTGATCCTGGCCGAGGGACGGCTCTTGAATCTCGGCTGCGCGACCGGGCACCCGAGCTTCGTCATGTCGGCCTCCTTCACGAACCAGGTGCTCGCGCAGCTCGAGCTCTGGGCGGCCGACGGGAAGTACGAGCGCAAGGTCTACGTGCTGCCCAAGCACCTCGACGAGGAGGTCGCGCGGCTCCACCTGGACCACCTGGGGGTAAAGCTCACCAAGCTCACCCCCGAGCAGGCGGGCTACATGGGGATCCCGACTGATGGCCCCTACAAGCCAGACCATTATCGCTACTAGCCGCGCGTCGTTGACCGGCCCGGGGCGCTCTGCGCAGCCTGCGGCCTTCGTTCGGTGGGGGAGGGCTTTGGGCGCACGGCGAATCCTCGCGGCCGCGATCGCGCTTTCCGTCGCTGCACTGCCTGCGGCAGCGGAAGAGCTCGTGCGTGTCCGCGTCGCGAGCGCCAAGACGACCGTGTCCATCACCGGGAAGGCGCTCTCGCTCGACGGCCGGCCGTGGTCCGGCGAAGCGCTGCGCGCCAGCATGCGCGGGGGAAAGCTCTCGATCGGCTCGCGCAGCTTTCGCGGTCCCGTGACCGTGAGCGCGCGCGGCTCGCTTCGCCTGGACGGCCGCGCGCTCCCCGGCAGCCTCCGACTGCTGCCGGGAGCGGGAAGCGGGATCGACGTGGTGAACTTCGTCCCGCTCGAGCGCTACATCGCGAGCACCGTCGCGAGCGAGACGCCGGCGAGCTGGCCGAGCGAGGCGCTGAAGGCGCAGGCCGTGGTGGCGCGATCGTATGCGCTGCACGAGCGCGCGCGGCGGGCGGGCGAGCTCTTCGATCTCGAGGGCTCGGTGATCTCGCAGCGCTACGCCGTCGGCAGCGTGCCGGAGTCGGCGCGCGCGGCCACGCGTGAGACCGCCGGCCTGGTGCTCGTCTTCTCGGGCGAGCCGATCCTCGCTGCCTTTCATTCCTCCTCGGGCGGAACGACCGCGTCGGCGGCGGAGGTCTGGGGCGAGGAGATCTCCTATCTGCGCAGCGTCTCGTCGCCCGATGACGCCGCGCCGGACTACTTCTGGAGCTACGAGATCACGCTCACCGATCTCTCGGCCGCACTGCGCGAAGCGGGCTATTCGCCGGGGCGGATCGACGACGTCCGCATCGCCGAGCGCAGCCGCTCGGGCCGGGTCGTCGCGGTGCGCGCGGGCGCGCTCGAGCTCTCCGGTCGGGATCTGCGCGAGGTGCTCGGCGGTCGCGCGCTGCGCAGCGCGATGTTCGACGCCCGACTCGAGGGCGACCGCGTGCGCTTCCTCGGCAGCGGCTCCGGACACGGGGTCGGGCTGTGCCAGTGGGGCGCGAGCGAGCTCGCACGCCAGGGCCGAAGCTACCGCCAGATTCTGGCACATTACTACCCGGGCACGAACCTCCGGCGCATCGGCACGCCCGGTCCTGTCGCCGGTCACTGGAGCGCCACGCGTTGAACACACAAGCTCTGCTCGAAGCCCCGCAGGCGCCGCTGCGCGCGCAGGCCGACGGCGGCGTGGCCGGGGGAATCCTCGGTAGCCCGCTCTTCTTCCTGGTCGCGATGCTCCTCTTGATGTGGGCCCTGCTGATCCGCCCGCAGCAGCGCAAGGAGAAGGAGCACAAGGCGTTGCTCGCGCAGGTCGAGAAGGGCGACGCGATCATCACGACCGGTGGCCTGCACGGGAAAGTGACGGGCGTCGCGGACGATCTGCTCACGGTCGAGATCGCCCCGAACGTGCGTGTGAAGCTCTCGCGCGCGGCGATCGCCACGCGCAGCGCCGCAAAGTCCGAGGGGGAGAAGTCGTGAGCCTGCGCGCTCGCTGGATCCTGATCGGCGCCATCACGGGGCTGATGGCGTGGTTGTCGTTGCCGAGCTTCTTCTCCCAAGCGCAGCGCGATGCCGGCCACTGGTGGTTGCGCGAGGACGGTCTGACGCTCGGGCTCGACCTGCAGGGCGGCGTGCACTGGCTGCTGCGCATCGACAGCGAGACGGCGGTGCAGCAAGAGCTCAAAAAGCTGAAGGGCAACGCGGAGGGCTGGGCGGAGGAGGCGAAGATCAGCCTCGCGAGCGCCGAGCTCGCGGGCGACTCGCTCGAGCTGCGCGGCGATCTCGCGGGTCTTCGCAAGGTCGTCGACGACAACCTGCAGATCGTCGACATCTCGGAGCAAGACGGAGCGCTCGTGCTCCGGCTCAGCGATCGCTGGAAGCGCGAGGTCGTCGACCGCGGAGTGCAGCAGGCGCTCGAGGTGCTGCGCAAGCGCGTCGACGGGCTGGGCGTGCGCGAGCCGGTGATCGCGCCGCAGGGCGCAGGCCGGATCCTCGTGCAGATGCCCGGCGTCCAGGACACCGGGGCCGCGCGCTCGGTGCTCGAGTCGACGACGTTCCTGCAGTTCAAGGCCGTGCTCGATTCCGCGCCGAGCAAGGAGCTGCTCGAGGCCAAGCTTCCGGGCGGCATCCCCGCGGATCAGGAAGTCGTCCTGTCGCAGAGCCGCGACGGGAAGGAGACCGAAGCGCTGCTCGTGCCCAAGGCGGCAATCCTGACCGGCGACATGCTCGAGGACGCGCGGCTCGACTTCGACCGCCGCAATCGCCCGATCATCACCTTCCAGTGGAACAACGAGGGCACGGCGATCTTCCGCGACTTCACGAGCGCCCACATCGGCGATCGGCTCGCGGCGATCATCGACAACAAGGTGATCACCGCGCCGGTGATCCAGTCGAAGATCGGCCGCAACGGCCAGATCACCGGCGACTTCACGCGTGAAGAGGCCGCGAATACCGCAGTTCAGCTGCGCTCGGGCGCGCTCCCCATCCCGCTCGTGATCGAGGAGGAGCGCACGGTCGGTCCGTCGGTCGGCGCGGACTCGATCCGCGACGGCATTCGCGCTTCGCTGCTCGGCACGTCGCTCGTATTCATCTTCATGGCCCTCTACTACAGCGTGACGGGCATGTTCGCGAACGTGGCGCTGATCGTGAACGTGCTGATCCTGATCGGTTTGATGAGCATGGCGCGCGCGACGCTCACCTTGCCCGGAATCGCCGGCGTGGTGCTGACCGTCGGCATGGCGGTCGACTCGAACGTGATCATCTACGAGCGCATCCGCGAGGAGCTCCGCAACGGAAAGAACGGCCGCGCGGCGATCGCCGCCGGCTTCAATCGCTCGTTCTCGACCATTTTCGACTCGAACCTGACGACGCTGCTCACGGCGGTCGTCCTGCTGACGTTCGGCCGCGGGCCGGTGCAGGGCTTCGGCGTGACGCTCGCGATCGGCCTCACCGCCAGCATGTTCACGGCGCTCGTCGTGACGCGCGCGTTGTTCGACTTCTTCTACGGCGCCAACCCCGAGAAGCTGAGGATCTGATGGAGTTCTTCAAGGCGCGAACGAACTACGACTTCATCGGGAAGATGAAGTTCATGGTGACCTTCTCCACCGTCGCGATCGCCCTTTCCCTGCTTCTGATCGCCACCAAGGGCTTCAACTTCGGGATCGACTTCGTCGGCGGCACGCTGGTCGAGGTCCAGATCCCCGAGAGTGCCGGCGCCGTCGACGAAGGTCGGCTGCGCGAGATGCTGGAGAAACTCGGGCACGCGGACGCCGCGATCGTGCGCGTCGGCCCTCCCGAGGAGCGGACGTACCGGATCAGCCTGCTCGGCTCGCAGGAGGAGAATCGCGATCTCTCCGTTCAGGTCGTGAAGGGTCTCGGCGAGGGACTCGGCGCGGAAGTGACGGTGAAGACGATCGATTCGATCGGGCCGCGTGTCGGCAAGGAGCTCCGCGCTTCGGCGCTCTACGCGATCCTGTTCTCGTGGCTCGGCATCATGCTCTACATCTGGTTCCGCTTCGAGTGGCAGTACGCGCCCGGCGCGGTGCTCGCGCTGATCCACGACGTGACGTTTGCGGCGGGCATGTTCTCGCTCTTCGGCTGGGAGTTCGACATGAACGTCCTGGCGGCGCTGCTCGTGATCATCGGCTACTCGATCAACGACACGATCGTGATCTACGACCGCATCCGCGAGACCGTGGGGATGCGCGGCACGGCAGAGCTCGAAGACGTGGTGAACGAAGCCACGAATGCGACGCTCTCGCGGACGATCCTCACCTCGGGGCTGACGCAGGTGGTGGTGGTGGCCATCCTGCTGCTCGGCTGGCCGGTGCTGCGCGGCTTCGCGCTCGCGCTCTTCATCGGCATCTTCGTCGGCACGTACTCGTCGATCTACGTCGCGAGCGCGCTCCTGATCTGGCTCTCGCGCCGCTACGGCCACCCCGCGCCGGCCAAGGCCAAGGCGCGCGCGACGGCGTGAACGCGCCTCAGCCGGTCAGCTGACCTTCTGGATCGCGGGCGCCGGGCTCGGGGTCGGGCTTGGGGCCGGGCTCGCGGTCGAGGTCGGCGCGTGCTCCGGCTTCTTCTCGACCTGCGGCCGCACCTGCCCGAGCGCGCCCGTCTCTTTCATCGTGATGGCGCCGTTGATGATGGCGCCCTCGGCGACGGTCAGCCGCGGCGCGATCAGATCGCCCTGGATCCGTCCCGTCTCGCGCACCTCGATCCGCTCGCTCGCGACGATGTTCCCGGCGATCTTGCCGACGACCGTCACTTGCTTCGCGGAGACTTCCCCCTGCACGTCCCCATTCGGGCCGATCGTCAGGTGGTGGTTGCGCAGCGAGACGCGACCTTCGACGCGGCCCTCGAGGATCGTGTCCTCGTCGCCGACGACGTCGCCCTTGATGCTGATCGACTTGCCGATGTTCGCCATCTCGACTCCCCCCGGGTGGCGGCGCTCGCCGGAACCGATCGGTCCCGCGGGCGGCGCGTAGCTAGGCACTTTCGTCGGCTCGGGCTTCGGCTCGAACGCGTCGCCCTCGCCCTTGTTCTTCCACAACGCCATGGTCACTCCTGCACCTTGCGGCGCGCCGGGCACCTCGTTCCGTGAGACGGCTCACACTCGAACGGTGTCCGTGAGAGCGAGCAGGGTAGCCCTCCGCGCCCGGAACTGACAACCGGCTGCGTCACCGTGCTCAGAAGTTCCCGACGCCGCGATCGCGCTCGTCGACGACGTCGATGCCGAGCTTCTCGAGCAGGGTGCCCTGCGCGCGTTCGAGCGCGGCGATCGCGGTGCGGTAGACCTGCAGCGCGCGAATCTCGTTCGACTCGGCCAGCCGCAGATCCTCGTCGTAGTCGAGCACCGTGTGCGGCGTCGAGTCGCCGAGCCGCAGGCGCTCCTGCTCGGCGCGCAGCGCCTCCGCGGAGGCCGCGCGGGCGCGCTGCGCCGCCTTCACGCCGTCGATCGCGCTCTGCAGGTCGCGCACGGAGTTCCGCACGTCGACGATCACGCTCTGCTCCTGCAGGCGCAGGTTCGTCTTGGCGCGGCGGAGCAGGATCTTGCTCTGCACGTAGCGCGCGTCGCGCGTGTCGTTGCCGATCGGCACGACCAGGTTCGCGCCGATGCCCCAGCTGTGCGCACCGTCGCCCTCGAGAAAGCTGTCGTCGGCACCCCAGCGGCTGGTGGGGAAGCCGAGCGGCTGCTGGAAGAACTCGATCGAATCGTCCACTCCCACCGTGGCCGGATTGTCGCGAAATCCGAGCGACGTTCCGGGTGGGGTCTTCTGGCTGCCGGCGAGGCCGCTGTTCGCGTAGGACCCGACCACGTTCAGGTCCGGGAGCTTCTGGTTCCAGGCGTACTTCTCGTCGAACTCCGCGTTCTCGACCGCCTTCTGCGCCGCGACCAGCTCCGGCCGCAGCGCGCGTGCCTTCTCGAGCGCGGACACGGCGTTCACGTCGTACGGCACGAACGTCGGCTCTTCGGTGCGGATGCGCGTCGACTCGTAGTCGGCGATGCCGGGCGCGAGGATCGCAGTCAGCAGTCGGTCCTGCGCTGCCTGGGCCTCGTTGCTGCGCACGATCCGGTCGAACTCGCGCTGCGCGAGGCCCGCCTCGGCCTCCGTCACGCGCACCTTCGAGACCACCCCCACCTGGTACTGGACCTTCGTCTGCTCGAGCAGATCCTGCGCGGTCTCCACGCTCTTCTGCGCCGCGCCCTCCAGCGCGCGCGTGGCCGCGAGCGCCCAGTAGGAAGCTTCCACCAGCGCGACGGTGTCGCTGAGGCGCGCGGCGAAGTTCTCGTCGGTGATGTCCTGTGTCACGCGGCTCCGGCGCACGAGCAGATCGGGCGTGCTCCAGTACAGGTTGCGCAAGAGCGGCATCACCAGCTCCGTGCGCCAGCTCGCCTGATACTGGGGTTCGAGCGCGTAGAAGGCCGAGCTCGAGTCGAGGATCTGCATGGTGTAGCCGCTCGAATACGAGAAGCCCCAGGGCAGAGTCCCCTCCACGCCCGCGTTGTAGGTGTAGTAGTCCTCGATCGTCTGGTTGCCCGATGTGCCGAAGAAGCTCTGTACCGAGCTCGCCAAGGGCGTCTCGAGGTGCTGGCGGTCGTAGCGCCCGACGGCGTTCGGCTCGAACACGCCCCAGGACTCGCGCACGCGCTCGCGCGCGATCGCGGGGTCGAGGCGCTCGACCTGCAGGTTCAAGTTGTTCTCGAGCGCGAGCGCCACGGCCTCATCGAGGGTGATCAGGCGATCCTGCCCGAGCACTTCCTGGGAGTCGAGCGCTTGCGCGCGCGCGGACGAGGCCAGAGCGAGCAGGCAGACGAGTGGGACGAGACTGCGAATCATCTTGGCTCCGTCGCGCCGACCCCGTGAAGGAAGAAGTCGACGATGGCTGCGGCGTCCGCCTGGACGCTCGCACGTTTGGGCTCGCGCAGGCGCTCGAGAATGGCGCCGCGCATGGACTCGACCAGGAAGCGCGCCGCGCGGCGTGCGTTGCAAGCGCGCAGCTCGCCGCTCTTCGAGCCGCGCTCGATCACACCGGCGGCGAAGCTCACCAGCTCCTCGAGATTGTGTTCGAGCTTCGCGGCGAGCAGCGGCGGGTTCTCCGGCGCGAGCTGGCGGTGCTCCTGCAGCGCGCGAAAGATCGCCTGATTCTCGGTCGAGTGTTCGAGCGCCGCGCAGAGCAGCGCCGCGAGCTCGCCCTCCGCTCCGTGCGCGCGCGCAGTGTCCGCGCGCGCGCGCTCCATCAGGATCGCGAAGCCGTGATCTGCGACCTGCGCGAGCAGCTCTTCCTTGTTGCGGAAGTAGAGATAGATCGTGCCCTTCGCGACGCCCGCCTCATGCGCGATCCGCTCCATCGACGCATCCGCGAAGCCGAGCTCGGCGATCACGCGCCGCGCGGCCTGCACGATCTCGTCGGTGCGGAAGTCCTTGAGGACCTCCTCCTTGGTTCGACCTGCGCGTGCTTGAGCCATCGGCCGTCTCGGATTCGAGCAGAGGTTCAGTCGCTTGAAGCGGCGTCCAGCGCACTGAACGGCCGGTCATCACCTTACGACCCCGCGCAACTTCGATGCAAGCGCGATACGGAACGCGGCGAATGGCCGCCAAGTGATAGGATGACGGCGGGTATGGGGCGGAAGGGTGTATTGGGGGGCGTCGTGGCCACGACCGTCAGGAAGTGGGAAGCGAAGGTCGGCGAGCTCGCCGTCTACCCCGGCCATGGCGTGGCCCGCATCGAAGCGCTGCAGGTGCGCGAGATCGCCGGTCAGAAGCTCGAGTTCCTCGTGCTGCGCAAGCTCGACGATGAGTCGCGCATCCTGATCCCGCGCGACCGGATCACCGAGGTCGGCCTGCGCCCGCCGATCGAGCGCGCCGACGCGCAGCGCATCTGGAAGATCCTGAAGGACCGCAAGCGCGCCAAGCCGCGCATCGGCATCGCCTGGAGCCGCCAGTTCCGCGAGCTGCAGGAGAAGCTGAAGCTCGGCACGATCTTCGAGACGGCCGAGGTGCTGCGCGATCTGCTCCGCCTGCAGCACACCAAGGAGCTCAGCTTCGGCGAGCGCAAGCTGCTCGAGAACGCGCGATCGCTGCTCGTGCAGGAGCTCGCCGCCGCCGAGTCTACCGGCATAGACGAGATCGAAGCGTCGATCCGCGCGGCGGTGAAGTAGCGGCGGGCGCGCGTCGCGCCGGGTCAGCGCTCCGCGCGCTCACAGACGAGCAGGATTTCATCGACGCGCTCGGTGTCGATCATCCCGTCGCGAAGCTCGAGCGGCCGCTCGAAGCGCAGCGCGAACGGCATGATCAGGTGGTTGTACCACCAGCTCGCCTGCGCGCGCCGATTTTCGATCCACCACATTCCGAGATCGACCAGGCGCGAGGAACGCGGCTGCATTCCGAACGCCGCGCTCTGCTTCACCGACAGCTCGTGCTTCGCGAGCATTGCGAGCAGCTCCCGCGGCTCGTAGCGACAGGCATGACCGACGAGATCGTCGAAGGCGGTCCAGCGCGCGCGATGCAGAGGCGCCGACAGAATCACCACGCCGCCGGGCGCGACGACGCGCGCCAGCTCCCGAAGTGCCCGCTCGTCGTCGCCCACGTGCTCGACGATGTCGAGCGCGCACACCAGCTCGAAGGTGGCGTCGCGAAACGGGAGTGAGGTCGCGCTGCCCATCACGGCGCGCGCTCCGCACCCGCGCAGGCGTGCGAGCGCGGGCGCGCTCGCGTCGACGAACTCGGTTCCCGTGATCGGCAGGCGAGGCCGCAGTCCCGGTCCGACCTCGAGGCGGCGGCGCGAGCGCGCGACGAGTGCCTGCACCAGCGGCCAGGTGTTGAAGCGCTCCGGTGCGACCAGCTTCAGATCCGTCCAGAGGGCGTCGTAGAAGCGGCGGTTCGCCTCGAAGAGCTCGCGGCCCGTCCGCGGCGACAACGCTCAGCTCGCCTTCCGCGCGGTGATCAACACGTTCGCGAAAGGCGTGCCCGCGCTCGCCGGCTCCGCGCTGGCCGAGAGCCCGAGCCGCTCGAGCGCCGCGATCCACTCCGTGGCGCTGCGGCTGTAGAGGCGCCCGACCATCCGCCCCCGCGAAAGCGAGCCGAGCCGATCCGTCATCCGGGTGAGAAGCGCCGAGAAGCCCGCTGCGGCGTCGCAGACGCGCAGCAGCAGAACGCCGCCCGGGCTGAGCG
>Ga0184615_10000896_pt1 | contig 16051 bp, 14 predicted proteins | sample PLM4_65_coex_FD_133134 | JGI IMG/M metagenome (GOLD analysis project Ga0184615, IMG submission 133134) | Groundwater sediment microbial communities from an aquifer in East River, Colorado, USA - PLM4_65_coex | ecosystem: Environmental > Terrestrial > Soil > Riparian zone | place: USA: East... | reverse complement strand
TTTTGCCAGGTCCGCCCCCCGTCGCGAGAGCGCTGGAACTGCACATTACTGGCATAGACGGTGTTCTCGTCCTGTGGATCGGCGTAGATCCGGGTGTAGTACCAGGCCCGCTGCCGCAGGGACCGGCTGTTGTTGACCCGGGCCCAGGTGTCGCCCGCATCGTCGGAGCGATAGACGCCGCCGGAATCGGCCTCGATCAGCGCGTACACCCGGCGCGGATTTGCCCCCGACACCGAGATCCCGATGTTGCCGATGATCCCGGCCGGCATCCCCGGGTTCCGGGTCAGCTCCCTCCAGGTGCGGCCGCCGTCCGCGGTCTTGAAGATTCCGCTTCCCGGGCCGCCGCTCACCAGTTGCCAGGGTTTCCGGTACGCCTCCCACATCCCGGCGTACAGCACCTCGGGGTTCGACGGGTCCATGGTGAGGTCGATGGCGCCGGTGCTGTCGTTGCGGAAGAGGACCTTGTTCCAGGTACGGCCGCCGTCGGCGCTCTTGAAGACGCCGCGAGACGGGCTCGGTCCGAAAACCGGACCGAGCGCGGCGATATAGACGATGTCGGGGTTCCTCGGGTGGATCCGGATCTTGGAGATATGCCGGGTCTCCACCAGCCCCATATAGGCCCAGGTCCGGCCGGCATCGGTGGACTTATACACCCCGTCGCCGTGGGAGACGTTGCCCCGGATCGGAAACTCCCCCCCACCAACGTAGACCACGTCGGGATTGGACTCGCTCACCGCGATCGCGCCGATCGTCCCCCCGAAGTAGCGGTCGGAAACCGGCTGCCAATTCTCGCCGCCGTCCGTAGTCTTGAAGACCCCTCCCCCGGTAGTTCCCATGTAGTACTCGAGCGGGCGGGAACTCGAACCGGCGACCGCGACCGATCGGCCACCGCGCTGGGGTCCGAGGTTTCGCCAGCTCAGCGCGGCAAAGGCCGCGGTGTCGGGGGTCTGGGCGGGGAGCGGGAAGGCGAGAACCAGCGGCAAAGCGAGGCGGATTAGCGTGCGCACGGGCAACCCGGGGTTGGGGATTGGGAGTTTGGGATTGGGGCTAGACAATATACGAAGGAATCTGAGGAGCGAGTCGCAACCCGCGAAGCGGTTGTTCCTCCTCGCTCCTCGCACTGCGAAACTCCCTGCCGCTCCATTCCCCGGCTCCCAACCCCAGCCCCGGATCGAAATTCATTGCCGCTGGGTATAATTCTTGTTATACTAAGGTATGAAAACAGCTATCTCCTTATCTGACAATTTATTCCATGAAGCAGACGCCTTCGCCGAACGAGCCGGTATCAGCAGAAGCGAGCTGTACGCCACTGCGGTCGCGGAGTACATGGCGCGACGAAATGGTGATCGCGTGACACTACAGCTCAACGCCGTGTATGGAGCGGCAAGAGCTCCCGGCGAGCCGTTGCCGGCGGGAGAGGTGCGCTTCCCCTCCTCCCGTGCGGACCTCTGGTGATCGGGCGCGGAGGGATTTGCTGGCTCGAGGCGGAGCGGCCGGCGGGCCGCCGGCCGGTGCTGGTGTTGCAGTCGGATCCATTCAATCGGAGCAGGATTCCGACCATCATGGTTGCGCCCCTGGCGCAGGACGTGAGGCTGGCCGATGCCCCCGGGAACGTCCTGCTGCTCGCAAAAGTGTCGGGACTTCCCAGGGACACCGTGCTCGTGGTCTCTCAGCTCGCGACCGTAGAGCGCGGGCGGCTCCGGGAGACCGAGACGCGGCTGGACGGGTCGGTGATGGCGGCGGTCGACGAAGGGTTGCGACTGGCGCTCGGCCTGTCGCCGCTGCTCGCGACTCCCTACTGTTCGGGTGAGGGCTGCAACACCGGAGCGGTCGTGACCGGCACCGCGGGCCCCAGCTGATCCCTGCCCTTCGCCAGGTACGGAATTCCCTTCACCATCCAGTCCGGAGCCTTGGCGCCCTTGAGCTTGGCATCGAAGAACTGCTGCATCCGCATGGCGATGTCCTTCTGATTCGCCCGGCTGGCCGGGTTGTGCACGTCGTTGTTGTAGTTGATGAGGTACACCTCCTTCCCCAGCCGGCGGAGCCCGACGAACATCTCGATCCCCTGGTACCAGGGCACCGCGTCATCCATGTCGTTGCTCATGATGAAGACCGGTGTCATCACCTTGTCGAGCCAGAAGAGCGGAGAGTTCTCGATGTAGCGCATCGGAGATTCCCAGATCGACTCCCCGATCCGGCTCTGCCCGGTCTCGTACTGGAAGGCGCGCGCCAGCCCGGAGCCCCACCGGATGCCGCCATAGGCGCTCGTCATGTTGGCCACCGGCGCCCCCGCCATGGCGGCGGTGAACATACGGGTCTGGGTGATCATGTAAGCGATCTGGTACCCGCCCCATGATTGACCCTGCAGGCCCAGCCCCTTCGGATCCACATAGCCGCGCGTGAGCAGCATCTGCACCCCGGGCACGATCGATTTCATCGCGCTCGGTCCGGGGTATCCGCTCTCGTAATGAATATCCGGTTCGAAGACCAGATAGCCGTTGGAGACGTAGTGGGTCGGATTGACCACGTTTCGCCCGTTGGGCGGGATGTAGCTGTGCAGATTCTGGGACAGCGACTCGTAGAAGTAGGAGATCATCGGGTACTTCTTCGAGGGATCGAAGTTCTCCGGCTTGTACAGCAACCCCTTGAGCGGTACCCCGTCGGAGCTCACCCAGCGGACCAGCTCGACGCTTCCCCAGTTGAAGTCCTTTTGCTGAGGATTGGCGTCGGAGATCCGGTTGAGATTGGCCAGCGACGAGCCGGCCCAGAGATTGGGAAACTCGACGAAGGTGGACTTGGTGACCAGCCACTGGTCGGCATCCTCCGCCTTGACCGGCGTTCCATAGGAAATGTCGGCCATCACGATTTCTTCCGGCCCTGCCCGGACCCCCAGGCGGTCGCGGAAGAAGCCGCTCGCCTTCGTCTCCTCGTTCACCGCCCGGAGCAACAGCGGCTCGGCGGGATCGATCCCCTCCCGCACGCCCCCGCCGCCGAAGAATCCGCCGCCACCTCCCGCACCACCACGGCGGGTCGGCACCAGCCGGAGCACCAGGCTACGGGTCCGGCCGACTGAATCGGTCACCATGACCGCCGGCTTGACGCCCGCCGGATCGATTTCCCAGATGTCCCACCGGTCGTAGATCAGCACCGACTTGTCGCCTTTGGTCCACCCGGCAATACCCCAGGCGCTGGGGATCGAAGGCGTATCCCAGGTCTCCTGCTCGAAGCTCACGCCGGCGATCGACCCGGTGAGATCCGCCGTCTTTCCCGTGGTCGTCGCGTACCCGTACCAGCGCCCGCGATCGTAGAAGGCGACGTACCTCCCTTCGGGAGACAGTTGCGCCTGTCCGCTGATCATCTCGCGAATCCTCTTGGGCGCCCCGGTGACGGGGTCCACCACGTAGACGTCGTTTCCTCCGGCGCCCCACATCGACTCGATCCGATAGCGCTCCCGCGAGGAAGCGACCGCGATGCGCCCGTCGCTGGAGAGATCCACGGAAGGGATGGAATCATTGGCCAGCTGCACCAGTTTCTTCGTCGCGGGAAACCAGATCGCCTGGAAGGAACGGCCCCTGTCGCGGCTCGCGCTGAGCTTTTGTGACGGCTGCAGCGTCGGGTCCTTGTAGTGCCAGAGATCGAACACCGATTTGCCGTTCAGGGAATCGGCGGGAATCGAGTCCGGTATCGGCGGCGCCACTCCAAAGAGCACGGCGTTGCCGCTCCGGGTGAAGGACACGATGGCATTGTCGGCGACTCTGAGGTCCGCGGCCAGCGTCCCCGGCGTGACGGCGGCCGAGACGGTGCCGGCCTTCACGGTGCCGTAGTAAAGGGTGAACCGTGCCTTGTCCCGCCCGAACTCGTCGCGGTCGGACAGGAAGGCAACCTGACGGGCCGCGCTATCGAAGGCGATGGCCTTGTAATTCCCGCGCCCAGCGAGCAGCGTCGCGGTCGTCGCCGCGGCCAGATTCCGGAGAAAGGCGCCATCCCGCGTGGAGTCCCGGGAGACAACGGTATAACCCATCACTTTCGCGCTGTCGTCGAAGGCGTACATCAGCACGTCACCGAGCCGTTCCTCGGCGCCGGTGGTCAGGTTTCGGAGCACCAGTGGCGACCCGTAGATTCGGCGGCCCGCGCCGGCCGGCCCGCGCGACCCCCGAGCCGTCGAGTCGGCCCCCGCGGAGTCGGGTTCGGGGACATAGGCGAGCCAGGCGCCGTTGTCGCGGGGGAGCCGGAACGAGCGCACTGCGGGAATCGTGGTGACTTTGCCATCGGCCAGGCTCACGATGACGAGCGAGGTTCGAGTGGCGGGTCCGCCTCTCCCTCCGCGTGCCCCCCGGGCCGCGGCGGCGCGCTCGACCTCGGCTCGCGGCGGCTGGGCGATCGCGATGACGAAGCGGCTGTCATCGGTGATCTGCGCCGGTGCCGCAGTCGGACCGACCGGGTCGGCCTCCCCGGTACCGCCGGCGGGGCCTCGCAGCCCACCCGGGATGTTGTTCGGCCGACCGAGGAAGCCGCGCGGGACCCGGTATTCCGTGGCCCCCTGCGTGGCGCGGATGACCAGCTCTCCGTCACCCACCTGCGGCACCAGCGTGTAGACCGCCCAGCGGCCGTCGTTGGACAGTGTTGCGCCGTTGATCGAGCGCCAGGTGTCCCAATCCGCCTGGGTCAGCGCGCGTTTGGGGGTGGTCTGCGCCGCGAGCGGTCCGGCAAAAACGGACAGCACGAGGGCAAGGCTGGAGATGGATTTCACGAGGTCCTGCCTGTGATTGGGGATCGAACTGCAGTCCCAAAGATACGCTCGGCTGCCGCACGGCGTTATTGACGTCGGCGCGATGACGCGGGAATCTGCTCAATCGGGCGCAGGTTGGCTCCGTGTGCTTGTCCCGCTACCCTGCAGATTCCGCAGATGACGCAGATTGAGCCCTCCCGGACCAGCGAAGAACGGGATCGACAGACCTATTTGATCATTGGCTGCGCCATGGAAGTGCATCGCCAATTGGGATCGAGATTCCTGGAGCCTGTCTATCAGGCGGCGCTGGAACGCGAATTCGACGCGAAGAACGTTCCGTTTGTTCGAGAAGTCGAGTTGAAGGTACTGTACAAGGGTCGGCCGCTGGATGTGAAATACCGTGTCGACTTTGTGTGTTTTTTTGGCGAGGTACTGGTCGAGCTCAAGGCCACAGATCGCTTGTCGGACCGCGACGACTCCCAGGTCATCAACTACCTGGCCGCCAGCCAAATCAGTCGCGGGCTGCTGTTGAATTTTGGTGCTGCCTCCCTCCAGTTTCGCAGATTTGTTCAATCCGGCCTTTGCACGATTCACTCGGCGAAATCTGCGAAATCTGTGGGCCCCCTGGTATAGGGACACATGAGCCCGCGCAACCCTTTCGCCGCGGCCGGCGTCTCTCCTCTTGACCGTCTGGAGAAGCAGCGCTTCTTTCTCCAGGCCATCTAAAGGAGACCCGATGCCGCCCGAATCCTCCGAGCTCCTGCAGGGCACCCTCGAGCTGCTGGTCCTGAAGGCGCTCTCGCTTACCCCCATGCACGGCTGGGGGATCGGCCACCGCATCGACCAGCTCTCCAAGGACACCTTCCAGGTCCAGCAGGGCTCCCTCTACCCCGCCCTGCAGCGGATGCTTCGCCGGGGCTGGATCAAGAGCGAATGGCGGACCACCGAGAACAACCGCCGCGCCCGCTATTACCTGCTGACGCGGCCCGGCAGGCAGCAGCTCGACACTGAAACCCGGGCCTGGGAGCGGACCTCGACCGCCATCAACGGCATCCTCCGGGTGCGGTCTGCGGAGGGCCTCTCATGAGTTTCCTGAGCGATGCAATGGAGCGCCTCAAGGCGCTGTTCTTCCGGGGGCGGCTGGAGCGGGAGATGGCCGAAGAGCTGCGCTTCCACGTGGACCGAGAGGCGGCGGAGCGTATCCGGAACGGCGCCGGGCCCGAGGCGGCTCGACGAGAGGCGCTGCTCGCGTTCGGCGGGGTGGAGCAGTACAAGGAAGCTGTGCGCGACGCCCGCGGTACCCGCCCGCTCGAGGACCTGGCTTCCGACATCCGTTACGCACTGCGCGGACTGCGCCGCAACCCCGGCTTCACCCTGACCGCAGTGCTGGTCCTCGGACTTGGCATCGGCGCCACCACCGCGGTGTTCAGCATCATGTATTCGGTGGTGCTGGCCAGGCTCCCCTATCCCGATCCCGACCGGCTGGTGATGGTGGCGGAGAAGAACTCGCCGACCAACATCTGGAATATCTCCACCGCCGACGCCACCGCCATCCGCGCCCAGCAGCGGAGCTTCGAGGCCTGGGGCGAGGTGAGCCGCACCGAGGCGGCGCTCTCCGGCCAGGGCAGCCCCGAGCACGTGATGGTCGGTCGGGCCTCGGCTGGTTTCTTCAAGGCGGTCGCAGTTCCCCCCTCCCGGGGCCGGCCGATCGAAACCCGCGACGAAGCCGCCGAAGCACCCGCGGTGCTTCTGGTCTCGCACGCGCTGGCGGAGCGCGCGCTGGGCGGGGCCCATCAGGCTCTCGGCCGCTCGGTCACTCTCGACGGCGTCACCCACGAGGTGGTGGGCGTGCTACCCGCGGGACGCACCGAGCTGGGCGGAGTCCGGGCCGCCGCGTGGTCCGCGCTCAAGCTGCCCGCCCCGGTCCGCCGGGGACCGTTCTGGATGCGGGGCATGGGTCGGCTCAAGCCGGGAGTCACCGTCGAGATGGCCGCGGCCGATCTCGCCGCGATCAGCGCGCGGATCCTGCCCCTCTGGAGCGACTTCAGGGACAGCCTCGCGAAGCTCACGCCGATGCCGCTCCGCGAGCGGATCATCGGCCAGGCGGACCGCCAGGTCGGGCTCTTCGGGGGCGCGGTTCTGCTGGTGCTGCTGCTCGCGATTACCAACGTCGCAACCCTGGTGCTGGTGCGCGCCTCCGCCCGGGAACCGGAAGTGGCGGTGCGGGTGATGCTGGGCGCGGGAAAGGGCCGGATTGCGCGGCTGCTGGTCACCGAAAACATCATCCTCACGCTGGCCGCCGGCGCTGCCGGCCTCCTGCTGGCGTCGTTCGCCATCAAGCTCGCGGTGTCGCAACTGCCGAATCTGCCGCGGATTCAGAACGCCGCGCTGGACTGGCGCGCTGTGAGTTTTGCCCTCGTGGCGGCGCTGCTCTCCGGCATCCTGGTCAGCGTCTCTCCGGTCGCGGCGCTCTCGGGGCGGGGCGGAATCAGCTCGGACGCGCGGCGCGCAGGAACCGGGCGTCGCACCAACGCCGTCCGCAGCGCGCTGGTGACCGCCGAGTTCGCCCTGGCGCTTCCGCTCCTGGTCGTCGCGGGACTTCTGCTCAACAGTTTCGTACGGCTCTCCCGGGTTGATCCGGGATTCAATCCCGAAGGGATCGTCGCGGTGGAGGTGTCGCTGCCGGCGATGCGCTATCCCGACTCGCTGGCGATCCGGGGATTCTGGCAGCGGGCGGAGGACCTCACCGCCGGACTGCCCGGCGTCGCGGCGGCGGGACTGGCTTCGGATCTGCCCCCGGACAGCCCGGGCACCAACAACTTCAATCTGGTGGATCATCCGGTTCCCGACGGGCAATCGGAGCCGGTGTCGCCCTGGTACGGCGTGTCTGCCGGATACTTCGAGGCGCTCGGAATAGCGCTGCTGGACGGACGGATGTTCAGCGCCGCCGATACCGTGGCTCCCGTGGTGGTGGTGAGCCGGGCCTGGGCCGCGAAGTACTTCCCCAACGAGCAAGCGGTCGGCAGGCAGCTGATCAGCGGGGGCTGTTACGATTGTCCCCGCACCAGCATCATCGGCGTGGTGGGGAACGTGAAGAACCTCGGCCTGGCCGAATCCGAGGATGCGGTCTACGATCAGTTCAACCCGAACCGGGACAGAACCCTGCACCTGGTGGCGCGCTCCAGCGCGGGCGCCACGGCCGCGCTCCGGGGGCTGCGGGAGCTGGTGCGCTCCCTCGATCCCGAGTTGCCGCTGGGGGAATCGGTCCTGGCCGCGAAATTCGACGACTCGCTGGCCGACCCGCGGCGCTGGACCGCGGTCCTGGGCGGCTTCGCGGCAGTGGGGACCGCGCTCGCGGCGCTCGGCGTATTCGGGCTGATGTCCTACGTGGTGCGGCAGCGCCGCCGCGAGATCGGCGTGCGGCTGGCCCTGGGCGCCAGCCCGGTCTCGATGACCCGACTCATCATCTCGCGCGGAATGCGTTATGCCGTCGTCGGCAGTGCCATCGGACTGGGGGTGACGCTGGTCCTGGCACACCGGCTCCAGACGCTGCTCTTTGCGGTGAGCCCGACCGACCCGCGCACCATCGCGGGGGTGGCGCTCCTCCTGCTCCTCGCCGCCTTCCTGGCCTGCTGGCTCCCCGGCCGCCGCGCGGCACGAATTCCGGCCGCAGAAGCGATGAATGCGGAATGAGCCCTGCTCCTAAGTAATGCTGCCGTATGCAGTTCCACGAGGCCGGACACTCCCGGGTGCCCGGCCTCGTAGTTCTTCCGTTGCGCGCGCAACGAATCGCCGGGACAAAGCGTCTTATCTTAGCTGAGCCGGTGGTTCCATCCGTAGCATTTTTTCCCATCTGTTCGAGGTTCCGATGCGTCTCTCCCGCAAGCAGTGGACGCTCCTGGGAGCCGGTCTCGTCGTCCTGGGGATACCAGGCGCGTGGCTACTGGCCCGCACACCCGACGAAGCCGATGCCTCCGTCATTGCCCTGGTCAAGAAGGGCGAGTTCAAGGTCACGGTCAGCACCTCGGGTGAGCTCCGTGCGCTGAAATTCGTCCAGATCAACGTGCCCCAGAACGCCCAGCAAGCCAACCAGTACCAGATGAAGATCTCCAGCATCGTGCCCGAAGGGACGGTGGTCAAGGCGGGAGACATCGTGGCCGAGCTGGACCGCTCCGGCATCGCCACCCAGGCGTCCAACGTCTCCCTCGCGCTGCAGAAGGCCCAGGCGGTGTGGGAGCAGGCGATGCTCGATTCGACGCTCAATTTGTCCAAGGCGCGCGAGGACATGCGCACCATGGACCTCACCCTCGAGGAGAAGAAGCTGGCCAAGGAGCAGTCGGTGTACGAGGCGCCGACGGTTCGCCGCCAGGCGGAGATCGACCTCGAGAAGGCGCAGCGCGCGCTGGCCCAGGCCAAGCTCGACTACAAGACCCGCACCGAGCAGGCCCAGGCCAAGATGCGCGAGGTGGGGGCGGACCGCGACCGGCAGAAGAACCTGCTCGCCGTGGTGCAGGACGTGATGGCGAACTTCACCATCCGCGCGCCGGCGCCGGGGATGGTGACGTACGTGAAAGAGTGGAGCGGGAAGAAAAAGGTGAGCGGCTCGCAGGTCAACGCCTGGGAGCCGGCGGTCGCCACCCTGCCCGACCTCACCCAGATGGAATCCATCACGTACGTGAATGAGATCGATGTTCGGAAGATCGCGGTGGGCCAGCCGGCCCTCCTCACCCTCGACTCGGATCCGAGCAAGCGGCTCAAGGGCAAAGTGACCAGCGTCGCCAACATGGGCGAGCAGCGCCCCAACCAGGACTCCAAGGTCTTCGAGGTACGCATCATCATCGAGCAGCCGGACACTACGCTCCGGCCCGGGATGACGACCGGGAACGCCATCGAGACGCTCAGTGTCGCGGACGTGCTCTCGATCCCCCTCGAGGCGGTGAGTAGCGATGGGGGCGTGCCCTTCGTGTTCAAGCAGTCGGGAAGCCGCGTGGTCAAGCAGGAGGTGGCCACCGGCGCAATGAACGACGACGAGGTCGTCGTCTCCCAGGGGCTGGCGGAGGGCGACCGGGTGCTGCTGTCGCCGCCGGAGGACAAGGGGAAGCTGGAGCTGGTGCGACTACCCGGATCGGAGGCGCTGCCCAAGCCCGGTGGTGATACCGCGGTGGGCGCCCGCCCCATCCCCGCCGCCGCCGTCACGACGCCGCCGAAGAAGCCCTGAGCGGTGCGTTTCGATCGCGAAGCGCTGGCGCGGCTGCGCGGGCAGATCACCGCACATGTCGTCTTCAGCATGCGCACCGCCCTGGAGGCGGTGCAGCACAATAAGCTGCGCGCCTCACTGACCTCGCTCGGCATTCTGTTCGGCGTGGCGTCGGTGATCGCGATGCTCGCGATCGGGAAGGGCGCCGAGGCCGAGATCCTCGCCCAGATGCGGCTGCTGGGCTCCAACAACGTGATGATCACGCCCCTGGTGGAGCAGAAGGAGGGTCCCGCCACCGAGGAAGACCAGAAGGCGGTGAAGAAGTATTCGCCGGGGCTGACCTACGCCGACGCGAAGGCGATCGCCCGGGTGGTCCCCCTGGTCGAAACCACCAGCGCGGAAATCGTCCTGAACAGCAGCATCACCCGGGAAGGCCACCGCCGATCCGGAAAGCTGGTGGGGGTGGATACCAGCTATTTCCGGCTGACCAATCTCGAGCTCGGCAGCGGCGGGTGGTTCACCCCGCTGCAGGTGGAGCGTGGACTGCCGGTCGCGATCATCGGCAACGGGGTCCGCACCCGTTTCTTCACCACCGAGAACCCGGTCGGAAAAACCATCAAGGTGGGTGAAACCTGGGTCACGGTCGTGGGGGTTCTGCTCGACCGCCGGGTGAGCAACGAGACGGCGGCGCGGCTCGGGATCCGCGACGCCAACATGGACGTGTATATCCCGGTGCACACCATGCTGCTCCGGTTCAGGAACCGCGCCCAGCTCACGCAGCGGGATATCGAGGCCGCGTCGCGGCCCGTACAATTCATCACCGCCGACTCCTCCGAATCGGACGAGCGCCGGGCGGAACGGACCAATCGCAACCAGCTCGACCGCATCATCGTGCGGGTCGCGGATTCGCGGGTGGTGCCGAAAGTCGCCGAGGTCACCCAGCGAATGCTCTCGCGCCGGCACAACGGCGTGGTGGATTTCGAGATCACGGTGCCCGAGCTCCTGCTCAAACAGGAACAGCGCACCAAGACGATCTTCAACATCGTCCTGGGTGCGATCGCCTCGATCTCGCTCATCGTCGGCGGCATCGGCATCATGAACATCATGCTCGCGTCGGTGCTCGAGCGCATCCGCGAAATCGGCGTGCGGCGCGCGGTCGGGGCCACCCAGCGCGACATCCTGTTCCAGTTCCTGAGCGAGGCGGTGATCATCAGCGTGGCGGGCGGGGTCGCCGGCATTCTGATCGGGATAGGCTTGAGCAGCGGTATCGAGCGGTTGGCCGGCATCAAGACGCTGGTTTCGCTCATGTCCGTGCTGGTCGCGTTCGGGGTGTCGTTTTCCGTGGGCCTCGCCTTCGGTATCGTGCCGGCGTACCGCGCCGCCAGGCAGGATCCAGTGGTTTGCTTGAGGTACGAATGAAGAGAGCCTTCAGCCTTCAGCCGTCAGCCATCATACTCCTCGTGTTGGCGGCGCCGCTCGCGGCGCAGGAGCCGATCACCCTGGCCCGGGCGATCGAGCTGGCCCAGCAGCAGGGCCACCAGGCCCGCGCCGCGGCGGCTACCCGCGAGGCGGCCAGGTATCGGGACCGCGCGTTTTACTCCCGGCTCATGCCCCAGTTATCGCTCGGTGGCACACTCCCCTCCTACAACCGGTCCATCATCCCGGTGGTGCAGCCCGACGGCAGCACGCTGTTCCGTCCGCAGGACCAGACCAATGCGACGATGACCATGACGCTGTCGCAGAAGCTGCCGCTCACCGGCGGCGATTTCTTCGTCACCTCGTCGCTGGCGCGGTTCAAGGTGAGCGGAGCGGAGTCCTTCCGGACCTACTCGTCGACCCCGGTCTCGTTCGGATTGCGGCAGGACCTTCGGCGGCCGAACGCCTCGGGGTGGGACCGGCGCGAGCAGCCGATCCGCTGGGAGGTCGCCGAGCGACAGTACCTCGAGGCGCGCGAAGACATCGCCGTCCAGACAGCCGCGCTCTTCTTCGACGCCTACGCGGCGCGGGTCGCCCTGAACAACGCGATCAAGAACGCCGCCGTGAACGACACGCTCTTCACGCTGAACAAGGGGCGCTACGAAGTCGGGCGGATCGGAGAGAATGACCTGCTGCAGAGCGAGCTGGCGCTGCTTCGCTCCCGGACGACCCTCGACGGAGCCCGCCTGGAGCAGGATCGGGCCATCGCGGCGCTCCGGCTCGCGCTCAATCTGCCGCCGGCGGAGCCGCTCGAAATCCTGGTCGTCGCAAGCGTCCCCGAATTCGAAGCCGACACCGCGCGCGCGGTGGCCGAGGCACTCCGCAACCGGTCGAGCGTGAGCGACGTCGCGCTGCAGGAGGTCCAGTCGCGTCGCCGGGTGACCGAAGCGAAGCTCGCCTCCGGAATGGGGGCGACGATGCAGGCGAGCTACGGGTATAACGCGACGGGTCCGGAGGCCAGTCTGGCCTATGAGAACCTGCAGGAGGCGCGGACTTTTTCCCTTGCGCTCTCGCTGCCCTTGCTGCAGTGGGGAGCGCACAAGGAAGGGGTGCGCGCGGCCGAGGCCGATCGGGAGCGAGTGGTCAATCTGGGCCGCTCGACCCTGGAACAGACCGCGCAGGATGCCCACTTTGCCGCCCTCCAGCTGTCCCAGGCGCGCCGCAATCTGTCGCTTTCGGCCAAGGCCGACACGGTGGCGGCCAAGCGGTTCGAAGTCGCCCTCAACCGGTACGTGATCGGCAGAATCGCGATAGACAATCTCTATGTCGCGCAGACTGAAAAGGACCAGGCCCTGAATCAGTTCGTGCAGGCGCTGCGGGGGTATTGGCAGGCGTACTACCGGCTACGGCGATTGACGTTGTACGATTTTGCGGCAGGTCAGCAGATCCAGTGATTCCCTGGCAATGGCCTGCTCCGGCGGGTGGTGCAGAAACACTCGATCGGGTCGTCATACCCTGAGGAAGCATCTCCCCCTCGGGAAAGCCGGGTACGTGTCGGAACCTATCACCTCCACCTCGAAGACCGGACCGGACCGGCGGGGAAGGCCTCGCCGCCGACCGAGCTATTCCGAGGCCGAGGTCGCTTCCCTCCGAATATTTCGGGTCTTCCTCCACGGCGAGTTCCTGATCTGTGACCTCTCGGACCGGAACACGGTCTACGTCCCGCTCCGGATCTCGCCGGTCGTCGCCGCGTCCCCGCTCCGCACCAGGTATCAGTGGCAGATCGCCGATGAGGGACGCGCCCTGATGTGGACCCGCGGCATGGTCGAAGAACGCCTGCGGCTTCCCGCGATGCTGGCATTTCCGGGTTCGGAAATCAGCTCGGCGGGAGGAGAGTGAGTCCCAGCCGTCACCCGCGACGCTTCGGGACCGGACCGGCGGCGGCCTTTTTGAGCCACCGCAGCGCCGCCTGTTTGGCCTTGATCGACCCACCGTACACCGTATCGGAAAAGAGGCGGCTCCTGAAACGCCGGCTCTTTGTCTCGGCGATCACTTTGCCATAGGGAACCCGGGCCTGCCACCCCTTGGTGTTCGATTTCGCCGAGCGAACGCGGACCACCCATCCCTTCAGCATCCTTGATCCTTTGCGGTGAAGTGGGTCTCTGGCGTGCCTGCAAATTCAACGGGGAGGCCGCCAACTGCAAGCGTGCCGGTCATGACATTCACGGTACTGCTCGCATGACCGGAGCGAGCGATCGCGGCCTCATCCGGCATGGGGCCCTCCCTGGCTCATGGGCTGGTGGGGGCGATACATGATCACCTTGACCTTTTCCAGCGTAATCAGTCCGCCATCGAGCATCTCGTCCAGCGCGGGGAGGATCGCGCTGATCTTCTCCTCCGTGTCCACACATTCGATCACCAGTGGCAAATCTACGGACAGCCGGAGAATCTTGTCGGTATGGAGCCGGGCCGTCGGACCGAATCCCATGATTCCACGAAACACGGTCGCGCCCGCGTAGTGCCGTTCGCGCAGGAGAATGACGATCGCCTCGTAGAGCGGCTTGCCCTGGTACTTGTCCCGCTCGCCCAGGTGGATCCGCATCAGGACCCGTTCGCCGATAAGCCCGTGCATCCGACCTCCGATCAAAGCCGTCCCCGGAGGGCGAGCACCTCTCTCGCCGCCGAGACGCCGAGAAATGCCGCACCCACCGAAAACACCACGCTCGAGATCATGTAGAGCGCCGCCCGGCGCCAGTCGCCGTCCTCCAGCAGGCGGACCGATTCGAAACTGAAGGTCGAAAACGTCGTGTAGCCCCCGCAAATCCCGATCGTGAGCAGGGTGCGGACCTCGGGGGAGATCGCCGTCGTTTCCAGCGCGTAGCGCTGGATAAACCCGAGGAGAAAGGAGCCGCTCACGTTGATGAAGAGCGTCTGGATGGGGAAGGTGCTTCCGGATCGCTGCTGAATCCAGCCGCCAAGGAGGTACCGGAGCGCCCCACCCACCGCGCTTCCAAGGGCAACGTACCAGATCATGCGGGGCGAAGCCCTCTCCCCGCTCCGCTGCCGATGCGGGCGCCCTCCCGGAGCGCGATCTTGCCGTTCACCACCACGGTGGAAATCCCCACCGGATACTGGAAGGGATCTTCGAAGGTGGCCTTGTCGATGACGGTCGCGGGATCGAAGACGACGAGATCCGCTGCCGCGCCGACCGCCACACTGCCCCGCCCGGCAAGCCGGAGCCGCTTCGCCGGCATCCCCGACATCTTGTGTATCGCGCTTTCGAGGGAAAGCGTCTTCCGTTCCCGGACGTACTTGCCGAGCACCCGCGGGAAGGTGCCGAGGCCGCGGGGATGCGGGCGCCCGACCCGCGCCGGGCCGCTCACGGCAAACGCTCCGCCGTCACTGCAGACCATCCCCTGCGGATGGGCCAGGAAGCGCTCCAGGTTGTCTTCGCTCATCGCGAACACCACGGTGCTGACATTGGTGCTGCTGTTCTTGAGCAGCGTGACCGCGGCGGTATACGGGTCGAGCCCGCGCATCCGGGCCCAGTCATCGAGACGTTTCCCCACCGCGTCCGAATCGGCGGGCGCCGCGACATTCGAGAGCAGGACGTGATCCCACCCGCCCACCAGCGCCACCTTCTCGAGTGACTCGGTCCTGATCCGGTCGGCGGTGGCGGGATCCTCGAGGCGCTTCAGGAACGGGTCATCGCCGCCGTCCAGCGCCCATACCGGGAAGAGATTGGTGAGCCCGGTGGACCAGGCGGTGTAGGGATACCGGTCGAAGGTGACGTCCATCTTGCCGCGCCGTGCGCCCGCGATGCGCTCGAACACCGCGTCGATTTTTCCCCAATTCTTCGCCCCGCCGGTCTTGAGGTGGGAGATCTGCAGCGGGCACCCCGCGCCTCGCGCGATGGCGATTGCCTCGTCGATCGCTTCGAGCAGCGTGTCGTCTTCATTCCGCATGTGGGTGGCGTAGGGGAGTCTGCGGCGCGCCAGCGGGCGGCAGAGCGCAATCAGCTCCTCGCGCGACGCGAACGCGCCGGGAGTGTACTCGAGACCGGTCGATGCGCCGCACGCGCCGCTGTCGAGCGCCGCGCGCACCATCGCTGTCATCTTCGCCAGCTCGGCTCTGGTCGCCGGCCGCTTGTCCTCTCCCACCACCCGCCGCCGCACCGTTCCGAGGCCCACCATCGTCGCCACGTTGACCGCGACCGGCAGCGCCTCGAGCCTCCTGAAGAGCGGTTCAAACGACGTCCGGCCGCTCTGGTCGGGAATGCGTGACCCACCGTCCTGTCCCACCACGATGGTGGTGACCCCCTGGCGGATCACCGATTCGGCGCTCGGATCCGTGAAGAGGGTGCCGTCGCCGTGTGAATGGATGTCGATGAATCCGGGAGCCAGGGCCAATCCCCGGGCGTGGATCTCCTCGCGCGCGCGCCCCCGGAGTGTGGCGGCCAGCGCGGCAATGCGCGACCCGCGCACCGCGACATCGAGCGTTCGGCCCGCGGCGCCGGTCCCGTCGAAAACGGTGGCGCCCCTGATGACCAAGTCGTACGGGGCGGATTGGACGTAGCGAAGGGACGGGACAGCCAGAGCAGCGGCAAGGAAGTCGCGGCGGGAGGGGTGCATGGGGTGGGAAACTACCTCAGTCGATTGCCTTCAGCCATCAGCCGTCAGCCTTCGGCCATCAGCCGAGCTGACCGCTGA
>Ga0184615_10000894_pt1 | contig 16081 bp, 40 predicted proteins | sample PLM4_65_coex_FD_133134 | JGI IMG/M metagenome (GOLD analysis project Ga0184615, IMG submission 133134) | Groundwater sediment microbial communities from an aquifer in East River, Colorado, USA - PLM4_65_coex | ecosystem: Environmental > Terrestrial > Soil > Riparian zone | place: USA: East... | reverse complement strand
GCCTCCCCCATCAGCCTTTCCCACCCATCGTTTACCGCTTCGAGAATCGTCTTGGTGAACTCCAGGTTCTTGGGGATGGGCACACTGCGCTTGAAGGCGTACGCAACCCTCACTGACCCAGCGGCGATTTCGTCAGCGAGTGTCCTTGCCCCCTTTGACCTTGCCCGTATCCGTTGCATGATCGCCCCTCCTGTTGGCCCCTTGACCGCGAAGGTGCCATGCAACCCCTTGAGCTGTCCATGTCCCGCAGGGTGGAGCTGGAGGCTGCGCACCCTCATGGCCTTAACCACGATGTCGCCCTTAGTGCGCTTCACCGCGATGGGCACAGCCAAGGCGGTGCCACTGGTGGGGCGCTTAACCCCCTGATCCTCGAACTTGGCCAGCACGTCCCGGGTCGGGTCGATCCCGACGATGCCCGTCAGGGTGCGCTTGTTGGCGAACTGGAGAATCTTCACTGTGCGCTCGATGAACTGCTTCCGCCTGAGGGTGAACTCGACCCCGATCTGCTGGCGCTCGTACTTCTGCCCCAGCTTCATCGTCTCGTTGACTCCCATGCTGATCGCAAAGGGGGCTTGCTTCGAGAGCGCATCGAAGAAGCCCAGCACTTCCCTGGCATCGACCTTAACCGCAACTTCAGTCATGTGCCCTCCTTGGGCCAGCTGTACCGCGACATCGTGCGGCTCATGGATCAGGAGCAGGTGAATGCTCCGCCCGCACGCGGGCGATGGGCAGCGTCATGTCGCGGCTGAAGGGCGATGTCGGCCAGCACGGTGCGGATCGTGTTGAGCAGCATCACCCCCGCACCCCCCGCACCGCGCAGCGGGCGATCGTCCAGATGCTTCTCAGGGTTATCACGTTCCATTTCCGGAGCGGCGCCGAGTTCACCCAACGCCAGCGCGAGCGTACAGCCCTGCCGGTGGCCAACCGTTTCGGTCCACCATCCTTGGCCGGGCCTAGATCCGCGGCACTCTGGGCATTGGCCGTTTCCCATACTCCATTCGCGGTCCTGCAGGTACTTCAATGCAGCGCTCATTTGCCCCCGCCTCCCTATCCGTCAGGTTCACTCTCGAATCGACCCGGGACAGCTCACCCCGCACCCCCCGGCCGCGCGGGTGGGGAGTCGGTTACCGCCCAAGGCCGGTTGCATACGTCACATGCCATCAGGACAAAGTCGAACTCGAAGCGGGTGCCGGTGCTGGTATCACGCGCGCCAACCTGCACGACACGCGGGCCGCTGCCACCCGCTCCCTCGCAGGCACACTGCTTTGTCAGCGTCAGCCCAACCTGGTTGTCTCTCACGTTCCCTCCTCGCTCGGGGCGCCCGCGTCGGGCAGGGCGCGGATGTCTGCGCCGCAATCTTCAGCGCCTTGGGCGGCCCACATGCACTCTTCGACCATCTGCGGCGACAGGGTGTGCAGCTTCACGGTTTTCTTGCATCGCTCGGCGTAGGCGTCGCATACCTTCGCGCACTCCTCCCGCGCCGCCCGTCGCGCCTCCGGTGAGCCGCTTGATCTCCGCTTCGGCCTGCCGGATCGAGGCGCGGTAAGTCCTCGGCCCACTCCTGGTCGTCCTCCCGCGCCTCAGTGAGCGCGGGCCGTGAGTTTATTCACTTGCTCGCACATCGTCCGCCCTATCTCGTCCCCGACTCGTTCCGCCTCCTCCGCCCGCTGCTGGAGCGCGGCAAAGCGGGCCTTGACTTCCAGTCCGGCGTGATACGCCTCGGTCGAGTCGTATTCCAGTTCCAGCAAGCTATCCACCAATTGGCTCATCTCCGCCCCCGTCGTCGCGGCGAGGCGGGCCAGCAGCACCGGCTTCGCGGTGGTCAGAATGTTGTGGACATCGCGGGCCAACGGCGGGTTGTCCCACGCTTCCTTGAGCGGCGGCAATCCAAGCACGGAGAGGTGCATGTTCATCCCTTCGAGTGTACCCGGCTCCAGCGGCATCGGCCCACTTGGACCGTACGGCAGCTCCCCCTCGCGCGGCGGGCCGGGGGGCGTGAGGTCAGGCATGGGGCCACCTCTCGCTGAGTGGAAGGCCGAGTCGCAGACGAATGGCGTTCACCGTCCGGGGTTGCGGCTCGGTGGGTTGCTCTCCCAGCATCTCGCGACACATCCCCTGCACATAGGGCCACGGGCCAGCGCTCGGCAGATCGCCGTATTCAACGGCCGACGTCACATCGAGGAGCTCCCCCACCCGTGCCCGCAGCGCCTCGTTCTCCTGCCGCAGGGCCGCGAGGGTGGCGGCGTCGGCGTCGAACCGGTCGAGCAACTTGGTACGGGCCGCGTCAGCGACACGGCGCGCTACCTCGGCCCGATCGCACGCCGCCGGGTCGCCCTCCGTCCGAATGATCTCGCGGTGATAGAACGCCACTCGATTCTCGGCGTCCTGATACTGCCCGAGTAGATCCCGCCCCGCGTCGGGCGCGGAGGGGGGCGGCCTCTGTCCGCAGAAATACTTCGCGCCCTCGGTGAGCCAGCCGCACCCACACCTCACGCTGCCCGGAAGCACTTTGAATGCGAACCTCGTCTGGTCGCAGTCCTCGGAGTGGTGCAGACAGCAGCACCGGCGCTTCTCGCTCGCTTCCGCGCTCCCCGGCGCGGAGGGGGTGGGGTTAGGCATGGGGAAGTTGCTCCAGCATGGCACCGTACTCGTCGCAGGCGAACACGAGAAGCTTGAGGCGGGCATCGGCCCGCGTTCTATGCCAAACCATAGCGGCGTTCACCACTTCGGTTCTCGCCTGATCGAGCCTGTGAATGAACTCTCTCCTGATCGGGTCCGGTGTACTCATCGCTCCTCGCGGGGGTGGGTGGGGGAGGCCTTCTTCCGCGCCTGATATGCGAGGATCTGGGCATACCGCCGCTTCGGGCCGCAGACGATGCAGAACCGCGCCGCCGGATTGCGGAACCGTTCGAGCGGGCCGGCGCAGCCCTCGCAGGCGTGGGTATGCACCGTGTTCCGGTAGTTCATGCGACAGCCTCCCGGGGCCGACTCCGCCAGCTCGCATTGCCGAATGGCACTCTGCCGCCCTCCCCCTGCAGCCGATTGAATAGCGCCGGCCGCAGCACTTCCTCGAGGCCTGACTGGTCTTCGTTGGTGGTGATGATCGTCGGCCGGCAGAGTTCAATCCGGCTATCCACCACGTCGTAGAGATGCTGGTGAATCTGCTGGCCGTAGAAGGCGTGGCGGCTCGCCTCGTCGATCACCAGAAAGTCCGGCTCGGTGAACTTCGCCAGCACCTGCTCGTAGGTGATCCCGCTGTCGCGGCGCCAGGTATCCCGGAGCTGACGCACCAACCCCGGCAGCTTCACGACGCGGGCCGTCGCCCCCGCCTCCACGAGATGCTTCGCCATCGCCCACACCACATGACCCTTCCCGGTGCCGAAACTCCCCTGAAACACCGTGAAGGTTTGCACCGCCGGCCACTGGGCCAGGTACCGCCGGGCGAAGGACAGTGCCCGCATTTGCAGCCGCTGATCGGCTTCCTCGCCATGGTGCTCGAAGGTATCCAAGGTCGCCTCCAACCAGTACGGCGGGATGTCCAGCATCGCCCAGCGCGCCTTGAGGCTCATCTCCCGCTGGGTGTCAGCTCGGTCAGTCCGCGCCTGGGCCGTGGCGGCAATCTCCCGGCCGGTGCGCTTCACCCGGCAGACCTCGCACTCGATCGGCATCACGATCTCTTGCGGGCCGTTGCTCAGGACGTTCTGGGTAAACGGCGCGCCACAGGCACACACGGCGTTCCGTGTTTCCGTGGCCATGTCCGGCCGTTCGGCTGGCGGGCCGAGCTGGAGCTCGTCGCGCTTCCGAGCGGATCGCTCGGCGAGGGTCGCGGTGATCTGGTCCTGGTCGTCGCTCATACGCTGAGATCCTCGGTGAGGTCCTTGAGGCGGGACGGTTTCTTGGCGGCCGGAGACTCGGGGGCGCTGGCCAACTGGAGCTTGCCGATGCCCTGCTGATGCGCTTGCCGGATCGCCTTGTCGAAATAGGCGAAACTGGAGGGCTGTGACCCATTCAGGCCGGGCTTGTAGATCGCGCACTTATGCTCGACCACCGAACAGATCAGGGCCAGGGCAATGCCGGCCGCTAGCCAATCCTTGACCGCCTGGTCGGCCTGCTGTGGCAGGAGTTCGTTGAAGCCGGACAGTCCGGGATTGGACTGCAATCCTCGGTTGGCCGCGACCGCCACCAGGGTGACCGGATTCACGCCATCGGTAGCAGATAGACGTTCGTCCGTTCGTCCGTTCGTCCGTTCGTCCGTTGCCCCCTCAAATCCCGTGCGGGATTGTGAGGAATCCCCCGGGGGATTTGCGCGGGATTTCTTTCTCCCGTCGGGCTTCTTCCGGTCCTGGTCCTGCTTCATCAGTAAGGCTTTCTGCCGCCACCACCCACGGAGCTCGCCCGGGTCATGGCCGGGGGTTTCTGACTTGGTACACCATTCCCGCATGGCCGCGGCAAACTTCCCCTTTCGCCCCGGCCACTCAGCCCACAACTCAAGCATCGAGTCAGCGACCTGGTCGATCCGCCCGTCCTGCTGGTGCTCCCCGAACTCGCAGCACATGGCGTTGTAGTGCCCCAGCGCGTAGGCCGGCCGGATTCCCAGCCGCTCGGCCAGAAAGGCCACGACCTTCGACCGCGGCGTCGCGGTATCCCACCGGATCCAGGTCATCCCGCCCCCCTCCCGCCCGGCATCCCGCGCCCCCGCATCCGCCGCCCGCGGTCGCGCCGATCGGTGGTCATGGCCACACCGCCTCTGCCAGGACAATGTTTACCACGGTGCCGGAGCTCCACGTCGGGTTCATCAACACGTAGCGTGGCAGCGCCTGCAACCTCAGCGGACTCACCCGCGCATACCGCTGCAGCGCGCCCCAATCGCTCGGCTGGTAGGGGTGGAACGGGCGCACCGGCCGCGAGCCGAGCAGGGGCAGGCTCCGGTAGAAGCGGGCGGGCATCATGCGGCTCCCTCGCAGAGCATCGGCCCGATCCGTTGCCGGGCCATCTCGATATAGGCGGGGTTGAGGTCGATGTGGATGGCGCTGCGCCCGTTGCCGGTCGCGACTTGGGCCACGGTGCCGGAGCCGCCAAACGGATCGAGCACGGTGTCACCCGGGGCGCTCCCGGCCAGGATGCAGCGGCGGGCCAACTCCTCGGGGAACGTGGCGAAGTGGGCGTCAGGATAGGGCTGGGTGGCGATCGCCCAGACGGAGCGGGCGTTGCGGGTATCGCAACTGACCTGCCCGCGCGCGCTCCAGAGCTTGGCATCTCGATTAGCATTCCCGCGCCGTGAGGTTGGAGAGTCGCGCCAATTCTCAGGGTTCCCTGGCTCCGCAATCGCTCCCGTGTCGTAGTAGTACTTCGCCCGCTTCGACAGCAGGAACACGTACTCATGCGCCTTGGTGGGCCGGTCGGTCACGCTTTCCGGCATCGGGTTCGGCTTGGACCAGATGATGTCCGAGCGGAGATACCAGCCATCCGCTTGCAGGGCGAAGGCGAGACGCCAGGGGATGCCGACCATGTCTTTTGCCTTGAGATCAACGGTGCGTTTGCCGTGTCCGCTCTCGAACTTCGGCCGCGCATGTTGATTGTTCTCCGAGATCGAGGTGGCGCGCTGGTTTGCCATGTATCCGTTGTACGAATCCCCCAGATTCAGCCACAGCGTGCCGTCATCGGCCAGCACCCGCCGCACCTCAGCGAACACCTCGACCATGCGGGCCACGTAGGCGTCTGGCGTCGGTTCGAGCCCGAGTTGCCCCGCCACGCCATAGTCTCGCAGTCCCCAATAGGGCGGGGACGTGACGCAACAGCGGGCCACCCCGCCCGCTCCCACCAGTGCAGCGCCAGCAGGGAGGGAGCGGAGCACGGTGAGCGCGTCACCGCAGTGGAGCGCGGCGGTCACGGCGCACCCCCGGCGGCCAGCCATTTGCGAAGCTCCTCTTCGGCGTCCCGCATCTTCTGTGTGTCCATCGCGGCCCACTGCTCAGGATAGGTCCAGCTTACGGTCTGCCCCTGCCAGTCGCGGGCGAACTTCGCGGCCAGCGCGTAGTGGTCGCCATCATCGAGATACAAGTCGCCCGGCTCCGCGTCGGTCTCAGCGGCGCAGAGCGCGACCCGGACACCGTCCACGGTGCGGATACGGATGCTCACGGCGCACCCCGGGCGAGGCGGGAGGAAGCGGTCACTTGGCACCCCATGCCTTTCGCAGATCACGCAGCTTCGCTTTCTCGTGCTTGGCGCAAACGTACCCGTAGTTCACGTTGCCCGGATGCCCTATGATCTGATGTGTCGCGGGCTTCTCGCACATCGCGCAACCCCGCATCACCACCGATTGGAACACCTTCGGCCCCGGCTCGCTCACGTTCCCTCCTCGGTCTGGGGAGAACTCCGGGGAACTCCTGCACCCTCCGACTGCGCCACAGAGGGACGGCCCGAGGGGAGGCAATGCCGCACAGTGGGCGACAGTGGGCGGGAGTGCGCCTCCCCTAGTGGGAGTTGGAGCGCGCCGGCCAGGCGGGAGGTTTTTACGTGAAAACTTGGCGCGTCACCGGGGAAATGAGACACGCCAACTTCCACGCTTTCGCGGTTACGCGGTTGGTTACGTGGGCGCGTCGTTTTCGGGGGTGCAACCGCAGAGAACACGAACGAGGCGTGTTGCCGTAAGGGGCTGCAGCGTTCGCATTTCACCGTCGGCGACTTTCCTTCTATCAGTCTGGAAAGCGTGTAAACGGTTAACGCCGTTTCGAGGGTTCGAATCCCTCCCTGTCCGTTCCCCATCACCCATATCTCCCTGTCATTCCATCGCTTACCGGCGTAACCACTGTTGGCGCTCATCATGGGTTACGCGCCTCGCTGTCCGGCGTGGTTACGTCGGTGGTTATCTTCGGGGTTTCCCCCCGGATGTCGGCCCGGAGATCGGCCGCTCGCTGCCGCGCGGCGCCCGCTTCCTGGTCGGCGTAGATCTGATCGGGGGTCGCGGTGTCGGACCATCCGCCGAACTCTTTCAGGTCCTCGCGACCGGCCTTCCGCGCCTTGGCCCCGTCCACCCCGGCCCGCCGGAGCCCGTAGGGTCCGCGCCCCCGGCAGTGCGGCACCTCGGCCAATCCCTCCGCCTCGGCAAACCACCGGTCCCAGGCCGCCCGGGTCAACGAGGCGGCATCCGCGTGAGTGGCCACGCCATGCGACAGCCGGCGGCCGGGGAAGAGTGGATAGTCCACCCCATCGTGGCGCCACCGGAGTTCGAGTGCCCGGAGATACCCCGCCTCCCCAAAGGCCCGGGCGATCGCCTCACCTTGGCCGGCCGTCAGGATCACCTTGGGCGTCCGCTTCTTCCCGGCGCCACGCGGCTGGAAGGTGCCCTCGTCCAGGTCCAGGTCGCTCCGCTTGGCCCGAGCGATCTGCCCCAGCCGGAGCTCGGCCCCGAGCTGGAGGAGCAGTGCGAACCGCGGATCCACCCGGCCGGCCACCGCCAGAATCTTCCGCAGTTCGTCCACCGTGTGGCGGGGGCGGGCCGGCTCGTAGTCCTTGGCCTGCCCCGCGATCTGCCGCCAGTCGTCCCGGAGCGCCTGTTTCCAGCCCTTCGGCGCATGGCAGGCCCCAAGAGGAATCCGCTTCCGCTCCCGGAGCCAGGCACCCACGGCCAGCACCCGTTGCACCAGCAGCTCCGCCATGCGGTGGCCGCTTTTCCCCTCGCTCTGCAACTGGCGGATCCGGGTCCGCCAGAGCCGGGTAAAGTCCTCCACCTCGAGCAGGGCGAATGGCTTGTCCTTGAGGATGACGGCCGCGCGTTCCACTTCCCGCTCCACCTCGGCGCGGTGGAGGGTGGCGACCGGGTATTTCCCGATGTCCGGGTCAAGCGCCAACTGGAGCCCGGCCCGGAGCGTGAGCCCCGCCGCCGCCGTGCTTCCGGCCGTGGGCAAGGCCACCAGGATGTCCGCCAGTTTGTGGTCTGCCAGCTTCCGCGCCGCGGCCACGGTCTCGGGGTCGCGGCCCCGGAGCGCCGTAGCCTCCAACTTCCAGTTCCCGGGGATGCGCCAACGCAGGTACAGCCGGTCCCCCCGATCGCTCCGGAAGCCGAGGGCTACCTTCCGGGGGATCGAGCCGACCTCGTAGAGGATGTCGAACTTCATGCGGCCTCCACCCGGATCAGCCATCCGCTGGGAGTGCGTTCGGCCGGGATCTTCCCGGCACGGCACCAGGTCCGCACCGTCTGCGGCGAGGCGCGATACTGGGTGGCGTACTCGTCCACCGTCAGGTACGCATCGGCCCGCGCCGCGTCCTGCAATGCACCCTCCAGCTCGGCGGCGCAATAGTCGATTGTGTCGGCAATGGGGTTGACCGGCGTAATCGCCCGGTGCCGCCGCGCCTCGGCCCGCCACTTCTTCGTGACCCGCTCGAGGAGCTTCAGGCCGGGGGTCACCGCACCACCTCATAAATCGCACAGGGATTCCCGAAAACGCTCTTGCCCCGCCCCACCGGCCGGAGCAGGCGGAGCTTCTTGTGCAGCTCCGAAACTCTCGGCCTCGCTTCGATATGCCCCAGCCCGACCTTCGCCCCGGCCTCGTCACTCGTCATCGGCCCATGCGCCCGGTACGCCGCCAGCAGCAGCGCCCGGTTCCGCGCGGCCGTCTCGTCCGCCTTGGCCTTCGCGGCGCGGCGAGTCTGGCGGGGAATGTCCCACAGGGAGGGCTGCGCGTCGGTCATGCGGCCACCTGCATCCCACCAAGCGAGCCCCACTGATCCGCCATCACTGCCGCAACCTCGGGCTCGGTCCGGCTCCGGTTCTTCCACCGGTTCGGCCCCGGCGGCTCCCGGTGACAGTCGGCCCGCCGCAGTTCTTTCGGGACGATCATCGTCGGCTCCAGTGGCGGCAGATTCTTGAGCCAGAGCCAGGCGGCCTTTGTCCTGGGGCAGCCGAACATCCACGGCTGGATCTCCTGATCCGGCCCGCGGCCTATGATCTCCAGGGCGTACGGATGCATCTCAGAGTTTTCCAGGCAGAGCCGGGGAATGTCCGCCCTGAGCAGTTCGACGAAGAACTCCGCCGCCTCCCGCATCCGCGCCCACCGCTCCGGGTCCTTCCCGTTCTCCTTGCGTCCGCCCCGGTAGAGCCACCGAACACCGGACAGGGCCAGGTAACGGCATTCCGGGTGTGCGATCATCAGGTCCAGCGACCGCGCCCGGGGATGCTGGAGCACGCGCCGAATATCCTCCTGCAGGTGGTAGTCCCGCTCACCCTCGCTGGGCAATAGATCGCAGGACCAAGCCTCATGGTCGCGCGCCCGGAAAGCATCTCGTACCCGACCGGAGAACTCGCAGCCGATTAGCGCTTTCACTTCACCCACCTCGGCTTCCGCTTCTTCGGGAGACTCACCACCCGCTTGCGCCGCGCGGCCCGGAGCGTGGCGGCCAGGGCGCGGGATTCGTCGGGGGTGAGCTGCTTGATTGGCCGAATGATGGTCATGCTGCAACCTTCGCCAACCGATCGTACATGACGATGCTGCCCGCCACCGCAAGGTTAAGACAGAACGTGCCTGGAATCTGCACCACGGACACGCAACGCTTGAGCATATCAGCGGAGAGAGAGCCGTCCTCCGGCCCGAGGATGTAGACGGCGCTTTCCGGGTGGTGCCAAGCGGGAAGAGGTCTTGCCCTGTCTGCGATCTCGACGCCCACGGGAACGCAGCCCATCGGGATGTGATCCCAGAAGGCTTCCTCGGTCTCCCAGTGGAACAACGGCACATGACGCTCGGTCTTCATCGTATCACTCGACCGGTGCTTGTACCGCGCGCCAATGGTGCCGACGAACGCAGCCCCGAACACACTGGCCGACCGCCAGAGTGTTCCCATGTTCACCGGGGTCTTATTGTGCCACGCCACGATACCGAAGTAGCCCCTAGGCTTTTTCGGTGCAGGGCCGTGCTGGCTCATCCCGCTCTCCCATCCGTCGCAGTTGCTTGGCGATCGCCTCACGGGTCCAGATCATCCCGCGCCAGCCATCGGTCTCGAAAAACTTTGCGGCTCGTTCCAGCGTCTCCCTATCCATCACCCATCCGCTCCTGTCGTGGCCGGCCCCCGGAATGGGGTGCGCCCGTGCGGCGCCGATGCTGCTGCCGGCCGTTAGTGTCGGCTGGTGGCGCCCTCGGTACTAGTCAGGGCGGCCATCTTCCCTTGGGCCACGCTTTCGGCGTTGTGCTGTCGGTTCCCACCCAGATGGCGGGCCCACCTCCACGCTTTCGCTTCGGCCTGACAGCGTCGCGCAGTCCATCGCCCGTGCCGGCGCAGGTGTTCCCTCCCGATGGCATTCGTGACGAGATCGGCGCCGTCCACATGCGGCCACATCCGAACCCGCCGGCTGTGACTCCGCTTCTTTACCCGCGCACGTTCACGTTTGCCTGGTCGGGCCATGGGGCGTGTCTCCCTTGCCTACTCAACGTGTGCTGCCACCAACCATTGCGCTGTCGCCATCGAAGGCAGTACCGCCTGACGGTCGCGTGACGCCAGACAAGCCAGCGCTCTCTATGTCTCTCCCCGCCCGCTCCCCGGGTCGGCCTTCAGTGCTGCCTTGGCCTCGTCTGCCATCGCCTCTACCACGTTGCGCCAGAGCGTCAGCCCCGCCCGCTGTACGTCAAGATCGGCCAGTTGAGCGTCGATCAGTTCCAACCAGTCAGCACGCTGGTCGGCGAAGAGCCGTACCCATTGCCGGTAGTCCGTGGGGTCGATCCGATGCAGGGCGGCCAGGGTTTGGCGCTGCTGGATCTCCTTCACGCGCTCGACGGTGATCCCCTCGATGCCTTCGCCGGGCACCGGTGGCACCGGCTTCGGCCCGTCCACTGTGGGCGCGCTCATCGCGACGCCCCGCACCACCGGCACAGATCACCCCGACTCACTCCGAGACAGGTCCCGCATTTCCGGGGCAGCTTGGCCAGCTCCGCCCGCTTCGCCGCCGTGCTTTCGGCAATGGCCTCCTCCTGCTCGTCCGTCAGTTGCACCACCCGGAGACTGGTCGGCCGATGCTCCCCCGCCTCAGCCCAAACCCGGACAATCGAGCGGGAGAGGTTGACCCCGAACTCCCGCGCAATGGTCCGCTCGATCAGGCGGCCGGGGAGGTGAGCCCGGTGCATGGTGACCGCCCGTTGCCGGAGCTCGGGGAACCGGTCGGTGCGGGTCGCGACGGGGGAGGCCATCAGGCGGCGCCACCGAGGGCGCGGATGAGGTCGGGGAACATCTCGGTCGGGAGGTGCCAGTGAATGCCGCCGGACCGGGGGAAGAAAACGCACTCGTTGCCCATGTACGACTCCCGAGGCAGTGCGTTCAGGTTGTCGGGGAGCATGATCGGGAAGGCGGCGCGCAGGCACTCCGCCCACCCCTCCGTCGTCAGGGGCATGCGCGCTCGTACCTTGAGCAGCGCCTCCACCGCCTCCGCGCTCACAACGGGCAGCGTGGGCGGCGCGGGCTCGGCTATCGCATCCAGCGCGCCCTCAATGAATCGGTCGGTGACGTGCGCCCACCGTTCGCCATTGCTGGACAATGGCCCGCACCATTCGGCTATGAATTGCGCCAGCCGCCGAGTCTGCTCTGTCTTGTCCATCATACCCCATCGCTCCCCTCGTCATCCCACGTGACCGGCTCCTCCACCAGCGCCGCGATCTCCGCCGGGCTCACCGTGGCGGGCGAGTGCTCGACGTGCTGGTGCGGCGCGAACAGGTCGGCCAGGAACCGCTGCTCCGCTTCCAGCATCTCCGCCAGGTGCCGCCACCGGATCGCCTCGGCCATCTGCCGGCCGGCGAGGCCCTGCCAGTGGCTCGCGTCGGACCGGGCGTTGTCGCGCTGGGCTTCAGCGATGTGCAGCGCCTTGAAGAACAGGAGCGCGAGGCCCGCAAAGACGAGGACGAGGACGAAGAGGAGGGTGGTCATTCCGGCACCAGCTCCCAGCGGTCCGAGGGCTCGGGGGGAAGTTCGCGGATATAGATGTCCGCGTGGTATATGTTGGTCTTGCAAAGCCGGTAGAGCAAAGCAGTCCCTACTGCCGACTCGCACTCCTCCCAGCGCCCCTTGGCGGGTACGCGGCGGACGGCGCGGACGCGGCAGTAATTCGGAAGCAGGAGGGCGAAGCGCAATGCCACGATTTCTTCATTCCATAGACTGGCGTAGGCGAGATCCCCGGTGTCTGTCCACGTCATCGAATAGAGTGGAGTTGCAAAGAACCGCCCGGTCGCGGTCGCCTGCACCACCCACCGCACGTCGTCGCTCATTCGAGCCCCCGCTCGGACTTGTGGTTGCCGCCGTCCGCATCCGCCATCGCGGCGAGGAGGCAGGCGGCCCAAACCCTGCGATCATTGTCGTAGGAAAAAATCACAGTCCCTGCTTGCCTTTGGAGGACCGGATTCTCGGTGAAGGTTTCGTAGAGTGCCTGACACATCCGGGCCCCTTGTTTCTGCGGAACTCGGTGGCCGACTAGTCCCCGCCGATGTTCTGGGGCGAATTGCCAACAGAGATAGTGGGTGCCGGGCCGCTCTTGCTCCGTTGCTCGCGCAATCCGCCGCCACCGCTCCGCGTCCGTCATGGCGCGGCCTTCCACATCACCCAGCCGAACCAGCACAGGGACGCCAGGATCACGGCGAGCGCGCCGAGGAAGATCCGGCGAATGGTCGTGTCGGTCATGCGGCGCGCTCTGTGCGTTTTGGCCAGCGCACAGGAATATCTATGTCCATGCGGCGACCAAGGTGCTTGCCGCCGTGACCCTGTTGGAGCTGACAGCTAATCCGTTCACTGCTCGGCGTCAGCTTGCACCAACTCCGGCACTGCATCTTCGTGGTGGCGGTCATGCGGCGGCCTCCCCGGCGGCGCTGAGGTGATATTCCTCGTCCGGGTCCGGCAGGTCGAGGTCCACGATGGATTGCGAATAGCCGGGGAACTCGCCGGACTCGTCGCAGATTTTCAGATGCTCCAGCCAGAGCCGGTAGAGTCGGCGGCCCAGGTCGAGCGCGTGCGGGTTCAACTGGAATACGGTGACGACGTGCGGCGGGGTCTGCTCGACCGCCACGATGTAGCAGTCGTCCGGCCGGCCCAGTCCAGCGAGCTCCGTCCCGTCCTGATACCAGGCGAGTTGCGCGTGATAGGCGAAGTCCCGGACCTTCCACGGGAAGCGGCGCGGGTCACTCGTCTCGCCTGTCTTGAGGTCCGTCAGGAACCCACCGCCATCCACGTCCGGGGTGCCCCGGCAGCGGTAGCCGAGCAATTCCCATTCACGGGTCTGCCGGATAATCCCGGTCAGGAGCCGGGTCGCATCGGCGTGCGCCGCCACGGCCTCAGCCATCCCGGCCGCCTTGGCGTATTCGGTCGCGGTGAGGATCAGCTTGCCGGCGTGCGCCGCCTCGAACGCCTCCCAGTCCTTGCCGCGTCGGACCTTGCCCTCGTGATAGCCGATGACGCCCGGCCCGTCGCCCAGGATCAGGCTGTCCGCCGCGTTGCCAATGTCGATTGCGCTACTGTCCGGCTGGATCGCGGCGAGATAGTGGGCCGGGCTCTGACTCATCCGGCGGAGGGCGGAGAAGCGAAGCGGCTCGGTCATGCGCTGGCCTCATGCAGTTCGTCATCTTCCCGGCCGACTGCGGCGGGCTGAGGCACGTCGTCCCGGATCGCCGTCGCCTTGCCCTCGGGAATCCGATTGCGGATGCGGATGCAATCGACCGTGTCGGCCCCGAACTTCGTAGTCGTCGGGTACAGGGTGATGCGCTTGCCGATCATCTTCTCGGAATCGAAGCCGCCGTACAGTCCGGCGATTACGCGGGCGTTCGTGATGCAGAGCCCCAGCCCCTTCTTTGTGCCCTTGAAGTAGAGCACCGGCTTCCGGCTCTTCTTCCCGCCCGTCCCGGTCAGCGTGCCCGCCTCGACCCGCTCGATGGTCACCGTCACGTCCTTGCCTTCGAGGTCGTAGGCGTAGATAAAGTCCCGGTCATACATCTTCCGAATGTCGGTCATCCGTTGGTCCCGGTGCGAGAGAGCGGAACGTTGGAGCGGAGTAGATCAGTCACACCCGCCCAGGCGGCCGCGCGACACGCCAGCCGAAAGTGCTCGTAGGTCTGCGGCAAGCCGTTCTGCGCCAGCTTCAGCGCGACCCGGTCGGCTGCCTCGTATACCACCTTCTGTCCATCGTTAGACATGGCCGGCCTGCCTTGCGGTGATCCAGAGTTTGCAGCACTGCTCGGAGCAGTGCGGTCCCGAAACCGTCTCGCCGTGCCCGTCCGTCACCCACCAAGTCGGGTAGGTCGGTTCGCCCTTGCACTGGACGCAGCGGGTGTGATCGGGCACGACGCGGTAGGTCACTTCTTGTCCCCCCGGCACTGCTCTCGATGCAGAACAAGCCCCATCCCATTGGCCAGATACATCTCCCCGCACCGCTCGCAGCGGGTCAGGTCGATCGGCGGCTCCCGCGGGGCGAGGAGGGGAGCGGTCAGCGAGGTGAGGAGGTTCATGGGATTTCCAGCAGCAGCGCCGTGAAGTAGGCCGCACACCGCTCGCCGTAATCGTCCAGTCCCAGCGCCGCTTCCTCGAAGTCCTTCAGGAACTGCCCTGGGTCCTCCCGATAGCGGCGCTGCCATTCGGCGAAGGCCGCTGCCATCCGCTCGTGTGCGATCTCTGCGTTTGTCATGCTTGCGCCTCCAGCGCTTTCCGCTTCGCCGCCTGCTCCTGCCACCGGGCGATCTTCCGCAGCCGCTTCTCGGTCGGCCGCTTCGCCTCGGTACGCCGCGTCGGTATGTCCCGGTCATAGTCCGCCCGGATGCGCCGCGCCCTCCGCTCGGCCTGCTGCTTCTCGTCCGAGAGCAGGTAGACCTGCCCGTTCCAGAGCGCGGTCATTCGGCCGCTTCCGCGTCCAGCGCACGCTCATACCAGGAGAAGTCGCACCGCTTGCAGGTCCGCCTGATCCCGTCGTGTTCGCCGAGTTCGGGCAGCGCCGCCTTGGGCGCGAGGTAATCAGTCCGCACCTTGGTGCCACCGCACTTCACGCACCTAGCGGTGTCGCCCGTGTAGATCGGCAGGGTCGAGTAAAGCAGGTTGCCCATGGCGGCCTGCTCGGCCTGCTGCCGTTCGTATGCCTGCCGCTGCTCCGCCGTGATGTGAAGCAGCGGGAAGCCGAAGAGCGGTTGCGGCTCATCGTTCCAGTCAGCCATTGGTCAGCGCCTCCAGCTTCGCCTTCGCCTCAGCCACCGCCTTCTTGCACTCGCGGCACGGGACCATTCGGCCCGGCGTGCTGTCGAAGGCTGCGACCCGGTGACGGTCCTTCCAAGGCGCATCCCATTCGGTGACCGGTGCGCCGCAGAAGGTCGAGGTGGCCCGTTCGGAGCGGTCTCGGTACCACCGACTGCCTCCCCGTCGCGCTAGCCGTTGGCGAATATGAAAAGTCGTGGTCATGCGGCCCCGAGAATCTTCTGCGTGAACTCCATGGTCCCGATGCGGATCACGTCCGACGCGGTGGTCCGCACCCGATGCTGCGCGGCCAGCTTGACGGCCGCTCGCTGGATCGCCCGCAGCTCCTCCGGGCTCCACCGGACATTCTTGGGTTGGGTTTTCGGCTTGGCGGGGCTCGGCATTCGGCGGTATCCTTGTTGCGTGCTACGCTGTGGGTGTTAGACGCTACGCATTTAGTGTCTGACATTCTACGTGGGTGGACCTTTCGCGTCAAGAGGCAAACTTTGCCCCCAAAAGTGGACAGTGCCAAGCCAGAGCAGGAGTTGCGCCGCGCCATCGGGCGACGGCTCAAAAGCCTACGGCTTTCGCGCCAGGCTGACCTAGGCGACGAGATCGAGCTGCAGGAGGTAGGGCGGAGCCTCGGCGTCACGGGGCCCGCTGTGGGCCAGTGGGAGGCCGGGAAGGGGAAACCGACCCTCCTGAACCTGCTGGCCCTCGCGCTTTACTGGGGCGTCCACCCCGGCTGGCTGGCGTTCGGCTGGGAGCCCCGGACCGGGGAGCCGCCTACGCCAGCCGCAGCGCTCTTGCCGGTGGACAAGCTGCCTGAGGTGATTCAGGTGGCACGGGCCGGATCACCCCGGCGGCGAGCCAAGCCTGGATGACCTCGGGGGTCAGGCCGGTC
>Ga0184615_10000893_pt1 | contig 16090 bp, 11 predicted proteins | sample PLM4_65_coex_FD_133134 | JGI IMG/M metagenome (GOLD analysis project Ga0184615, IMG submission 133134) | Groundwater sediment microbial communities from an aquifer in East River, Colorado, USA - PLM4_65_coex | ecosystem: Environmental > Terrestrial > Soil > Riparian zone | place: USA: East... | reverse complement strand
CCGACAGCCACGAGCTGGAGTTCGCCGAGACCTTGGGGGGGGTAGCCAATCTGGTGGCCGTGGGCTCCACGGGCTCCGGCACGATCGGACACCTCGTGTTTGCCATCGCGGAGCCCGGGACCAGGCCCGAGCAGGAGGCCGGCGGGGTCCGCTATACCGTCCGGGTCCGCGCGGTCGCGAGCGACAAGGAGAATCGGCCGTTCGCCGACGTGGACACCACCATCGTGTTCCGGCCATCCGCGCCACTCGGGCGCGGCCAGTATCTCATCGGACGGGTGGAGGTGCCGCTGCCGCCGGGGCTATGGAGCTGGCGCGCCGCGCTGCAGCTCGGCGACAGTCTCGGTGTCGTGCTGCCGAGGGACACGGTGAGGGTGACCGGGACGGGCCCCGCGCTCTCCCTCAGCGACCTCGCCCTCGGCGTGCGCGGTGCGAGCGCGCGGTGGGAGCCGACGCCACAGGACACCGTGCTGCTCACGCCGTTCGACCTCTTCCTCGAAGGCTCCGAGGTCGAGCTCTACTATGAAGCCGCGGGCGCGACGGAGGGAGCGCCGTACCGCCACGAGATCGCCGTCTTTCGGATCAAGGGTCAGCCCGGCGTCGCTGAGCGCCGGCCGGTCGTGACGCTCGGCTTCGACGAGCGTGCGGCCGGGCCGCTGCTCCGCTCGCAGCGCGTGCTGCAGCTCGCTCGGCTGAAGCCGGGGCGGTATCTCATCGAGGTCCAGGTGCGCACGCCCGACGGCGACTCGGTCGCGCGACGGCGCGAGTTTCGCGTGGTGCGTGCGGAGACTTGACAAGAGACACGCCGCTTCCCATCGTGTGAGTGTTCGCGAGCGCACGATGACGAGATGACGCCACCTCGGCGTTCATTCCATCGCGATCTGCCGGACCCCGGCTCAGCAACCCCCCAGACATCACTGACCGCCCCTCACAGGGCCCGCTACGCCTCGAGCGCCGCTTGCTCGTGCGCTGACTCGGCGTAGACGGTTCCTGCCCTCCTCCACGACGCTGCGTCGTGCAGGCGCCGGCGGTCCTGTTTCCCATCAGGAGGCGTCATGTCCCGCATGCGTCTCGCCGTGCTATTGGCGTTTCTCGTCGCTTGCACCGATCAGAACGACCCCACCAACCCTCCGGTTACCGATGGTCCGGACGAAGTCACGTTGGACGGCGACGCGTCAGGCATCGAGCTCGAGCTCGACCTCGCCGGCTCGCGTTACGACGCACACACCGCCCTCTCGGGCGGAGCGACCACCATCTTCGACGAGACGGAGGAAGCCTTCGGCTCGCCCGCGCCCAATTTGCAGGGCGAGAACGCGGAGCGGCACGAGGTGGGCGATGTGGCGTTCGGGCTGGAGCACGTGGACGGGCCGGGGCTCAACGGCGGGCTGGGCCCGATCTTCGACAATGTAGCCTGCGAGTCCTGCCACCCCGGCGACGGCCGGGGGCGGCCGCCGATCGGCGCCGAGCCGTTCAGTTCCATGCTTTTCCGGTCCAGCGTTCGTGGCCGGGGCCCCAATGGCGGCCCGAAGCCCGTTCCCGGGTTCGGCGGCCAGCTCCAGATGCGGTCCCTCCCGGAGTATGAGCCCGAGATCCTCGCGGCGATCTACTACGTCGAGAACCACGGGACGTTCGCCGACCGGAGCCCGTTCCAGCTTCGCGTCCCGACATACACGCTCACCGGCGTGTACCGTCCGCTGCCAGCCGGTGTGCTCTTCTCGCCGCGCGCCGCGCCGGTAGTGTTCGGGCTCGGATTGCTGGAGGCGGTACCCGAACGGGAGATCGTCTCGGGCGCGGATCCCAGGGACCGCAACCGGGACGGCATCTCGGGCCGTCCGAACTACGTCTGGGATGCGATCAAAGGCAGGCAGGCGCTCGGGCGGTTCGGCTGGAAGGCGAACGCCCCGAACCTCGTCCAGCAGGCGGCGGGAGCGTACAACGGCGACATGGGCGTAACGTCAGGCCTCTTCCCCGCCGAGCCGTGCGAAGGGCAGCACCCCGGCTGCGCGCGGCACGCCCCAGAGATCGACCGCCAGACGGTCGCCGACGTCGCGCTCTACACTCAGACACTGGCGGTGCCCGCCCGCCGCGACCTCGACGACCCCGCCACGCATCGCGGCGAGCGCCTCTTCTACGCGGTCGGCTGCGCCGGTTGCCACACGCCGACGCTCCGGACCGGGACCCTGCGTGGGGTACCGGAGGTATCCAACCAGGTGATCCACCCGTATACCGACCTGCTGGTCCACGACATGGGTCCGGGCCTGGCCGACGGGCGGCCCGACTTCCAGGCGTCCGGCAGCGAGTGGCGCACCGCACCGCTCTGGGGCATCGGGTTGGTCGAAACGGTGAACGGGCACACCAACTTCCTGCACGATGGCAGGGCGCGGACGGTGCTGGAAGCGGTGCTCTGGCACGGAGGCGAGGCGAAGGCGGCGCGGAACAAGGTGAAGCGGCTCAGGGGGCGCGACCGGGACGCGCTGATCGCGTTCCTGCAGTCGCTCTGATGATCACGGGCTTTTGTCACCGTGAGCGTTGAGTGCGGGGCCTCGTCACCCTGAGCGGAGCGAAGGGGGCATGACCCGGCTCATGTCTCCTTCGCTGCGCTCAGGATGACAACATGACACCCATGATCCTCATTCCCACTCGATCGTGGCGGGAGGCTTGGAGCTGACGTCGTAGACCACGCGGTTGACGCCGTCCACCTCGTTGGCGATCCGGTTGGAGACGCGGGCGAGCACGTCGGGAGGAAACGGGAACCAGTCGGCGGTCATCCCGTCGCGGCTGGTGACGGCGCGGAGCGCGATGACCTGATCGTACGTCCGAAAATCGCCCTGGACGCCGACCGAGCGGATCGGCAGCAGCACCGCGAACGCCTGCCAGATGTCGTCGTACAGGCCGGCGGCGCGGATCTCTTCGATGAGGATGTGGTCGGCACGGCGGAGAACGTCGAGGTTCTCGCGGGAGACGTCGCCCAGGATCCGGATCGCGAGGCCCGGGCCGGGAAACGGGTGGCGGCCGACCATCTCCTCGGGCAGCCCCAGCTCGCGGCCGACCTGGCGCACCTCGTCCTTGAACAGCTCGCGCAGCGGCTCGAGGAGCTTGAAAGGCAGCCGCTCGGGCAGCCCGCCGACGTTGTGGTGGGTCTTGATCGTCACCGAGGGACCGCCCTTGGGCGAGATCGACTCGATGACGTCGGGGTACAGGGTTCCCTGCACCAGGAAGCCGACGTCCTTCCCTACCGCCCTCGCCTCCGCCTCGAACACGTCGATGAAGGTGTGGCCGATCCTGCGCCGCTTCTCCTCGGGATCGGCGACGCCGGCCAGCCGCTCCTGGAACCGCTCGCTCGCGTCCACCACGCGGAGGTCGATGCCCAGGTGGCGCCGGAAGGTCGCCTCCACCTGCTCCCGCTCGTGCAGGCGGAGCAGGCCGTGGTCCACGAAGATGCAGGTCAGGCGGTCACCCACCGCGCGGTGAACCAGCACCGCCGCCACCGAGCTGTCCACGCCGCCCGACAGCCCGCAGATGACCCGCTGGTCGGGGCCGACCAGCTCGCGGATGCGGGCGACCTCGCTCTCGACGAAGTGCCCGGGGGTCCAATCGGGAACGCAGCCGCAGATCTCGAAGAGGAAGTTGTTGAGGATCTCACCGCCGCGCGGGGTGTGCGCCACTTCGGGGTGGAACTGCACGCCGAAGAGCGGCTGCCGGGTATGCTCGATCGCCGCGATCGGAGAGTTGTCGCTCCTGGCGGTCACCTGATAACCCGGTGGCGGCACGTCCACGTGATCGCCGTGGCTCATCCAGACCGGTGTCTCCTCGCCCCGCCCGAATCCGCGGAAGAGCCGGCCACCCTCCACGGTGACGCTCGCCCGGCCGTACTCCCGGCGGTTGGCGCGGGTCACGTTTCCGCCGGCGAGATGGGCGAGGAGCTGCATGCCGTAGCAGAGGCCGAGCACCGGGGTGCCGAGGCGGAGCAGCTCGGGATCCGCGGTCGGGACGCTCTCGCCGTAGACCGAATTGGGCCCGCCGGAGAGGATGATCCCCTTTGGCTTCCACTCCCGGATCCACTGCACCGAGCGCGAGGGCGGATGGATCTCGCAGTAGACATGGGCCTCGCGCACCCGGCGCGCGATGAGCTGGGTGTACTGCGAGCCGAAATCGATGATGAGGATGCCGTCGTGGTGTTGGGCCACAGGCCCCTTCGCAGCGCTCAGGGTGACACCTTCTCGGTATGGAATAGCTCGTCCAGCCGCTCGCGCGGCCGCGACAGCCACCAGCGTCCCAGGTCCACCATCACCTCGGCGGGCCGCGGACGGGTGTTGTAGTTGGAGGCCATCACGAACCCGTACGCGCCCGCGCCGAGGACCGCGATCCGCTCGCCCCGGTCGAGGCCGGGCAGGGTGCGGTCGCGGGCGAGAAAGTCTCCCGTCTCGCAGACCGGGCCCACGACGTCCACCTCCGCTTCGGGCCGGCCCCGGAGCTCCACCTCCACCATCTCGTGGTACGCCATGTAATGGCTCGGACGGACCAGGTCGTTCATCCCGGCGTCCACGATGACGAGATCCTTGCCCCCCGAGTGCTTCCGGGAGAGCACGGTGGTGAGCAGCACGCCCGCGCTGCCCACGAGGTAGCGGCCGGGCTCGATGATGAGGGTGAGTCCGCTCTGCCGCACCAGCGGGACGATGGTCGAGGCCAGAGCGGCGGGGCTCAGCGGGCGCTCGTCGCGATAGCGGATGCCGACGCCGCCGCCGATGTCGAGCGAGCGGATGGTTCCGACGCCCGCCTCGCGGAGACGTGAAACCAGATCGAGCAGCCGCTCGATCCCTTCGGCGTAGGGGCGCGGGTCGAGGAGCTGGCTCCCGATGTGCATCGCGATGGTGTCGAGCATGAGCAGTGGGTGCTCCCCGACCGCCAGGGCGAGCGGCACCACCTGGTCCACCGGAACTCCGAACTTGATCCCGCCCTGGCCGGTGGCGATGAATGGGTGGGTGTCGGCGGTGACGTCCGGGTTGACGCGGATGCCGACCCGCAGGGAGCGCCCGAGGCGCGCCACGATCCGGCCGAGCGCGGCGAGCTCGGCGGTGGACTCGAGGTGCACGTGCCCGATTCCGGCCTCGACCGCGGCGGTCAGCTCCTCGTCGGTCTTTCCCACCCCGCTGAAGACGATGCGCTCGGGCTCGAACCCCGCGGCCAGGGCACGGGCCAGCTCTCCGCCGGAGACGATGTCGGCGCCCGCGCCCAGGTCGCGCAGGATCCGGAGAACCGCCAGGTTCGAGTTGGCTTTCACCGCGTACGCGATCCGGCGCGGCACCGGCGACAGCGCTTCATCCAGCGCCCGGAACTGCCGGCGGATGACGTCCGCGTTGTAGACGTACGCCGGAGTCCCGGCCCCGTCGGCGATGGCGGACAGCGGGACACCGCCGAGATGGAGTGAATCCCCGACGCGCTGGATGCCCGCGTCGGCGCAGAGCGACGAGGCCGGCCCGGCCGCGCTGCCGCGCTGCCCCGCCGCCCCGGCTAGTACGCTCTCGCCCATACCGCCTCGGTCACGCTCGGCCGGCCGCACCACATGCAGGTGGCCGGGACCTCCGGCGAGCGAAACTCCGCGTCCGGCAGGACCCGGATGGTCGCCTTGGTCTGTTCCTTGATCTCCGCCTCGCACTCCCCCCGTCCGCAGAAGCCGGAGTAGATGAACCCTCCGACGGCCTCGAGCTGGGCGAGGAACCGTTCCTTGGTGGCGCCCCGGATGCTGTTCGCTTCGCGGCGAGCCCGCGCGGTCTCCAGCATGTCGCGCTGCATGGCCTCCATCGCAGCGGTCAGCGTGGCGGGCAGCCCGGCCAGGGGAAGGCTCTCCTTCTTGCCTCCGGTGCGCCGCGCCAGCATCACGCTGCCGGCGGCCACGTCACGGGGCCCGATCTCCAGCCGGAGCGGGGCGCCCCTGCATTCCCACTCGTAGTACTTCGCTCCCGGCTTCATCCCGTCTCGGGCGTCGAGGTGCACGCGGATCCCCGCGGCGGCCAGCTCCTTCCGGGTGCGCTCGGCGGTCTCGAGAACGGTGGCCCGCTCCTCGTCGCTCTTGTAGATGGGGACGATGACCACCTGGTACTGCGCCAGCCGCGGGGGACAGATCAGCCCCGCGTCGTCCCCGTGGACCATGATCAGCGCCCCCACCAGCCGGGTCGAGACGCCCCAGGAGGTGTTCCACACGTGATCCAGGTCGCCCGACGCGGTCTGGAAGGTGACCTCGAAGGCGCGCGAGAAGTTCTGCCCGAGATTGTGGCTGGTGCCCGCCTGAAGCGCCTTGTTGTCCTGCATCAGCGCCTCGCAGCTGTACGTGCGCAGCGCGCCGGCGAAGCGCTCGCTGTCGGTCTTCCTACCGGTCACGACCGGCATCGCCATCCACTCGTCCATGAACGTCCGGTAGACCCCGAGCATGCGTCGGGTCTCCTCTTCGGCCTCGGCCTCGGTGGCATGGGCGGTGTGGCCCTCCTGCCAGAGAAATTCCGTGGTCCTCAGGAAGAGCCGGGTGCGCAGCTCCCAGCGGACCACGTTGGCCCACTGGTTGATCAGCAGCGGCAGATCGCGGTAGCTCTGGATCCACTTGGCGTACATCGAATAGATGATGGTCTCCGAGGTCGGCCGGATTACCAGCGGCTCCTCCAGCTCCTTGCCGCCGCCGTGAGTGACCACCGCCAGCTCGGGGGCGAAGCCCTCGATGTGCTCCGCCTCCCGGCTCAGGAAGCTCTGGGGGATGAAGAGCGGGAAGTAGGCGTTCTGGTGACCGGTGTCCTTGAACATCTGGTCTAGGGCGCGCTGCATCTGTTCCCAGATGGCATAGCCGTTCGGCCGGATGACCATGCACCCCCGCACGGGGCTGTAGTCCGCCAGCTCGGCCTTCGCCACCAGCTCGTTGTACCAGGCGCTGAAATCGGTCGCCCTGGGAGTCAACGCCTTCGCTTCCGCCATCCTTGCTTCCTTTCGTTCTCTCTGCGCTTCGATGATTCTACTGTCTGATGTGTCATCCTGAGCGAAGCGAAGGAGGCGGAACCGGGCTTGGTCTCCTTCGCTTCGCTCAGGATGACACTTACCCCCGGATACCGGCGACCACCCGGTCCCGCACCGCGTCTCGCGGGACCGACTCCTGGGTCTTTCCCCGGAGATCCTTCACCATCACCTCGCCGCGGGCCCGATCGTCGGGTCCCACGACGACCGCCAGACGGGCGCTTCGCGCATCGGCGAGCTTGAGCTGCTTGCCCACCACCTGCGGGGAAAGCGCGTATTCCACTCGAAGCCCGGCGTCGCGCAGCTCCCTTGCGAGACCGAGCACGTGCGGCAGGTCGTCCTGGCTGATCGCGGCGAGGAAGACGTCGATGCTCGAGGCCGCCTCCGGCGCCAGCCCCCGGTCGCGGAGCAGCTCGCCCAGCACCACGTCGCCCATGCCGAAGCCGAGCGCGGGAAGATCCACCCCACCGAGCGCCTGCAACAGGTTGTCGTAGCGCCCGCCGCCGCAGATGGCGCGCAGCTTGGCGCGCGCGTCGAACAGCTCGAACACTGTCCCGGTGTAGTAGGCGAGCCCGCGCACGATGCTGAGATCCAAGTCGAGATACTCGCCGAATCCCATCGCTCCCAGCGCCTCGAGCGTCCGCCGGAGCGGGTCGCCCTGCGCCAGGGCACCGTCGAGCCCGGTGCCGAGACCGCGGAGGTCCGACCAGCTCTTGGCGCGCGCGAGTCCCAGCAGCCGGTCGATCGTCGCGCCCGGGATTCCCGCGCCGGCCAACCGGGTGACGGAGATCTCCTCCGGGGTCCGGCGGAGCTTGTCGAACACCTGGTACACCACCGGCACCTGCGCCTCGGCAACGTCGAGACCCTCCAGGAGGGCCGTCAGCAGCCGGCGGTCGGAGAGTCGGACTCTGACGTCCTCCGGCCCGAGGCCGAAGGCGCGCACGGCATCGATCGCCAGCGCGACGATCTCGGCGTCGGCGAGATGGCCCGACTCGCCGATCAGGTCGCAGTTGAGCTGGAAGTGCTCGCGAAGCCTCCCCCGTTGCTGCCGCTCGTAGCGAAAGAGCTGCGGGATGGAGAACCACCGGATCGGCTTCTTGAGTGCGTTGGCGCGCGCCGCCACCATCCTCGCGAGCGTCGGCGTCATCTCCGGTCTCAGCGACACCTCCCGGCCGCCCTTGTCGGTGAAGCTGTAGAGCTGGCCGACGATCTCCTCGCCGCTCTTCGCCGTGTACAGCTCGAGCGGCTCCAGCGGGGGGCCGTCGTACTCCTCGAAGCCGTACCGCGACGCGACCTGCCGCCAGGTCCGGAAAATGTGATCCCGGAGCGCCAGATCGGCGGGATAGAAGTCGCGAAATCCCGGCAGGGCCTGGGGTTGCATGGGCAGGATAATAGTGGAGGGCAGCAGCCCGAGCGAGCGGCCTACAACCCGAGCTCGCCCATCACGTCGCCCACGGTGTGGAACGAGCCGGTCACGAGCACCGTCCCCGCTCCGCGCTGGACCTCCCGAAGGGCCGCCTGGAAGTCCGGGACGAGCGTCCACGACGCGCGGGCGGGTGGCCGTGACGCATCGCCCAGCCAGCGCCGGAGCCACGCGGCGTCCCAGCCGCGGCTGGCCGCGGTGGGCGCGACGGTGAGCACGCCGCGGTCGATCACGCGGTCGAGCTGGACGAGCATGTCGGGCCACTCCTTGTCGCCCAGGATCGAGATCAGGCCGTGGATCGGCCGCGGCGGGCGGATCGTCTCCAGCGCCGCGACGAGCGAGCGGATGCCGTCGGGGTTGTGGGCGACGTCGAAGAGCCACTTGCCCCGCCGGTCGAGCCGCCCCGGGATCCACGCCTCGGCGAAGCCCCGGGCCAGCGCCTCCGGATCGGGCCGCCAACGCGGCGGCAGCGCCATGAGGATGCCGTGCGCCACCCCGGCGTTCCGGCGCTGGTGCGGTCCCGCCAGCGCGAGCGGTCCGCTCCACTCGTAGCCGGGAGGCATCACCCGCACGTCGGCACGGGCCGAACAATCCACCCGCGCAACCGCCCGGTGGGCCTCGCGGCGCAACACCTCCACCAGCTCGGGCTCCCGCTCGCCGATCACGAACGGCACCCCGGGCTTGGCGATCCCGGCTTTCTCGCCGGCGATCTTCTCCAGGGTGTCGCCCAGGTACTTCATGTGGTCGCGCTCGATCTTGGTCACCGCGCTCACCAGCGGGCGCACCACGTTGGTGCTGTCCAGCCGGCCGCCGAGCCCGACCTCGACCACGGCGATCTCCGCGCCGCGCGCGGCGCAGTCCGCGAAGGCGATCGCCGTCGTCGCCTCGAAGAAGGTGGCGCGCCGCTCGAGGATCAGCGACCGGAGACGGTCGGTCCACATCGCCACGGCCTCCTCGGTGATCGGCACGTCGTCCACCCGGATGCGCTCGCGGAACGACACCAGGTGAGGCGAGGTGTAGAGCCCTACCCGCCAGCCCGCCGCCCGCAGCGCGGCCCCGACCAGGGTGCAGACGCTTCCCTTCCCGTTGGTCCCGCCGATGTGGATGGTGGGGACGACCTCGTGCGGGTTCCCGAGCGACTTGAGCAGAGCCCGGGTCGTGGCGAGCCCGAACTTGATCGTCGTCGTGCGGGGGAAGAGGAAGTCGAGCGCTTGGTCGTAGGTCAGGGGCATCCGGGCTCGCGCGGGAGATCGAACCGTTTGGGATGTGACGTCATGTGGCACTCGGTACACTCACGAAATGTCATCTCGAAGGAGCGTAGCACACGAATGTCATCCCGAAGGAGCGAAGCGACTGAGGGATCTCCCCATCATACCCCAAACGCCAGCGCCCCACCCAACGAGGCCGCGGGTGGGGCGCCGGAGCGGGCGATGAACTCCTCCGTCAGCTCAGCTCGGCGTGCTCCGCCAGCGGACGCTGCCCCTGCATGTGGCGCAGGAGTCGCGCGGTGGTGTCCCGGAGCGAGCCGCGCGGGACCACGTCGTCGATCTGCCCATGGTCGACCAGGAACTCGGCCGTCTGGAATCCCTCCGGCAGGTCCTGCCCGATCGTCTGCTTGATCACCCGCTGGCCCGCGAACCCGATCACCGCGCCCGGCTCGGCCAGGATCACGTCGCCCTGCATGGCGAACGACGCCGACACGCCGCCGGTCGTCGGATCGGTGAGGATCGAGATGTAGGGGATGGCGTCCCGGTGGAGCTGGGCGATGGCCGCGGAGGTCTTGGCCATCTGCATCAGCGACAGCACCCCCTCCTGCATCCGGGCGCCGCCCGAGGTGGAGACGATCACCAGCGGCAGCTTCTTCTCGTGCGAGCGCCGGGCCAGCCGGGCGATCTTCTCGCCCACCACGGAGCCCATAGAGCCCCCCATGAAGGCGAAGTTCATCACGCCGAGATTGTAGGGCAGCCCGTCGATCCTGGCGCTCCCCGTGAAGATCGCGTCTGCCCGTCCGGCCTTCTTCCGGGCGGCCGTGAGCCGGTCCCCATAGTGCTCGAAGTGCAGAGGGTCCACCGACCGCAGCTCGCCATACAGCTCGCGCCAGGTTCCCGGATCGGTGAGGATATCGATGTACTCCTCGGCCGAGATGCGGCGGTGCCGGCCGCATTCCGGGCAGACGCTCAGCGCCTTCTCGAACTTCTCGCGCAGATCGATGTGCCCGCAGCCGTCGCACTTCTCCCACGCATCGGGCGGGATCTCCAGCCGCTCGCGCTGCGACGTGCGTGGCTTCCGTTCCTTCTTAAACCATGCCATCACGGCCATAGGAGTTGGGGGGTCACCCGGACAGAGGGAACAGTGGGCATCCGGAACCGATGGAATCTCTGCCATCCTGCCCCGGCGCGCCAGACCCCTGTTTGTAACCTGTTGTCAGATATCAGGATAGCCTGACTGGCGGGAATCGTTCGCGACCCGGAAGGCGAGCCCCAGGCAGAGGGAGCAGATCACAAGAAAGGAGCCGCCATAGGAGAAGAACGGCAGGGGAATACCGGTGATCGGCATGAGATTCACTGTCATTCCGACATTTTCGTAGACGTGAGTGAAGAGCAGGCCGAGGATTCCGAAGATCAGGAGGCTGCTGAAGGAATCGGTCGCCCGCCGGGAGATCCGGAGCAGGGTCAGGAAGAGGGCGAGGAACAGCGCCAGGGCGACCACCACGCCGACGAAGCCCAGTTCCTCCCCCACGATCGGGAACACGAAGTCGGTGTGCTGCTCCGGGAGGAACGCGAGTCGCTTCTGGGGACCATCGGTATACCCGGTGCCGAACCAGCCGCCCGACCCGATGGCCACCCGCGACTGGATCGCGTGATAGCCTGCCGCTCTCGGATCCACTTCGGGATTGAGGAAGGTGAGCAGACGGTTCTGCTGGTATGGGGCGAGCCTTTTCCAGAGCGGGAGGGCGATCGCGCCCATCGCCACGTTCAGGAACCAGACGACCAGCGCGTCCGAGATGTAGGGCCGCCAGACGAAGAGAAGCGCCGTGAAGAGCACCATCCAGGCGCCCCAGGCCCAGTCGTTGAACGCCAGCAGCAGGCTCAGCCCGGGCGAAGCGAGCAGGAAGAGGAGCCTGGGGCGTACGCCTGCCCAGAACAGCATGGCGAAGGCGATCCCGACGAAGACGATGGCGCTGCCCAGGTCCGGCTGCTTGAGGACGAGGAGGAACGGGATCCCGACGATCAGCCCCGGGGCCAGCAGATCGCGGAGCGAGCGCGGCGGCTCACGCCGGCCCGAGAGATACCGGGCGAGCATGAGCACCGTGGCCACCTTGGCCAGCTCCGACGGCTGTCCGATCTGATGGCCGCCGATCGAGAGCCAGCTGTTGCTGCTCGACGCGGTCCCCGCCCCGGTGCCGACCAGCAGCACCAGCACCAGCAGGAATAGACTGACCCCGTAGAGCGCCGGCGCGAGCCATTCGAGGAGCCGCGGCGAGACGTGAAAGACCACGCCGGCGGCGACGATGCCGATCCCTACCCAGACGAACTGGCGGTGCCACACGCCGGCCGCGCGGGTCGGCACGTCGGTCTGCCCCGCCGAGTAGAGGGTGAGCAGGCCGAACAGAATCAGCCCGGCGCTCACCATCAGGAGCTGGCGATCCACAGCGGGGGCCCTCACGGCTGGTCCGCCGATCGCTGGATCGAGTCCTCGACCTCGCGTGCGGCCGCCGAGCGCCGAATCGAGTCCTCGATGGCCCGGGCGGCCGCCGAATCCGGGTTGAGCTCGACCGGACGCGGCGCCGTGTCCTGTGGGACCACGGTCTCGTCGAGCAGCACCTTGATCTTGATGGAGCCGACGGTGTCGGGGCCGAGGAGCTGGCGGCGGAGCGTCCGCACCACGTAGGGCGCGACGCTGGTGCCGTGCTCGGCGAATTCCATGATGGCGCCGATGATGAGCTCGGGCTTGTCGGCGGGCGCGAAGCCGATGAACCAGCCGTGGTCCTTGCCGTGGGAGTTCTGCGCCGTCCCCGTCTTCCCCGCCACCGCCAGGTCCTTCCGACGGCTCGCGGCGGCGGTGCCTTGCTCGACGACCGCGATCAGCGAGTGCCGCAGCCCATCGAGCTGCGCCGGCGTCAGCCCGAGGTCCACCGTCTTGCTCGAGGCCGGCCGCACGATGTAGGGGATGGACGACTGTCCCTCGCTCGCCAGGCCCTCGTAGAACTTCATCATGTTGATCAGGGTCTCGGTGATCTCACCCTGCCCGATCGAGAAGTTGAGCGTCGTGGCCGGCGGGCTCCAGTGCCTGGGGCCGTACAGCTTGTCGAAGTACGCGGTGGAGGCCGGCCAGATCGGGTCTTTCTCGTTCTCCAGGTCGATCCCGCTCTTATCCCGGAACCCCATCAGGACGCCGTCGTCCATGATCGCCTTGAGGCCCAGCCGGAGCCCGACCTGGTAGAAGTACACGTCGCAGCTCTTGGCCACGGCGCCGATCAGGTCGAGTGAGCCATGTCCTTCTTTCTTCCAGCAGCGAAACACCCGGTTGCCCAGCCGCAGCCCGCCGCGGCAGGGGGTCGGCATGTGGGTATCGAGGCCGATGAGCCCGCGCTTCAGCGCCATGGCGGCGATCGCCAGCTTGAACGGCGACGCTGGCGGATAGCGGGTCTGGATCGCGCGGTTGAGCAGCGGGCGGGCCTCGTCCTCGTTCAGCCCCCGCCAGTTCGCCCGGGAGATGCCGCCCACGAAGACGTTCGGGTCGTACGAGGGCGACGAGTAGAGGGCGCGGATCTGACCGCCGGGCACCATCGCGATCATCGCGCCACGGACGCCCGCGGGCCAGATGCTGTCGATGAAGCGCTGGAGGTCGAGATCGATCGTGGTGAGGATCGGCCGGCCGGGGGTGGGCTGCAGCGAGGCGCCGCCGGCGTCCTCCCGGACCAGCCGTCCTCGCGCGTTCACCTCCATGTACCGCACCCCTTCGATCCCGCGAAGGGTGTCGTCGTATTGCCGCTCGAGGCCGGCCTTGCCCACGATCGTTCCGAGATCGGCGCCGGGATAGCGCTCGGCCGTCAGGTCGTTCTCGGTGACTTCGGAGACGTAGCCCACCAGGTGGGCCACCGCTTTGCCGGCGGGATAGAGTCGCTTGGGCTCCGACTGGATGACCAGTCCGGGGAGCACCGCCCGGTGTTCTTCCAACCGGGCGATCGTCTCGAAGTTGGCGTCGCCGAAGACCACCGCGGGCTGGTAGCGCGCCTGCTGGAACCGCCGGACGACCTCTTCGACCTCGGCGGTGTCGATGAGCACGAACCGCCCGATCCGGGCGATCACGGCCCGCAGCGAGTCCACCGACGGCGCCAGGACCTTGACCGAGTAGCCCGGGACGTTCTCGGCGATGACGTTGCCGTTCCGGTCGAAGATGGTGCCGCGCGGCGGGGTGAGCGAGATCGGGCGCAGCCGGTTGGTCTCGGCCCGGAGCTGGAACTTCTCGTGCTGGATGATCTGGGTCCGGAAGAAGGCGCCGCACAGCAGCACGAACGCGGCGACCAGCACCAGCTGGGCGATGTCGGCCCGTTCACGGATCCGATAGGAATCGAAGCCGTTCATACGTCGAGCCTGATGGCGAACCACTCGCGGAACGCCGCCAGGACCAGCAGGGCGAAGACCGCGGTGGAGAGCGCCTGCAGCGGGCTGTTGAGGGTCAGCTCCACCAGGAGCCGGCCCCGGGAGGTGCCGCTCGCCAGCAGCAGGAGGAGGTCGCGCACCCAGAGCGCCACTGCCACGAAGGCGGCGTTGACCAGCAGGTTGTCGGCGAAGAAGATCGCGCGGCCCCACGCGGCAAGATAGCCGACCACGGTGTGCGCCAGCGCACCAGCGCCGAATGCCGCGGGGGTCAACGCGTCGTTCACGACGCCCACGACGAATCCCGCGAGCGCCCCGGCTCCGGGCCCGGCGCGCATGGCGAAGAACACCAGCGCGATGAGCAGGAAGTCGGGGCTCACCCGCGCGCTCCAGAGCCGCGGCCTGAGGTAGAAGTGGAGCACCACCAGGAGCGCCATCACCAGCACGAGCTGGATCCGGTTGGCGCGGGAGACGCTCACCGGGCCGAGTCCTTCGGCACCGCGAGCGAGTCGGTCTGTCGGACCTTCGCCGCCGCGGTGGCCCGAGCCTTCGCCGCCGCGGTGGCCCGAGCCTTCGCCGCCGCGAGCGAATCCGCCCGGCGGACCTTCGCCGCCTCCAGCGAGTCCGTGCGGCGGACCTCGGCGATCGAGTCCATCCGCATCGCGAGCAGCGCCGAGTCGCTGGGGAACGCGCGCTCCATGCTGGTGCCGGAAGGCGAGACCAGTACGAGGACGTGGGCCACCGCCCCGGGGTTGGCCGCCGGAAGCAGGCGGTAGACCCGCTCCCACCCGGCCTGCTCGCGCACCACGCCGGTCACCGTGCCCACGGGAATCCCCTTGGGATACACCCCGCCGAGGCCCGAGGAGAGCACCAGCGTGCCCCCCGGCACCGAGTCCCGGTAGGGGACGCCACGGAACTCGAGCGCCCCTTCCCCACCCATGCTGGAGAGCGAGGGCGCCACGACGCCGCTGGCGTTGCCGCCGACGGTGTACGCGCTCACCCGGAATTCCGGATGGGCCCAGGTCATGACCACACTCGAGCGCTCCCCGGCGCTCAGCACCATGCCGATCAGGCCCTCGGGCGCTACGACCGGGTCGAACTCCGAGACCAGGTCGCTCCGGCCGACGTCGAGGAGCAGGGTCCGGCCGTCGGTCGCCTGGGTCTGATGCAGGACCTCGGCGGCGACGTACGGCGTGGAGATGCGGCGGCTCAGCGTGAGCAGCTGGCGAAGCCGCTCGTTCTCGGCGACGAGCGAGGGGATGCCCTGGGCAAGGTAGGAGGCGGAGTCGCGCTGGACGGTGATCGCCTTGAGTCGGGCGCGGCTGGTCCGTCCCTCCTCAGCGCGCGCCTGGAGCCAGACCAGCGGAGCCAACACGGTGCCCCTGAGGGTATCGGCGATGCCCTGGCCCCAGCCCGAAGGAGAAAAAAGCCCGACCAGGGAGAGGCCGATGCAGGTGAGGAACATGATGGTGTCCCGGCGCGTGAAGGAACGTTCCGACGCGCTGGACATGCTCAGGCGGAGAGGACGCTGCGGTATTTCTCGTAGTCGTCGAGAATGCGCCCGGTGCCGCGGACGACGCAGGTCAGGGGGTCCTCGTCCACGTGGATGGGGAGGCCGGTCTCCTGCGCCAGGAGGATGTCGAGCCCGCGGATCAGCGCGCCGCCGCCGGTCATCACGATGCCCCGGTCCACGATGTCGCTGGCGAGCTCCGGTGGCGTGATCTCGAGCGCGCGCCGCACGGCGTCCACGATCTGCTGGATCGGCTCCTGGACCGCCTCGCGAATCTCGGTCGAGTGTACCCGGACGGTCTTGGGGATGCCGGAGACGAGATCGCGCCCCTTTACTTCCATCTCCCGCTCGTCGCCCGTGGGCGCGGCGGAGCCGATCTTGATCTTGATCGCCTCCGCGGTCGGCTCGCCGACCAGCAGGTTGTAGTTCTTGCGCATGAACTGGACGATCGCCTGGTCCAGCTCGTCGCCGCCGGTGCGGATCGAGGTGTCGGAGACGATGCCGGAGAGGGCGATGACCGCGATCTCGGTGGTGCCGCCGCCGATGTCGATCACCATGTTG
>Ga0184615_10000892_pt1 | contig 16105 bp, 9 predicted proteins | sample PLM4_65_coex_FD_133134 | JGI IMG/M metagenome (GOLD analysis project Ga0184615, IMG submission 133134) | Groundwater sediment microbial communities from an aquifer in East River, Colorado, USA - PLM4_65_coex | ecosystem: Environmental > Terrestrial > Soil > Riparian zone | place: USA: East... | reverse complement strand
GCCAGAGGATCTGGAAGAATGTAACGCCCCCGGGTTGTGCGCTATTCGCTTCGCAAGGAGATGATCGGGTCGATGCGTGCGGCGCGCCGGGCCGGCACCAGACTGGCGAAGGCTCCAACGGCTCCGAGGAGCACCAGCAGCACTCCAAAGGTGACGGGATCGGCAGGGCTCAGGCCGAAGAGCTGGCTTCGGAGCAGCATCCCGGCGCCGAGCGAGAGCGCACCACCGATCAGGAGGCCGACCGCGGTGAGCCGGAGCCCCTGCCGCAGCACCATGCGCACCACCCCGCCCGCTTCGGCGCCCAGCGCGAGCCGCACGCCGATCTCGCGGGAGCGCTGGCTCACCGTGTATGACATCACCCCGTAGAGCCCGATCGCGGCCAGCAAGAGCGCCAGCATCCCGAAGAGCGCCAGCATGCGCGCGCCCATCCGCTGTCCGATAGTGGCCGGAATGATTTGCTCGGACATGGTGCGGGGGTCGAGGAACGGAAGCGCCGGCTCCGCGGCCGCGAGCTCCTTGCGCAGCGGCTCGACAAAATCCCTCGCCGCCGCAGCGGTGCGTACGTGTAGCGTGAAGTCGCTGGTGAAGCGCTGCGCTACCGCATAGTAGATGAACGGGTAGGGAGTCTCCACGATCTTTCCATACTTCGAATCCTGCACCACGCCGATCACCGTATACGCCTGCTTGCCCCGGTGGACTTGCTTGCCCACGGGATTCTGACCGCCCCAGAAGCGGCGCATGAAGGCAGTATTGACCACGGCCGCGAGCGGCGCACCCTGACGCTCCTGCCCGGTGAATCCCCGGCCGCCCACAAACTTCAATCCCATCGTTTCGAAGTACCCCGAGCTCACCTGCGCGTATTGCACCGACATGTTCTCGTCTTTCCCGGGAACGTAGCCGTCGATCTCCACGCCGGACGACGAATTCCCCCCGAAGCCCAGCGGCACGAAGTCGCTGGTGGCGGCGGCCTGGACGCCGGGCATCGCGCGGACCCGCGAGAGCACCCGTTCGATGACCGCCGGGCCGATGGAATCGGGAAGACCGGCGAGGTGAAGATCGCTCGACACCAGCAGCAGCGTCGCGGGATCCTTGAATCCCAGATCCACGCGCTGGGCCCGAGCCAGACCGCGGAGGAACAGCCCCGCGCAGACCAGGGCAACCAGCGAAAGCGCCACCTGGCCCGACACCAGCGCGCCGCGGAGCCTGCCACGGCCGCTTCCGGACGGAAGATCCTTGAGCACGGGAACCAGGTCGGGGCGCGACGCACGCAGCGCGGGGGCCAGACCGAAGAGCAGCACCGTCAGCATCGTCAGCAGGAGACTGAAGCCGAGGACGCGAACGTTGCTGAAGCTGGTATCGAATTCGATCGGAAAGGGCGCGGCGGGTGTGAAGGCCTTGATCCCGTTCCGTCCCCAGTAGGCCAGCAAGACTCCGGTCAGCCCTCCCGCAACGCTGAGCACGAGGCTCTCGGTGAGGAGCTGCCGAACGATGCGCCCCCGCCCCGCCCCGATCGCGAGACGCACGCCGAGCTCCTTCTGCCGCGACGTCGCCCGGGCAAGCAGCAGATTCGCGACGTTGGCGCAGGCGATCAGCAGCACGAGCGCGGTCACGCCGAGCAGCGCAGCCATCACCGGCAGCAGGACGGCGGAGGCGCCCTGCGACCGGAGAGAGGACAGCACCGGCTGGTTCTGGTCACCGGGATGGAGCGCGTCAAGCTCACGGCTGACGCGGGACATGTCTGCTCTCGCGAGCGCGAAGGTCACGCCTGGCTTGAGCCGCGCGATCGCGTCGAGCCATTGCCACCCGCGCTCCTCGAACGGCCGTCCCCCGTCGAGCACGGTCCGGGTGGTGACCGGAACATAGAGATCCATCCCGAGCCCCACGTAGGCGCCGCCGAAGCGGGGCGGAGCAATGCCGATGACCGTGAAATCGTGCCCGTTGAGATTCAGCTTGCGATCGAGCACGCCGGGATCGCCATTGAATCGCCGCCGCCAGAACGCGTATCCGAGGATGGCGACCTGTGTGGCTCCCTTCTCCTCCTCCGCGCGAAATGCCCGTCCCGCGAACATCGGCACCCCGAGCACGTCGAAGTAGTTGGCGGAGGCGGTGAGCGCCCAGGCGCGCTCGGTACCGCCCTCGAGACGGAGTCCGACCTGCGCGAGGGTGAAGACGGAGAGGCCGTCGAAGACTCGAGCCCGTTCCTGCCAGTCGCGGTACGAGGGATACGACACCGACCAGGTGCTGCCTCCCGGCGCCCGGGTCTGTACATAGACCAGCCGTCCCGCTTCCCGCACCACCGGCAGCGGATTCAGCACCCAGCGGTCGGTCCAGGTAAAGATCGTGGTCACTGCCCCGATGCCGATCCCAAGACTCAGCACCGACACCGCCGTAAACCCGGGGGCCCGCGCGAGAGCGCGAACCGCATAGCGCAGGTCCTGCATCAGCGTACCCATGTCATCTACTCCGCGCGCAGGGCTTCGAGTGGATCGACCCGCGTAGCGCGCCGGGCCGGCGACCAGCAGGCCGCTACGGCGATTCCGGCGAGCAACAACGCCACGGACGCAAAGACCACCGGATCGGCCGGGCCGACGGTGAAGAGCACCCGCCGGAGGAGACGGCTGAGTCCGAACGCCGCCGGGAGTCCGATCGCCAGTCCGATCGCCGCGAGTCGAAGCCCGTGTCCCATCACGTAGCGGCGCAGATTGCCCGCATCGGCGCCCAGCGCCATGCGGATGCCGATCTCGCGGGTGCGCCGCGTCACGAGATAGGACATGACTCCGTAAATCCCGGACGCCGAGAGCAGGAGCGCGACCGCTCCGAGGGCGGCGAGTAACCAGACCATGAAGCGGATGGGCAAGATCCATCGCGCCAGGCCCTCTTCGACCGTCATCACCTCTTCGATCGGCTCATCGGCATCCACCGTCCGGGCGACGGCGCGGAGGGTCGTGGCGAGGGTCGCCGTCTCGCCCCGGTAACGCAGCAGCAATTTGAACGGTCGCGTGTTGCTCTGCGCCGCGGTCATGTAGAGGAGCGGCTCGTTGCCCCTTCCCAGCGGACTGACCACGATGTCGCCCACGACGCCGATCACCGTCAGCCAGGGTCCACGATCGAGCCGAAGGCGCTTGCCGACCGGATTGGCCTCGGGCCAGAGCTTGGCCGCGGCACTCCGATTGATCAGGGCGACCGGCGGGGAGCCGGGTCCATCGGCCGTCGTGAAGGTCCGTCCCGTCTCGAGCGGAATCTGCAGCAGACGGAAATAGTCCGGGGAGACCGCGTAGCCGTGCCTCAGGCCGTGGCCGAGCGGCACCGGCTCCTCCGCGCCCTCCACGGTCACCCGGCTCGAGGTCCCCATGATCGCCCCGAGGAACTCGGGATGCTCGATGGCGACGGCTTCGACCATCGGCTGCACCCGGAGCCGCTCCATGAGCAGATCCTGCATGAGCCGCACTTGTTGGGGCGCGTCGTACCGCGGCGCCTGGAGCTGAAGCTGGGCCGAGAGCACGCCGCGCGGATTATAGCCGAGGTTGTCGGTGCGGCGGGCGACGAGGAACGACTTCACCAGAAGGCCCGCGCCGGCCAGCAGCACGATGGCGAGGGCGATCTGGCCGGCGGCAAGAGTGCCGCGAATGCGGTTGTCGCGCCGGCCCGCCGTTGCCCCGGAAGCGCCGGTCCGGAGCACCTCCTGGACGTCGGTCCGGGCCATCCGGAACACCGGCACCAGGCCGAACGCGACTCCAGCAGCCACCGAGAGAAGGAAGGTGAAGAGCACGAGCCTCCAGTCGGTGCCCAGCACGAGCCAGAACGGCAGCTCGGTGTCGATCAGTCGGGTGACGAGCCGCACCCCCCAGAGCGACAATGCGAGTCCCACCACACCGCCGGCGAGCCCGAGCAGCACCGACTCGGCCAGCAGGTGGCCGGCAATTCGCGCCCGGCTCGCGCCGAGGGCCACCCGAACCGCGAGCTCGCGCGATCGCGCGGTAGCTCGAGCGAGAAAAAGATTGGCGAGATTTGCGCAGGCGATGAGGAGGACGAATCCGGCGGCGGCCAGCGCGAGGAGAAAACCCTGACCGCTCCCATCGCTGGTCAGATCGGCGCGCAGCGAATGCACTCCGGCCGTCCAGCCCGCGTAGTGGGCGGAATCCTGAACCGCGATGCTTCGGGCGATTCTCGCCATCTCGAGATCTGCGGCTTGCGAGGAGATGCCCGGCGCGAGCCGGCCGACGACCGAGAGCGTGCGGTCATCGGGGGCCATATCCTGGACGTCGGGCGCCATCGGCAGCCAGAGCGCGGCGAACTCGGGAAAGCGGAATCGCGGCGGCATCACGCCGATGACCGTGCGCGTCGCGCCGTTCACCCGCACTGCGGAACCGATGACGCCACTGTCCGCTCCGAAACGCCGTACCCAGAGGCCGTGACCGATCAGGATGACCGGTGGCGCGCCGGGCCGGTCGTCGGACTGAACCAGCCCGCGCCCGAGGATCGGTCGCACTCCGAGAAGCGGAAAGAGTCCCGCGGTGACGACGGCGCCGCCGATCCGCTCCGGCTCCTGCTCGCCGGCAAGGGCGTAGCTGTCCTCGCGATAGGCCTCGAGGCCGGCAAAGCTCCGCGCCGACGCGCGCCACGCCGTGAGCGCGGGCCAGGAGGTTCCGACCGCGCATCCGTCGCACAGTTCCTTGGGGTTGGTCTCGCTGACATCGACCAGACGCTCCGGCTCGGGAAAGGGGAGGGGCCGGAATTCGATGGCGTTGACGAAATTGAAGATGGTGGCGTTGGCGCCGATCCCGAGCGCGAGCGAGGAGACCGCCACCGCGACGAGCCCGGGAGCGCGGGACAGCGCGCGCACTGCATGCTGGATCTCGGAAAGGAACGACATGTGCGCGCGGCTCTCAGTCATCAGCCGTCAGCCCTCAGCTTGTTGTCGGCTGAAGGCTGAAGGCTGAGGGCTGAAGGCTACTAGTGATGCACATCCACCCGGGCTCCCGCCTCCTCTTCCTCCACAACCTTCCCGTCGAACAACTTCACCTCGCGGTCGGCCCACTTGGCGTACCGCGGATCGTGGGTGACCATACAAATGGTCGCGCCGCCGCGATGCAGCTCGCGGAGCAGCTCCATGACCGCTTCGCCGTTCTGGGAATCGAGGTTTCCGGTCGGCTCGTCGGCGAGGAGGATCGCCGGCTCACCAGCCACCGCGCGCGCCACCGCCACGCGCTGCTGCTGGCCGCCGGAGAGCTGCGAGGGATAGTGCTTCATGCGGTGCGCCATCCCGACCCGCTCGAGCGCGCTGGTCACCCGCTGCTGGCGCTCCGAGGAGGGCATGCCCCGGTAGGTGAGCGGCAGCTCGACATTCTCGTACACGGTGAGATCGCCGATCAGATTGAACGCCTGAAAGATGAATCCGATCTGGCGGTTGCGGACCCGGGCCCGCTCCGACGGCGTGAGGCTCTCCACCGAATGGCCCGCCAGCGTGTAGGACCCGCCGCTCGGCGTATCCAGCAGACCGAGGATCGAGAGTAGCGTTGTCTTGCCGCACCCCGAGGGGCCGGAGATCGAGACGTACTCCCCCTTCATCAACTGGAGGTGGATGTCCGCGAGCGCGTGGGTTTCGAGCTCGTCAGTGAGGAACACCTTCTTGATGCCGTCGAGCTTGATGAGGGTTTCGCCGGGGGCCGTGCTCATGGTCTAAATCCTTCGTTAGGGAGTCAGGGAGCCAGGGAGCCGGGGAGCCAGAGGCACCAGGGAGCTGCTGGCTCCCCGGCTCCCTGGCTCCCTACTTGATTCTCACGCGTTCCACGTTGTCCCACCGCGACATATCACTCAGAATCACCACGTCGCCGGGGGCGAGTCCTTCTTTGACTTCGACGCTGTTCACCGAGGTCCGCCCCAGTCGCACCGTCACGCGTTCCGCGTACCTGCCGCCTTCGATCAACCTGAAGATTCCGATCGGTGCGTCGCTCTGGCCGTAAGGGGGGCGGCCCATGAACATGACGTCCTTCATGCGGGCGATCTCGATGACGCCGTCCACGCTCAGGTCGGGCCGGGCCCCGGCGGGCGGGGTGCCATCCAGCGCCACGTCCACGGTCACCGTGCCGTTGACGGACGCGGGGTCACTCCGTACGACGTGCCCAGCGGCGATACCGTTGCGCGTGTCGATCGACGCCTTCTGACCGATCGCGACGTCCTTGGCCTGAACCTCCGGAATGCGGAGCACCGCTTTGAGACGAAGCGGCGTCGGCACCACCTTGGCCAGCGTCGCGCCGGCCTGGGCATACTGACCCACCTCGAGAGGGATTTCCTGCAGCACCCCCTTGGCCCCCGCCCGCACCACCATCGACGCCTTCAGCCCGTGCTGAAACGCGGTGATGGAGCGCAACCGGGACACTTGCTCCTCCTGCACCCTGATCTGGTCGTTGATCGTCGACGTGAGGATCCGGAGCCGCTCCTCCTCGAACTCGACCCGCTTGCCCAGCGCGTCGGCGCGGTCCTGCGCCTGCTGCTGATCGAGCGGTATGATCAGCCCCTGCTTGAGCAGCTCCGCACCGGACTCGGCGCGGCGCTTGGCGTCGAGCCACTGCGAGCGCAGGTCGGCCACTTGCGAGGCCTGGCTCAAGCGGTTGTTGGCCAGCGTCGTGCGAAGCTGCACCAGCTGCGACTCCGCTTCGGTGAGCGCGCGGTCGGCGTTGAGCGTCTGGATCTCGACGTCAGGGTTGGTGAGCTCGAGCAGCACGGTGAGAGGCTCGACGCTGACGCCCGGCTGCAGATTGCGCTTCTCGACCCGGCCCGCCGTCACGGCGGTGATCCACCGGATGTCCTCCGGGACCAGCGTCCCCGGCCCGCGCACCTCGAGCACCATCTCGCCTCGCTCGACCGTGTCCAGGTAGATCGTCCCGAGCTCCACCGTCGGGGAGGCCGGCTTGAGACTCATCAGGGCAAAGGTGACGGCAGCCAGGGAAACCACCCCAGCGCCGATCATGATGTATTTCTTCCTGTTTTTTTGCGGCTCGCGCTTGATATCCATGAGACTCCGACGAGGTTCCTTCAACCATCAGCCATCAGCAAGCAGCTTTGGGGGGACCCTAAAGGAAGACTCGTGCCGCGGAGGTAGTAGATGTAAGTGATTGACAGCAAATATGTTACAACTGCGGACGACCGGACTTGGTGTCCGGCGGTGGGATGGGGTCGTCCCAAGAACGGACGGTAGGTATGGCGTAGTGAAGCGCGAAGCCTCGCAATTCCCTAGCGAGTAGATTCCCCCCAGCTCCTCGCCGGCTTCGTGCACGCCGGCCAGGGCGGGATCTTGCCGGTCGAATCCACCGCCATCACCCGGCGATCTCGCGGAGTAGTGACCGGGTCCTCCGAAGCGAGATAGGCCAGCATGGCCGTCAGCGTGGCGTTCCGGCGCAGGTTTGCCGCGATCACCTTGTCATAGGTATCCCGCCGGGTGTGCCAGGTGTAGAGGCCATAGTCCGCGTTCTCCGAGTCGAGGCCGAAACCGGGCGCGCCATAACACGCAAAGGAAGCGTTGTCGGAGCCGCCGGTTCGGGGAGCGCCCGGGAACTCGAGCTTGATGTCGCGGCTCAGCTCCGTCGGCAACTTGCTGAACCAGCCGGCCAGGCTTCCGACGGCGCCGAGCAAGCCGGCGGCATCGATGGCCTCGATCCGGCCGGTGCCGTTGTCCTGGTTGAACTGCGCCTGCAGGCCCTTGACTACCTCCGGGTGATCCTCGGCATAGGCCCGCGATCCGATCAGACCATTCTCCTCGCTGTTCCAGTGGCCGACGAGAATCGTCCGCTTGGGCCGCGGATAGGCCTGCCGCAGGATCCGCATCGCTTCGAGCATGGTGACGGTACCGGTGCCGTTGTCGGTCGAGCCGGATCCCCCGTCCCAGGAATCGAAATGCGCCGAGAGAAGCACGAATTCATCGGGCTTCTCGGATCCCCTGACCTCGCCGAGGACATTGAACACCGGCACCTCGCCAAGGAACTCCGCCTCGGCCGTGAGCCGGACGGCGGCACCCTGGTTCCTCTCGGTCAGGCGGAACACCAGACCGTAGTCTTCGCAGCTGAGCTCGAAGGTCGGGACGACCCTGGTCTGCGCCCGGAACACGCGGGTGACGCCCCACCCCCCGGTCCACCGGGACGTGATGATGCCGAGGGCGCCCGCGTCCTCCAGGCGCTTGGCCAGCGCCTTGGCGTCGAGTCCCGAGGCCACAGAACGCCGCGCCGTCGGCCATGCGTCCCTGAGCGAGGTGCGTTCCCGAACCATGTCGTCGAACGCCGCCTTGCCCGCCCACTGCAGGTAGCTCGAATCGGGGCGGCAGCTCGGCTCCGGTGGGGACGCGAGCACAATTCTCCCCTTCACCTGCGGGAGCCACGCCGCAAAGGCGGTTGAGTCGCCCGGATCCTGGAGCACGACGGTCTTTCCTTCGACCGGTTTGCCTTTAGTCCCCGGGCTCCACGCGAGCATCACCCCCTCCATGCTGCGTAGCCTGGGCGCAATCAGGTTGACCTGACTGGGGCCCCGCCTCCATCCCATCCAGGTGCCGAACTGCTCACTCCGGGAGCTGATTCCCCATTTCGAATACACGCCCTTGATCCAGTCCTGCCCCGCGAGCGATCCCGGCGAGCCGGTGAGCCGGGGACCGATCGAATCAGAGAGCGTCTGAAGGAGCGTCATCGCCTGGGAATTGTGCATCCCTTCGACCCACATGGCGCGAAGGACGGGATCATCGGTCGGGAAGGTCTGCGCCCCGAGCGCGGGCGCCCGGCCGACGGTGGCTCCGATCGCGAAAAGAAGGACGAAGTCTTTCATGGCCGCTATTCGCTGTGAAAGGTTTCTCCCGTTCTGGCGCATTCGACGAGAACCGGCGCAGGGGTAAAGCGGGGACCGTGCGCGAGCGCCAGCCCTTCGAGGGTGCGGACGACTTCGGCCGCGCCCAGGCTGTCCATGTAGCGCAACGGACCGCCACGGAACGGGGGGTACCCGATGCCGAAGATCGCGCCGATGTCGCCGTCGCGCGCGGAGCGAATGACGCCTTCGGAAGCGGCGAGGGCCGCCTCGTTGAGCATGATGTACACCAATCGCCGCTCGACCTCGGCCCGGTCCACCGAGGCGAGCGGCCGCACTCCAAGCAGGCGGTACGCTTCCGGATCGGGATCGGTCTTGTGGCCATCGTGGTAGGCGTAGAACCCCTTGCGCGCTTTTCGCCCGAGCCGCCCCGCCTCGACCATCTTCGCGATCCCTGGCCCCGGGGTCATCCGGTCGCCGAAAGCCGCATGCATGACACCGCTCGCCTTGACGGCCACGTCGATCCCCACTTCATCCAGCAACGCGATCGGGCCGACCGGAAAGCCGAATCCCGTCATGATCCGGTCGATCACTTCGATGGGCGTACCTTCTGCAAGGAGGAGGCCTGCCTCGTTCAGGTAGGGTGACAGAATGCGGTTGACCCAGAACCCCGGCCGATCCCGCACAACGACCACCGTCTTTCCCATCCGGCGTCCGAACTGGACCGCGGTCGCGATCGCATCGGGCGAGGTTCGGTCCGTCGGGATGACTTCGAGCAGCGGCATCTTTTCCACGGGCGAGAAGAAGTGCATTCCGAGGATCCGCTCCGGATGCCGGGCTCCCTCCGAGATGCTCCCGATTGGAATCGTGGACGTGTTGCTTGCGACGACCGCGCCCTCCGGCACGACCCCCTCGACTTCCGCCATCACCTGGCGCTTGACGCCGAGATCCTCGAAGACCGCTTCGATGACGACGTCGGCACGCTCGAAGCCGTGCCAGCTTCCCGCGCCCGAGAGCAGCGCCGACTTCCGCTCGAATTCCTGCCGAGTGATGCGCCGCCGGGTGAGCTGGCCCGTGAGAATGTCGATCGCCGCCTTGAGACCTTTGCCCACCCGGGCGAGCTCGGCGTCCTTGAGGCGCACCTCGACACCGGCCTGCGAGACGGCTGTGCCGGCGATCCCGGAGCCCATGAATCCCGATCCCACCACACCGAGACGGCGGACCGGGCGCGGCGTCGCCGTGCCGGAAGGGACGCCATCATCCTTCTTGAGCGCGGTCGTCGCGAAGAAGATTCGGACGAGATTCCGGGAGACCGGCCCCACCGACAGCTCGCCGAAGAGCTCCGCCTCGCGAGAGAGTCCCGCTTCGATTCCGCGGTTGAGGCCGGTCTTCACGGCGTCGATCGCCGCGAGCGGTGCCGGGTAGTGCCCACCGGTTTTCTTGAGCACGGTTTTCCGCGCCATACCGAAGACCACGGCGCGCCCGATCGGGTTTCTCTCCAGGAGGAGGCTCCCGCGCGCGGGACGGAAGGGTACGCCCTGCCGCGCGATCCGGTCCGCCGCGGACAGGGCGGTCCCTCGGAGGATGCTCTGCGGCACGAGCTCGTCCACCAGGCCGAGTTTGAACGCCTTCGCGGCGCGCTCGGTCTTTCCGGCAAGGATGATGTCGAGCGCGGCGCGGACTCCGATCAGCCGCGGAAGACGCTGGCATCCGCCCGCTCCAGGGAGAATCCCGATCTGCACTTCAGGCAGCCCAATGACGGTCTTCGGGGAATCGGTCGCGATCCGCCAGGTGCAGGCAAGGGACAGCTCGCACCCGAGTCCGACGCAGGCGCCGTGAATCGCGACCACGATCGGCTTGGGAAAGCGCTCCAGGCGATTGATCATCTCCTGCCCGGCGCGGGCCAGCGCGGTGCCTGCTTCCGCGGTTGCGATCCGGGTGAACTCCTGGATATCGGCTCCCGCCACGAAGTTCTCGGCTTTGCCGGAGATGAGCACCACCGCTCGGGCCTCGGGATCGTCCTGGATGCGCCGGAGGAGCGCTTCGAACTCCTCGATGATCGGGGTGCCAAGCACGTTCACCGCCTCACCCGGAACGTCGAGGGTGAGGACGGCGAGGCCGTCGGTCTGGGTCAATGAGAAGGCGGTCATGGTCTTAGAGTGGTCAGTGGACAGTGGGCAGTGGTCAGGGAACTGCCCCGACCTCCCTGACCACTGACCCCTGACCACTGATCCCTAGTCATACCCGCTCCAGCACCATCGCCAACCCCATGCCCCCCTGCGCGCAGATCGAGACCAGTCCGAACTGGACGTCACGCCGCTGCATCTCGTTCGCGAGCGTCGTGACGATGCGCGCCCCAGTGGCTCCGAAGGGATGCCCGATGGCGATCGAGCCGCCCATGACGTTGGTTCTGGACCAGTCGACTTCACCCACCGGCGCATGGCGGCCCAGCTTCTCGGCCCACGCCCTGGAGCTCCATGCCTGGACGTTGGAAAGCACCTGCGCCGCGAAGGCCTCATGGATCTCCACCAGTCCCAGATCCTTCCAGGTGATCCCCGCCCGGTCGAGTGCTTTCGGGACCGCGTAGGCCGGTCCCATGAGAAGCTGCCAGCCCGGGTCCACCGCGGCCACGGCATAGCTGCGAATCGCGGCAAGGGGACGGTATCCCAGCGCACGCGCCTTGTCCTCGGACATGAGGAGCACCGCGGCGGCACCGTCGGTCAGCGGCGACGAATTGCCGGCGGTGACCGAGCCATAGCGCCGGTCGAACACCGGCTTCAACTGCGCGAGCGCTTCCAGGCTGGTATCGCTGCGGATCCCGTTGTCGCTGGTCGTGACCTCGTCCATGCCCGGGCCGCCGAACCACGGTACGATCTCGGCGGTCAGTCTTCCGTCCGCGGTGCCTGCCGCGGCCCGCTCGTGACTCATCAGGGCGACCCGGTCCTGCGCGTCGCGGGAAATCCCGTTCTCTTTCGCCATCTTCTCGGCGGACTGGCCCATCGACTCGCCGGTCGAAGGCTCCGCGATCGCGGGCGTCACCGGCACCAGGTCCCTCATCCGCACTTTGGAGAACACCGCCAGCCGCTGTCCCAGCGACTTCGCCTTGCTCGCCGCCATCAGCGTCTGGCTCATTCGCCTGGAGTGCAGGATCGGAATGTCCGATAACGACTCGACGCCTCCGGCCAGCACGACGTCCGCGTTGCCCAGCAGAATCTGATCGTGGGCGTTGGTGATGGCCTGAGCCGCGGAGGCGCAGGCGCGGTTGAGCGTATACGCGGGGATCGTTCGGGGAAATTGGGGAAGCAGGGAAACTTCCCGGGCCACGTTCGGCGCGAGTACCGAGGGAATCACCTGCCCGAAGACGATCTCGTCCACCTCTCGCCCGTCGAGATTGGCGCGGTACAGCAGCTCGCGCGCGGCGTGCCGCGCCATCTGCACGGCGGTGGCGTCACGGAGCGCCGTTCCGCTCCGGGCGAACGGCGTGCGGAGGCCGGCGACGATCACCGGCCGGCGGTGAGAGGAAAACAGATCGAGGCTCAGACCCGGTTACTTTCGATGCGCCAGTACGCTTGCCATCGCGCTCCACCGCGCGTCGTCCACCGCTTCCACCACTTCGCGCCCGTGCACCACGACGAGCGGCAACACCAGCCGCAATAGCTCACCGGAGCGGAGGAGATGCGCGTCGTTCGAAGGGCCCCAGCCGAACGCCTTCTGCGCTTCGAGGAACGTTTCGAGGAAGAGCAGACCACCGGGCGCGACGGCGTTCACGATGTCGGGCATCCTGGCGCGGTCGAGGTAATTGAAAACCAGCACGGCGTCGAAACTCCCGATATCAGGGAGGCCTTTGGACAGGTCCGCCTCGACCCATTTCACCTCGAGGCCGCGGGAGCGGGCTTCCTTGCGGCCGGCATCGAGGCTTGCGGCGTTCTTGTCGACCGCGGTGACCTTGGCCCCCAGCGACGCGGCCGCGAGGGCATGCCGGCCCGAACCGCTGGCAAGGTCGAGCACACGACTCCCCGCGCGGATTCTGTTGGCATGCCACGCAAACCAGCTGCTGGGTCGCTCGAGTTCGGTCACGTCGGGAGAGTCGGAGTAAACTCCTAGCACATGACTCCTTCGGTTCGCGCGTCGCTCGGAGAGCTGAGCGCGGGATACTTCGACCTGCTGGTCATCGGCGGCGGCATCACCGGCGCGGGTATCGCGCGGGAAGCCGGCCTCCGCGGCCTCAAGACCGCGCTCGTGGAGGCGCGGGACTTCGGGTCAGGCACCAGCTCCCGGTCAACCCGTCTCATTCACGGGGGGCTCCGCTACCTGGAGCAGGGACGCCTCCACCTCGTCTTCGAGGCGCTACGCGAGCGGAGGATCCTCCTCCGCCTGGCACCCCACCTGGTCCGCCCCTTGCCCTTCCTGGTCCCCGTTTTCCGGGGCGACCGGGTCCCCCGATGGAAAGTCGCCGCGGGGCTGGCCCTGTACGACCTTCTGGCCGCGGGGGGTAATGTGCGCCGCCACAGGACGCTGGGCAAGCGAGCCCTTCTCGAAGCCGAGCCGCTGTTACGTGAGCGCGGCTTGACAGGAGGGGGGCTCTACTACGATGCCCAGTGCGACGATGCCCGCCTGACCATCGCCACGGTGCGGGCCGCAGTGATGAATGGGGCCCGGGCCTCGAATCACATGAGAGTGACGGGATTGATCCGGACGGTCGCCGGGATGACGGGCGCCTACCTCACCGACGAGCTGACCGGCGAGACCGGTGAGGTACGGGCCCACCTGGTGGTGAACGCCACTGGACCATGGGCCGACCTGGTTCGCCGACTCGAGGATCCCCGGGCCGAGCCTCTGCTCCGGCCCACGAAGGGCGTTCACGTCATGGTGCCCCGGACCAGGATCGGCCACCGCCACGCGATCACCTTCACGAGTCCGGTGGACGGCCGGGTGATGTTCGTGCTTCCCTGGGGGGAATGGAGCTACATCGGAACCACCGACACCGATACCACCGAGGCCCCCGACCAGGTGGCCGCCGGGGAGGCGGACGTGATCTATCTGCTCCGCTCGGCCAATGCAATTTTCCCCGGCGCCCGCCTCGCTCCGGAGGATGTCGTCGCAACCTGGGCGGGACTCCGGCCCCTCCTGGCGGCCGACCCCAACGCACCGGCCCCGTCGATCTCCCGGGAACACCGGATTGTCCGTGGACCGGGCGGCGTCCTGACTATCGTGGGCGGCAAACTCACCACGTGGCGAAGCATGGCGGCCGCTCTGGTGAACCGGGTCGAACAGATCCTGGGTCACGAGCATCATGGACGGGGAAAGGCCCTGAGCCGGACCCAGCCCCTCCCCGGTGGCAACGCCGTCGTCACCGCCGGGTTCCGCGGAGAGGGACTCGACCTCGGACTCCCGGCCGCCGCCGTGGATCATCTCCTCGCGCACTTCGGCTCCGAGACACCGGCGATCTACGCCCTCTGCCGCGAGCGCAGGAGCCTCGGCGAGCCGGTGCATCCCCGCCATCCGGCGATCGGCGCGGCAGTGGTCCAGGCGGTGCGGCGCGAGCTCGCGCTCCGGCTGGATGATGTGCTCTCGCGCCGGCTCCACCTCACTACCGAAACCGACGATGGGGGTGACGCCGCGGTCGAATCGGTCGCCTCGCTGATGGCGGAAGAACTCGGGTGGACGCCGGATTTCACCCTGGAGGAAATCGGTCGCGCCCGCGAGGCCATGCTCGCTGGAAGCCGCTGGCGAGGATTATCTTAGGCGTATGGAACGCTCCACCGATCCGAACGTTTTCGAAACCGCGAACGCCGGCTTTGCCCAGGCGCTGTACGAGGAATACCTCCGGGACCCAGGCTCGGTGGCGCCGGAATGGCGGCAGCTGTTCGAGAGCGGGAGGGTCGGGGAGATCCCGGCGAAGAATGGGGATGGAGATGGGGCGGGTGGGCGGCGGGGCGGTAGGGCGGTAGTTCCCCAACCGTCCAGCAGCCCTTCCGCCCTTACCGCCCCTCCCGCCCCTGCGGCCCCTGCGGCCCCTGCCGCCCATACCGCCCTCATCAAAGGCCCCGCCGCTCGTCTCGTTCAGAACATGACCGAGAGCCTCACGGTCCCGACCGCCACGACATTCCGCGAAATCCCGGTCAAGGCCCTTGAAGCGGCGCGGGCCCGCTTCAATGCTGCGCTCAAGGCCGCCGGCCGCAGCGAGAAGGCTTCCTTCACCCATTTCATCGCCTGGGCGCTGGTGCAGGGCGCGAAGCAGCACCCGGTCATGGGCCACTCCTTTGCGATGATCGGTGGAGAGCCGCACCGAATCACCCCGGACGGCATTCACCTCGGTCTCGCCGTAGATGTGGAGCGGAAGGACGGCACTCGCGGACTGGTGGTTCCGGTACTCAAGCACGCCGAGGCGATGGGCTATGCGGAGTTCCAGTCCGCCTATGACATGCTCGTCGACAAGGCGCGCACCAACAAGCTGATGCCGGACGATTTTTCCGGCGGCTCGATGACGCTGACCAATCCGGGCGGTCTTGGTACCGTTGCGTCGGTCCCCCGGCTCATGGCTGGCCAGGGCAGCATCATCGCCGTGGGCGCGATTGGATACCCACCCGAGTTCGCCACGACCCCCTCCGACAGCATCGCCCAGCTTGGGTTGAGCAAGGTGATGACGATCACGAGCACCTACGATCACCGGGTCATTCAGGGCGCGGAGTCGGGGGCGTTCTTGCGCACGGTCGAGGGGCTTCTGTCCGGTGGGGAAGGATTTTACGAGGGGATTTTTGCAGCATTTGGACTGGTACTGGGTACTGGGGACTGGGTGCTGGGTGCTGGTAAGGGTCCTGGAGGGGAGGCACGGGGTCCATCCGTGAGTGCTGTTCCCAGTACCCAGCACCCAGCACCAAGCACCCAACTCGAGTTCGTTGCAGCAGCCATGGCCCTCGTCAAGGCCCACCGCACCCACGGCCACCTGGCCGCGCGGCTGGATCCGCTCGGCAGCGAGCCCACCGGCGATCCGGCGCTCGATCCCGCTGCGCTCGGACTGACCCCCGAGATCATGGCCGCGATTCCCGCGGCCATCTTTCGCGTCGCGGTCCCGGGGACGACTCTCGCCGAAGTGTTGCCCAGCCTGCAAGCGACGTATTGCGGCACGATCGCCTACGAGGTCGAGCATGTAAGCGACCACAAACAGCGGGTCTGGCTCCGGGAGATGATCGAGTCAGGCGCGCACCGCAAGCCGATTGCCAAAGCGGAGAAACTATTGCTGCTCGACCGCCTCATCGCGGTGGAGTCGTTCGAGCGCTTCCTGCATAAGGCCTACCTCGGACAGAAGCGATTCTCGATC
>Ga0184615_10000890_pt1 | contig 16115 bp, 12 predicted proteins | sample PLM4_65_coex_FD_133134 | JGI IMG/M metagenome (GOLD analysis project Ga0184615, IMG submission 133134) | Groundwater sediment microbial communities from an aquifer in East River, Colorado, USA - PLM4_65_coex | ecosystem: Environmental > Terrestrial > Soil > Riparian zone | place: USA: East... | reverse complement strand
TCAGATCGCCGTCAACCGAGGCATTCCCTTTACGCTCCACCCTCATCGAGAGGGCGATCGTTCCCTTTGCATTCTTCGCGGTCGAGATGTTCTGTGCCTTGCAATTGATTTCGTCGATCGTGATGCCAAAAGGTTCGGCAAGGCTCTGGTCGGCTATCTTCACCATATAACCATCGATCACCAGGGACCTGAGCAAGACGGTCCAGGGCGACGCAGGTGGAGATGTTACGGATGTTTTCTCAGGCGATGCGGTCATGATCGAGGCGACGTTCAGCTGTCCTTCGACAGAGCGAGAAAGGGTCACCGATCCCTTCTCGGTAGCGATCGAGCCTATTTCCACCTTCTCTGCACCCAGGTCGAATGAGATATCCTTCAAACTCAAGAGCGGTATCTTCAGGAAATCGCCCTGCACTTTTCTGATCACTGCCGTGAGGTCCCTCACCCGTGTTTCGCCGGTAAGGATCAGCGTGGGAGTACGGTTCGTGTACTGGCGGTAGGCAAGTTTCATTTCCACGTCGAGCCTGCCGGAAAGCACATTTACGTTGAGCATCGTGGGTGCATAGCCAAGATAGTAGGGGATGTTGAGATCCTTGAGCGCGATATCAAAGGAAGTCTCGAACGAGTCGGAAAAAACCTTTGTCGTTCCCCGGGCGTTCAATGGCGAGCCGTTGACCAAGGCGCTGAACGAGGGCTGAACAAAGGATTCCACATAGGTGGGCAGGTTGGAGATGAAGGGGATCGCGATATTGATCTGTGTGATCTCGTGTTTCGACTTAACAGGCAGGTCTTCGAATTCTATGTTGCCATCAATGATATGGATATTGCTTACGGAAAAGGAAAATGTTTTCCCGGGCTGCTTGGGGACACTGGCCTCATCCACCGCTTGCGCTCGTTCCATGATATCGGAAAAGTTGTAGCGATTGGCTTCCCTGCGGACAAGATGCAAGTGCGGCTGTTCGAGCCTGACCTCTCGTATCACCGGTATGCCTTTGACGATGGAGATCGCCCGCAGGTCAACATACAGCCTCCCGAAGGAGATGAACGTGGTGCTGCCATCGCTCTCTTTGATCTCAAACGCCTTGATGACTGCCGAGAGGGCGTAGGGATTCAGGCTGACCGACTCGATGATCACTTTTCGGCCGAGCTGCTCGCTCAGTTTCTCCATTGCGAGCTTCTTCAGGTAGGGCGGCAGGATGAAAAAACCAACGATGGTATACAGGAAAAAAAGAAGAAGGACGATGATGCCGGTGATCCTGGACTTGGGCGACACGATGAAGCGCATATAATCACCTCCGGAACAGGGATGCAACAATTGCATCTGCAAACCAGCAGAAAAGCAAATGCAGCGGGACAACCATCACTGAGAATCTAAAGAAAAGTACCTATCCAGGCTTGAGCGACTGTTTCACGTAATTTCTTTTTATTGAAATCGCGGGAACGCGAAAATCGAACCACGCCTTGACCGGAAGATCCGTGCCGATACCATGCATAAAGTTGTACACCGCTTTGTTCAGGCCCTGAGCATAGCGGTGAGGGTCGCAGCCGATACTATCTTCGTGGAGGAGATCATTGTTGGCAAATTTCCCGGCAGGATGATCAACGATCCTGCAGTGATATTTTTCCGGATGTCTTCCCACATCGCTGTGAACCGTCGCGGTAAACACATGCCAGAACGCGGATTGTATCAACCCCTCTTTAAAAAACTGCCGTACGATCTCCAGGGCATCGATGGTTTCCTGTTCGGTTTGTGTCGGGAAACCATACATCAGATACGCGTGCACCATGACGCCTGCATTGCTGAAATTTCGGCACGCCCGGGCGGCCTGACGAACGGTCACCCCTTTATTCATTAACTTCAACAGTCTGTCCGAGGCCGCCTCCAGACCTCCGCTTACGGCAATACAGCCCGACGACGCCAGCAGTCTGCAGAGGTCCCCGGTAAAGGCATGTTCAAAGCGGATATTTGCCCACCAGGAAATAGTGACGCCTCTTCTCAGCAGTTCCGCAGCCAGTTCACGCAGGACCGCGGGCGGCGCGGCCTCATCGACAAAATGAAACCCGGTTTGTCCCGTTTGGGCGATCACCCGCTCAATCCTGTCAACCAGCACGCCGGCAGGGGCACTGTCGTAGCGTTTTATATAATCGAGCGTGGTATCGCAGAATGAACATTGATGCCAGTAACAACCATGGGCAAGCGTCAGCTTGTTCCACCGTCCATCGGACCAGAGACGGTGCATGGGATTGGCAATTTCTATCAGTGAAAGATACCGATCCAGCGGGAGGTCGGAATAGTCCGGGCAGCCTGTCTCTGCATGGCAGGGGTCTCGTTCAGTATCATCATTCAAGAATTTCACGTGATCGTCAATTCGTATGAACGTCCGTTTGAGATCGTCAGCCTTTTTTTCTCCTTGAAGATATTTTAGAATGTTCAACAGGGGAAGTTCGCCATCGTCCAGGGTAATAAAATCGATATAGTTAAAGATCGCGGGTTCGGAAAGCGCACGCAGTTCCGTATTAACAAATCCACCACCCGCCACGATCTTGATGTGTGGAAAGTCTTTTTTGATGAATTGACAGCATTTCAGACCGGCGTAGACATTTCCGGGAAAGGGAAACGTAATGCCGACAACATCCGGACGCTTCAGCTCAATATGGCTCTTCAGCAGTTCATTCATCCAGGTCTCAATGATGCTTTCGGGTTGTTGTAAGGCCTTCTCGATCGGATCAAAAGTATGCGCGGCCATTCCAAGCTTCTCAGCATACCGGCTGAATCCAAAATACGGTGTTACGGCATCTTTAATCAGGTCGCCGACATCTTCGATATACCGTGTGGCCAGGAACCGGGCCTTGTCATTCGCTCCGATGATCCCAAACGACCAGTCCAGATCAGGCATTTGATCGAATCGTGATGCCCGCGGTAAAAAATGATCGGAACCGATGCGCTGGGCGAGCGTATTGTCCCGGTACTGCAAAAAATTCATGACCTGGTTTATTGTTTGCACGTAGGAGCGTTCGTTTTGAATTATCCTGAGCGAATTGGGGGACAGTTGTTCCGTTCCGTTTTTCACAACAGAAAACAGCGCTTCAAAACCCGGCCGGGAAAATATTTTATTGATCAGTTCAATACCGAGATCGGCCTGACAGACCTCATACCCGTGTAATCTTAAAAACCCTTTTAAAACGGGCATTGCCGGGTACGCGGTATTGAGCTGGGTGAACGGCGGCGTTATGAGCAGTATTTTTTTACGCATCCGGTATTCCTTCATCGTGTGTATTTTAAGGAACGATCCAAATCAGCAACGTGATGCGTAATAAGCAAACCGGCATGGTCTTTACGCGCTCTTAAAAGAATCGTGATTCATTTTAGCATTAAGACATGCCGGAGTAAAGGCGCTTCCGTCACTGGAAAGCATTCCCACGCGAACTGGCAGGATCATATTGATCGGACAGGCACACCACCGCGTACCGTCTTTTGCAACAACCCCGCATTTTAAATTGAAAATTGTCATGTGCCATGCCATAATGATAAAAAATCCTGTCAATTTCGTCAGGGGAGCTTTGTATGCTTGTTCAAGCGTTGCTCGGTCTCGTAGTATTCATTGGAATCGCCTGGCTTATCAGCGAGAATAGAAAAGGCGTCAAGTACACAACAGTGTTGACCGGTGTCGCGGTCCAGCTCTGCATCGCCGGCATCCTGCTGTACGTCCCTTTGTTCAAAACGTTCTTCCTGCTACTGAACAACGTCGTCCTGGCCCTTGAGTCGGCTACCAGGGCGGGCACATCCTTCGTGTTCGGATACATCGGCGGCGGGACACCGCCCTTCCTGCTGCAAGACCCGGGTGCCAACTTTATTCTTGCGTTCCAGGCCCTTCCGCTCGTGCTTGTTATCGGGGCGCTCTCCGCTCTTCTTTTTTACTGGAGGATCCTGCCCGCTGTCGTAAAGGGCTTTTCCTTCATTCTCCAAAAAACCATGAACATCGGAGGCGCGCTCGGTCTCGGCGCCTCGACAACGATCTTTCTCGGGATGGTGGAAGCGCCCCTGGTGATCAAGCCCTATCTCAGGAACATGACGCGGAGCGAACTCTTCTCGCTCATGACCGTTGGCATGGCATGCATCGCCGGGACCGTGATGGTGCTCTACGCGACCATCCTGAAGGGCGTGATCCCGGATCCAATCGGCCACATCCTGGTCGCATCATTCATTCATGTGGCCGCGGCGATCACGGTCGCGAGGATCATGGTCCCCGAGACCGGCGAGGAAACATCAGGCAGCTTTATCCCCCGGCAGACCGCCACCAGCTCAATGGATGCCGTGGTCAAGGGCACAATGGACGGCCTTCACCTCTTGTTGAACATCGTCGCCATGCTCATCGTGATGGTTGCCCTCGTCTACCTTGCGAATCTGCTCATCGGCCTTTTCCCGGATGTCGGTAACAAGCCGCTCACCCTCCAGAGAATACTCGGCTTCGTAATGGCTCCTGTCGTCTGGCTCTTCGGCATTCCCTGGCCGCAGGCGCAGACCGCGGGCTACCTCATGGGCACCAAGACAATCCTGAATGAGCTGCTGGCCTTCATCGAGATGTCGAAACTCCCGGCAGAGGCGCTTGATCCGCGGAGCAGACTGATCATGACCTACGCCCTGAGCAGCTTTGCGAACTTCGGCAGTCTCGGCATCCTCATCGGCGGCCTCGGAAGTCTTGCGCCGGAGCGGCGGGATGAGGTTGTGGCGCTCGGCATGAAGGCACTCGTTGCCGGCACCCTCGCGACCTGCATGACCGGTGCGGTCATCGGGATCTTCTCATAGACGCTGTTCGCACGGTTTGACATTCTCTCGATCGTGTGATTTGGATTTCTAACGTGGCGCTCTCAGGGAATGTGGTTTCCCCTGATCAGTTTTTGCATGCATGACGTTTAAAGGTCAGGACCCGTATCATTATCGACCTGAACCTGGCAACGCACACCGCAGCGTCGGCGATGTCGTGTCCGCCGTCTCTATCCGGGTACCGCTCTCCACAGCGTATGCAGAGACAAACCGTATTTCTCTTTTGATCTCAGGTGTTTTGTTGTTCACGCTCGCACTCCTCTATGCTTTTCAGTTTCTCATTAACAGGCGTCTGTTGTTCGGTCCCCTGAATCGTATCTGGATAAAGTGGAGCATATTTCAACGGACGAACACTCTCTCGGCGAAGTGATCGATATATCATCAGGAAAGGAATTGCAGGATGTGATCGCAGCATTCAATACGATGTCCGTATACCTGCGCCACAGCAAGGACCATTTGGAGGAGAATGTACAGGAGCGAACACGGGAACTTCAAACGGCCCTTGACAATGTAAAGACCCAGCGCGGCATGCTCCCGATCTGCGCATCATGCAAGAAGATCCGGAACGACGACGGGTATTGGAGCCAAATTGAGGTTTACGTTCGTGATCACTCGGAAGCCGAGTTCAGTCACGGCCTTTGTCCCGATTGTGCGACAAAACTCTATGTGAAGTACTTCCCCGAAAAAGAGTAGCGCATATCCCGCTCTTCACCTTGTCGAACGATAGGTTGGCCTCACCGCGAGGCCAGCCAACGCGTTCAATCCCCTACCCGCGGCCGCACACTCACGCCGCACGCTGCCAATCCACCCGCGCCAGTTTGTTATCGTGGGACCACTGGTACGTCACGTTCCCACGGAAGGCCTTCTTGATAGCCCGGCCGATCCGCTGCGCCAGCTTTTCATTCGTCGTGGAAACCACGATGCCGCCATAACCGGTTTCCTTCACCGACATCACGCGTTCGAGCGGGTTAAACCCCCTCGCCCGCGCTTCCTCGTTCTTGATAAGGTTCAACAGCTCCTGCTTGTGGGGAAGCACGTAAGCACCCTTCAGCGTCACGATGCCGCCGGGGAAATTATCACGTATCTTCAGGCAGGCGGGGCAGACCGCGACAGCGGTATCGGGAATCGTGACCGCCGCGGTGTAGTGATGCGGTTCTGCATACCACCGTTTCTTCTTGTACACGGCATGGCACCCTTCGCATACCGTTATCTTCTTGCTCGCGCCTTTTGGAAGATAGGGATCCGCGGTAGATGTTTTCTTTTTATATGTCTGCTTGTATGATCTCTCTACTTTGCCGAGGATCTTCATATAACTCGCCTCCTTTTTAAGAACGGGTCCTTCTCCGGGACATCCTCATTTCACCTTCCCCTGGATCTCGGGAAACTGTTTTTTGAACTCGGGGTTATTTCGGGCGAGGAACAGCATGAGCGCCTTGAGCTCTGTCTGTATGTCTTTGATCTCCTCCGCAGTTTCGACCTCGTGCCTCTTCAAGGAGTCAGCAAGGTTCGACAGTGCCTTCTCCTGGATCTTGAGCCGCTCCAGAACGTCGTTTGCGCTCTTCGTGTCGTTCATAGCTCACCTCGCTCGTGCTAGGTATCCAGTTTCATCCCGATCTTCTGTTCCACCGACACAAGCTTTTTCTCGATCCGCGCATCCTTTCCTTTGCGATCATCTACCTTGATGCTGGTCACGGCACGCTCCGCATCCTTCATGACCTCGTCATGGCATTTCTTGACAACCCCCATGACCTCCTCCCATGAGCCTTCAAGCACCGTGCCCATCGGGTTTGCCTTGTAGCGAACGCCGCTCTTCGCAACGATCTGGAGAACCCGCGCGACCATGGGGCTGAGGCTGGTGCCCTTCCCGACCGGTACTACACTGAATTCCACCATAACGCTCATAGTTGCCCTCCTCCGAAAGAACGCAGCGTCAAAAACGTTTCACCGCGAAGGACGCAGAGACTTCCTAAACGACATCAGAGTAACTTCTTCTCTGTTCCTCTCCTTATGATTCAAGTATACCGCGATTCCCGTTTATGTAAACCCCTGAGAGAACACGTTCTCCAACGAAGTAAAGGGGCAATTGGTCGTTTTTTAATTGAAAACGACGAAAGTGTATGCAATAATCGCGCAGCAATGTTTCCTGATCATGAGCACGCCGGCGTATCGGATGTATGAGGAGTGTCTGCGCACACGATGAGAATACTGCTCAAGGGACTGGGGATTGTGCCCCTCTTCCTCGCCTACATCGTTCTATCGGGGGCCATCCGTCTCCTTCCCCTGTCTCCAAAAACAAAGCGGGTCGCTGCGATCAGGATGGTTTCGGGATTCGCGCGAATTATTCTCATGCTGTTCGGGGTCCGCGTTCACGTGAAACATCGAGACCGCCTCCACAAAACCGGCAACGGGCGCCTCATCGTCTCGAATCATCTTTCCTATATAGATATCCTGGTCATTTCCACGCTCGTACCCTCGGTGTTCATCACCTCTGTTGAGCTGAAAAACACCGCGCTGCTCGGCACGTTGGCCCGGCTCAGCGGAAGTATTTTTGTGGAACGAAGAAAACCATCGGGGCTGAAGCGCGAGATCGAAGACATTGCCTTCGCGCTCGGCCAGGGTCTTCCTGTTGTGCTCTTCCCCGAAGGAACCACGTCAAATGGCGAACGTGTTCAGCCCTTCAAAAATTCCTTGTTTGACTCCGCCGTCATCGCACAAGCCGATATAGTACCGGTCTGCCTTCGTTACCTGCGCGCGAACAACGAACGCATCACTCCTCAGAACCGCGACAACGTCTTTTATCATGGCGGTGTCTCTTTTGGGAAACACCTCCTCCGGTTCCTGTCGCTCGCCTCCGTCGATGCGGAGGTCATCCCCCTTACGGCCATCAGCGTGAGTCCCGGGAGATCACGGAAAGACCTGGCCGCGGAAACCCACGAGGTCATCAGCGAGTCATATCACGGCTGAATGGCTTCAACGGAGAAACGATGCGATACAGCCACGTCTTCATAACTCTGACAGCCACGTGTTCCGCGTATACCAGTCGCGCCGAGTCAAGTGTTTGGTTCATGTCGGACTATTGATGAGTAGGATGATGCGGGCAAGTGTTTAGTACACCTCCCAGGGATTAGTGCCTGTCGGTTTATTAAGACTGCAACTCGCCTTACCTCTGCGCGCCCTTCACGGGTTATATGCCCATAATCGGCTCGTTCACCGCTGCTCCGACGCTCGGAACCAAGCCGCAGTAACTAGTCAGTTGCTTTGCCCGCTGAAACCTCTTTATCGTCGAAATTGCTGCATAGACGGTTTTGAAAGCCACTTCCCCGATCCCGGGAATGCTCTTTAGCAAGTCAATATCATCATTCCGGTATTCTTTGAGAGTACCATCCAGCTCATTTTGCTGCTTTTGAAGCTCAGCGATTGATCGTTCATAACATGCTGCCACGGTTGGGTCAAGGAAAAGTTCCTGAAACAAGAACAGGATGGAGAAGCACCTGCATTACGTGTGATCAAGCGGTATGGCGTAAAGGACGATATCATGCAGACCATCGTCCGTCAGACAGGCAAGACGACCGAGGAAATCAAAATGGAAAAAGGAGCGCTGCGACAAATTACGATGGATGTTCTGTATCGGCAGGGAGGCATGACCAATCCCGAGATTGGCAAGTTGTTCGGCGTGGATTATTCGGCAGTGAGTCAGGAGCGGCGGAGTTTGCGAGCGCGTATGAAAAAGACAGGAAAGTCAGAGCATTGTTACAGATTATTGAGTCTAATATATCAAGGATCGAGAAGTGACCCCAATGCCCCATTGAGCATTATCATCAAGAGCGTAACCACCAAGGAAGAGGGAATGTGCTGCTTTTCCCATCTCGACGACCGGAGCAAAAGCACGACCATTCTATCCAATGTCGAGAAAGACTCGGAGGGCTGCTTAAATATTACTACCAGAAGGCCGCATGTGTTTTTTGACCTTACGGCGTGAGTATATCACATGATCGAATAATTTTTACTCTTGAGAAAAGGATTTTTCAACAACCTGATAGTTGTCTCCTTTTGAGCTTGTTGAATATTCTCTTACCAATGGTTGCAATAAAGCTATTCATGTTTGAACTCCTCCTGCTTGTTTTTCAGCAGTCGTTGATTGACGCACGGCACGAAAGTAGGCGGCTCAACGGTAAGAAATAGCTGATTGTAGAATGGGTCCGAGACTAGCTCTGCGGCCCACCGTTGGTGGAACCACGCTAGCTCCCCCCTGTCCAACGAAACAACATGAGACAGCGCCTCCATGTGAATCAGCTCTGCGCTCGGCGTATATACCACCGAGAGCCCCTTCTGCCGGACCTTCATGCAGAAGTCGACATCGTTGAAGCTCACGGCCAGTGCATCGCTGTATCCTCCGACCTCTCGATAAACGCTCGCCGGCGTCATCATGACCGCCCCTGTCACTGCGGAGAAGTTACGCACTCCGCATGTGCTGAAAAAATACCCGGCATCGTTCCTGGGAACGTGTCGTCTCACATGATCCGGGTTTCCCAAGGGTTGAACGACACCCACGTGCTGTGTTTGTTCGTTTGGATAAAGAAGTTTAGCGCCGACAACACCGACATGCGGCTTCTCAAAGTGTTCGAGCAACCTTTCGATCCATGATGAGGTAATAATCTCGATGTCATCGTTCAATAGCAGTATCAGCTCACCGTTCGCTATGGACACTCCGAGATTCATCTTCTTCGCTATATTGAAGACGGGATCGGAGTACGTGATCCGCTTACACTCGGCTTCTGCGATCATGCGCGCCTGGGTGGGCGAGAGATCACCGTTGTCAACCACGATTATTTCAATGTTCTTGTACGTTGATTTATCGCGAATCTGGCCAATCACGTTTTCAATGAGGTCGATCCGGCGTTCTCCCACCGTGACCGTTCTCCCAGCCGTCGGAATAACCACCGAGACAAGCGGAGAACGCTTGAGCTCGATCCGAACGACGTAACATCCCTTGTGTAATTCATGCTCGTAGACAGAACCCTGGCGACCCGTGCGACTGAGTCGCCCGGAGAGTGCCTTGATGTCTAGCGCGACCGCATTTGCCAGGGCCGCTTCTTCCACGCCTCGCTTCTCGACACCATGGCCGAGTATCTTCGGAATATGCAATACCCTCGTCGTGCGTTCAGTGAATCGGAGGACGAAGTCGTACACGTGGACATTGTCGAAGCAGCCGCGCGCAATCGCGGTGCGAAAACAGGCCGGAAATCCGATGTAATTGAACGTCTCGAGATAATCAGGGCTCCAGCCAGGCTTGTGGAACGGGTCGTGCAGACTTCCCGATGCGGCGAAGAAGTCTTCGTCCCCGTAGATGAGATCGATATCTGGGCGCTGGTTGAATACGGCGGCAAATTCATAGAGCGCGTTGCTGGCAAGGCGCTGACCGCTTTGCATAAAGATGATGAAATCTCCCCGAATGTCTGAGAGCGACATGTCTTTCAGGGTTTTTACGTCGTCGTGCAGAGAGGATGCGGCCGCACCGGAGAGAACGCGCACATCCCAAAACGGGTACAACTGCCTTCGAATCGATCGAATCGTGTCTTCCAGGCCGGTGCATACTTGCCTCGTGTCGACGACGATGGTGAACGTAGGCTTGTGGACCATTACATCGATATGACGTTTGATGGCGGGAATCTTCGCTTTGAGTAGCTTCTGCTCAAGACGCATCCAAGCGCTGTACGAAAGCCAAGATTCCGTCTGTTGCGCGAAGCTTATCCAGCCGGGCATACGGAGCAACAGTGTGCGGCGGACGGGAATCCAGGCGCCGCCGACTCCTTCCACTTCAATACGCATCCGATGCACTCCCACCGGAAGTGCCAGCGCGAAGGCAAAACCTGTGCCCGGGGGGAGTTCATGCACGGGACCAAACTCCCACTGCACATCTTCTCGTCGCTCGGGGTGTGGATGGTGCGTCGTTTTACCAACGACAATTCTCACTTTTGCAGACGAACGGGCTTCGAGATCGACCGCCCAGCCTGAGACGACACATTCATCCTTTACGATAGTAATGAGCCCGATTTTCGGTTTGTCGACATGAACACGAAGAGGTCCTTGAACAAGTTTTCTCGACGCCGCGGTTTCGCCTCGCAGAAAACTGAGAACCCGGTCCGAAACCTTTCTTCGCGAGTCATTCATGAACCACCACTGTTTGAGACGCAAAAGTAAGCCTGCGAAAAAACCCAGACTCCCCAAGAACACAGGTGAGAATCCGCGACACTTTACCATCTGGTTAAGATATTGATCAGATTGCAGCAGCCGAAGTCGATGCCCGACACCACGAACACCCTCGCGTCTATAGATACGGATTACTCTGATAAAAGTTCTTATTAGTTCTTTTAGATTAAAAAGTAACATGAAGGAAAAAAGTAAGCTGCGCTTGATGCGCTTTATCTGATGACCGATGATTCGCAAAAACTTGGTCATACGCCAACTCGTAGATTTCTGGTACGCCAGAATAGCCTTATTGAGGCTGGCAATCTGAGCATCACGCTCAGCGACAGTCTCCTTAATGATGGCGATCTGCCCGTTGCGCTCGGCCACTGTCTGGGTAACACTGGCGATCTGAGCGTTAAGGTCGGTCAGCTCCTTGATACGAATTATAAGTTCCTCGTCTGGTGGCATGCTGCGCGCTGTCCACTCATTGCGCCCTTGGTCCGGAGCAGAGTCTAGACTTACATGTAGTTCTTGCTTCGAAACGACGACCCCCGCCGATCCGACAATGTTTCGTGTCCCAAGCCGATTGCACTCAGGCCTGGCCTTCCGCATGACACACATCGAGTTAATGAATTCTACGGAGTGAATATGCTGGAGCATCTCCGCATCCATCCGAAAATCATATTTTGAGAAAAATCCACTCAAAATATCGGTACTGGCTTTTTCAATGCCCCAATGCTCGTGACTGACGACATCGGCAAGGCGTTTGAAAAATGTAATGGAAGAAAACGGGTCGAACAGGCCACCCTCGAATTCTTGCCAATAGCTGCAGTGCAGGTCTTCGACAATGAAGATGCCGCCATCCGCCAAATTAGGGAAATACCTGGCAAACGACTTCACGACGTCGCTCGAACGGTGCGACCCATCGTCAATTATCACATCAAATACTGGCGAGCACCCTAATATCTTTACCTGCGCGGCATCTGAATTGGCATCCCCCACCACCACAGCAATGCGAGGGTCCTCATAATTCAAGCGAGCACAGTCGGGATTCATGTCGCAACCAACCAGCTTCTGCGCATGAGGGAAGTATTTTGACCAGATTTCGAGCGAGCCGCCATTCTGTATCCCGATTTCAAGCAGTCTGACAGGCCTATTCCTGTACTCATCAAAAATGCGCCCATATTCGGTGAGATAGATGGACCACTTGTCTGATACCTTCCCGACGTGCTCTGCGTATAGTTTTACTAACGTCTTATCGGTCATTCCGCACCTCGAGTACAACACGTTCAAACAGGATTCCTGCCAACCCAAATCTGATCTTACTGGAAGACACATTGATGATGAGGGCGTCATGCATCCAATGATGCTGTACGTTGTTGTAAAGATCGCCATCTGCTACCGATGCCATGACAGCGTATTGCCCGTTTGGCAGCATGGGCAGTTTGAATATAAACTCGCCCGTAAATTCTTGCCCCTGCTTTACTGGGCGTGGCGTCATGTCGGTAAAGGGCAGGGTGTTCTCGCCGAACAGGTCTTGTCCAAGCCGGTCTCTCACCAGAAAACCGAGAATTGGTCTTTCAAGCGCAGCATGTGCCTTAGCGCGGATAACTAACTTTACTTTCTCGCCGCCGGCAAATACGCCGTCTTGCCCAGGCATCAGTTTTTCCAGTGAAAGGGATACAATTTCTGCTGTGCCCGTCTTCCAACCGGTTGCATTAATGGAGTTGTCTCGGACCGATGCTATTGAACCATAGTTGATTGCTGCAACATCCGATTTATCCTCTTCAGAAGAAGACACCGCAGCAACGGAAAGATCAGCAGCAGATGAAGTAGCGCTGAGTTTGGCTTCTTCACCGTAGATTTCCTGCAATGTATATTGCAAGTAAGCTTCTGCCACATGTTTTGAGGTGCCAACTTTTTGAATTTGTCCATTCTGCAGCCAAATACCAATTTTACACAAGTTCTGAACCGCACTCGTGTCGTGACTGACAAATATCAGTGTCCCGCGTTCCTGAAAGGAACGGATGAAACGCATGCATTTCTGAACAAATATAGCATCGCCGACCGCTAAAGCCTCATCAATAACCAAAATTTCGGCATCCACATGAACTATCACCGCAAAAGCAAGCCTAACGACCATACCGCTGGAGTATGTCTTGACCGGCTGTTCGATGAATTCGCCAATATCGGCAAAAGCGGCAATGTCGGCAAAACGCGCATCAACTTCAGCCCTGCTCAGACCAAGTACCGCGGCGTTCATATACACGTTTTCACGCCCCGTGAACTCGGGGTTGAAGCCTGAGCCCAGTTCGAGCAGCGCGGCAACACGGCCGTGCACTTCCACCGTACCGCTGGTGGGCGTGATCGTGCCGCAAATAATTTGGAGCAGGGTGGACTTCCCCGACCCGTTGCGTCCGATGATGCCGACCGTTTCACCCTTTTTCACTTCAAAAGAGACATCTTTGAGCGCCCAGAATTCGCGGAAATACTGTGTCGGCACCTGGCCAGCAATCCTCTGCATCCGAGGTACAATGAATTGTTTGAGCCGGTCGTGCGAATTGTTGTAAATCTGATAGCATTTGCTCAGGTTGCTGACCCGGATAACGATATTTTCAGAGGACATCTGCAAACCCTTTTCTTGTTTTTTGAAACCACGCAAACCCCATCCATGCCACAGCAAGCGCCGCCGGCAGATAGAGCGCCAATCCGCCCCAGTTCGGCAGGTGGCCCCAAATGAGCACTTCCCGCGCCTGTTCGATGATGAACGTCAGCGGGTTGGCCATGATCCAAGGCCGGAATTTTTCCGGCAGGGAGGTAATGGAGTAAAACACAGGGGAAAGAAACATAATGACGGTGGTAATGATGCCGATGGTCTGGCCGACGTCGCGAATAAACACTCCCAATGAGGCGAGCATCAAGGCGAACCCTAGGGTGGCAATGAGGAGCGGGAAAAGAACAACTGGCACAAACAGGGCCGTCCAGTGAACATAACCGTTGAACAGGACAAAGGCGGCCAACAGTACCGCAAGGCTGATCAGGCTGTGAAAGAGCGCCGCGCACAGGGAAACAACCGGCAGTATCTCCAGCGGGAACACGACTTTTTTGACGTAATTGACATTACCCAGGACCAGACCCGGTGCGCGGTTGAGCACCTCTGCAAACAGGCCATAAACGATCATTCCGACAAAAAGCACTATGGCAAATTGTGTTTTGCTTTCATCGCCGCCCTCGCCGCCCCAGCGCGACTTGAATACCACGCTGAAAACGAAGGTATATACAGTGAGCATGAAGATCGGGTTGAAAAACGACCACGCCAGGCCCATGACCGAGCCTTTGTAGCGACCGACGACTTCTCGCCTGGTCAGCTGTACTATGAGGCCGCGGTTGCGCCAGAGACTGCCAGCCAGTGCCGAAAGTGAGGTTGGTTGGGATGGGTGGGGATTCATGTAATATAGTCCTACAGATGAAGCGTTTATATACCACAGAATCTTACCGTAGTCAAATTTAACCAGGGGGTGGTTACGGTTACTTTACAAAAAGCGCTGAATTGAAATTAGATTGACGACACGTGGCGTACTAATGCCTGGTCATCGGACGGGGTTGAGGGTTTCCCAAAAATTGGTCCAGTCAAAAGTGAAAATTTCTGGCTTCGGTCAAAATCTCTAATTGCAAGTGTCACTACAACGGGGGGTAGCTCCAACGATGTCGATTTGTGTATGTCGATTTTGTGAAGTTTGTAGGTATAATGCTGTTGAATACGGCTTGGAACGTTAAGTGTTGCAAAGAAATTAAACTATAATGAATACAGTAAATAATTTCTTTTGAACTCTTCTCTTGCCCTTTGCTACATCGTGTTAAGCAGTTTGAAATATTCCGTTATAGTTCGAACGGATGCCATCGTTGATTGGAACAATATCCAACTGAGCGCAAGGATCACGATCGTGAGCCCGATCTTCCAACCTCGCGCCGTACAAGGACGCCACCAGATCAGCGGCAGTGCCAGAGGTCCCACACTACAAACTGCGATAATGATAAACGATTTTCGGAAATACCATTTGAGCGTGTCTTCTCCACGGGATGGGCGGGAGGGCGCATCGAAAAACTCGCCGCAGTGTCTGCACTTTATTGCTGCGTCTTGAATATCTTCAGCACAATACGGACACTTCTTCATAGTTCATTTCCTCTGGTTGAACCCGGAGGATGATCAGTGCTATACTTGACTTAATTTAAGAACGGATGAATGTAATATCCAATGAGAGACCTATTGAACGACGCGGACATGACGCTGAAGAAAACCTCACGGGAGGGCATGTCTCAGCCGTCCTGCGTAGGTGTGAACATCGGTGCAATCTCGGCCAAGGTTGTGGCTTTACGGGGGAATGAACTATGTTCCAATATCGTGACGCATCAGGGTCGTCCCCTCGAAGTTCTCGAGAACATCCTCGCCCAACCGGAGTTCAGGGATGCAGCATATTTCGGGGTGTCCGGCCGTCGGGGCCATGTCTCCGAGGTTGCAGCTGTTCAGCGGGCGCTCCGCGAGATGCGGGGTGATTTTGACGCCGTTACATCGCTGGGCGGCGAGTCCTTCCTCGTTTATATCCTGTCTGACGGAAAGATCAGCAATGTCCTGTCGCATAACAAGTGCGCTGCCGGGAGCGGCGAGTTCTTTGTGCAGCAGATCGGAAGGATGGGTCTCGGCGTCGAGGAAGCGATCCAATGTTCGCAGAGCGGCACGGTCGTCCCCCTGGCATGCCGGTGCTCGGTTCACTGTAAATCAGACATCACGCACAAGCTCAACCGGAAAGAATCAAGCCCCGCGGACATCCTGCACACATTACATGACAGTATGGCAGACAAGGTGGTCTCTCTTTTGGAGAAGGGGCAATGCCCGCTCCGTCGGGTGCTTGTAATCGGCGGCGTGTCCCGAAACCCGGCGATGCTGGCTGCGCTCCGGGAGAAGCGTCCATCAACGGAGTTTGTCGTGTCGCCCGAGAGTCCCTACTTCGAGGCCTGGGGATGCGCACTCATCACCCGTGACGACCCGCGATATACCTCACTGAAGATCTCGCCCCAGCCAAGCCTCGCCAGTTTTCCTTCACTT
>Ga0184615_10000889_pt1 | contig 16116 bp, 13 predicted proteins | sample PLM4_65_coex_FD_133134 | JGI IMG/M metagenome (GOLD analysis project Ga0184615, IMG submission 133134) | Groundwater sediment microbial communities from an aquifer in East River, Colorado, USA - PLM4_65_coex | ecosystem: Environmental > Terrestrial > Soil > Riparian zone | place: USA: East... | reverse complement strand
CTTCACGATGTTGGATGCCCGCTCGGCTTCCTGCTGGATCACCCGGAGCGGCTCGCGGATCCGGGGCGGGACATCGGCCGATTCGGCCAGGAAATCGGCGAATCCGACCACCGAGGTCAGGGGGTTGTTCAGGTCGTGGGCCACACCGGCAATGAGCTGGCCGATGGCGGAGAGCTTGCCCGACTGAATGAGCCGGTCCTGCAGGAGCCGGCGATCGGTGGTGTTGTCGAAGAGGAGTACCACTCTGCCCGGATCGCCGGGCGAAGTCCGGAACGCGGTCACCGCAATCGACTGATCGCCGAGTCGGAGCTCCACCTCCTGGCCCGGCGAGCCGAGCGCTGCACCGATGCCGTCCCGCCACTCGGCGGGGGCCACGGCCTGCCACGGTCGGCCCGCCACCGCGACTGGCGTGAGCGAGAGCAGCTCGGTGAAGCCCCGGTTCACCCGCTCGATGCGCCCGGCGCGGTCCAGCATGCAGAGCGCCAGACTCACCGCGTCGATCGCCTCTTCCCAGCGCTGGCGGCTCTGATCCAACACCTCCGTCACGCGGGCGGCCTCCAGGGCCACCGAGGCGACCGCGCTCATCCCGAGCAGGCGGTGCAGGTCGCCCGGCCGGAGGTCGCGATAGAATCCCACGATGATCGAGCCGAGCAGCGCGCGCCGGCCGAGCAGCGGCACACCGAGCGTTGTTCCCTGCGCCGTAGTCCTGACGACCGGCTGGCCGGTGTGGAGCACGTCGGTGAGGCAGCCCTCCAGCAGTGGGTGATTGGCGTCCCCGTTAGCACTCTCGACGGCACCCTGCTCATCGACTGTGATCACCGCCACTGGTAATGGCCCGAAAGATGCCTTTACTTCTTGAACCAGGCGGTCGAGTAGTGAAAGCGGACGGAGCGTTCCAGTCAGGCCACGCGCGAAGGCAATCACGCTGGCCAGGGCGTCCGGAACGGTCTCCGGATCGGTCGGGGAAGATTCAGTCCCGGAGGGAGACGACATGATCCTCGCGAACATGCGGGGTCGCCTGAAGGCCGGTGACCTGCAACTGGTCCTGCTGCTCCTGAGCCGCGGCTCGGTGGTGCGCCGCGCGGCCCTGGAACAGCGTCTCCAGCGCGAAGGTCCCGATCCGCTGCTCGACGCTCCGGAACTGGCGGAGGGTCTGCTCGCGGTCCGCACCATGATGGTGCCGAGCGAAGTGCTGTTCTTCTATGTGATGGTTCGGCATGTATTGCTCGGGGCCGGGATCGAGGAGCGGGACGTGGCCGACTACCTCGCCGCGCTGCTTCTCGAGTTCGGCCGGCGCGATCGGGCGCACCGGGTTGATTGGAACGACGACCAGTCTCACCGCTATCTGGTCGATATCGTCAGCGACCTCGAATCCACGCAGGACGCCGCACGGCGGTTCCGGGTCATGCTCCACCTCGGCAACTATGCCCTGTGGCTCGCCGGATTGTTCCCTCATTATATCGAAGCGCGGCGCATTCGGCGCGGCGGACCCGACCTCACCTACTACGACACACTCGGCCGCCGTGGCTATGCCATGGCCTCGGACCACGTGCTGGCGGACCGGTTTCAGCTGGAGGGGGTCCTGCAGACGGCGTCCGAGCGGTTCCCCGCCATCCGGACGGCGCTCAACGAGCTGTCGGAGCGGATCCTGTTCCCGGGTGGGGAACTGCACTAGTCCGGGCCTGGGCCCTGCCGATCGGCCTCAAGAGTGAGTCCGGCCGGTCGGGGCCTCGCCTCCCGGTCATCGACCAGCCATTACGCCAGCTGATGTCCGCCGAAAGCTTGCCTGCACCAGCGCCGCAAAGAGCCCATGATCAGGTTGGGCGCTGTGGGCGTGGAACTCCTCCGGGTGCCACTGCACCGCGAGCAGCCAGGGCGCGCCCTCGGCGGACTCGACACCCTCGATCTCGCCATCGGGCGCCCGGGCGGAGATCACCAGGCCCCGGGCCAGGTCGCGGATGGATTGATGGTGAAAACTGTTGACCTCGATCCGCGTCGCGTCCAGCGCACTGGCAAGGCGGGAGCCGGCGGCGATCTCCACCGGATGGGTCCGCTCGGTTCGCCCGTCGGGCTGGTTGTGCCGCAGCGCTTCCGGGCGATCGGTCGGCAGGTCCTGCCAGAGCGTGCCGCCCAGGGCGACGTTTACCACCTGGATCCCCCGGCAGATGGCGAGGACCGGGAGGCCCCGGGCCTGCGCCAGGCGGAAGAGGGCCAGTTCCTGGGCATCGCGCAGGGGATCGATGTTGTCCTGCACGGTGGGGTGGGGCTCCTGGCCGTAGTGCGCCGGGTCCACATCCTCGCCGCCGCTCAACACCAGGCCATCCAGCACTTCGATGATCTCGTTCGCGTAGGCGTCACCCAGGAGCGGCGGGAGCACCAGCGGAATGCCGCCGGCCCCGATGACCGACCGGACGTACGCGGCGTTGACGGTGCTCCGTTCGGCGCCATCATAGCGCCGGGTTGTTCCGGTGATTCCGATCCGGGGCGCACTCATTGAATGATGCTGTCGGGGAAGAGCGGGCAGCGGGGATCCTCGACCTTGGCGGGGTCGAGCTGAATGGCGATGAGGGGGAGCATCAGGCTGTCTACCGCGAGCTTGCCGACCAGCGGAGCGCCCTTGAGCGGCTCGGATTCATAGACCATCACGCCCCGTGCCTTCCCCGAGAGATCGAGGACCAGGACCCCGAAGCCGGGCTTGATCGTAGCGGGCAGGGTCCCGTCGATCCCGATGACCCAGCCGGAATCGGAGGTGCGTCCGACCACCGCCTCGAACGCAGGGCCAGCCGCCACCCGGGCCACCAGGTGGGCCGGGAGGGTCGCGGGCGGCTCCCCCAGCGTCTGACCCGGTGTCCCGAATTCCTGCAGCAGCATGGTGGCGCCGGCGATAGCGGTGAGACCGCAGGCGCCACCCCCCCTCGGCGCGCTGCAGGCGGCGACCCCCAGGAGAGAGGCAAGTGCAAGGGTAGGGCGCATGTCCCATAAACTAACGATCCGGCTTCCTTGACGCCCCTCCGGGCGATCCGTACCATTCGTCGACTCCCCGACTGGGACAAACCCCACGGTGTTCGAAGGGCTCAAGGCCCGGCTCGAGAAGCTCCTCGCCGACCATACGCCGCCTGGCGATCCGCGCCAGCGCGCCGCCCTGCTCCACTCCGCGCTGGTGGAGGCGAAGGTGGCCGTCTCCGCGATGCAGGATGCCCTCGCGGCCACCGAGCGCAACCTCGCGGCGGAGCGCAAGCAGCTGGACGACGCCGAGCGGCGCGGCCGGCTGGCCTCGCAGATCCCCGATCCCGAGACGGTACAGATCGCCGAGCAGTTCGCGACCCGGCACCGCGAACGGGTGCAGGTGCTGGAGAAGAAGCTCGCCGTACAGCGGGACGAACTGGCGCTCACCCAGCGAGACGTGGAGCAGATGCGCAACGAGCTGCGCCACTTCCGGCAGTCCGGCGCCTCCGGCAGCGGACCCACCCCCAACCAGGAAGCCGCCTGGCGCGATCTGGAAACCGCCGGAGGGGTGAGACCGGATACGGATGTGGAAGGGGAACTGCTCAAGAGCCAGCTCGACCGGCAGCAGCTGGACGCGGCGGTCCAGGCCCAACTGGATCATCTGAAGAAGAAGCTGGGCAAAGAATAAGTGAAAGGGTGAAGGGTGAAAAAGTGAAAGGGTGAAAGGGAGAAAAGGTGAAACTTGAAAAGCGGCTGGGCAGGGGGCGAGGAATCCTTCGACGCTGGCAACGATCCGTCCGGCACGTCGCCGCCGCTAGCCCGTTTCCCGTTCCCCTTTTCACCCTTTCACTTTTCACTTTTCACGCCTTATCCGCGCAGCAGCCCCTCTCCCCGCCGTCCCACTTCCAGAAGCTCGCCCACACCTACAGCATCGTCGCCTGGGACCCCGCCAACGGTGATCTCGGCGTCGCGGTCCAATCCAAGTTTCCCAACGTCGGCGGCATCGTTCCCTGGGGCCAGGCAGGCGTGGGCGCCGTGGCCACCCAGAGTCTCGGGAACACCGCCTACGGCGAGCGGGGTCTCGAACTCATCGCCCAGGGCGCCACGGCCGAGGAGGCGCTCCGGATCATCATGCGGAGCGACACGATGTTGCAGGACCGCCAGGTGGGCATGGTGGATGCACGGGGGAATGCCGCCAGCTTCACCGGAACGCGCACCTTCGACTGGGCCGGCGGGCGGGTGGGCGGAACGGCCGGCGGACGTCCCGGGGGGAAGGGCGATGTGATCGCGGGGAAGCACTACGCCGCCCAGGCCAACATCATGGTGTCCGACCAGACGGTGAAGAACCTGGCCGAGACCTTCGAGAAGAGCACCGGCTCCCTCGCTGACCGGCTCATGGCCGCGCTCAAGGCGGGGCAGGCGGGCGGAGGCGACCGGCGCGGCATGCAGTCGGCCGCCCTGCTCGTGGTCCGGAGGAACGGCGGCTACCTCGGAGCGAACGACCGGTTCATCGACATCCGGGTCTATGACGCGGCCGAGCCGATCGCCGAGCTGGAACGGCTCCTTGCGCTCCACAAGCTGCACTTCTTCCCCAGCGAACCTGGCGACCTCGTCACGATCGGACCTGAGATTGTGCGACAGCTGGAGCCGATACTGCTCCGGGAGCCCGCCGGCCAGCCCGGGAAGTGGCTGAAAGCGCCGGAAGGAAAGGCCAATGATGTGTTCCTGGCCGCCCTGCGGGACTTCATGTACTGGGAGAACTACGACGTCCGGGTCCGCATGGACGGGAAGATCGACCGCGTTGTGCTGGACGACATTCTGCGAAAGCGACGGTAGGGGCTCGGCAGGGATCAGGGGTCAGGGGTCAGGGATCAGCTATGCCGTGCCCCTGACCCCTGATCCCGGATCCCTGATCCTTGACCCCTGATCCCTGACCCCTTCCAGGAGACTCGACTCTTGGCAACCATGAGCACCCCGGCGCCCTCGTCCGCCACGCCCCCGCCCGCCCGGCAGATGGGGCATCACGACAGCGCGTTCTTCGGGCATCCGCGCGGACTCTCGACCCTGTTCTTCACCGAGATGTGGGAGCGCTTCAGCTACTACGGTATGCGCGCGATCCTCATCCTGTTCATGACCGCGAGCGTGGCCAACGGCGGCCTGGGCTTCGAGGCCAGCAAGGGTGGCCTGATCCTCGGCACCTACGCCGGCAGCGTCTACCTGATGTCGGTGCCTGGCGGGTGGATCGCCGACAAGTTTCTCGGCCTGCGCCGGGCGGTGCTCTACGGCGGCGTGGTGATCATGCTGGGGCACATCGCGCTGGCGATTCCGTCGGTGCCGACGTTCTACCTCGGTCTGGCGCTGGTGATCATCGGTACCGGGCTGCTCAAGGGGAACATCAGCGCGATCGTGGGAGCGCTCTACTCGCCGGAGGATCACCGGCGGGACGCTGGCTTCTCGATCTACTACATGGGCATCAATATCGGCGGCTTCATCTCGCCCCTGGTTGTCGGCTGGCTGGCCCAGAGCCCTGCGTTCAAGGGGATCCTGGCGAGTGTCGGAGTCTCCCCCGAGACCAGCTGGCACTGGGGCTTCGGAGCCGCCGCAGTCGGGATGTTCTTCGGCATCATCCAGTACCTGTCCGGCTGGAAGTACCTCGGCGACGCAGGGATGGAGCCGGCGAAGCCGGCTAGTCCCTCGGTGGCCGCCGGCCACAAGCGGACGCTGCTGATCGGGCTCGCGTTGTCGGTGGGGCTCGTGGCCCTGCTCTGGGTGCTGGCGCGGTCGGGGATGCTCGTGATCACCCCCGAACGGGTCTCCAAGACTTTCGGCACGGTGCTGGCGGTGACCCCGCTGGTGCTCTTTCCCGTCCTGTACTTCTTCGGCGACTACAACCCGCAGGAGAAGAAGCAGCTCATCGTCATCATGGTGCTGTTCTTCGGGGCGGCGGTCTTCTGGTCGGTATTCGAGCAGGCGGCGTCCACCCTGAATCTCTTCGCCGACCGCAACAGCGATCTGACGCTCACCACCGGCCTGGCCGCGGTGATGAGCCTGACGCTGCTGATCCCGGCGGTGCTCTCGATCCGCTGGCTGCTCGGGCTCCCGGCGCGTACCCCGTTGTCGTTGGGCTTTACCGCCCTGGTGAATGTGCTGGTGTTCGGGGCGATCTACTACATGTTCACTCACCAGGGAGAGGCGATCCAGTCATCCTACTTCCAGTCGGCGAATTCGATGTTCATCATCGTACTCGCGCCGCTGTTCGCCACCCTGTGGGTGTCGCTGGGCGATCGTGAGCCGTCCAGCCCCGCGAAGTTCGCGGTCGGCCTGCTGTTCGTCGCACTGGGTTTTGCCATCCTGATCATCGCGGCGAAACTCTCGGCCAACGGTGTGCGGGTCAGCCCCCTCTGGCTGGTTGCCACCTACTTCCTCCATACAATCGGCGAACTCTGTCTCTCCCCGGTCGGGCTCTCCGCCATGACCCGGCTGGCCCCGGCCCGCATTGTCGGATTGGTGCTGGGGATCTGGTTCCTGGCCACCTCTCTGGGCAACTGGATGGCCGGTTTCGCCGCCAGCATGTACGAACGGATGCCTCTGGCAACATTGTTCGGCGTAGTGACCGCGCTGGCCCTTCTGGCTACCGCGATCCTGGCCGTGCTGGTCGGGCCGATCAAGCGGATGCTGGCGCGGAAGTAGGCGGAGGGGCGGTCCCTACTGACTCTTGAACACCCGAAACAGGTACGCCAGCGAGGGCAGGAGCACCACCGCACCAACCGCCAGGGCAATCGAGGTCAGCCGGAGTGTGATAGCCGGCGCCGCGGCATCATTGATGGTGAGCTCCGGCGGCACCAGGTAGGGGTACTGCGCCAGCGCCCATCCCCAGAGGATCCCGATCACCTGGGCCGCGGTGGCGACCCGGGCCACCCGGTACCGTCGGGACCAGAGCCCCCAGAAGGCCGCAATGGCCGCGATGCCGGTGAGCAGATGCACCGGCCCCGCGTAGGCCGACGCGGTCAGCCCTCTCCAGACCAGCGGCGATTCCCGCCAAGCCAGCACCAGCGTAACCAGCGCGGCGACGAAGACCAGCGCGCCGGCCACGAGCGCCCGCAGGCGGAAGTCCTCCTTGAGATCCGACTCCTTGGCCTCCACCGTCAGGTACACGGCGGCGATGAAGGCGAACAGGGTCAGGGTGAAGAGACCGACACTCGCGGTGAATGGCGTGGCCCATGGGGCCACGAAGTCGGTCACGAAGCCCTTACCGGTCGGTGGCTCCACCTTGCCCGTGGCGATGGCGCCGAGGGAGACGCCGAGCAGGATGGGCGTCAGGAGGCTGGCGGTGGCGAAGACCCGGCCCCAGCGTCGCTGCCCCGTGGAGTCATCGGGGGCGTAGCTCCGGAAGATGAATGCGGAGCCGCGCAGCACGATGCCCACCAGCAGCAGACTCAGGGGAATGTGGAGCGTGATGGTGAGCCGGCTGAAGGCCGCCGGGAAGCAGGTAAAGAGGAGGACAATCACCAGAATCAGCCAGACGTGGTTGGCCTCCCACACCGGAGCGATAGCGTGGGAAATCAGGCCGCGCTGACGCTCCTGTCGCGGCCCGCGGGCCAGGAGGTCCCACACGCCGCCGCCGAAGTCCGCGCCACCGAGGAGGACGTACGCCGTCAGCGCGATGACCACGACGCCGGCCAGGATGTCCGGGAGCCCGAGCGCGGAGAGCGACGGCATCAGGGCTTACCCGGCACCGCGGGGCGGGGTGTCGGCGTGTAGATCCGATGCCAGCCCTGTTCGCGGGGGCTGCGGATGATCTGGCTGTAGAGCATCCAGACCACGACCACGCCGAGGAACAGGTACAGCAGCGTGAATCCGAGGAAAGTGTAGACCAGTCCCGGCATGGGCGTCACGGCCTCGCTGGTCCTGAGCACACCGCTGATGACCCACGGCTGCCGGCCTACCTCGGTGACGGTCCAGCCGGCCTCGATGGCGATGAACCCCATCGGTGCAGAGAGGGCGATGGCCCGGAGGAGCCAGGGGTGAGAGGCGATCTCCCGGCGCCGGAAGAGGGTCCACCCGCTCCATAGCCCAACCAGCGCCAGCACGCTTCCGAGCCCCACCATGATCTGGAATGCCAGGTGCACCACCGGAACGTTCGGCCAGTCTTCCCGGGCCACCTGGTCGAGACCCTTCACCTCGGCCTCAGGGTCGTGAAAGGCCAGCAACGAGAGGCCGGCGGGGATCTCGAGCCCGAAGCGAACCCGGCGATTCTCGACATCCGGCCAGCCGCCGATCAGGAGCGGCGCGGCCCGCCGGGTCTCGAAGAGCGCCTCCATCGCGGCCAGCTTGGCGGGCTGATACCGGGCCACGTTCCGGGCGCTGATGTCGCCCGAAAGCGGCTGGAGGATGGCCGCCGGCGCGCCCACCATCAGGGCGATGGCGAGCGCCCGCCGGTGAAAGGCGTTCATCGGCTCGCGGAGGAGCAGGGCCGCGTGGATGCCGGCGACGGCAAAGCCGGTGGCGGCATACGCCGCCAGGGTCATGTGCAGCGTCTGCTGGAAGGCCGCGGGGTTCATCATCGCCTTGATCGGATCGATGCTGGTGATCTCGCCGTTGACCAGTTCGAAGCCGGTCGGCGTATTCATCCAGGCGTTGGCGATGACCACGAAGATGCCGGAGACCGCCCCGCTGACTGCGACCAGGATCCCGGCCAGCAGGTGCGCGCCCGGCGAGATCCGGTTCCAGCCGTAGAGATAGACGCCAAGGAAGATCGCCTCGGTGAAGAAGGCAAAGCCCTCGAGCGAGAAGGGGAGGCCGATGAGGGGGCCCGCCAGCAGCATGAACCGGGGCCAGAGCAGGCCCAGCTCGAAGCTGAGTACCGTGCCGGAGACGGCGCCTACCGCGAACAGGATCGCGGTGCCCCTGCTCCAGCGCCGGGCGAGCTCGAGGTCCAGCGGATCGCGGGAGCGGAGCCAGCGCCGCTCGGCGACCACCATGAGGACCGGCATGCCGATCCCCACCACCGCGAAGATGATGTGGAAGGCGAGCGACATCGCCATCTGGGACCGGGCGGCGAGCAGGTCACTCATGGGCCTGTGAGAGTATCACAAGTTGGGCCGGGTGCAAACCCCCGTCGATTCGGTCACCTCGTGAACCTCACCGTCGCCGACCACGAAGACGCGGTCGCCCGGCGCGAGCTCCGGGGTGGCGGTTCCGGTGAACGAGCCGAATGCCGGCAGGATGCCGCAGTGTCTGCCGAAGTGAAAGCAGGGGAGCCGCAACCGGTCCCCTCGGCCCGATAGCCTGATGGAAGGATGGAGATGCCCGGCCAGGGTGTAGCCCCGGTCGGTGATCCCCGGATGATGCCGGAACACGAAGGGGCCCTCGATCAGCTCGTCCACGACCCGGAAGCCGAGCTCCGGCGGCGGGTCGCCGGCCCGGAGATCGTGATTGCCCCGGACCAGCATGCACTCGAGGCCGGCCCGCCGGCGCCGCCATTCCCGGATTGCTTCCAGGGTCGCGCGGGCCTCCTGCGCGGCTCGCGCATGCAGCAGGTCACCCAGCACCAGGAGCCGCCGGGCGCCGGTCCGTTCGAGGGCCGAGTCGAGGCGGGCCAGATCCTCCGCGGTCGTGCCCGGGGGGACCGGAATCGCCATCGCCCGGAAGCTCGCGGCCTTGCCCCAGTGGAGGTCGGCGACGATCAGCGTGGAGCTGGCGGGCCAATAGAGCGCCTTCTCCGGCAGCAGATCGATCGTTTCGCCGGCTACTGTCGTCTGCACTGGTTACTGGGCTCGTCTTAAGGAGCGAGTGAATTATCCACTGATAACACAGATGGACACAGATGATTCGTTTCAGAGAAGCTGCGGTTCAAAGTATCAAGCCATTCAGTTCTTGGGGTCTGCCGCAAATGAAGGACTTCCCCGGATCATCTGTATCATCTGTGACATCTGTGGAGTGTTTTACGGGCCTCCCGTGCCTGCCAGACGCCGGATCCGCGCCGAGAGTCGCTCCGTGGACATGTGCTCGCGGTTGCGGTCGACCAGGAGCGGAAAGGCGAACGGTGTCGGGCGGTCGACATCGATGACGGTGACCCGGCCGGCCCGCATCCGGTCGAGCGCCAGGCCGAGTCGGGTCTGCTCCAGCTGGCGCTCGAGCACCTCGCGCTGGGCCTGGTGGAGCAGCAGGTTCCCCGGATCATAGCGGGTGAATACGTCGTACAGGAGCCCGCTCGAGGCCTGCACCTGCCTGAGGCTCTTGGGGCTGCCGGGGTACCCGGGGAATACCAGACCGGCTACCCGGGCGATCTCACGGAACTGCCGGCGGGCCATCTCGACCGCGTTGAGGCTGGCGAGGATGTCGTGCAGGAGGTGGTCGCTGGACAGGAGGCCGCCGTCCAGCGCCTCCTCCAGCGGCGCCTTCCCGCTCGAGAGCAATTCGAAGCCGTAGTCGTTGCAGGCGAAGGTGAAGGACAGCGGCTCCAGTTGCGCCATCCGGTAGGCGAAGAGCGCCGACAGCCCTTCGTGCACCAGCCGTCCCTCGAAGGGGTAGACGAACAGGTGCTCCCCTTCCTTGCTCGACGCCCGCTCGATGAGGAGCTCGTCCCGCGCCGGAATCGCGGACATCGTCTCCTGGACCTCGAGCACCGGCTGCACCGCTTTCATCTCGGCGCCCGCGAACCGGCCGGTGCGTGCCTCTTCCAGCTTTCCCCGCACCGCCCTGCAGAGCTCGCTCGAGAGCGGCATCCGCGACCCGGCCCACCGCGGCACCGCTCCCTTCACCGAAGGCGCCCGCCGCACCCACGCCGTCATCTCCCGCAGGCGCACGAACTCAAGCGGCCGGCCGGCGAAGAGGAACCGGTCTCCCGGCCTGAGCCGGGCGATGAACGACTCCTCCACCGTGCCGAGCGATCGTCCCTTGAGGTACCGGACCGTGAGCGCGGCGTCGGACACGATCGTACCGATGGCGAGGCGGTGCCGGAACGCGACCATGCGGTTCGGCACGGTCAGCATGCCCTCTTCCTCATGGACCTTGTGGTATTCGGGATAGGCCCGCAACGCCTCGCCGCCCGCCGTGATGAAGGTCAGGACCCACGCCAGCTCCGCGTCGGTCAGCGCGCGATAGCTCGCCGTGGTCCGAAACTCCGGTAACAGCTGCTCCCGCCGCACGCCGCCCCCCAACGCCAGGGTGACAATGTGCTGGGCCAGCAGATCCAGCGGGCGCTCCACCGGGCGGCGGGCCTCGATGGCGCCGGCATTCAGCGCATCCCGCGCGGCCGCCACCTCGACCAGCTCGAACGCATGGGTGGGCACGCAGGTGACCCGGCTGATCGCTCCGGGCTGGTGGCCGCTCCGCCCGGCCCGCTGCACCAGCCGCGCGACACCCTTGGGGCTCCCCACCTGAAGCACCCGGTCGACCGGCGTGAAGTCGACGCCGAGGTCGAGGCTCGAGGTGCACACCACGGCTCGCAGGGCGCCGGAACGAAGGCCCGATTCGACCGCATCCCGCGCCTTGCGGTCCAATGAGCCATGATGCAGCGCGAGTTCCCCCGCCCAGTCGGGCCGCGCCTCCAGCAGCGCCTGGAACCAGAGCTCGCACTGGGAGCGGGTGTTGCTGAAGATGAGCGAGGTGCCGCCCTGCTCGATCGCCCGCACCACCGCGGGCAGGAGACGGGTGTTCAGGTGACCGGCCCAGGGAAACCGCTCGATCGTGTCGGGGATCAGCGCGTCGACCGTCAGGGCCTTGGGGATCACGCCACGGACCAGGCGGCCGGGCCGGGTCCGCCCCTCGGCGTCGAGGCCCAGGAGGGTGTCGCGGGCCTCCTCGAGATTGCCGAGGGTGGCGGAGAGTCCCCAGGTGCGGAGCGAGGGCGAGAGCCTCCGGAGCCGGGCCAGGCACAGCTCCGTCTGCACTCCCCGCTTGCTGGCCATCAGCTCGTGCCACTCGTCCACCACCACGCATTCGAGTTGGCCGAGCAGCTCGGCCTGATCGGCCCGGGAGAGGAGCAGCGAGAGACTCTCCGGGGTCGTGATCAGCACGGTAGGGAGCCGGACGCGCTGCCGCTGCCGAACCGAGGCCCTGGTATCGCCGGTGCGCGTCTCGATGGTCCAGGGGATTCCCAGGTCGGCGATGGGCGCCTCGAGCGCCTTCTGGGTGTCGGCGGCGAGGGCCCGGAGCGGGGTGATCCAGAGCAGGCGGAGCGGCGGAGCGGTATTCCGGCGAACCGGTTTGCCGGGCCGTTCGTCGCCCGAACGCCCGGCTGCGTCAGGATAGTCCCGGATCCATTCGGCCACCGGCCCGAGCCAGGCGGCGTAGGTCTTGCCGGTTCCGGTCGCGGCGTGGACCAGCCCGCTTTCTCCGGCGAGATAGGCCTGCCAGACCTCGCGCTGGAATTCGAAGGGGGCCCATCCCTTCGATTCAAACCATCGTTCGATTCGCCGGACAGGCCGTGTCACGTCTCTCGATTCACCGAGCGCAGCAGCGCGCGCAGGGTCTCGACGCTGTCCGCATCCTCCGGCTTCTTGTCGGTCCGCCAGCGCGCCATCCGGGGAAAGCGCACCGCGATTCCGCTCTTGTGCCGGGGCGAGGCCTGGATCCCCTCGAAGGCCAGCTCGAAGACAAGCCTCGGTTCGACCGCGCGCACCGGACCGAAGCGCTCGGTGGTGTTGGCCCGGACAAAGGCGTCGACCCGGCGGATCTCCTCGTCGGTGAGGCCGGAGTATGCCTTGGCGAAGGTGACCAGCTTGTCGCCGTCCCAGACTGCAAAGGTGTAATCGGTGAACAGACCCGCGCGCCGTCCGCTCCCCGGCTGGGCGTAGAGCAGCACCGCATCGACGGAGTACGGATCGATCTTCCACTTCCACCAGTCGCCCCGGCGGCGACCCACCCCATAGGGCGAATCGAGCCGCTTGAGCATGAGCCCTTCCGCCGCCCGCTCGCGGGATTCGCGCCGCGCCGCTTCGAGGGCCGGCCAGTCGGCCGCGACGATGCCCTCGGACAGGAGCAGGCGGCCGTCACCCCGGCCGGTGCCAAGCAGACGCTCGAGCCGCTCGCGCCGCGCCGACAGCGGTTCAGGCCGCAGGTCCACCCCGTCGAGCTCGAGCAGATCGTAGGTCATCAGGACGACGGGGCACTGCTGCCGCACCTGGGGCGTCACCGTCTTCCGGGTGATCCGCCGCTGCAGCAGGGCGAATGGCAACGGTGCACCGTCGCGCCAGGGGAGGATCTCTCCATCGAGCACGGTGCCGTCGGGAAGGAGGCTCGCCGCTTCCTCCAGCTCGGGAAATCTCCCGCGCAGCAGTTCCTCTCCGCGCGACCAGGTCCAGGTCTCTCCTCCCCGGCGGATCACCTGGGCTCGAATGCCGTCCCACTTCCACTCTGCCAGCCAGTCGGTTGCCTTGCCCAGATCGCCAACCGGCAGGTCCAGCTGGTAGGCCAGGAAGAAGGGATAGGGTCGGCTGGCTGCGGCATCCTGGGCGTCGGGGTCGATCAGGGCCCGATACCATGCATCGCCAGGCTCCCACGCCCCGGCCATGCGGTGCGCGATGGTTTCCTCGGGGATCCCCGACGCCTGCGCCAGCGCCCGGATCACCAGCCGGAGCGAGGCGCCGACTCGAAAGGCCCCCGTGATCAGCTTGTTCCAGACGAATCGTTCCCCGGCATCGAAGGCGCGCCAGGTATCGAGCATCGTCTCCCGCTGCGCCTCGGCCTCGAGGGCACCGAGCTTGAGCAGGCGCTCTTCGACCCACCAGGACAGGTTGCGATCGAGGGCGATACTCGCCTTTGCCGGCAGCAGCAGGGTAATGGTCTCGGCCAGGTCGCCGACCTGCTGGTGGCACTCCTCGAAGAGCCAGTCCGGCGTCTCCGATTCCGCCGCGGCCCAGGCGCCGAGCAGGGTGGCGGAGACGGCCCGTCGGGGCCGGCGCCCGGCGAGGAAGGCCACCGCCCACGCCGCATCGGCGGCCGGGGCCTCCCGGAAATAGGAGACCAGCGCCGCCACCTTGTCGCCGGTGGCATTGCTGGAGTCGAGCTCGTGGTAGAGCCGGGCGAAACGGCGCATCGTCAGGCCTCGGCCGGCTCTTCCCGCTCGCCCTCGAAGCGGGTGGCGATGGCCCGCACCTCGAGACCGCGCCCGCCAAGGAAGCGCACCATGGGGGCGGTGAATCCATGGGTCGCCCACACGGTGGTGGCGCCGGTCGCCTCGATGGCGGAGAGCAGGCCGGGCCAGTCCGCGTGATCGGAGAGGGCGAACCCACGGTCGAGTGCCTGACGGCGACGGTTGCCCCGTACCTGCATCCACCCCGAGGCGAATCCGGTCGCGGCATCGCCGAAGCGACGGGCCCACGGCGTGGCCTCGGCGCCGGGCGGCGCCAGGATGAGGGAACCGGACCAGTCGTGCCGGGCCGGGAACGAAGCGACGGCCGCGGTGGGCGGGAGAACGACGCCTGCCTCACGGTAGAGCGCCGTCATCCGGTCCATCGCACCGTGGGTGCAGATGGGGCCGATCCCGGGATCCAGCCCCGCCAGCAGTCGCTGCGCTTTGCCGAGTGCGTAACCCAGCAGGATCGTGGCCCGCCCGCGCGACTGATTGCCGCGCCACCAACTGTTGATCGCCGCGAAAACCTCGTCCTGCGGCGCCCAGCGGTAGATCGGCAGGCCGAAGGTGCACTCGGTGATGAAGCCGTGGCATTGGAGTGGTTCGAAGGCGGTGCAGGTTGGATCCGGCTCGAGCTTGTAGTCACCGCTCACCACCCACACCTCACCCTGGTACTCGATCCGGACCTGGGCCGACCCGAGCACATGTCCCGCGGGATGCAGCGAGACCCGCACCCCGTTCAGGACATGCGCCTCCCCATAGGGCACACTGCGGATCGTGGAATCGAAGGGAAGTCTCGCGCGTGCGAGCTCGAGGCCGGAGCCGGCCACGAGGTAGGCACCGGAGCCGGGCCGCAGATGATCGCCGTGGGCGTGCGTGACCACGGCGCGAGCCACGGGCTGCCAGGGGTCGACGTAGAAATCGCCGGCCGCGCAGTAAAGCCCGGCAGGGGTGAGGTCTAACAAGCCCATCGGAAGGGGCGGCCTGGCATATCGGTCGAACGGGGCAGGTGAGGCGGTGGTCGTTCGGGCAAGGTAAGGGGGTCAGGCGATCTACGTCGCCTTCCGCCCGGAGGTTCAGCGAGGAGGATTGGGCCGAGGTTGCTAACTGCATGTGAGACAGGCGGTTGGGAGGACTGTCCGGACCGGAAGTTGGCGGGCACCCGAATTGCGCTTTCGGGGCCCCGAACCGCGTGCGGCCTGGGAGGCCCCCCAATGAAGATTCTGCTCGTGCTGGTGATTCTCGGTGCCGTGGGATGGCACTATCTGAAGCCGCTGCCCCCGGGGAAGGGACCGGAGGCCGCGAAGGGCATGCGGGCCACCAGCGCGGTCCAGTCGGCCATCGAGGCCTATCGCTCGGCGCGCGGGGTGTATCCGCTCGCGCTGGACGACGTCACCCCGGAGTTCCTGGCCGGCGTTCCGCACCTCTCCAATGGGAGCGTCCCGGAGTACCAGCGGCTGGGAGCGTCCTACAAGCTGACGTTCAACTACGCGAATCCCTTTCCGGTGCACTGCACCATCTCGCCGGGGACGAAGTGGGAGTGCGAGTGGTTCTAGGGATCAGGGGTCAAGGATCAGGGGTCGGTGCCCGTCCCTGACCCCTGATCACTGATCGCTGATCCCTTCTAAAACCCGATCTCCACCCCCAGCCTCACCAGTCTCGGCGCTCCATAGAAGAACATCGGCTGCACAAAGTCGCGAGTCGCGGCCAGGTACAGGTCGCGCAGCTCCTGGCCTTCGACGTAGCCGTTGCCATCCAGGTCGGCCCACGAGCGATAGCGCGGCGACTCGTAGGGGATCGGCGAGGGGTTCGCGTTGAAGGACTGCTGCGCGAGCTGCTGGATGCCGGCCTCGTTCAGCTGCGGCTTGCCGGTGTCCCGCCGCACGGCGACGATGTTGCGGCGATTGAGGACGTTCCGCATGTCGAGATAGACCGATCCCTCCATCCCCTTGATCCGTATCGGACGGCGCACCAGCAGGTCGATGCTGTTGCTCGCCGGGAGTCGTCCATCGTTCGGCAGCCCGACCAGGGAATCGCCCTCGTACAGCGAGAAGGGAAGGCCCGACGCCACCCGCACGATCGCGGTGCCCTCT
>Ga0184615_10000888_pt1 | contig 16142 bp, 9 predicted proteins | sample PLM4_65_coex_FD_133134 | JGI IMG/M metagenome (GOLD analysis project Ga0184615, IMG submission 133134) | Groundwater sediment microbial communities from an aquifer in East River, Colorado, USA - PLM4_65_coex | ecosystem: Environmental > Terrestrial > Soil > Riparian zone | place: USA: East... | reverse complement strand
GGGAAGCCATGCCCGCCAGAAGAGCTCTTCCACGATGGGTACCAGCACGGCCGCTCGGGCGAAGCGGAGTGCCAGCACGAAGCCGTCATTTCTCGCGGCCTCCGGGAGGGTTCCCTCGACCCTTCCGGTGATGCCGTTGCTGAAGAGCCAGGAATTCCGAAAGTCGGGGAGAAGAACGTCCGGGGCGATCCAGAGTGCGAAGACCCCGATCCCCAGCGCGATGCTCGTCCACCAATGCCCCACCCGGAGCGAAATGACCTGGCGGGAGAACACCAGCAGGGTGAGCGCAACCAGGGCGACCCGGAGGATGGCCTCGGTGCGCACTCCAACCGGCAGCCTGGGCCCCACGAGCAACAACCCCATGAACACCACGAACGGTGCGACGTAGGGGATCGAGGGGTAGCGTTCGGTGAGGTGCATAAGAGACGCCAACCGCTAACCGCCAACCGCTAACGATCGCTCGCGGTTAGCGGTTAGCAGTTGGCGGTTAGCTGTCAGAAGGTGTACGACACCTTCGTCAGGACAAACCTTCCCAGATTCGGCACCCCGACGAACGTCGAATAATGTTTGTTGAATAAATTCTGCACGTTCACCGAAAGCAGCATATTGCGCGCGCCGATCGGGGGTTTCCAGGTTCCCTGGATATCGAGCACCCCATAGGAGTCGGTGGGCAGGAGCCGGTTCGGGTCATCCGGATCCGGAGCGCTGACATAGACCCCGGAGTTGACCGGGAAACCCTTGACCGCGCGGAAGCGGGTCTCGGCGCTCCACCCGTTCGGATCGTCCCGCCAGCCCACCGTCAGCGAACCCTTGCTCTTGGAGGCATTCAGCGCGATGTCGGTCGGTCCATCCACTTCCGTCTTCGAAAAGAAGTCCTTGTTGACGAAAGAGTAGCTTCCCGCCAGCGTGAGATGACTCCCCACCACAAAGTCCATCGCGACATCCGCTCCCCAGAGATCCACTACGCCGAAGTTGCGATAGGTCAGGAAGATATCGGGCCGGGCCGTGAGCGGCGTGTTGGTCGGCACGACGGTGCCGAGGGGAACGCCGGTGGTTGCGACCGATGTTGCCGCGGAAAGTCCGGCCATTCCGGTCCCCAGTGCGGCTGCCGTCGCGGCCGCGTTCGGAACGCCCGCCTGGGTGAAGAGTCCGGTGAGGTACGCGATCGTCGTGGTCCGGTCGAGGAACACCGTCGGCGATTCGACGATCAGGGGCCCGGTGAAATTCCGTTTGTGCTCGTACCAGGCGTCGGCCGAGATCTGGAAGCGGCCCCCCACCAGCGCCTTGTATCCGACCTCGAGCTGGTGGTTGATCGTCGGCTTGAGTCGGGCGATGTCCCGCACCTGGTCCACCGGATCGCCGATATCGATGAATTGTCGCGTGGTGGAATTCAGCAACCGCAGCTGGGTTCCCACCTGGGTGGTCGGTGGATTCGACTGCATCAGGGGGCAGAGCGGGCCCGCCGACGCGCACACCGCGCCAACCGCGACCTGCCAGAGCAGCGCCGCGTTCGCGGGAAGCAGCTCCGGAGTGCCGGCCGGCAACAGCGGCTGGAACGGTGTCCGCATGCAGAGGCCGTTTGCGGTACCCCCGGCGCATCCGCCGTTGACCCGGAACTGGAACCCGTCTTTCGGCACCCCCAGGGCGCGGACGTCATACCGCAGCCCCCCGCCCAGCGGAATCTGCGTTGCGACGATGTCGAGGAAGAGGTTGTTGTTGCTCGGCGTCGAGAAGGCGCGGTTGAAGGTGACGCGGAAGGCCTGATCTGCACTCGGCTTGAAGACCAGCGCGGCTCGCGGAGACCACACGGAGGACGAGAGCCGGCTGTGCTTGTCGAGACGAATCGCCGCCACGAAATCGAGCTTGGAGCCGAGGCGCGTCACGGTGTGGACGTACGCGCCCGCCTCTTTGATGTCGTCGTCACTCTCATTGGAGCCGTTGATCGTCCCGCCGGTACGCGCATCGGTGAAGATGTAATCCGCGCCGTAGAGCAAGGTCGTCTTTCCCGAAAACAAATCCAGCCCATGCTGGAACTGCGCCGACCAGACCCGGGAGCTGTCGTTGATCGGGTTTCCATCCCGAAGCAGGAAGGTGTTGCCCGCGTTGCTGAAATTGCCGAAGCCCTGCACGAAGAGCCGCTTGTGCCGGACCCGGATCTGAGCCGCCGAGTATTTCCAGTCGCGCGCCTGCCCGGCGCCGATACCGGTATACTCGATCACGCTCTTGGCGTTGGTGAGGCCGTAGGTGCCGATGATCTCGGTATTCAGGTCGGGCCGGAAGTCCACCCGCGCCTCGCCGCCATACTGCTCGAGGTTGAAGTCCCGGCAACCGGTCGTGGCGTTGCACTGGCCCGAGGGGATCTCGAGATTGGGCGCCAGAACATCGAGGTTGGCCGGTTCCGCCGCATCACGTTCCTGCCACTCGGTCCCCTTGAGGTAGCTGCCGGAAACCTTGAACGCGACCTTGGAGCCGAGCTTCATCGCATGGCGGCCGGTGACCCGCCAGAGACCTTCGGTCCCATCCAGCGAGGGGAAGGTGGGGCTGTCGCAGGTCGCGTCGTTGCACACCCGGCCGGTCGACCCAGCCCGGACGCCGCCTTCGAGCGTGAGCGTGGTCCCGGTCGAAGTAAACGGCGAACGGGTGATGATGTTGAGCACCCCGTTCGCCGAGTTGGGTCCGTACAGTGCCGCGCCTGGTCCGAGCACGAACTCGATCTTCTCGATGTCTTCGTTGGTCGTCGGGAAGAAGGTCGCCACGTTTATCCGGAGCGAGGGTACCGCCGCATACCGGTAGTCGATCAGCGTGAGCAGCGCACCGGAAAAGATGTTGTTGAAGCCTCGCGCGACCACGTTGGACTGCACCAGCCCGCCCTGGACGACATCGGCGCCTGGAATGCTCTTCAGATGATCGGCGACCGTGAGCGCCGGGCGCTCCTCGATTTCCTGCCGAAGCTGGGCAAAGACCGCCGCGGGAGCTTCGGTCTGCTTTTCCTGGACCCTCGAGACGGTGGTGACCGACACGTCTTCGAGCCGCATCGGCGCCTGGGTGAGAACGGCATCGACCGTCACGGTCCCGCCGGCGGACACGGTGGTATTGGGGAATTCGCGAGGACCGTATCCGACGTTCACGACCCTGACGGTGTAGGTGCCCGGCGCGACGCCGGTGATGCGGTAGCTGCCGTCGGATCCCGCCTTGCCCTGGGCGGCCAGGAGGCCGTTGGCTTCCAGCCGGACGACCGCCCCGGCAAGCGGGCCACCACCGTCGGCTCCGGTCACCTTGCCCGACACCGTGCCGGACTGCGCCCACGCGGGAACGACGGCTACCAGCGCCACGACGAACGAGATCAGAAACGTCCTCTGAGCGCGCGTCATACGGAAGCACCTCGTGGGCAGGGATGGGAGGGGTATTACGCCGCTCAATATACGACTTTCGCCGTGATAAGTGTCAAGGATTCGCACGACCGGTCGGGCGCACGGGGAAAGTCCCTGTGCAAGATGTCCGGCGGTCGTCGTCAGTGTAAATTGAAACCGCACAAAAACCGGAATTACAGGGTCTCGAAGGGACCCGGCCCCGATCGGAGCGCCGGCCACCGAGACCGCCTTAGGAGGAACGCCCGTATGACTAAATGGACCGCCGTGGCACCGCTGGCGCTCGTCGCCGCTCTCGCGTGCGCGCAAGGCTCCGACGTCGCGCAACGTATTCCGGCCGACTCGGCCGCATATTATCGCACTCAGGTTCAGGAGATGACGACCGTCGCGGCCGCCAAGGACAGCCTGGTTCGGGACCTCGCCGAAACGACACGGCTGCTCTCCGACATCAACACCGAAATCATGAAGGTGAGCGCGAGCCGCAAGCCGGTTGAGCCGGTCGTCGGGGGCGAAGGCGTGGCGACCAACGATCGTGCCCTCGTGCTGAAGCGGGTTCAGGATCTGACCGCCCGGCTGAAGGCCAACGAGTCGCGCCTGGCTGCGAGCCAGAAGCGTCTCCGGCAGCTGACATCGCAGTCGGACAGCCTCAAGGGATTCGTCACCGACCTCCAGGCGACGATCGACGGTCTCAATGCGACCCTCGAGAGCCAGCGGACCACCATCGCGACGATGGAGGCCGACCTGACCGGCGCCCGCCAGCAGGTGGCCACGCTTTCCACTGAGAAGGCGGAGTTGACCGACACTGTGTCCGCCGTCACCACCCGCGAGAATACGGCGTACTATGTCATCGGCACCCGGAGCGAGCTCAAGGAGCGTGGGATCATCAAGGAAGAGGGCGGTACCCGCTTCCTGATCTTTACCCGCACCGGTGAAGTGATGAAGCCGGGCGACAACCTGGATCCCGCGGCGTTCACGGCGGTGGATCGCCGGACCGTGACGGAGATCAAGCTCCCGGACCCGAACAAGGAATACCAGCTGGTCTCCAACCAAAACATCGCCTACAGCAACATTCCGCTCGACGCGAAGGGCCGGATCAAAGGCTCGCTTCAGATCACGTCGCCGGATCGGTTCTGGGGGCAGCACAGGTTCCTGATCCTGGTCGAGCGCTAGACGACTCGGCGTCCCGATCAGGGGGAAGGCGGGGGGCTTCGAAAGAAGCCCCCCGTTTTCTTGTTGGCGGGTGAGACCTCCATTCCCACCGGGACTATACTCCGGCATGCGTCGATCCAGGAGGCGGGTGTGAACAAGCGGCAGGTGCTCGAAGGGATGCTGTGCGCTCGCCGCCTGTGGTGGGCGTACCATGAGTCCGACGCCCCCGAGCTCGTCCCGGACGAGGTCACCCTCGACCGATTCGCGGAAGGCCAGGCGGTCGGGCGCGCCGCTCGGAAAGTCCTGTCAGGCCGGGAGTACGAAGTGGCCTGCGAGTCCGACGGCGTGTCCGTCAGAGTGGATATCCTCGAGCGACGGGAGGATGGGGTCGCGATTGTCGAGGTGAAAGCCTCCAAGAGCGTGGACGCCGACTACATCGATGATCTTGCGATCCAGGTCCATGTCCTGCGCGCCGCTGGCGTGCCGGTCGTCGCGGCCGAGTTGATGCATCTCGACCCCGCCTGCCGCGCCCCCGATCTCTCGAATCTCCTCACTCGGGTGGACGTGACCGCAAAGGTCGAACGGCGCCTCCCCGTCATTGCCGAGGCGATCCGGCAGGCCGGCGCCGATGTCATCGGTCCTCGCCCCGATACGCCGATCGGAGCCTATTGCGGGCGTGGCAAGGCGGACGAGTGTCCTTTCATCGACCGGTGCTGGAGCACGGTCCCCGATCACCATGTAAGCACGTTGTATTACATCGGAAGGAGGTGGCCCGAGCTCGCCTCCCGCGGCCAGCACCTGATCGGGGACCTTCCCGATGACGTCGCACTGCCCAGGGCCGAAACCAGGCGCCAGGTCCGCTCGATCAAGGCAGGGCGCCGGATCATCGAGGAAGGGCTCGGGGCTGCGCTCGATGCGTGGCGGAGGCCGCTCGCCTTTCTCGATTTCGAAACAGTGAGCAGCGCGATCCCGCGCTACGCCGGGAGCTCGGCGTGGGAGCAGATCCCGGCGCAGTTCAGCGTGCATCACGAAGACGGTCGGTCGGCTGCGTGGATCGCCGACCGTGAAGAGGACCCCCGACCCGCGCTGGCCTCCGCGCTGGTGGAGGCCTGCCGGGACGCCGTGACGATCGTTGCCTATTACGCCGATTTCGAGCGGGCCTGCCTCCGCCACTTGCAGGCCGCGGTACCATCGCTGGCCGAGCCGCTCGGCGAGATCGAGCGGAAGCTCGTGGACGCCCTCCCCATCGTCCGGGGCTTCGTCTACGATCCCGCCTTCGGAGGCGGGTTTTCCCTCAAGGCCGTCCAGCCGGCGCTGATACCGGAGCTGGTGGGCTACGGCGACCTCGCCGTGCAGGAGGGCCAGACCGCAAGCGTCCGGCTCAAGCGGCTCCTCTCGGGCGATCCGGCCGACCCGGTCGAGCGCCAGCGCATCCGGGAAGAGCTGTTGAAGTACTGCGAATTCGATACCTTCGGGCTGATGAAGCTGGTCGAACGATTGCGGGAGCTGGGCAGCGTGTCGCCCTAGCAGAGCGCTCAGCGTGACGATCGCTTCCCCCTGGTGGGAACCATTTTCTTGCCCCGGCGTTCTGGGAAGCATCCCCAAACGCGTCCCGCGGGTACCCTGCCCCAATCGACTCGGAGGCATTCGTCATCATGCATGGGCGGCTGATCCTGCAGAACAGCAAGTCCGTTCTCGACCGCTGGCTCACGGAGCCCGAAGCGTATCTCGTGAAAGCGGACGCGAACTGGCCCGGGATCGTGGAGAAGCACGGAAAGCCCTGAGCGGGCTCTTCCCAGGCGGTACCGTCGCCCCCAGATTCCGGGCTCGCTTCCCTCCTCTCTCCCGGACTCGGGGCCATCATGCGGTACCGTTGCCGTGCTACAGCTTTTGGCGTGCTCTTCACCGCCGCGCTCGCGTTCGCCGCACCCCTCGATGCCCAGGAGGGGAAGGACCCTGCCGCCCGTCGCCTCGAGCGCGACATCCTCGAACAGCTGATTCAGATCAATACCAGCGACTCCGCGGGAGGAACCCCCGCCGCGGCGAAGGCGGTTGTCGACCGCCTGCTGGCCGCCGGGTTCCCGGCCGCGGACGTGCGGGTGATGGGACAGACCCCGGGGGTGCAAAACGTTGTGGTGCGCTACCGTGGCCGCGACTCGGCGCGGAAGCCGATTCTTCTTATGGCGCACCTGGACGTCGTGGATGCCCGCAAGGAGGACTGGTCCACCGATCCGTACCAGTTCGTCGAGAAGGAAGGGTGGTACTACGGGCGCGGCACCAGCGACAATAAGGCCGGCGCCGCGATGCTGGTCGCGAACTTCATTCGCTACAGGAAGGAGGGCTTCGTTCCGGAGCGCGATCTCATCGTCGTGCTGACCGGGGACGAGGAGACGACCAGCGACGGCATCCGGTGGCTCACCAGGGAGCACCGGGCCCTGATTGATGCCGAGTTCGCGCTGAATACCGATGGCGGCGGCGGCGATTACCGGGACAAGAAACCGATCCGGTTCAACGTGCAGGCGGCCGAGAAGATCTACCAGAGCTTCGTCCTCGAGGTGCGCAACAAGGGTGGCCACAGCTCCCGGCCGGTCCCCGACAACGCCATTTACCATCTGGCGGGCGGGCTCTCGCGCATCGCCGGCTATGAATTCCCGGTGCGCCTCAACGAGGTCACCCGCGCCTTCTTCGCGCGCGGCGCCGCGGCCGAATCCCCCGAGGTCGCCGCCGACATGCGCCTGGTATCGAGCACCGGCAACGCGGCCGCGGCGCGCCGGCTGTCAGCGGGCTCGCCGTACTACAACTCGACCTTGCGAACCACCTGCGTCGCGACCCGCCTCTTCGCCGGACACGCCGACAACGCGCTGCCGCAACTGGCGCGCGCCACGGTTAACTGCAGGATCCTTCCCGACCAGACCGTCGACAGCGTGGAAGCCGTTCTCCGTCGAATCGTTGCGGACACCACGATTCGGTTGTCCCGGGTTTCCGTGGCGAACCCCAGTCCCCCGTCGCCGCTGCGTGCCGACCTGATGCAGCCGCTCGAGACGCTGACCTCCAGATACTGGCCCGGGGTACCCATCGTCCCGGAAATGTCCACCGGCGCCACCGATGGTCTCTATACGCGAAACATCGGGATCCCGACCTATGGTGTCGCCGCGATCTTCGACGACCTCAACGACTCGCGAGCGCATGGCCGGGACGAGCGGGTCGGAGTCAAGGAATACCACCAGGCAGCAGAGTACTGGTATGAGCTGGTGAAACAGCTCTCCTCGGCGAGGATGAGTCCGTAAGAGGCAGGGAGCCAGAGAGCTTGGGAACCTCTGAATAAGTCCCTGCGTGCCACCCGGGCCGGCGCGCACTCCCGGAGCTCGCCTCGCGCGGGCTGGCTCGGAGTGCTCGACCAAGTGGCCCACAGCTCACACAGATGAACAGACCGGATGGTTTCTGGTAAAGGATTCCTCGCGTGGCGCCGAGCCATCGGTTTTCTATCGGTGACATCTGTGGGCCCCCGGTCATCGGACATCGTAGTCCGCCGGCAGGATCGCGTGAGAGTCTGCTCAGCGTCGGCCCTCCGGACCGCGCGATGACCTCTTGCAGAGATTCCCTGAGGAGCTAGGGAGGAAACATGGATCAGACACGCAGGGATTTCGTCAAGACCGCAGCGGGGGTGGGGATCGCTGGGGCTTTCCCTCTCCCGTCTCACCTCTCACCTCTCACCGAGCAAGAACCGTTGCGGTTCAGGGCGGCGCCCATGGCCACCGTCCGCATCGGCTTCGTCGGCATCGGCGGCCAGGGGAGCAGCCACGTCGAGAACCTGCTCACCCTCGAAGGGGTCGAGATCACCGCACTCTGCGATATCGTCCCGGAAAAGGTGGCGGCCTGGCAGGGCAAAATCCGCGGGATGGGGAGGAAGGTCCCGGCGGCTTACACCCGGGGATCGCGGGACTTCGAGCGGATGTGCGCCGAAGAGGATCTCGATCTCGTCTTCAACGCCACGCCCTGGGAATGGCACGTGCCGATCGGGCTCGCGGCGATGAAGCACGGCAAGCACGCCGCGTCGGAGGTGCCACTCGCTTATACCGTCGACGAGTGCTGGGCGCTGGTCGAGGCGGCGGAGAAATTCCGGAAGCACTGCGTGATGATGGAGAACTGCAACTACGATCGCCTCGAAATGCTCGGGCTCAATCTCGCGAGGAAGGGCCTGCTCGGCGAGTTGCTCCACGGCGAGTGCGGGTACAATCACGACCTCCGCGAGATCAAGTTCTCGACCGAAGGCGAAGGACTCTGGCGCCGCGCCCATGCCACGAAGCGGAATGGAAATCTCTATCCCACCCATGGCCTGGGACCGATCGCGGAAGCCATGGGCATCACCCGGGGCAACCAGCTCGACTACCTGGTCTCGCTGAGTGGACCGTCGCGCGGACTGCAAGCGTGGCGGGACGAACACCTCGCCGCGGATGACCCGCGCCGGAACGAACGCTATGCTCTCGGAGACGTGAATGCCACGCTGCTCCGCACCACGGCGGGACAGACGATTTATGTGACGCACGACACCAACCTCCCCCGCCCCTACAGCCGGAAGTACGTCCTCCAGGGTACCAGGGGCATCCTCGAGGGATATCCGCGGCGCGTATACGTCGAGGGCATAAGCAAGACCGCGCACCGCTGGGACCCGGTGGAAAGCTGGTTCGAAACCCACGACCATCCGCTCTGGAAGAGCGACAAGGTCAAGCAGGCGAGCGTCGGCCACGGGGGCATGGACTGGCTCGAGGACTGGCGGCTGATCAATTGCCTTCGGGAAGGGCTTCCGACCGATCAGAATGTCTACGACGGCGCGACGGTGAGCGTCGTCGGCCCGCTCAGCGAATGGTCCGCCGCCAATGGCAGCAAACCTGCCAAGGTTCCCGATTTCACTCGCGGGCGCTGGAGAACCACGCCGCCCCAGGCCATCATCGAGGCGTAACCTCGGCCCCACGCAGCATCAGCCGAGCCACGAGCAGATACGCGTCCTTCCAGGCCTGCCGCAACTCAGGGGTTATGGCGGGCCCCAGCTCCTGCTCCAGGGCCCACACCAGTGCTTCACCCACCACCGTATAGCCATGGGTCGTCACCCCGTATCCAGTGTGGCTGGCACCGAGGGCGGTCACCTCCGGGACCAGCAGTTCGGGAGTCCCGATCTGCCGGACGATCTCCTCCAGCATGGCGATAAACTTTCGCTCCTGGCTTGCCATGTCTGTCGCGGCGAACAGCCGCCGCTGCTCCGGTGCGATCTCGAACAGACGGAGGTAGAACCGCTCCGCCAGGACTGCGCCGTGACCGGATACGAGGGGCCAGCTCCGCTGTACCAGCTGTTCGCCGTCAAGGGTCATGGCTCCGCCAATCCGGGAGAATTGTGTTGGGGAGCCCCGAAGGGCTCCCCGCTGATAAAAAGGACCCGCTTACCGGTGCCAGCTTGGGGCGGCATCCGCTCCGGGCACCGAAGTCAGCTTGGTCAGGTTCGAGCCGTCAGATGCATTCGCTGAATAAAGCTCAACATCGAATCCGTAGTACCCGGCGGTGAACACGATCTTGCTGCCATCAGGGGACCAGGCGGGTGCGTACTGGGATCCGGAGCCCAGCAGCCCGAGGTCGAACCAGGTGTGGGTGACGAAATTGTACACCTCGATTTCACCCTGGTTTCTGTCCAGCCAGAACGCCAACCTGGTTCCATCGGGCGAAAACACGGGGGACCGGCAGGCCAGCCCGCAGCCAAGTTCAACGCCCCGGTTGGTGCCATCCACATTCACCCTCCAGATACTCGGAACGGTGAGGTTGGCAAACACGATCTGGCTGCCATCCGGCCGCCAGCTGGGCTCGACGTCGTCCGAATTGAAGGTGACCTGGGTCGGATTGGAGCCGTCCAGATTCATCAGGAAGATCCCGGCGCCGACCCGCTGAAAGGCGATCCGCGTGCCGTCGGGTGAAGGAGCGGGATTCCGGTCGCAGCACCCGATCTCGGTGAGCTGCACCACATTGCTCCCGTCCGCATTCATGATATGAATCTCCTCGCCGACGTTGCGGTTGCTGACGAACACGATCTTGCGGTGGTCGGGAGTCCAGCGTGGGCTCCAGCTGCTGTAGCCGCTCACCGTCGTCAGGCGAATGATGTTGCTGCCATCGGGGTTCATGCTGTAGATGTCGACGTATCCATCGGCGGCCTGGTGAGTATAGACGATCCGGTTGCTGGGCTTGCCGCCCTTGCCCTTGCCGCCGCCCCCCATGGCGTACTCGGGACCTACCTCGGTTGAGGGCGCGGTGAGGTTGGTGTCGTCGCCGCATGCGCCGAGGAGGATGGCGGCGGCGAGGGTCAGGGTCGAGAGGGTCGTGGAGCGCATGGTGTACCTCCTGATCGGGTTGTTGGGTGCCTGCTTCGGGTCTGTCAGGGGCTCGGAGTTCTTGCCGGCCCATCGGACGGCGCCTACGTTACCGATCGGCGTCCAGACGCTCTCAAGGTCTTATCAAGGCATTACAAGTCATTGCGAATCCAAACGTTGGGCGGACTATCGGCGCACGGCACCGAAGGGTTGCTGTCGGGTGAGGCGGCGCAACCGCGTCGCCTGGCGCTGCTGGCTCTCCTGGCCCGGGCCGGAGATCGGGGGATCTCGCGTGATCGACTGGTGGGCTACCTCTGGCCCGATGCGGACGAGGATCGGGCCCGGCGGAGTCTGAGCCAGGCGCTCTATTCGTTGCGTCAGGGGTCGGGCAGCGAGGAGTTGTTTCTTGGCACCCAGGAGCTTCGGCTGAATCCGGCACTGGTGACCAGCGATCTCGCGGAGTTCGATTCGACGCGCCGCGAAGGCGACTGGGGGAGAGCCGCCGAGCTCTATGCCGGCCCGTTTCTGGATGGGTTCCACCTTCCCGGTACCGCCGAGTTCGAACGCTGGGTCGAAGCCGAACGCCAGACTCTGACCAACGAGTACGCCGAGTTGCTCGAGCGTTTGGCCGAGCAGGCTGACCGGAACGGTGACCACCGGAGCGCGGTCGGTTGGTGGCGGAAGCTCGCCGCGCAGGATCCCCTCAATGCCCGGATCGCGCTCGCCTTGATGCGATCGCACGTGGCTGCGGGCGATCGCAACGCGGCGCTTCGGCACGCCGGGGTGTATCAGGCCCTGGTCGAGCAGGAACTCGATTTCCCGGCGGATCGCGAAGTCCTGGCCCTGGCGGAACGGATTCGGACTCAGCCGGTGAACGCAGAACCCGTGTCACCGCCGACCCGTGAGCCCTCGGCCCACCCCGCCCTGCCAGTCCCGCTCCCGGTTCCTCCCGCGTCAGAGCCAGCCCCTCGAGTGGCCGAGGCTCCCTCTCGAGTTCCAGTCAGGCGCGCGTATCGGACCGGGATCCTCCTGCTTCCGGTAGCCGTACTACTCGCGCTTTGGGCCTGGTCGTCGCGTGGTCGCAATCGCCCTGCCGTGACGCCGGCGGAGACCCCGCTGCTGATGGTGGGCCGGATCGCGGACTATGGAGGGGCGCCTAACGGCGGGCTGGGACGACCGCTGGCCGACATGATCGCCACGGATCTGGCACGGGCACCGCGCCTCAAGGTGATCAGTACCGCGCGCGTCTATGAGATTCTCGCTCAACTCCGGGTTTCAGACACTGTGTCAGCAGCGCTCATGAGTGCGGCGCGGCACGCCGGAGCGACCGAGATGCTGGATGGAGCGCTCTTTGACCTGGGTGGAGGACGGATCCGACTCGACCTGCGACGGGTGGATGTAGCGACCGGCTCGGTGCTCGGGGCCTATTCGGTGCAGGGCAGCGATCCCTTCGGAATGGCGGACAGCGCCACTGTCTTGCTGGTCGCAGATCTCGGTACCACGGCTCCTGGTGGACCGATCGCCGATCTCACTACACGATCGCTGGACGCGTACCGCGCCTACAGCGCCGGCCTGCAGGACTATTTCCGGCTGGCATTCTCCTCGGCGGAACGACATTTCGTCGATGCGATCCGGGCAGATTCCACTTTCGCGATGGCGTCCTATTACTACGCGCTGGCGTCGGAGGACGGTGCCGAGCAGATCGCGAGACTCAACCACGCGTTGCGACTGGCCGCCCATGCCAGCGATCGCGAACGCCTGATCATTTCGGTGCGTTGGGCCCTGATGAACGCGGCGCCTAACACGCTGGCGCTGGCGGAGACCCTGGCGGTGCGATATCCCGCGGAAGTCGATGCCCACCTTGCTCTGGGCCACGCGCGCTACGTGCAGGAGGATTTCCTAGGCGGCATCCGGGCTTTCGATCGGGTGATCCAGCTCGACTCTCTCGGTTTGCGGGGGCAAGGGGTTCGCTGTGCGGCGTGTGACGCCTACTCGAACCTCATCGCGGGATATGCCACGGTGGATTCGTTTTCCGCCGCCCTCGCGGCGGCACGCGCCTGGGGCGCTGCCCAGCCCACCAGCCCGACTCCCTGGCGCCTGATCGCCTTCCTGTCCGATCAGGTCGGAGACAGCGCGGCGGCGGCCGGCTTCTTCCGCCGAGTCGCCGCACTCGACACCAACTCCAGAAACCTCCACTTCGATCGCACCGCGCATCTGTTGTGGGGGGAAAATTTCTCCGAGGTGGAGCGGGTCGACGGGGCACGGCTATCGCTCGGGGTCAGCCGATCGGAGCGGATCGACCTGTTATGGAGCCGAATGCTGGTGCAGGCGCAGCAGGGACGATTTCGGGCGGCACTGGAGACCGCGACGGGGCTTCGGAGCGATGTCGCCTCGGCGGGCCACGCCGAGCGGGAAGGTCACCCTTTGGCGATCACAATCGGGCTGGGCGAAGCGCAGGCGCTGCGGCAGAACGGACGCCTGCGTGAAGCGGCCGCGCGATTCGATTCCCTGGCCCGCTTCGATCTGGCCACCAGCCCGCCGGCCCGCCGGGCGTCCAGCCGGATCTGGATCCTGACCCACCTCGCCAGCACGCTGGCAGAGGTGGGTGACACCGCTCGGCTGATGAACATCGCCGCCAGCATGGAGTCACTCAAGACTCAGAGCGGTGCGATCCGGGACTGGAAGTTGCCGCACTATGTGCGGGGGCTCCTGGAATCGGCGCGGGGAAGGAACCAAGCCGCGTCTGCCGAGTTTGCCCGGGCCAGCAGCATTGCCGGCGATGGGTTCACCATGCCGGTGGTCGAGCGGGCCCGGATGTCGCTGCGATTGAATCGTCCCCTCGAGGCGGTCAACCTGCTGCAGCGCACCCTGCTCAGCTCATTCCATTTTTATGTCACCCACGCGGAGTTGCACGCGGCGCTGGCCGAAGCGTGGGCTGCCGCAGGGAACCGGGATAGCGCGCGAGTGCACCTGGCCGCAGTGGACCGAGCCTGGGTCCGGGCCGACCCGCCAGTGCGGGCTCGGCTGGCGCAGCTGCATGCGCGGCTGGGATTCTAGCTGTCTGCTATTCCCCCTTGAGAACCGTCTGCGGGTCCACGGCGGCGGCTCGCCGCGCCGGGAGCCAGCTCGCCAGCAGCGCCACCACCACCACAGTGCCGCTCACTGCGACCAGCGTGCCGGGGTCCGACGCCCGCACGCCGTACAGCTGGGTCTCCAGCAGCGTCCCGCCAAGACGCGCGCCGATCAATCCGACTCCGACGCCCGCCAGCACCAGCACCATCCCGTTGGCCATGACGACCCGCTGCACTGCCCCCCCATCCGCGCCGAGCGCGAGCCGGATCGCGATCTCTTTCCGGCTCAACCCCACGACAAACGCAATCACTCCGTAAATCCCGATGGCCGCAAGCAGCAGCGCCAGCGCGCTGAATGCCCCCAGCACCACGGAGCCGAATCGGGGCGCCGCATTTTGTCCGGCGAGCGCGTCACCCAACCCTGCCACCTGAAAGAGCGGAAGACCCGCATCCAGCGCCGCGACCTCCCTCTGGATCGTCGTCACTGAGGGGGCAACTCCATTCCGCATCCGAACCGCAATCTCGAGATCGGTGCCGGTGCGCTGGGCGAACGGGAAATAGACGTCGGGCTCGCTGGTTGCCGTGGTTAGATCGGTGGTGAGATCGCGGAATCGCGCAAGCCCGGCCACCCCGACGATGGTGACTTCCGGACCGGTCTCATCGCCCAGACGAAACCGCCGGCCGATCGGATCCAGGCCGGGCCAGAATCGTCGGGCCATGGCGCTGCTGATCACGGCGACGGTCGGCGCGTCGGCGGCATCGAACGCCGAGAATCCGCGGCCTCGTTCGACGGCAATCCCCACGGTGCGGAAGAACTCCGGCGTGACCGAGTGGCGAAAATACCGGATTGGCGTGGCACCGGGACCCTCGACCAGGAGAGAGGAGGCGTTGGAGTTCCCTCGGAGGGGGAGATCGGTGCTCACCGCGGCGGCCAGAACCCCGGGAAGCGCGTTGAGCCGGACGGAGAGCTGTTCCGCGAATGCGGCGCGGGCCTCGACCGGGTATCCAGCCCGCGGAAGCGAGAGCCGCGCCGCGAGCACGCCTTGGGAATCGAACCCCGGACTCACCGACATCCGCTCGCGGAGACTCCGCAACATCAGTCCCGCGCCGACCAGGAGCATGAGCGCGAGGGACACTTCCCCCGCGACCAGGATCTGTTGCAGGCCCGGCCGCCGCAGCCGCCCGAGGCCGGAGGAGGCCGCCCGGGCTCCCTGCCGGAGCGCATCGCTCAAATCGCGAGTCTGCTTTCGGAGAACCGGCGCGAGGCCGCAGGCCAGCCCGGTGAGGACGGTCAGGCCTATCGTAAACCCGAGAACCCGAAGGTTGACGGCGATCTGGGCATACCCGGGAAGCAACCCGGCCGGGGCCAGCGGCACCAGAAGCCGGATGATCCAGTATGCCAGCAGGATGCCGACCGCCCCTCCGAGGCCGGCGAGCACCATGCCTTCCGTCAGCAGCTGCCGTACCAGCTGAAACCGGCCGGCACCGAGGGCCATGCGCAGAGCGATCTCTCGCTCCCGCGCCGTTGCGCGAACCAGCTGGAGACTCATCACGTTCGCGGCGGCGATCAACAGGACCAGCAGCACCGCCTTGAACAGGGTTTGAAACAGCGACGCATTGGTTCCGAGGAAGTGCTGTTCCAGCGACAGGAGGTCCACACTGCGATCGGTGTTGGTCTCTGGATGCAGCTCCGTCAGACGACCGGCCACCGCCCGAAGGTCCTGGGCGGCGTCGGACATGCTGACGCCGTCCTTGAGCCGGCCCAGAGCCACGAGCCAACGGCTGTTCCGCGTGGTCAGCAGCGAAGCGGGAGAGTCCACCGAGAGCATCGCGAGGGGAATCCAGAGGTCCGATTGAAAGGACAATCCGGAGAATCCTTCCGGCATGACGCCAATCACCGTGAAGGGGCGGTCGTTGATGGTGACGGTCCGCCCGAGCAACTCTGGGTCCCCGGCAAAACGGCTCTGCCACATGCGGTGACTTACCACGACGACAGGAAACGCGTCCGCGGCCCGGTCTTCCTCGGTCGTGAATGTACGACCTCGAGCGGCTTCGGTCCCAAGGAGCTTGAAATACGCCGGGTTGACCCGCTCGGCATTGATGCGCTCGGCCCCCGACGCGGTACGCAGGTTGAGCGAGATGGGATCCCAGGCGGACACGCCCGAGAGGGTGTGATTCATCGCGGCCCAGTCGGCCACTTCCGG
>Ga0184615_10000886_pt1 | contig 16155 bp, 14 predicted proteins | sample PLM4_65_coex_FD_133134 | JGI IMG/M metagenome (GOLD analysis project Ga0184615, IMG submission 133134) | Groundwater sediment microbial communities from an aquifer in East River, Colorado, USA - PLM4_65_coex | ecosystem: Environmental > Terrestrial > Soil > Riparian zone | place: USA: East... | reverse complement strand
TTCGTCGGCGAATGGCTGGTGATCCTGGCGTCGATGAAAGTCAGTTTCTGGTATGCCGCGCTCGCCGGATCGACGCTCGTCTTCGGCGCCGCCTATACGTTGTGGATGTACAAGCGCGTCGTGTTCGGCGCGGTCGCCAATCCCCATGTTGAAGCGCTTACGGATATCAACCAGCGCGAGATATTCGTGCTGGGCGTGCTCGCGCTGCTGGTGCTCGGCATGGGGCTGTATCCGGCGCCGCTCGGCGAGGTGCTGCACGAATCGGTGAACGAGATCCTCAGGCTGGCCGCGCCGGGTCGCAAACTACTGATGGGAATGTAGTCATGCAGTACATCACGCCGCTGGCCCCCGCCTATGCCGAGGTATTCCTGCTCTGCATGGTGTGCGTGATCCTGTTGCTCGACCTGTTTCTGAGCGACGAGCAGCGCGGCATCACGTACGCGCTGACCCAGGCGACGCTGTTCGGCTGCTTCCTGCTCACCTACCTCACCGCGACCCCGGAGCCGGTCACGACGTTCAGCGACATGTTCGTGGACGACCTGATGGCGGACGTGCTGAAGCTGCTGGTCTACCTCGGGGTCGGGGTAATGCTGGTCTACTCGCGGCCCTACATCGCCGCACGCGGCATGTTCCGCGGCGAGTTCTTCGTGCTGGTGCTGTTCGCCACCCTGGGCATGATGGTCATGATATCGGCGAACCACCTGCTGACGCTCTACCTGGGGCTCGAGCTGCTGTCACTGTCCCTCTACGCGCTGGTGGCGCTGCAGCGCGATTCCGCGGTCGCGACCGAGGCGGCGATGAAGTACTTCGTGCTGGGGTCGCTCGCCTCGGGCATGCTGCTCTACGGCATGTCCATGCTCTACGGGGCGACGGGAACGCTCAGCATCCCGCAGCTCGCGGAGATCATCCTCGCGGGCGGCGCGAGGGAGGTCGTGCTGGTGTTCGCGCTGGTGTTCATCGTCGCCGGCCTGGGCTTCAAGCTCGGCGCGGTGCCGTTCCACATGTGGGTGCCGGACGTCTATCACGGCGCGCCGACGGCGGTCACGCTGCTCATCGGGTCGGCGCCCAAGCTCGCGGCGTTCGCCTTCATCATGCGGCTGCTGGTGCAGGGGCTCGGCGCCGAGCAGCTCGTCGAGGAGTGGAGCCAGATGCTGATGGTCATGGCGGTGCTCTCGCTCGCGATCGGCAACGTGACCGCGATCGCCCAGACCAATCTCAAGCGGATGCTCGCCTATTCCACCATCGGGCACATGGGATACGTGCTGCTCGGCATCCTGTCGGGAGACCTGGTCGGCTACGGCGCCAGCATGTACTACGTGGTGGTCTACGTGCTGATGAATCTGGGAGGCTTCGGCATGATCCTGCTGCTCTCCCGCGGCGGCTTCGAGGCGGAGAACCTGGATGATTTCAAGGGCCTCAACCAGAGGAGCCCCTGGCATGCCTTCCTCATGCTGCTCCTGATGTCCTCCATGGCGGGCGTGCCGCCGACGGTGGGCTTTTACGCGAAGCTTGCCGTGCTGCAGGCGATCATCAGCGCCGGCTTGGTGTGGCTTGCGGTGGTCGCAGTGCTGTTCTCGCTGATCGGCGCCTACTACTACCTGCGCCTGGTGAAGCTCATGTATTTCGATGCGCCGGCGGACACGGCGCCGATCGCGCCGCGCGGCGACGTTCGCCTCGTGATGAGCGCAAACTGCCTGGCCGTGCTGCTGTTTGGCATCCTGCCCGAGCCGCTGATGGCGTTATGCCTGTATTCGATCCAGGTGTCCCTCTAGTCCATGCCCGGTGAGCGGAAGCCCCCCCGGAAGGGTGGGCGCAAACCGGCCGATTTCACCGAGCGCACGCTCAGTTCCAGAACTGTCTACCGGGGGCAGCTGCTCCATGTGCTGGAAGACGAGGTGCGGCTGTCCGACGGCCGCGCGGCGCGCCGCGAGTACGTGCGGCATCCGGGGGCAGTCATGATGGTGCCGTTTCTGGATTCCGCGACCGTGGTGCTGGTGCGCCAGTATCGCTATCCGCTTGCCCGTCATTTCTACGAGATACCGGCGGGCAAGATCGATCCCGGTGAAAGGCCGCTGCAAACGGCGCGGCGCGAACTCAGGGAGGAATGCGGCTACGAAGCCCGGAAATGGCGCCACCTGGCGACCATACACCCTTGCATCGGGTACTCTGACGAGCGGATCGAGCTCTACCTGGCGCGAAGCTTGAGGCACGTCGGCCATGCGCCTGATGATGGGGAACTTCTCGAGGTGGTGCCCGTTAAGATGGCCGCGGCGCTGCGCTGGGTGAAGGAGGGCAGGATCTCCGACGAGAAAACCGTCATCGGCCTGCTGTGGGCCGACAAGTTCCTTAGAAGGAAAGGATGAAGGCGGAAGGCGGAAGGATGACCTGGTTCTGACTCCCGCGCTGCGGGGGTCATCCTTCATCCCACATCCTTCATCCTTCCGGGAGGGGAGCAACTCCTCCCGGCGCGTCAGGCCGCGTTGGCGCCGCGGACAAGCGGCGTCTCGACTTCCTGGTCGAGCGGGATCGGCCGCTGGAACAGATACCCCTGCCCGAAGTGGGTACCCATCCCGAGCAGCAGGTTCAACGCCTCGGGCGTTTCCACCCATTCCGCGATCACCTGCTTGTCGAGCCCGTTGGCGACGTCGTTCAGCGCCCGCACGAAGATGCGGCTGCCCTCGTCGGTGGCGAGATCGCGGATGAAGCCGCCGTCGATCTTGAGGTAGTCGACGTCGAAGCGCTTCAGGTAGTAGAACGAGCTGAATCCCGCCCCGAAATCGTCGAGCGCGAAGCGGCAGCCCATCTCCTTCAGCCGCTTGATGAACGTGACCGTGACATCGATTTCCGACATCGCCGCGGTTTCCGTGATCTCGAACACCAGCTGGTTCGGATGAACGCCGCTCGAGTGCAGCAGCGAGTGGAAGCGCCGTATCCACTGCTGATCCGAGATCGAAACCCGCGACAGGTTGACGAAGTAGCGCAGCTTCCTGTTGGCCTGTCCGCTCGCGCGCAGGTAGATGAGCAGCTTTTCGACCACCCGCAGGTCGATTTCCTGGATCACGCCCATCGATTCGGCGACTTCGACGAAGTTGCCGGGAAGTACGTAGCCGCCGTCCTCGCCGCGAATGCGCACCAGGATCTCGTGGTGCACCGCCTTCTGGTCCTTGAGTCGCACCACCGGTTGCTGGAACAGCACGAGGCGGTCCTCATCGAGCGCATCGCGCAATTTCTTCGCCCAATGGATGCGCCGGTGAGTGCTGCGCAGGTTCTCGGAGGCCTGGTCGAACAGCACATGGCGATTGCGGCCGTGGTCCTTGGCCTGGTACATCGCGATGTCCACGTTCGAGAGCAGTGCCAGCGCGTCCCCGCCGTGGAACGGATAGAGCGCGACTCCGGCCGACGCCGCCAGGTTGGAGATGACCTTGTCGTCCGCGGCCTGGAAGCGGTAGTGCCGCACCGCATCGAGCGCTTCTTCGGCAACCTCGGCGGCATCCTTGCGCAACGCGGAGGGCAGGTGAATGGCGAACTCGTCGCCGCCGAGGCGGAACAGCTCGCCGGCCACGTTCCGCATCAGGTCGCGCAGCACGCTGCCGACGCCGACGATCAGCTGGTCGCCGGTGCGGTGCCCGAAATGGTCGTTCACGTACTTGAAGTGGTCGATGTCGAGGAACAGCAGCGCGCCGACGCCGCCGGACTGCAGGGCCGATTCCACCCGGCGCTGCAGGCTCAGCCGGTTGGGGAGGTCCGTCAGCGGGTCGTGCATCGCAAGGTGCTCGACGCGCTGCGTGGCGAGATGTTCCTCGGTAATGTCCCGCGCGGTGCCGCGGATGCCGAGCATGGCGCCGTTGTCATCGGGTACCACGCGCGCGTTGATGCCGATCCAGCGGTCCTGTCCCGTGTCGGTGACCAATCGGGTCACGTAGTGCTTGATCTCGCCGTCGCGCTTCAGCGTCGCCAAGAACCGCCGGTTGGAGAGGTGAGAAGCGCCGGCCTCGAAGTCGAAGAAGCAGCGGCCGATCATTTCCTTGGGCGCAAGTCCGAATATGGCGTTGGCGGCGGTGTTGAGATAGGTGAAGCGCCCGACCGCGTCGGTGGTCCAGATGAGGTCGTGGGAGGTCTCGACCAGGTCGCGGTAGCGGTTTTCGCTCTCCAGCAGCAGCTGGATGATGCGCCGTTTTTCGGCGAGCGACTTGCGGATCGTCGCCAGCTCCTTGCTGGCCTTGTCGCTCGTGGTGGCGAGCGCGGAACCGTTCAGGCGGTCGATGAGCTCCCGGGAATAGCGCCGGTGGCCGCCGTTGGTACGCCCGGCAACCAGCACGCCCTGCTCGTCCCAACGCCGCAGCTTCTGGATCGGAATACCGAGCATTTCAGACACTTGCTGAATGCTGTACTCCAGCGTCGGATCGCTCACACCGGCCCCCTTGTCGGACACAGGCGTTCTCGCCGCGGCTGGCTGCCGCGGGCCTTTGCGCGTTGAGTTGTTCATAACTCTATCAAATCCTTCAATTCTTGGCTAACCAGGGCGCGGCGCGTGGGGCGCGTCTGCGTTCTGGCACGATGACATCCTGCGGACATGGACTGAGTTATCAGGCCGCCGCGAAGGCGTTTCCCATCGTATCCGGCCGCGCTCTCCGTACCAGCCGTTCGATCCGATCCGCGAGCCGGTCTGCGCTCAGCGTGGAATCGAGAGGTGTCGAAGGCCTGATCCCGGCCGGCGCCCGGTCACCGAGCGGTTGGCGAAACAACGCGTGGTAGGCAAGCTGCCGCTCACGCCGGGTCGCCCCCAAATCGAGATACGAGGGATGGTCCCGGATGACCGTGTCCTCGCCGCCACTGGCGTGATGGCCATGGCTCGACCAGCGGTAGTCCGCCGGGCTCGCGGCGAGGCGCGCTCGGACGGGGGTCGCTTCGATGGAGAGGTAGGCGGCGAGCACATCCTGCTCGCTGTCGATCACCGTGGATTGGGGCCCGTGCTCCCAGAATGCGCCATTCCGCTGGTAGATATAGTTCACGTACTCCACGTAGCGTCCGCCGACGCAGCGCAAGACCCGCGCGAGTCGCTGCTCCGCGTCCGGACCGACCAGCAGCTGCACATGGTCCGGCATCAGCACGTATGCATGCACCGCGAACTTGTGGCGCGCCACCGCGTCCTTCAGGCAGTCGAGGTAGACGAGATAATCCTCGTCGGTGAAGAAACACGGGGAACCATCGGTCCTGCGCTGAACCACGTGGCGCGGCGTTCCAGCCATCCTGCGTACGGTCCGGTCACACACAGCTCACTCCCGCAATGGAATGGTTCTAGTGGATCTGGTGGGACTCGTTCAGCCCGTTCTGGCGCGAAATCAGGCGCTGCATCAACTTGAGATCGCGCGTGTTCAACCGGAGCGCGCTGTCGACCCAGATCTGCACGATGTCGAGCAGCTCCGGGAATTCGATACGGTGCACGCGCCGGCGCACTTGCGCGAGCGCGGCGAGCCCATTGCGGCTGCGGCTGCGGCGCCGGATGAGAGCCGCGACCTCGGCCTCGCCGTTGCCGTTCTCAGCCACCAGGTCGACCACGCCCTGGGCGGCCATTTCCTCCGCGGTGAAGATCTTGCCGCTGGTGATCAGCTCCTCCGCGCTCCGCTGCCCGATGCGGCGCTCGAGAAACGAATAAGCGCCCATGCCCGGGAACAGGTTGAAGATGATCTCGGGAAAGCCGAAGCGGGAGCCCTTTTCCGCGATGATCACGTCGCTCGACAGCGCTGCCTCAAAGCCGCCGCCGAGGCATTCACCCTGCACCAGGGAGATCGTGGTGAGCGGCAGGTTATGCCCGGTGTAGTTCCGGTAGAGCACGTCGATGCACGCACGCCCGTAGCGCAGCAATCCTTGGCGGTCGCGAGTATCGATCAGCTGCTTGAACAGATCGAGGTCGCCGCCGAGATTGAACACGCCCTGCGAGGCCGAGGCGAGCACCACGTACTCGATGGGGTGTTCCTCACCGTAGCAGTCGATGGTCCCACCGGTGCCGGCGAGATAGTCGTAGTACGCCCGGATGTCGGCGAGCAGGGCCGGATTGAAGCAGGGCCGCGGTTCCGGCGCCCAGCGCGACCACAGCGCGCGTGTTTCCTTGTCGAAATGCGCGCGCAGTTGCGGCGAGAAGCTGAAATCGACGCCGTTGGCGAGCGGCTGCGTGGCTGGAAGTTGACGTGCTTCGAGTACGGCGGACGGGACGTGCATATCCATGATGGCTCTCCCTAGAACAAAGACTGAAACGGATTAAGAAAACCGCTCTGTGATTTCTTTGTGATTTGAATCACACCTCGATTTAAAGGTAAGTAGTCGTTAGAAAGCAAATCTAACATTCTGATAGATTTTCACTTTTTGGTTTAGAAACAGGGATTAACATAGCTCACTCGATTGCCGCCCGGCACTCGAATTCGGCCTTTTGTCGCGAACCGCGCAACACAGACGATCGTATCGACCCAGCCAGAAATTGACGCGGCGCCGGCGACTAGTTGATAATTAGGAATAACTATATCGAGTAAGTCTTTGTGATAAAAAGAGTTTTAATATTCGTTCTCCAGGGGTTGTTTCGTGTTCGGGTGGAGGGGGACGTTTCGCAGCTGCAGGCGGGGCGGGTGCTGCTCGTCGCCAATCACGATTCCGTGCTCGACGGCGTGCTATTGGGGCTGTTGCTGCCCGGAAACGTCACGGTCGCGGAGGCCGGCGATGGGCTGCGGCACTGGCTGGTGCGGCTGCTGATGCGCTTCGTGCCGCACGTTATCCTCAACCCCCAGCGACCCCTCGCGCTGAAGCGGCTGATTCGGCTCGTGGAACGGGGACGGCCCGTCTTGCTGTTTCCGCAGGGCCCGGCGACGCCCACGGGCGGGCTCACCAAAATCTACGATTCGGCGGCAGTCATCGCTGCGCGCTGCAACGCGCGGATCGTGCCGGTTCGCATTACGGGAACGCTCTATTCCCGCTACGCCGCGGTCGGCGGCCTGTTCCCCAAGCGCCGCTTCCCCCAAGTCACTATCCGGATATTGCCGGGGCGGCGGCTGCCGGCGCAGTTGCAGGCATCGGGGAAGACGCGGCGGCGCCGGCTCGCGGACGAGCTGCTGAAGATCATGCAGCACATGATGTTCGCCTCGCGGCCACCGGCGACGCTGTTCGAGGCACTGCTTGACTCCGCGGAACTGCACGGGCGCGGCACCCTCATCCTGGAGGACACGCAGCGTCATCACTCGTACCGCGACTTGATCAAGGCCAGTCTCGCGCTTGGACGACTGGGCGCCAGGCTCGCCGGGGAGGGGGAAATCGTCGGCGTGCTGATGCCCAACCTGGCGACGACGGTCGCGCTCCTGTTTGGCTTGGGCGCGATGCGGCGCACGCCAGCCCTGCTCAACTACACGGCCGGGCCCGACGCGTTGCGCAGCGCCTGCATCGCCGCCGGGATCAAGACCCTGATCACTTCCCGGCGCTTCGTCGATGTCGCTCGGCTGGGGAATTCCGTCGCAGCGCTGAGCACCCTGCGCATCGTCTACCTGGAAGACCTGCGCACGCGGTTCGGGTTGCTCGACAAGCTCTGGCTGATGGGCTGGGCGCAGTGGCGGCCGCGTGCCGTGATGCCCGGCCGCGATCCGGAGGAAACCGCGGTGCTCCTGTTCACTTCAGGCTCGGAGGCGCGGCCCAAAGGTGTCGCGCTGAGTCACCGCGCGTTGCTCTCCAACATTGCGCAGATGGGCGCGGTCATCGACTACGGGCCCAACGACAAGTTCCTGAACTCGCTGCCGATGTACCATTCCTACAGCCTGACTGCATGCACGCTGCAACCGCTGCTGACCGGCACCCGCAGCTACCTCTACACCACGCCGCTGCATTACAAGGTGATCCCCGAGCTTGCCTACACGCGTGGCTGCACCTATGTCTTCGGCACCAGCACCTTCCTCGCGCACTACGCCCGCCAGGCGCATAGCTACGATTTCCACAAGACGCGGGTCGTGGTGTCGGGCGCGGAAAAGCTCAACCCGGAGGTGGCGAGCCTGTGGTTGAAGCGGTTCGGGCTGCGCATCATGGAAGGCTATGGCGCAACCGAGTGCGCGCCGGTGCTCTCCCTCAATACGCCGATGTGCTACAAGCCGGGCACGGTCGGGCGCATGCTCCCCGGCATCGAGCATCAGCTGGTGCCGGTGCCGGGCATTCCCCGCGGCGGCGTGCTCCACGTCCGCGGCCCCAACGTCATGCTCGGCTACTATCTCTACGACCGGCCCGGCGAATTGCAGCCGCCCCGCTCCGAGGTGGGCGAGGGCTGGTATAACACCGGCGATGTCGTGGACATGGACGACGAGGGATTCCTCACCATCCACGGCCGCGTCAAGCGCTTTGCCAAGATCGCGGGCGAGATGATCTCGCTCGAAGTCGTGGAGCGCATCGCCATTCACGCCTCGCCCGGCCAGCAGCATGCCGCGGCCCTTGAGCTCGTCTCGCAGGCGGGCGAGAGCACCGTGCTCTTCACCACCGACCCGCGGCTCGACCGCATCGCCCTGCAGAAGGCGGCGCGCGAGCTCGGGGCGCAGGACCTTGCGGTGGCGCGCCGTGTCGTGCACGTCGCCACGCTCCCGCTGCTCGGCAGCGGCAAGACCGATTACGTGAAACTCAAGTCGCTGACCGAAGCGCGCCAGAACGTTGAGCAGGGGCCCCGCTGATTTTGTGGGGATGCGACCAAAGAGGGCACGCCTGAGCGTGGAGCAGGTGCCCGCTTGCGGGTGCGACCGCGAAGGCGTGCAGGGTAGCCGACACAGAAATACTAGTTCCTTGCCGATCGCCAGTCGGAGGCTACGTGCAAGCGGCCGACACGACCAGCTGTCCCTTGCGATTTCCTTTCAGAGGCCGCGGATCGTCCGCAGCCTCCCCCCGCAACTGATCCCTCTCCATTGCGTACCGTTCGACGGCCGGGTGTAAGATGGCTCCGCCACCGCGTTGCGCGCGACGTCGACGCAGCACCACGTGACGTTATCTACAGGAGGAGACCATGGCCAAAGGCAAAGGGAAGGACAGCGTCTATCGCGTCACCGAACTCGTCGGCACCAGCAGGACATCGTGGGAGGATGCCGCGCGCAACGCCGTGAACACGGCGGCGCGCTCGCTGCGTGACTTGCGGGTCGCGGAGGTGACCAAGACCGACCTGCTGATCGAGGGCGGAAAAGTCGTTGCCTTCCGCGCCCGCGTCAGCCTGTCGTTCAAATACGAGGGTTGAACCCGACGCAGTCGCGCGGTTCAACCCCGCGCGTTCGAGCGGACGAATCGATCGCCGCTCAACGCGCGGCGGGCAAGATCGAGCGGGCTAATCGGGCAGTGGCGGCAGCGAGCGCAGATAGGCGATCAATGCCGCAAGGTCCTGTGGCGTCAGATTGCTCGTCGTGTTGTTGATGACTTCGGCCATCGACTCCTCGGGGAAATCGCCATCCGGAGTCGTGCCAAGCACCAGGAAATCCTGCAGCGCCTTGTCGCTCCACTTCTTGAGGCCGGTCGGGGTCAGGTTCGGCACCTTCTCGTCTTCGGGGCCCTTGCCGCCGGCGAGGAAACGGCTCTTCTTCGGTCCGCCGAGGAAATTGCGCGGCGTGTGGCATTCCCCGCAATGACCCAGCGCCTGGACGAGGTAAGCGCCGCGATTGACAATGTCCGTGACACCTTGCGCATTGACGAAGGGCCCGGGCGTAAAGAAGAACCATTTCCAGACAGTGACCAGGAAGCGCCAGCCGAAGACAAACCACAGATCGTGCTCCCGGCTGGGCTGGCTGCTCGGCGGCAGCGTCCGCAGGTGGGCCCAGAGGTCGCGCAGGTCGTTGTCGGTAATATTCGTGAACGACGGGTAGGGGAACGCCGGGAAGTAATTGGCGCCATCGGGGCGCCGGCCATGACGCATGGCGCGCATGAAATCGGCCTCGCTCCAGCGGCCGATCCCGGCTTGCTGGTGAGGCGTGATGTTCGGCCCGTAGAACGTGCCGAATGGGGTCTTCAGGGCGCGGCCGCCCGCGTAGCGCACAGCGCCCTCCTTTTCTTCCGTGTGGCATCCGCGGCAGCCGCCGGCCTTGGCGAGATACTCGCCGCGCTTGGCATCACCCTGCGCCGATGCGGGCGCGATCCAGGCCCAGAGAACCCCTGCCAGTGCAATCGACCGAATCGCTTGTCTCACGTCGAATTTCAGTCCGTCGTCAATTTCTCATACCCATCAGGAGGCTGTTGGGGCCGATCCCCGACAGACGCCTCCGCATAAAGCGAAAACCCCGCCGCAGCGGGGTTGTCGAGCGGAAGCGAGCTCTCCGCTAATCGGCGCGGAATTGCTTGTGACAGCCGCCGCAGTTCTTCGCCACTGCGCCGAACGGCCCCTTGACGGCTTCGAGGTTGCCGGCCCTCGCCGCCGCGACCAGCTTGAGCGTATCGGCATTGAAACGATCCATGGTTTCCTTGAACTTGCCGGCGTCCTTCCAGATTTCGGGCCTGGCCCTGGTGTCGCCCTTGTCGGAACCCGGGGCAAACGCGTCGGGCAGCATGAAGCTGGTTGACTGTATCACCCCGGCGTACCAGGCGAACAATGCGGCATCGTACGGTTGCTGGCCCTTTACCATCAGCGCCAGCGGGCGCATGTTCCAGCTCTGCACTGTCATCACCGCCTTGCGGTACTTGATCACGTCCTCGGGTTTCTGCTGAGCTTGGACAGAACCGGCGAAGCCCGCGCTGCCCGCGATCACCGCCAGCGCGACTAGGAAGCGTTTCATCATTGGAGACCCCCTCTTGTTGAATGGAAAATCACTCTATCCGGGACGCGGGAACGGAACATCCGCGGACAATATCGTAAACACGCGCCGCTGGCGGATTATTCCGCGCCAATCGAGGCGAGTGCGGAGTGTAGGCGCTGGGTCGGCGGGCCGTCAATCGCGGCCCGATCCCGTTATGTGAAATCATGCCCGCCGCTGCGGCCACGCTTGATTTCGCCGCGCCGCCGCTTGTGTTCCAGACGGCGCTGGCGCGAGGCGCGGGTGGGGCGGGTCGGCCTGCGCGTCTTGCGGGGGGTAGCCGCCTCGCGGATGAGAGCGGTAAGACGCTCGATCGCGTCGCGGCGGTTCTGCTCCTGGCTGCGGAAGCGGTGCGCCGTGATGACCAGCACGCCATCGCGGCTCACGCGCCTGCCGGCGAGCACCTGCAACCGCTCGCGGACTGCCCATGGCAGCGAAGCCGAGCGCGGGATATCGAAGCGCAGTTGCACCGCGGTTGCGACCTTGTTGACGTTCTGCCCGCCGGGCCCGGAAGCGCGGATGAAAGTGAGTTCGATCTCGTTCTCGTCGAGCTCAATGCCGGGCGCCACGCTGATCATTGGCCGAGTGTACGGTTCGTTGCCGCGCCACACAACCAAAATTGGGTAAACTGATGGCATGCGGACCATTGTTGGCTTGCCCCTGATGCTAGGAGTCCCTAACATAATGAAACACACGCTGCGCTGTCACGATTTTGGCGGACACATATTCCAGGTCGTGCTACCTTTCGAATTGATGGCAGACTGGTGTGGTCGCTGGGGCAAAAATCGCGCCAGCCCACAAGGGGTTGCGGCCAAAATCGCCGCTAGCTTTGTCGCTCGGCTTGCCAATACAGCAAGTATTGGCTGCACCTCGCTTCGCGCTATCGACGATTTTGGCTCACAACGCACGCGCGTTTCATTATGTTAGGGACTCCAAGGCTCGGCTACGCGCTCGGCTTCGTCGTATGTGCCGGGCTGCTCGGTTTCGCGCTCTATCTCCAGTACTACGATTACCAGGATCCCTGTCCGCTTTGCATCGTGCAGCGCATCGCGTTCATGGCGCTCGCGGCGATCTTCCTTGTCGCGGCTCTCCACGGCCCGGGACGCACTGGAGCGATGGTCTACGGCGGGATGTTGTTGGTGGTGGCAGGCTTCGGCGCGGCCATCGCGACGCGCCACGTCTGGCTGCAGAACCTGCCGAAGGACCGGATCCCGGAATGCGGGCCCGGGCTGGAATACATGCTCAAGAAACTTCCGCTGACGCAGGCGCTCGAGAAGATTCTCACGGGAAGCGGGGAATGCGCCGAGGTCGGCTGGAAGTTCCTCGGGCTGTCGATTGCCGGCTGGTCTCTGGTGTGGTTCGTGCTGTTCGGGATATTCGCGATCTATCTGGCGCTTGCCGGCTTGAAACAGGTCCGGCAGGGCAGACCTTCCTGATTCGCCAATATCGGCGCCTGCAACAGGGTGCGGACGCGCAACGCCCGCACGCTGGGCCCGCCCGGCGGCGCGCAAACCAACCAGCGTGATAAAGTCTACGCGGGGATATCGGGCTCGAGGTGGCGCTCGAGTACTGTAATCTGGTCTTTCAGGAAGAGCTTGCGTTTCTTGAGGCGCTGCAATTGCAACTGGTCTTGTGCGGTGCTGTGCGACAGACGGGAAATGACATCATCGAGATCTCTGTGTTCTATCTGCAGCTGGTGGATTCTTTGCTTCAGAGATTCGACGTCGGCGGTATGTATCATAGGCGGCATCCTCCGTACCAATGCGCCACGCGCTTTTCCAGTATAGACCCAATAATTTCAAAAAACGAGCCCTGATCCGGACGCACAGAGCTACTTCAACCAGGACAAATAACCTGCTGTTTTTCTTTGATATGCCCGCCGGCGCCCACGGCCCGGCCGGGCGGGGGAAGGTAACTTGGCAATCACGCTGACAGTGAACGGCAAGCGCCACGCGGTCTCGGCGGAGCCCGAGACGGCGCTGCTTTACGTGCTGCGCAACGATCTCAAGCTGAAGGGCGCCCGCTTTGGATGCGGACTGGGCCAGTGCGGCGCGTGCACCGTGCTGGTGGACGGCAAACCGGTCCAGTCCTGCGATTTCCCGCTATCCGCTGCGGTCGGCAAGGCGATCACCACCATCGAGGGCCTGGCGCCGGACGGCGAGCTGCATCCCCTGCAGGCCGCGTTCATTGCCGAGCAGGCGGCGCAGTGCGGCTACTGCGTGACCGGCATCATCATGGCCGCCAAGGCGCTGCTCGACGCCAACCCGCGCCCCGCGGACGCGGAAATCCGTACCGCGCTCAAAGGCAACCTGTGCCGCTGCGGCACGCACCATCGCATCCTGCGCGCGATCCAGCGTGCGGCAACGGAGATGGCGCCATGAGCCGCGGAGCAGGGATCGGCGCAACGTGGAGCAGGGGCCCGCTTGCGGGATGCGACCGTGGAGCCGATCAAGGGCGCGTCGTTCCAATGCCGATCCCATGCGCGTCTCCGGGGTCAGATCCCCAGAGGGGCCCCTCTTCCGCCCGTCGACGCGCCCCTCTGGGGACGCGACCGGCGCGCCGGAGCGTGGAGCAGGGGCCCCGTCTTTCGGGGATGCGACCGTGTAGGCGCGCAGAGGCACGCGGATTAGAACCGGCGCGCATCGGCCCGCTCCCGGGTCGCACTTACGCCACAAGGGCGCAGGCACTGCTCCGCCGTCCGCGGGCCAATGGATGCGGCCGCCGACACGTGTGCTCTCTATTCAATGACTACTTTTCAGAGGCGGCGAAATGACGACCGCCAGCACCCCGGCCCGCAAACTGCCCGGCAACCTCAATACCAACCGCAGGCTCGATCGCTGGTTGAGGATCAACCGCGACGGCACGGTCACGGTGTTCCCGGGAAAAGTGGAGATCGGCCAGGGCATACTTACTGCGCTGGCGCAAATCGTCGCCGAGGAGCTCGATGTTTCTTACGGGCGCATCCGGCTCGCGCCGGCCGACACGACCTACAGCCCCGACGAGGGCATGACCTCCGGCAGCCAGTCGATCACGGATGGCGGTGTCGCTTTGCGCTACGCCGCAGCCGAGGCGCGCGACCTGCTGCTACAGCGCGCGGCCGCCCGGCTCGGGGTCTCGCTTGAGCAACTCTCGGTAGCGGATGGCGTCATCACGGCCCGCTCGGGAGGGAACGTTACGTATTGGGACCTCACCAGCGATGATCTTCTCGCGCGGGAAGCGACTGCTGAAATTGCTCCCAAGCCCGCCTCCCTGCATACCGTAATCGGCACGCCGGCTCCACGACGGGACATTCCCGCCAAGATCACGGGCGAGCCGATTTACGTCCACGATTTCGATCCGCCGGGCCTGCTGCACGGGCGCATCGCGCGCCCCCCAAGCTATCAAGCGCGGCTCACCGGAGTTGACGAAGCCGATGTGCGCGCTCTCCCGGGTGTCGTGGCGTTGGTGCGCGACGGCAGCTTCCTCGGTGTCGTCGCCGAACGCGAGGAGCAGTCGATCCGGGCGCTCACCCGGTTGAAGCGCATCGCGCGCTGGGAGGAATCCACCGTCCTGCCGGATACCACGGATCCACGCTTCCTGCTCAAGGAGACCACCGAGGACGAGGTCATCAGCGAGAAGCGCGATGCCGCGGCCGCGGCGCGCGCCGCGAAAACGCTCGACGCGGAATACACGCGGCCCTACATCGCGCACGCTTCCATTGGCCCGTCCTGCGCCGTGGCGCGCTTCGAGGGCGGCCGCTACACGGTTTGGACGCATAGCCAGGGCATCTACCCGCTGCGCCGCGACCTCGCCGGTGTGCTGGGGGTCGAGGCGGGGCACATCGCCGTGATCCACATGGATGGCGCTGGCTGCTACGGCCACAACGGGGCAGACGATGCCGCACTCGACGCAGCCCTCCTCGCGCGCGCGGTGCCCGACCGGCCGGTGCGCGTGCAATGGACGCGCGAAGACGAGTTCGGCTGGGAGCCGTACGGCCCGGCCATGGTGGTGAAGCTCAAGGCGGAACTCGACGCGCAGGGCAGCGTCGTGGGCTGGACCGAGGACATCTGGAGCAACTCGCACAGCACTCGTCCCAACGGCCTGGGCGGGATCAACCTGCTGGCGGCGTGGCACCTCGCGCAGCCGTTCAAGCCGTCACCCCCGCGCAATCCGCCGCTGCCGGGGGGCGGCAGCCACCGCAATGCGATCCCGATATACGAGTTCCCGAATGAGCGCGTCACCAACCGCCTGGTGAAACGCATGCCGGTGCGGGTCTCCGCATTGCGCGCGCTGGGCGCCACCGCGAACGTTTTCGCGATCGAGTCGTTCATGGACGAGCTGGCGGCGGCCGCCGGCGCCGACCCGGTCGAATTCCGCCTGCGCCATCTCAAGGACCCGCGCGCGCGGGCCGTGATCGAAATGGTCGCGACGAAAGCGGGATGGCACAAGGGCGAGAAAGGCGACGGGACGCGCGGGCGCGGCATCGGCTTCGCGCGCTACAAGAACGGCGCCTGCTACGTGGCGGTGATCGTGGAAGTGGAGGCCGGCAACGAGATTGCGGTCAAGCGCGCCTGGGCGGCGATCGACGCCGGCCTCGTCATCAATCCGGACGGCATCGCGAATCAGACCGAGGGCGGCATCATCCAGACCGTGAGCTGGGCGCTCAAGGAAGCGGTCCGCTACGACCGCAGCCGCATCCTGACCAGCAACTGGGACGATTACCCGATCCTGACGTTCGAGGAAGCGCCGCAGGTCGAGGTGACGATCGTCAACCGGCCGGAGTTGCCGCCGCTGGGCGCGGGCGAGGGCGCCCAGGGCCCGACCGCCGCCGCGATCGCCAACGCGATCCATAACGCGCTGGGGGTGAGGTTGCGCGACATGCCGTTTACCCGGGAGCGAGTGCTGGCGGCGCTCGCCTGAGCGAGAACGCCGTGAATCGTGATTCCCTTCGGCGCCGCTCAGGACAGGCGTGAGTCGTGATTCGACTCGCATAATTCCCCTCCTGCCCGAGGACGGGTCGCCGCAAAGCGGCGGGGGGTGGTTGGGAGTCACCCCTGTACAGTTCCCTCGCGGGGCATGGTGGTGGTTCGAATCCTGTCAATCCTGTCCATACGCCACCAGGGAGTATTCTGCGGGTAAGAAAGGAGGAGGCGCGCTTGGACCGCATGGTGGGCAAACGGTTAGGCGCGTTCGCGCCTGAAATGCTGAGGAGCATACGGCGCGGGATCGAGAAGGAAAGCCTCCGCGTCCGGCCGGACGCGATGCTGGCGGACACCCCGCACCCCGCGGGGCTTGGATCACCGCTCACCCATCCGCACATCACGACGGACTTCAGCGAGTCCCAGCTCGAGCTGATCACCGGCGTGCACACCGGCGCGGAGGCGTGCCTCGAGGAGCT
>Ga0184615_10000884_pt1 | contig 16185 bp, 16 predicted proteins | sample PLM4_65_coex_FD_133134 | JGI IMG/M metagenome (GOLD analysis project Ga0184615, IMG submission 133134) | Groundwater sediment microbial communities from an aquifer in East River, Colorado, USA - PLM4_65_coex | ecosystem: Environmental > Terrestrial > Soil > Riparian zone | place: USA: East... | reverse complement strand
CACCTGGCGTTCAGCCTGGAGGGCAAAGGATTCAGGGAGTGGATACCCGCCGCCCTGGAGTGGCTGACGAGCATCGGCAAACCGCTGCTGATCGGGTTGCCCCTGCTGGCGGTGCTGCTGGCGCTGATCGGTTATTTCGCGACTGACTGGGCATGGCGCCTGTACGTGCGCTGCGCCTGGCAGAGCCGCCGGCGCCGCCGCGCCAAGACGCTGGATTCCAACCACAGATAAACACAGCTGAACACGGATGAAATCCAAAGAGCAAGAGACACACTGGACAGGATCTACATGATTTAGGGGATTGGATCAAAAGCAAGGGCAGTATCATGAGATGAACTTGGTCTTGTTTCTTGATAACCCTGTCCATTTGATCTTGATCTTATCTGTGTGTATCTGTGTTCATCTGTGGTTTCATTGGAATTTGAAGTAGCTTCCGGTCATACATGAGAACGCCGGATTACTGGGGACAGGCGACGCGCGAGCTTGCGGAGCGCGACGACGTGCTGCGAGCCCTGGTCGGGCGGTTCCAGGGCCTCGCGCTCGGCAGCCGCGGCGATGCCTTCTCGACGCTCGCACGATCCATCGTCGGCCAGCAGATCTCGGTCAAGGCGGCCCAAAGCGTATGGGACAGGCTTTCTGGCCGCCTCATCAATGTGACCCCGTCATCGGTGTGCCGCGCTCGAACGTCCACACTGCGGGCTTGTGGTCTATCCGGCCAGAAAGCCTCATATCTCCGCGACCTTTCGAGAAACTTCCTCGATGGCACGCTCGATCCGGGGAGCTGGAACGCGCTCGATGACGAAGCGTTGATCCTGGAAATGACGCGGGTCAGGGGCATCGGGCGCTGGACGGCCGAAATGTTCCTGATGTTTCACCTCGCCCGCCCCGACGTTCTGCCGCTCGCCGACCTCGGGCTGCAGCGCGCCATGCGGCTGCATTACAACCGCGGCCGCGCTCTGTCCGACGCGCGCATGCGGAAGATCGGCGCAACCTGGGCGCCATGGCGCTCCGTCGCCACCTGGTATCTCTGGCGTTCCCTCGATCCCATCCCCGTCGAATACTGACGAAAAGCGTGATTCGTGATTGGTGATTTGTGATTCGCGCCCTACCGTCCCTTCTTTCCCGGTCGAGAAGCAAGAAGTAGCAAGTCGAATCACGAATCACGGCTCACGCTTCATCAAGACAATGACGCACGCGCAATTCGTCGCCGCCTACGCGCGCGGCGAGATCAAGGTCGAAGTGGATCCGCCGGGTGCGGCGCGCCATCTGTCGTCACGGCTGCTGCTGCCGTTCGTGACGATGCCGGTGCTCGGCATCGGCGTCGCGCTGGCGCTGGTCGGCTGGGTCTTTTCCGGGTTCGCGATCATCGCGCTCGGCATCATCGCGCCGCTGCTCATCAAGCGCTCCGCACCGCATTTCCTGCTGACCCAGGCGCTGGAGAATGCCGCCGTCTACGAAGAAGTGACCCGCTCGGGGTTAGTCCGGGTGACGCCGGTTCACCCGGGTGACTAAGTAACTCAGAAGCCGTCTCAAAACTCCCCTCTCCCCACTGCCGCGGGGCGAGGGAGTATTCTTGAGATCACTTCTTAATCACTGCTCTGGCCGGAGCACGCCGTCCATCAGCCGCAGGACGCGATCGGCACGCCGCGCGATCTCGGGATCGTGCGTGACGATTACGAGGCTCGTGCCGACGCTGCGATTCAACTCGAGCATCAGCTCGAACACCGCTTCCGCCGTGTGCCGGTCGAGATTGCCGGTAGGCTCGTCCGCGAGCACGCAGGCGGGCCGGGTCACCAGCGCCCGCGCCAGCGCGGCGCGCTGGCGCTCGCCGCCCGAGAGCTCCCCGGGGCGGTGCGTCAGGCGGTGCTCGAGGCCGACTTGCCGCAGCATGCCCGCCGCCTCGCTGCAAGCCGCTTGTTTTTCCATGCGCCGGACGAGCAGCGGCATCGCAACGTTTTCCAGCGCCGAGAACTCCGGCAACAAGTGGTGAAACTGGTATACAAAGCCGAGGGCGCGGTTGCGCGTGACGCCGCGCTCGGCTTCGCTCTGGCGGCTGAGATCCTGGCCCAGCACCCGTACTTCGCCCTGCGTCGCGTCGTCCAGCCCGCCGAGCAAATGGAGCAGCGTGCTCTTGCCCGAGCCCGAGGCGCCGACGATGGCGACGCGCTCGCCGGCGGCGACGGCGAGGTCCACCCCCAGCAGCACGGGCACATTCACCTTGCCTTGATGAAAGGTCTTGCTCAGGCCGCGGCACGAAATCACCGGCCCGCTGGATGTGCCGGAGTGATGGGTGCTGAGTGCTGAGTGCTGAGTGCTACTCATACCGCAAAGCTTCCGCCGGGTTGACCTTCGCCGCCCTCCAGCTCGGGTAAATGGTGGCGAGCAGGCTGACCACGAACGAGAACACTGCGGTCAGGACGACATCCGGGCTTTGCACTTCCGACGGCACATCGGAGATCAGGTACACGTCCTTGGCGAAGAACTTGAAGCCGAACAGGGTTTCGATGAACGGCACCACGGTCTCGACATTGAGCGCGAGCGAAATACCGCCGATCAATCCGAGACTGGTGCCGACGATTCCGATCACCGTGCCCTGGATGATGAAGATCTTCATGATGCTCGAGGGCGCCGCTCCGAGCGTCCTCAGTATCGCGATGTCCGCCTGCTTGTCGGTAACGACCATCACCAGGCTCGAGACGATGTTGATGGCCGCCACCAGGATGATCAGGAACACGACAAAGAACATCATCCGTTTCTCGATTTGCACCGCGCGCAGCAGGTTTGCGTGCTGCATGGTCCAGTCGCTGCCGTAGATGTCCGGCCCCAGCGTCCGCGCAAGTTCGCGCGCGACCAGTCTCGACTGGAACAGGTCCTTCAACTTGAGCCGCACGCCCGATACGGCGTCGCCGAAGCGGAAAATTCTTTGCGCGTCCTCGAGCGCCAGCAGCGCGAGACTGGAATCAAATTCCTGATGGTCAACCTCGAACACGCCCACCACCGTGAGCTGTCGCAGCCGCGGCACGACGCCGGCCGGTGTCACCTGCCCCTGCGGCGCGACCAGCACCACCTTCTCGCCCGGCGCCACGCCCAGCGCCCGCGCGAGATCGACACCCAATACGACGCCATACTCGCCCGGTTTCAGGTTCTCAAGGCGGCCGCTCTTCATGTGCCGGCCAATGTCGGCGACCCGGTCCTCGTGCTCCGGCAGCACACCGCGCACGATAGCCCCGCGCACCGCCGAGCCGTGGGTCAAGAGGCCCTGGGCGCTGACGAACGGCGCGGTGGCGACCACCTGCTCATGGCGCGCCGCCTGCGTCGCCACGCCTTGCCAGTCGGCAAGCGTCCCACCCTCGCCACTCAATTGGACGTGCGAAGCAACCCCGAGTATCCGGGTTCGGATCTCGCGCTGGAAGCCGTTCATGACCGACAGCACGGTGATCAGCACCGTCATGCCGAGCGCGATGCAGATCACGGATACGAGCGAGACAAACGAAATGAAATCGCTGCGGCGCTTGGCGCGCGTGTAACGCATCCCGATGAAGAACTCGTACGACAAGCGGCGGTCCTTTTCTCGTTGCGCGCACGTGGCACGCGTTGACCGCCGCTATTCTGACACAACGCTGAGTAGCACCGACTTGCCAGTTGCCGTCCCGCAGATTCGCGGCAAGTACAACGCCGTTCGTGCCGAGCTCGTCGAAGCATGAACGGCCCTCGAAGCACCAGATCGCGTTCGCCCTTCGACAAGCTCAGGACGAACGGATTACGTCAGGAATTTCCAGGACACGAAGCTAGTGCCGTTCCGACAATTCGTGAATAATTCATTATGGACTGTCATTTGCTCGTTTCCGACCTGTTCTGGCCCGCGTCCGCCGGCAACGAGCCCTACAGCGGACTTGCGCTTCCGGCCCTGGAAACACTGCTTGCCCGCGGCCGGGGCGTCAGAACCGCAGGCGCCTCTCTTGAACGCTGGCTCGCCGCCGAGTACCGCTTGTCAGATGGACTGCCGCTTGCGCCGTTTTCCCTGCGCGGCGACGGCGGTGAGCCGGGCGGAGATTGCTGGATGCGCGCCGACCCCGTCCACCTCAAGCTCCACGGCGACCGGCTGATACTGGCCGATGCGTCGCGGCTTGCCGTCACACCCGACGAAGCCCGGGAATTCGTTGCAGCCCTCAATTCGCATTTCGCCGGTGAAGAGATCTCGTTCATTGCCCCGAGCCCGCCACGCTGGTACCTGCGGACGCCGAACGCGCCGCGGCTGCGCACGACGCCAACATCGGAAGTGGCCGGCCGAAGCGTCGAGGCGCTCCTGCCCGATGGCGACGATGGTGCACGCTGGCGCCGGGTGATCAACGAGGCACAAATGATGCTGCATCAGCACGCTTGCAACGAAGCCCGGGAGCGACGGGGCCAGCTCGGCGTCAACAGCGTCTGGCTGTGGGGTCCGGGACGCGACCGCAGCCTGACCGCGCCCTACGATGGGGTATGGACCGATCACCCGCTCGCAACAGGCCTGGCACGGGCAGGCGCCGCCGCCGCGCATCCCCTGCCCGCCTCAGGTGAGTCGCTCCTGGAGGCGCGTCGCGGCGGGACCCAGCTCGTGGCGCTGTCATTGCCCGCAACTGCGTACGGCGACCTGGCGGACTGGCGCAATGCTGTGGCGATGCTGGAGCGCTCGTGGATTGCCCCGCTGCTCTCAGGGCTGCGAGACGCGTCGCTCGAATCTCTCACTCTGCATGGACTGGGCCCCGATTGCGGCTATACCTCCAGCCTGACCGGGCGCGACCGCCTGCGCTTCTGGCGAGTGAGGCGCCCGCTGCACGCTTATGCCGTCTGAAGCCGCACCCGCTATCACGACGCGCCGGGCCCGGCCCGACGACGTCGAGCACCTGGTGAACGAGGGGGTGCAGCCCCTGCTTGCGCGCATCTTTGCCGCGCGCGGCGTCACCTCCACGCGCAACCTCGCATCCGATTTCGAGCAGCTCGCGGCCCCCGACTCCATGCTCAACCTGCGGGCCATGGCGAGACTGCTGGCAAACGCCATCGCCTCGCACCGGAAACTGCTCATCGTCGCCGATTACGACGCCGACGGCGCGACGGCGTGCGCGGTCGGGATGCGCGCGCTGCGCGCCTACGGCGCCGCCGTCGGCTACCTGGTGCCAAACCGCTTTGAATACGGCTACGGCCTCTCCCCCGAGATCGTGCGGCTCGCCCATGCGCACTCCCGTCCCGACATCCTGATCACGGTGGACAACGGCATCGCGAGCTTCGAGGGCGTGGCCGAGGCCAACCGCCTCGGGATGGAGGTGCTGATCACCGACCATCATCTGCCGGCGGAGCGGCTGCCGGAGGCGGCGTGCATCATCAATCCCAATCAGCCCGGCTGCACGTTTCCGAGCAAGCATCTCGCCGGCGTCGGAGTGATGTTCTACCTGATGCTCGCCCTACGCGCGGAGCTCCGCGACCGCGGCGCCTTCGCGCGAAGGCAGAAGGCAGAAGGCAAAAGGCAGAAGGAAGACGATTCCGGGTCATCATTCATCATTCATCATTCATCATTCGACGGTAGCGAGCCCAACCTGGCCGAGCTGCTGCCCTTGGTAGCGCTCGGCACCGTCGCGGACGTGGTCGTGCTCGACCACAACAACCGAATTCTCGTGCAGCAGGGCCTGACCCGCATCCGCGCCGGGCGCATGCAGCCCGGCATCGCTGCGATGTTCCAGGTCGCGGCACGCGACCCGCTCCGCGCGACCGCGCGCGACCTGGGTTTCACCGTGGCGCCGCGGCTCAACGCGGCCGGCCGGCTCACCGACATGGCGCTCGGCATCGAATGCCTCGTCACCGATGACGCGGAGCGCGCGCGCGCCATCGCCGTCGAGCTCGACCGCCTCAACCGGGAACGGCGCGCGATCCAGTCCAGCATGCACGACGAGGCGATGGTTGCGGTCGAGGGGCGTCATTTCGACGACAGTTGCACCCTGAGCCTGTTCGATCCCGCCTGGCACCAGGGTGTCGTCGGCATCGTGGCCGGGCGTATCAAGGACCGCTTTCACCGCCCCGCCATCGCGTTCGCGCGCGGCAACCCGGGCGAGATCCGCGGCTCGGGCCGCTCGATCCCGGGCCTCCATCTTCGGGACGCGCTTGACCGGGTGGCGGTGCGGCACCCCGGCCTGATCCTGAAATTCGGCGGTCACGCCGCCGCTGCGGGACTCACGCTGCGCGAGTCCGATTTCGAGCGCTTTCGGGAGGCGTTCGAGGACGTCGCACAGTCGCTGCTCACGCCCGCCGATCTCGAGCGCGTGATCGAAACCGACGGCGCGCTCGCGCCCGGGGAGCTCACTCCGGACTCTGTCGCCCTGCTGTCGGCGCCGGTATGGGGGCACGGGTTTCCCGCGCCGCGCTTCTGCGACGAGTTCGAGGTCACGGCGCAACGCGTGGTGGGAGAAAAGCACCTCAAGCTCACGCTCGCGCAGGGCGGCCAGCGCATCGAGGCCATTCGCTTCAACTTCCTGGAAGCCGCCCCGCGCCGCATCCGGGCTGTCTACCAGCCCACCCTCAACGAATACAACGGCAGGACCTCGGTCCAGCTCAATATTGAGCACTGGGAAGAGGCTTAGTCGCTAACCCGCGACGCAGGGTCTTATGCGGCTCCGCCGCGGATTGGCCGGGGGGCGGCCCCGGGTGCCGGTGACTTTCTTTTTGCTCGCCCCATAAAAGAAAGTCACCAAAGAAAAAGGGCGCCCCGGTTCGCCGCCGCTACCTCGCAAGCTCGTAGCGGTGCCCCTGTGCTGCTCGACCGGCCCGGCGGTCTGCGCAACTCGCGCATCGGCTCGACTCTTGCGAACTCATCGGGCGCGAAATTCCCGCGATCCGGCCCGCATGTACCCAACTCGCCCAGTGCTCGCCCGAAACCCCGGGCCGATCTGCGCTGCTCGGCGGCTCTCAGGGGCCCCACGTTCTACGAGTCTGCCCCTTACGTCTACGCATCTGTAAACGGGTGAAGAGGGATGAACGTTATCTGAATGCCGCAGGTGACAATATAGTAACGTTAGTGTTACCATGACATACCGCGTCCAGGAACTTCTCCTTGAGGATGACTCCAGCCCGTATGCGGACTGGTTCAACGGGCTCGACGCGCAAGCTGCGGCCAAAGTCTCCGTGGCCAAGCTTCGGATGGAACAGGGCAACCTCTCCAACGTTGAATGGTTCAGCGGGATCGGCGAGTGCAAGATTGACTGGGGACCCGGCTACCGGATTTATCTCGCGCGCGATGGCAAGGACCTGCTGATCCTGCTCGGCGGCGGATCCAAAAAGCGCCAGCAGAAGGATATCGACCGGGCGCTCGATCTATGGGGCAGTTACAAGCGGCGCAAGGCGCCGGCAAGGAAGCCGGCGAAGTAACGGGAGACGGATAGATGGCACTGACCAGAGATTTCAAGACGACGGTTCAGGCGCGTGCAAAGCGTGACCCGGCATTTGCACAAGCGCTCCTCGACGAAGCCGTAACGCTGTTCCTCAACGGCGAGCCGGAAACGGCGAAGCGGGTCCTGCGCGACCTGGTGAATGCGACGGTGGGATTCGAGTCGCTGGCGGATGAAATTGGCAGACCGAGCAAGAGTCTCCACCGGATGCTGTCCCCCTCCGGAAATCCGACGATGGAGAACCTGTCGGCGATACTCGGCGCCCTCGGCAGGAAACTCAGGCTGCGTATCAGCGCACGGGTTGTTCCAGCCCGCCGACCTCAAGTTTCGGGCGCGACCTGACCGGACAGCGGCTTTAGAAACCTCAGGCGCTGTCCCTGAGGTTTAACACGCGGTTGGAAACGGCTCACCAGTCACGCCCCATCACGTCACCCCCCATCAAGAAGGTCTGCGACTGCTCGGCGGCTCTCAGGGTCCCCAGGAAATTCGAGTCTGACCCCGAGGCCTCCGTAAACGCACGCGTCATGAACTTCCGCGTCCCGATCGCACGAATTCTTTCAAAGGCGAGTGATCGCGCCCATCGGCCGCGCGCAGCGCGCTGATATAGCGGTTGCGAACCTCACCGGGCGCAACGAGGTCGCTGTTACCCCAATCGAACAGCTCGGCACCGTCTACCATAAGCAGGATATTCGAATTTCAACGCCATAGCTTCTTCGGATCGCCTTGCATGAGGCCCTGAATCAGCCGCTCGCGCTGTCGCTGCTCGTCCCGCTCGCCGATCGCCTGCGCCTCGAGCTTCATCGAGTGCGACACCGGTTTCAAAAGCGATTCCGCGATCTTGCCGGCGCGGTCGCGCTGCATTTCTTCCAGAGGTTTCTCTGGGACGAGCCCGTAAACGACGCGGCACCCGAGCGCCGCTGCGAGCTTGTTCAAGCTATCCAGCGTGATTTTTCCAGTGGCCTCTCCTTCAGTGATAGTCCACGATCTCGACGTCCTAGGCGTCGCCGTCCTTCCAGATTCTTAGTCGCTGCAACCCAGCGCATTGCTACGCTCCTCCCGCGTCGGTGTCAGTCCGCGTGCACCCGCACGCGCGGCTCGGCCTTCAGCCAGGTAGTCCGTTTCACCACGCGCAGGTCGTAGTCGGCTTGCAAGCCCAGCCAGATTTCCGGGGAGACCCCGAAGTACTTGCCCAGACGCAGGGCGGTGTCGGCGGTGATCGAACGCTTGCCGCTCACGATCTCGCTGATGCGGTTGGGCGGCACGGCGATCTCGCGCGCGAGCGCGTTGATGCTCACGCCCAGCGGCTTCATGAATTCCTCGTAGAGGACTTCGCCAGGGGGAATCGGGTCAAGCAGTTTTGCGGCCATGATTTCTCCTAATCGTGATAGTCGACGATCTCGACGTCGTACGCATGTCCTTCGGTCCAGCGGAAGCAGATCCGCCACTGGTCGTTCACACGGATGCTGTGCTGCCCCGCCCGGGCCTTTCGGCGATCGGGCGGGGAGGAAGTAGGTCGTAATCATAAGGCCCCGTGCCCTACCAATGACCCAAATTTTGGGCATTTGGGGCCCCTGTTCGCCGCCGAGCAGCGCACTAACCCCGGTGATGAGTGATGGGTGATGGGTGATGAGACTCCCGCGTGTTGAACGGCGGGCGGTTTCGTCCGTTCGAACACGCGGAGTTAAACCGGTGCGATGCGTCCGGGTTTAACCACAGGTATAATTTCGCCATTTCAGGTTCCAGATATGGAAGCGGAACAAGTCAACGCCATCGCCAGGCGGCTCTCCGACGTCGAGGGCCGCGCCGCTGAGCTGCGGAGGTATCTTTGACGTCGAGGCCAAGCAGCGCCGCCTGACCGAAGTCACCCGTCTCGCGGAAGACCCCGCCGTGTGGAGCGACAACAAGCGCGCCCAGGAACTCGGCCGGGAGCGTAAATCCCTCGAATCGCTGATCCGCACGTTCGGCCAGGTCGACACCGGACTGCGCGACGCCAAAGAGCTGTTCGACATCGCGCGCGGCGAGCAGGACGACGCGATGCTCGTCGCGATCGAAAAAGACGCACGCGGGCTGGAGCAGACCGTGGCGGACATGGAGTTCCGCCGCATGTTCTCCAACCCGATGGACCCCAACAGCTGCTTCCTCGACATCCAGGCGGGCTCGGGCGGCACTGAAGCGCAGGACTGGGCGCAGATGCTGGAGCGGATGTACCTGCGTTATTGCGAGCGCAAGGGATTCCGCGTCGAGCTGCTCGAGGAGTCGCCCGGCGAGGTGGCCGGCATCAAGAGCGCGGCGCTCAAGGTGAACGGCGATTACGCCTACGGCCACCTGCGCACCGAGACCGGCGTGCACCGGCTGGTGCGGAAATCGCCGTTCGACGCCAACGCCCGGCGCCACACCTCATTTGCCAGCGTCTTCGTCTATCCCGAGGTGGACGAAACCATCGACGTCGTCATCAACCCGGCCGACCTGCGCGTGGACACCTTCCGCGCCTCAGGCGCCGGCGGCCAGCACGTCAACAAGACCGACTCGGCGATCCGCATCACGCACCTGCCCACCAACGTCGTGGTGCAGTGCCAGAGCGACCGCTCTCAGCACCGCAACCGGGCGGAAGCGATGGCGATGCTCAAGTCGAAGCTCTACGAGCTCGAGGTGAGAAAGCGCCAGGAGGAGAAGCAGTTGCTGGAGGACGCCAAGACCGACATCGGCTGGGGGCACCAGATCCGCTCCTACGTGCTCGACCAGTCGCGCATCAAGGACCTGCGCACCAATATCGAGATCGGCAACACCCAGGCGGTGCTGGATGGCGACCTCGATGATTTCATCGAGGCGAGCCTGAAACAGGGGGTCCGGTAGTGGACGAAGACAACAAGCTGGTGGAGGAACGCCGCGCGAAGCTGAAGGCGTTGCGCGAGCAGGGTTTCGCCTACCCCAACGATTTCGCGCGCGAACACCTCGCCGCCGATCTCCAATCCCGCTACAGCAAGGACGACCACTCCGCGCTCGAAGCGAGCCCGGTGAAGGTGAAGATCGGCGGCCGCATCGTGCTGAAGCGCGTGATGGGAAAAGCGAGCTTCGCCACGATCCGTGACGCAAGCGGGGTGATCCAGATCTTCGTCTCCGACAGCGACTCCGGAGAGGCCGCGCACGCCGGCTTCAAGCACTCCGACATCGGCGACATCATCGGCGTCGAGGGGGAGTTGTTTCGCACGCGGACCGGCGAGCTTACGGTGCGGGCCCGCACGCTGCGGCTGCTCGCCAAATCGCTGCGCCCGCTGCCGGAGAAGTGGCGCGGGCTCACCGACCAGGAGCTCAAGTACCGCCAGCGCTACGTCGACCTCATCGTCAACGCGGACACCCGGCGCGTCTTCCTGCTGCGCTCGCGCATCGTGCACGCCATCCGCGAGTTCCTGCTCGGCGAGCGATTCCTGGAAGTCGAAACGCCGATGATGCAGCCGATCCCGGGCGGCGCCGCCGCGCGCCCGTTCACGACGCACCACAATGCGCTCGATCTCGACCTCTATCTCCGCATCGCCCCCGAGCTCTATCTCAAGCGGCTGGTGGTGGGCGGCATGGAGAAGGTGTTCGAGATCAACCGCAACTTCCGCAACGAGGGCATTTCCACGAAGCACAATCCCGAGTTCACGATGCTCGAGTTCTACGCGGCCTACACCGATTACGAATACATGATGGCCGTGATCCCGCGCATGCTTGCTCACACCGCGCAGGCGGCGCTCGGGACGACCCGCTTCCCCTACCAGGGAAACGAAATCGACCTTGCCCGCCCCTTTGATCGGCTCACGATCACGCAGGCGATCAAGAAGTACCAACCGTCGCTCACCGACGCGCTGCTCAATGACCGCGCGGCGCTGATCGCCCGGCTCAGGCAGCTCGATATCGCCCACCGGCCGGCGGACGGCATCGGCGGGCTGCAACTCACCCTCTTCGAGAACACGGTCGAGGACCAGCTGATCCAGCCGACTTTCATTGTGGACTATCCCACCGAGGTGTCGCCGCTGGCGCGCCGCAGCGCCCGCAATCCCGACATCACCGAGCGCTTCGAGCTCTACATCGCCGGGCGCGAGATCGCCAACGGCTTCTCCGAGCTGAACGATCCCGAGGACCAGGCCGAGCGCTTCGCGCAGCAGGCGCGGCAGAAGGAAGCGGGTGATGCCGAAGCCATGCACTACGATGCCGATTTCATCCGCGCGCTCGAGTACGGCATGCCGCCCGCCTCCGGAGCCGGCATCGGCATCGACCGCCTGGTGATGCTGCTTACCGACAGTCCCTCGATCCGCGACGTGATCCTGTTCCCTCTCCTTAGGCCGGAGACGTAGAAACGAGCGGCAGAATGACGCGCGATCGAGGCTTTGGCTGTCTGCCACACGAGCCAGCGTATTGCGGCGTTTCCAAAATAACGTTCGCCCTTCGACAAGCTCAGGGCGAACGGAAAAGGGGCGAACGGAAAAGCAACGAACGGAAAAGGAATGACTTTGGAATCACCGCTGTGGCAGCCGTCCCCCGAGCGCATCGCCAACGCCAATCTGACGGCATTCATGCGCCAGGTGCGCGGCCGCTGGGGCGCAAGCGTTGACGATTACGCGGGTCTCCACCGCTGGTCCGTCACCGAGCCGGCGCGGTTCTGGGAGTCGGTGTGGTCGTACTGCGGGGTAATCGGGGATGCCGGCGACGGGCCGGCGCTGGAGAACGGACACAAGATGCCGGGTGCGCGCTGGTTCCCGGAAGCACGGCTCAACTACGCCGAAAACCTGCTGCGGCGCCGCGACCGCTCCCCCGCCATCGTGTTCTGGAGCGAGGACCGCCTGAAGAGCGCGGTCACCTGCGCCGAGCTCTACTCCGAGGTCTCGCGCCTGTCGCAGGCGCTGCGGGAGGCGGGCGTCAAGCCCGGTGACCGCGTCGCCGGCTATATGCCCAACGCCCCCGGCGCGGTGATCGCGATGCTGGCGACGGCGAGTCTCGGCGCCGTCTGGTCCTCATGCTCCCCCGATTTTGGCGCGCAGGGGGTGCTCGACCGCTTTGGCCAGATCGAGCCCAGGATATTGTTCGCCGCGGACGGCTATTTCTACAATGGCAAGACGATCGACGTGCTGCCGCGCCTCGCCGAGATCGCGGCGCAGCTGCCCTCGGTGGAACAGATCGTCGTCGTGCCCTACACGCAGCCGCGGCCGCGCATCTCGCACATCCGGCGCGCCGTCAACGTCCACGACCTGATGGCGCCTCACCGCCCGCGGGAGATCCGCTTCGAGCGCTTCCCGTTCGACCATCCGCTCTACATTCTCTATTCCTCGGGCACCACCGGCGTGCCGAAGTGCATCGTGCATGGCGCCGGCGGCACCCTGCTCCAGCACATGAAAGAGCACCAGCTGCACGCCGACCTCAAGCCCGGCGAGCGCCTGTTCTACTTCACGACCTGCGGCTGGATGATGTGGAACTGGCTCGCCTCCGCCCTCGCTTCCCGCGCCGCGCTCGTCCTCTACGACGGCTCGCCGTTCGTCGCCGGCGGTCGCATTCTGTTCGACTACGCGGACGCCGCGCGCATCACCGTCTTCGGCACCTCGGCCAAGTTCATCGACAGCGCGGCCAAGGCGGGACTCAAGCCGCGCCTGTCGCATCGGCTCACGGCCATGAAGTCCCTGCTCTCGACCGGCTCGCCGCTGACGCCGGAGGGTTTCGACTACGTCTACCGCGAGGTGAAGCGCGATCTCCATCTCGCCTCGATCTCGGGCGGCACCGACCTCATCTCGTGCTTCGTGCTCGGCAACCCGATGTCCCCGGTGTGGCGCGGCGAGATACAGGGCCCCGGACTCGGCATGAAGGTCGAGGTGTTCGACGACACGGGCCAGGCAGTGCGGCTGCAGAAAGGCGAGCTGGTGTGCACCGCGCCGTTCCCCTCCATGCCGGTCGGCTTCTGGAACGATCCCGACGGCGCCAAGTACCGCGCCGCCTATTTCGAGAAGTTCCCCGGCGTGTGGTGCCATGGCGATTACATCGAGCAGACCGGGCACGACGGATTCGTGATCTACGGTCGCTCCGACGCCGTGCTGAACCCCGGAGGGGTGCGCATCGGCACCGCGGAGATCTACCGCCAGGTCGAAAGCCTCGACGAGGTGGTCGAGAGTCTCGTCATCGGCCAGGACTGGCCCCCGGACCGGCCTACCGATGTGCGCGTTGTGCTGTTCGTAAGGCTGCGTGACGGCATGCGTCTCGACGATGAACTCGTCGAAAAGGTCAAACGCACAATTCGCAACAACGCCACCCCGCGCCACGTGCCGGCCCGGATCGTGCAGGTCCCCGACATACCCCGCACCCGGAGCGGCAAGATCGTCGAGCTCGCGGTGCGCAACGTGGTGCACGGGCGGCCGGTGAAGAACCTCGAGGCACTGGCCAACCCGGAGGCGCTCGCGCACTACAAAGACCGCGCCGAACTTGCTTCCTGAAAAGCATCAGCCAGAGAGAGTACAGAGAGAAATCGATTGAGAAGAACCACCCCCACCCCAACCCTCCCCCTGAGGGGGAGGGAAAGATATCTCCCCTCTCCCCCAGTTGGGGGAGAGGGTTAGGGTTAGGGTGAGGGGGAAGTCGAATCACGAATCACGATTCACCCGCCGTTAATGACCGCGTTCGCCCTGTCGCTGGTCCTCGCTGCCGCCTTCATCCACGCCAGCTGGAATTACTTCCTCAAGCGCTCCGGCGGCGGCATCGTCTTCGTATGGCTGTTCGCCACGCTCTCGGCGCTGATCTACGCGCCGCTCGCGGCGCTCGTCATCTGGTGGCAGCAGCCCGAGTTCGGGTGGGTGCATTTCGGGTTGATGTTCGCGAGCGCGGCGCTGCATACCGCCTATTACCTCCTGCTCGACCGCGGCTACCGCAGCGGTGACCTCTCGGTGGTCTACCCCCTCGCGCGCGGCACCGGCCCGCTCATCACGATACTGTGCGCCGTGCTGCTGCTGCAGGAGCGCCCGACCGCGGTCGCGGTGACCGGCGCGCTGCTCATCGGCGGCGGCGCCATCGCGCTGACCGGCGATCCGCGCAAGCTGAAGCAATCCGGGAACCTTCATGCCGTCGGCTTCGCGCTGCTCACCGGCTGCATGATCGCCAGCTACACCCTCGTGGACAAGATCGCGGTAGCGGCCTGGCTCATCCCGCCGCTGGTGCAGGACTGGGCCGCTAACCTGGGGCGGGTGTTGCTGATGACGCCGCTGGCGCTGAGGCTGAGGGACGACATCCGCCCCACCTGGCGGCGCGCGAAAAAGGAAATCATCGCGGTCGCGCTGCTGTGCCCGCTCTCCTACATCCTGGTCCTGACCGCGATGGTATTCACGCCGGTGAGCTACGTCGCGCCGGCGCGCGAGGTGAGCATCCTGGTCGCGGCGCTGATGGGAACGCAACTCCTTGCGGAGGGCGACGCCATGCGCCGGCTCGCCGCTTCCGCCGCCATGGTTGCCGGCATCATCTGCTTAGCCGCGGGCTGAGGTTCGGGCTGGGCAGCGACTTGATTGAATGTCTTTGGCAGTCGATCCAAGGCGCAAATCGATACGCCAAAATACGGTCCGCCCGAACCTTAACTGAAAAGACTCTAATATAAGAAGCGTTACGTGAAGCGGAACGCTTCTTACCAGGTCCAGATCCGCCACCACGAAGTATCGGACCTGGCCGGATCGCCCTTCAGATATTTGCTGTCCGGGAAATTCTGCCTCATCACGCGCTCGGCGTCATCGCGCAGGTCCTTCAGGCCGAGCGCGTCGTACGCCGCGACCATGATGACCAGCCCTTCCTCGTTGGTCGGCGCCCGCGGGTAGGTCTTGAGCGCGTATTGAACGCGATTGGCGGCCGCAACATAGGCCCCGCGCTTCATGTAATAGCGCGCGACGTGGATCTCGTGCGAGGCCAGCGCGTTCACCAGGTAATTCATGCGCGCGAGCGAATCCGGCGCGTAGCGGCTCTCCGGGAAGCTCGTGACGAGGCTCTTGAACGCCTCGAACGCGTCGCGCGCCGCCTTCGGGTCGCGCTCGGTCAGGTCCTGCCCGCTGAGGTAGCCCGTCCATCCCAGGTCTTCGTTGAAATTGGCGAGGCCTTTCAGGTAATAGGCGTAATCGACGTTCGGGTGGTTGGGGTGGAGCTTGATGAAGCGTTCGGCGGCCGTGACCGCTTGCGCCGGCTCATTGTCCTTGTAGTAGGCATAGCCAATCTCGATCTGGGCCTGCTGCGCGTAGCGCCCGTAGGGGAAGCGCGCCTCGAGCTTCTCGTAATACTTGATCGCCTGCTCGTAATTGCGGCTGTTGAGATTATCCTTGGCCTCCGCATACAGCTTCTCCGCAGACCAGCCCTTGGTTTCGTCGACCGCGTCGGGCAGCATGCCGCACGCGGCGGCGAGCGCGCCGAGGAGTAGAGCTAAACTATAGCGGACGATGAGCACTGCTAGACCCTCCGAAAATTATAGCTCAGGCGCGACCGCACCCGGGCCGGTAAAGCTCACCGTGCCCGCAGCGTGCGCCGGCCTGCGGTTGGACCAGGCGCTTGCGAAATTGTTGCCGGAATTTTCGCGCAGCCGGCTCGCGCAATGGGTACGGTTGAGCCGCGCAACCGTCAACGGCCGCGCCGTATTGCCGAGGCAAAAAGTCTGGGGCGGCGAAGTGATCGACATCGACCCCGTGCCCGACGCCGCGGCGGCCGCGCATCGGCCGGAAGACATTCCGCTCGATGTGGTGTTCGAGGACGCCACGCTGCTCGTCGTCAACAAGCCGGCGGGGCT
>Ga0184615_10000882_pt1 | contig 16194 bp, 8 predicted proteins | sample PLM4_65_coex_FD_133134 | JGI IMG/M metagenome (GOLD analysis project Ga0184615, IMG submission 133134) | Groundwater sediment microbial communities from an aquifer in East River, Colorado, USA - PLM4_65_coex | ecosystem: Environmental > Terrestrial > Soil > Riparian zone | place: USA: East... | reverse complement strand
TAACAGCCCGCCAGGAGGACGCAGAGAGCGGTCAGACGACGAATCGAAACATTCACCAGCCGTATGTACCCTTCGGTGCCGACCCGGTGTTACCGGACGTGCCGCCGGTGCTGTAAATCTGCGTCCCGGTCCGTCCCCGAGCCTGGAGGTCCTCATAGGGCGCGGCCCAGTGTACGCCGGTACCCTCCGCCAGATCGTTCCACCCGCGGCTGTCGAGGTACCACGCCATGTAGTGGGTGTACGCCGTCTCGATGCGCTTTTCCCACTTGAGCGCCTCGAACATGTTGCCGCAAGCCACCGTCCCGCCGCCGCCGATGGCTGCATTCGACGGCGCTTTCGGCACGCAATCCGCGCCGCCAGGAACCGGCGAAGTCGCGTCGAACGCGGTGATCGCCGGCAATCCGCCTCTGGCCACCCGGGTGCTGTTGATCAGCGCCGCGGCCGCTGCATAGTTGCCCTTCCGGTACTGTCCTTCGGCCTGGAGGAGGTCGATCTCCGCCTTGGTCATGAAGATGAGGGGCCCGTTCCGCGCCGTCCCGGCCCCCGACGTCCGCCAGCTGTAGAACCGGACGAAGTCGTAGTTTGAATACCCCCACGACTCACCGGAGAAGGTGTCGTTGCCGGCGGGGCGGTTCACGAAGTACCGCTTGCAGGTCAGCGACGGACCGCTGCAGGAGGTGATCGCAAAGTCGGTCTGCTGCGCCGTGCGTGTGGCGCCCTGGGGGAACCGGAGGTCCGGCGTGGTCATGAAGAAGGGACCATCCGCCCCGCGCGCGGCGAGCGGCTGGGCAATCCATGCCGCATACGCGCCGGAATTGTCCGCCATCCCGATGATGAACGGCGTCATCTGGTGCCATGTCGTGAACGTATGCCACTGCGACACCCAGGAGTTGAACGGGCCGGTCACCGTATTGGTGATGTTCTGGTGATCCGCCGTGATGCCGTTTTGCGCATCGGCGATCACCGCGTCCCAGTCGACCGCGGCCCGCTCCGCCGGATTGCGAGCGACGGACACCCGGAGGCGGGCCCGGTAGCTCCGGGCAAGTCTGAGGAATTCCGCCGCGGTGATGTTGGTCGGGCTGGGGAGCCAGGTACTGGGCAATGGAAACCCGTTGGCTCCGGCGGGCGGGTTGGACGCCAGGTCAATTGCACTCTGCAGGCCTTCGAGCGCGGCGGCCATGACGTCCTGGTAGCCGACCAGCTCGCCGGCGTCCTCGCCGCTCATCCCCGGCGAAACGATCGCCGCGGAATCGTAGGTTATTGCGATGTATCCCAGCGCAAGGCCCCGCACGAACTCCGCGAATGCCCGCGCCCGTGCGTCCTGTGCCTCCGTGCCCAGCGTGAATCCATCCTCGTTGAGCTTATCCAGCACGTTGGAGGTGACTCGGGTGACCTCGGAGGCGATGTAATACACCCGGCGGTTCTCTCCCGCACACCCGTTGCCGACCTGGTTGTCATTGCCGGCCCGCGGAATTCCGACCCGCTGGCCCATGCAGTTGTTCGAGAGGCTGGAAAAGTCCTCGAACGACTGCACGTTGGCCATGCCCCAGACGTTGCCGAGGGCACCGTACATCGCACTGTGCCAGCGGAGGTATTGCGTCCCCAGCAGATTCTCGACATCGGCGGGGGTCGCGAGGACCCGCACCGTCTCGGGATCGTTGGGGTTCTGGACCGCGAGCTCGCACGCGCCCAGGCCGACCGCCAGGGCGAGCGCGCCGCCTCGGATCAAGGATCGCATCATGTCGCTCGGCTCCTAGAAGCGCGTGGAGAGTGAGAACGTAAACTGCCGCAGCGTCGGGAACCCGAACGCATCGGTCTGATTAATGAGACCGGAGCCCGTCTGGTTGGAAGCGCCGGCAGCGCCGGCACCCACCTCGGGATCGAGTCCGGTGTAATTGGTGAGAGTGAGCAGGTTACGACCGATGACGCCGACTGTCCAGTCGCCCACCCCGGCGATCCGTCCGACCTTGTAGGTCAGGCTGACCTCGCGGAGCTTCGCATAGGACCCGGTTTCCACGACGTAGTTGTTGGGACCGAGGAGGTCGTAGAACCCGCCGGATCCGGTGCTCTCGGGTCCGCCCGCACGCCAGGAATACCCGACCGGCTTGGCGGTCTCGACCGTCTCGGCGGCCTGGTCGAAGTAGTGGGAGCTGATGTCCAGCAGGCCCCAGCCCTCGCCCTGATTGTTGATCTCGTGACCCATCGTCGCATCCAGCAGGGTGTACAGCGTCAGCCGCTTGTACTGAATGTCGTTCGTGAAGGTGAACCGGAAGTCGGGGAAGACGTTTCCGATGATCTGGTTCCTGCCGACGCCCGCACCCGGCTCGCCGGTGAGCGGGCGATCCACGATCGGGTGACCCCAGGAGAGTGCGTAGTTCCAGGGCGACTGGTTGGCCGGGAGAATCGTCGTCCAGAGATTCTTGGTGATCCCGTCACGCCAGGTGTTGCCGGCGCCGACCCACACCAGCCAGCCCTTGTCGTTCACCTGATAGGCTTTGCCATCGCCGCAGTCGGTTTGCACCGAAGCCGGGAGGTCGGCGCAGGACTTGTAGAACCTCCGCCCGTAGATGTTCCCATACCGGTTCCGGGCGAAGCCGTTTTCCACCGTCTTGTCGGCCGTCATCAGGAAGAAGCTGCCGGTGCCCTGGCCGGTGCCGCCGGCGTAGATGAAGTCCGGAACGAAGAGCTCGGAGATATAGGTCCGGGTCCGGTCCCAGGTGCCCCGCATGTTCCAGTAGAGGTCTTTGGTGTTGAGCACCGGCAGGTTGAGCGCCACCTCGAAGGTCTTGTTGTCGAGAGTGCCGGCGTTCTGCCATTGGGTGGAGAAGCCGAGGGCGGCCGGCGTGTTGACCGGAAGGATCTGATCCTTGGTCGCGCCATGCGCGTACGTCAGCTCGACGCCGAGCCGGCGGAACAGCGTAAAGTCCGTTCCCAGCTCGATTTCCGTGGTGGTTTCCGGCCGCAGATTCCGGTTGCCGGCCTGACCGAGGGTGATGCCGGTCGAGCTCACCCTGTACGTCTCATACTGCGCGCTGAAAGGCGGCGTCGAACCCGCCGTACCCCGCGACGCGCGGAACCGCAACTCATCCAGGATCCCGCCGCCATTCCAGAATGGCTCGTTGGCCACCTGCCAGACCGCCGAGATCCGGCCGAACGGCGCCCAGCGGTGTCCCGCGCCGAACAGCGAGCTGCCGTCGTACCGGAAGGCGCCCTCGACGACATAGCGATCCTTGTAGTCGAGGCTCGCCCCGGCAAAGAGGCCGACGTTTTTGACCGTACCCGAAGAAGAATGGGACTCGAAATTGGTGCTCAGGTTGTCGGTTTGGAAGATGTTCGCGACCCGAAACACCTCCCCGTAATGGTTGTCGGCAACCGTGTTGTTCTGGTCGTACACCCCCCGCAGACTGAACTTGCCGTTGAGGTCGGTGCCCAGCTTCCGCCGGAAGGTGGCCGTCATGGCGCCGTTGTACGATTCATCCGACAGGTTCGAGATCCCCTGGTTGCCGTTGTTGAGCCCAGTGGAGATCGCGTTGGTGCGATAGGGCTTGAAGTTGACGGTCTGGTCGATGCGATGCCGGTTGTCGTAGGCAAAGGTGCCTTCGAACGTCACCCAGTCGGCCGGGAAGTACTTGGCGGTGACGCTGCCCAGGAAGCGGTTGGCATTCCGGTCGGCAATGAAGTTTTCCAGGTCGTAGAAAAACGTGCCGCCGCCGTTGCCGGTGGGGCGGAACCCGGTGCCGCCGGAGCGAATCAGGTAGCGTCCCAGGGTGTCGCGGGCCAGGTAGTCGAAGCCCGGAAGGCCGCCGCGGAGGAGCTGACCGAAGACGCCGTTGCCACTGCGGCGGTCCAGAGACGAATTGTCGTACATCGTGCTGACTGAAATCTTGAGGTCGGCCCGGGCGTTGTAGTCCAGGTTGACCCGCGCACGCCGCTGCTGGAGGCCGTTGAGCAAACGGACCGCTCCGGCCTCGTCCGAGTAGGAGCCGCTGACGTAAAAGCCGACGCTGCCGACCTTGCCGGTCGCGTCGATCGCGGTCATGATCTGCGGGTTTCGGGTGGTGACCTGGGCGAGCGAGTTGTAATACTGCACCGGCCAGATCTGGGCCTGGTAGAGGTTCCGCAGATCGGCCGCGCCCGGCGACGCGTACAACACCGACTGAGGCGTACGGTTCGTGTCGGCGTTGACCCCGTTGATCCGCTGCATCTCGGTCATGAAGTCGAGCGTCCGGGAGCACGGGGCCCTCCCGCCGATCACTACGCAGAACCGCTTGCCGGTCTCGTCGAGCTGGAGCGGGTGGTTCTGCGGCTGCCCGTAGTTGGTGCTGTTCAGATCGCTGATGCCGTATTCGGTCCGGACGTTGAACTTGACGCCGTCCTGCCCGCTCAGGCCACGCTTGGTGCGGATCGTGATCACGCCGTTGGCGGCGCGGGTGCCGTAGAGGGAGGCACCGGCGGCGCCCTTCACGACTTCCATCGACTCGATGTCGAGGCCGCCCAGCTCCTGCAGGCTCCCGACATTCATGATCGCATCATCCACGATGATCAACGGGCCCTGGCCGCGATCTCTAGCGTTGATCGAGGTGGGGCCCCGGAGCTGGATTTCAGGGGTGCTCCCCGGGAACCCGCTCGTCATGGCCACCCGGACCCCCGCGACCTTGCCGGCCAGCAGGGTGAGCGGGTCACGCGCGGGGACCGGCAGCTCTTCGGCGGTCAGACGGCCGACCGAGAACGGCACCTTGGCCCGCTCGACGCCTTCCATCACGCCGGTGACGATGATCTCCTCGAGTTTGTTGATATCGGCCCCGAGGGCAAAGTCCACCGTCCGCTCACCGGCGGTAAGCGCCGAGATGATCCGGGTGACCGACTTGTAGCCGATGGCGCGCGCCGCCAGGGTGACCGACTGGCCATTGACCCGGGCCGCGGGCACCGTGAGCGAATAGTTGCCTTGCGCGTTCGTCAGGACGGAGAGCCCGAGCTCGCCGAGCCCGACCGCGGCGCCGACCAGGGGCTCTCCGGATTTCTCGGAGGTGATCCTGCCCCGGAAGGTGGCGCTCTGCGCCAGTGCAGGCGCAGCGACTGCCGCGCTCAGTCCCAGCGCGGCCAGCCCGGAGATAATCGTCTGTCGGAGCGAGAAGCCGATCATACTCGGATTCCTCGATGAGGAGTGGGACAAACACCTTGCCGCCGGAAAAGTGGTCCGGGACGGCCGAACGGCGGATCGATGGTGGTGAATCGGCACACAGTATAGCGTGAGCTATGCCAGCCGCTCGAGTGTGGTATCTACTTGTGAAACAACAGGATCCAGCGGACGCGCACGATGGAGTGTGTCAGTTCGCCACTCCCCCCCCGAACATGTGTTACGAAACGACACGAGAAGGCGCGTGGCCTTTACGGTCATTCGGGGTGTCCTTCGATTTGGTCAGGTTCAGCAGCCAGTATAGCATCAGATCTGCCTGACCGCGAGACCGGGGAACGAAACCGGTTGCCAAGCCCCGCTGCCGGACTTTCTTTCAACCCATGACTGCCCCACCGGCGGAGGCCGCTCGACCCCGCCCCGCGGCCATCATCTCCCCGGTGGTTGATTTCCTCTGCGTGGGCGGCCTCTCACTCATCATCCTGGTGCCCTTGCTGCTCTTTGGCGGCGACCGGCTCGGCTTTGTCGAGCTCGGAACCGTCGTCCTGATCCAGCTCTTCATCAACATGTCCCACTTCATGGCCTCCTACCGGATCGTCTACCGGAACCGGGAGATGATCAGGCGTCACCAATGGGCGGCGATCTGGGTTCCCCTCATCCTGGTCGCGTTCGCCGTGTTTGCGCTGATGGAGGCGCGGGAGACCGAGCAGCCCATCCTGCTGCTCCTCTTCTTCGTCGTGTCGAGCGCCTACCTCGCCTGGCACTACACCGGCCAGGTCTGGGGGATGATGGCCTCGTTTGCCTTTCTCGGCGGAACCGGGTTCGACCAGACCGAGCGACGGCTGATCCGGGGAAGTCTCCGGATCCTGCTGGCGTGGCACGTGGTCTGGTTCCTGAACTTCTGGCTCTCCAACACCGCTTCCCCCCTGGGCCGGCCGGTCGCCACCCTCTACCAGGCGGTGACCGTAGCGTCCCTGGCGGCGATGGTCCTTGGCACCATCGGCCTGCTGCGAATGCGGAAACGGACCGGCCGGTTTCCTCCGCTCCGCTCGGTGGTTCCCTGGCTCGCCATTTTCGTCTGGTATGCCGCGATTCTCCGGTGGGGATTGACCGGGCTCTTTCTCGTGCAGCTCGCCCACGCGATCCAGTACCTGGAGTTCCCGGCGCGGGTCGAGCTCAATCGAGCCACTCGTCAGGCGGCCGGTCGCGCTGCGGGCCACATGGCGCTCTACGCCATGGGCCTGCTTGCCGTGAGCTTCCTGGTCACACTCCTGGTGCCCGGACCGCCGATGAGCATCCTCGCCAACTCACTCGGCGTCGACCCGGGCCGCGTGGCGCCCATCCTGATCTTCTATTTCATCAACATCCACCACTACTTCACCGATGGCGTGATCTGGAAAATCAGCAATCCGGAGGTGCGGAGGGAGCTGTTTGCGCATGTGATTCCGGCGGAGAAAGGCGCAACGGCGGAAGGGCGCAAAGGCGCGAAGGGGCAAGGGCGCGAGGACGCGAAGGCGCGAAGAAAAAACGGCTGATGGCTGTCCCTCACCCCCGCCTGGTCCACAACAGAATTACTCCGCATTGCCCTGTGGTCCCACCATACTCTACCGGAACCTCGGCGACGCTCCGGTAGAATTCCACTGCGGAGAGGCTCGCGGGTTCGAACATGTTGACATCCACCGGAGCAGGGAGCGGCGACCCGTCCAGGTAAACGGCCAAGTAGCACTTCCGCTCCCGCTGCATCCGGGTAGAGTAGGGAATCCTCTCCCGGCTTTTGATTGTCCGTTCGAACAGGATCCCCGGGAATCCTTCCAGCAAATGGCTCAACTGTCGATGCTCGCTCCGGCGCAGCAGCGTCGAGTCGATGAATTTCCCGAAACCCAACCTCCGGCGCTCCTCGAATGCCTCGACACCGATTCCCCTCGGCGCGTTGGGCGCCGCCGTGACGACAATCGGATCGAGGCGGACGGTCGATGGGATCATCATCGGATTGGCCCACACCGTATCGGTCTGTCCGAGCAATACCCACTCTTGAACCGGCCGGAAGCCGATCGAGCGGAACAGCACCATCCGCCGCCCCGGAGGAAGCCGATTCAGGGAGTAGCGGCCCGAATTGTCCGTGAGCGTGCGCTGGTCCGATCCGGCGACGCTCACGTCGACGCCCGCCAGGGGCCGCCCGGTCGAATCCTGGCGCACCGTACCGGTGAGCACACTCTGCGCGGCGAGCGTCGAGGCGCTGAGTAACACGCTGGTCAGCGCGGCTGACGAGACGCGGCGGGCGGCCGTCATCCCGGCGGTCGGAGCTCCACGAAGCGGAACTCCCCCCATTCGAGCTTCACCGGCACTTCACTCAACGCACGCATCCTGTCGATGAGCTGAATTGGAAGGGTTCGATCGGGCGGGAGATCGCAGAATGAAAAGAGCCCATCGCGCGCCACGTCGCGACTCTCCACCCGGACCCCGCCGGAGGACGTGGTCCAGCTGATCCGCACCCCCAATCCCCCCGCCGCCTTCCCATCCCCGCCCCAGGCCATTCCCACCACTCCCGCGCGTCCCCTCCGCGGCTTGCCGCAAAGCGCCTTGACGAACGACCCGAGGGAAGACAGGGCGAATTCCACCCGGGTCGTATCGCCGAGGGAGAGGAGGGCCGGCCGGCTGGTACCGTCCCGTAACAGGCTCGCCTTCGGATGACTGACGACGACGACCTGGTCGCCCGATGCCTGCACCGCGAGCCGGAAGCGACCGGTGCCGTCGGTCAGTACCGAGTCTGCATACCCCCGCACCCGCACGACCGCTCCGGAGAGGCCGGTTCCGGCAATGCTGTCGTACACCAGCCCAGTGACCAGCGCCCGGTCAACTCGATCGAGACCGTCCCCGGCGATCTCCGCCCGGCCGCCGAGGTCGATATATCCGGTCAGACGGGCCGCGGAACGCCGCACACTCCCCGCACCGCGCAGTTCCACCGCCTCGAGCGCCGGTGTCCGCACATGCCAGTAGCAGACGATCCATTCCCCACCCGGCATGCGCCGGAACTCGACCCTGCCCCCCAGGTTGGCTCGCTCGAGGATGCCCCCGAGCCCGGTGTAGTCGTATTGCAGAAACCGCAGCTCGCTGCTGGCGCGATCCACCCAAAGGGTGCCCCGCACGTCCGGCACCCTCCGGCCCGAGGTCGGCTCGAATGCCAGACCGACCAGGCCGGAGTCGCCTGGAACAGCCTTGAAGCAGTGAGTCGCCACGAATTCATCGGAGAGCATCAGCACCGCGTCCGGCGCCGCGTAGGTGACGCTGTCGTGCGATTCCTCCCGGACAAAACCGGTTTCAGCGAGCTCGGCGGGGTTGAGGGAGGCGAAAGGCCGACCGCGCATCAGCGTGGAGGCGACGACCCACTCGCGCAATGGATGGCGGGCGCGATCCAGTTCCCGGATGAATCCTCTGACGTGCAGGCGGATCGCGGCCTGTCGCTGGGTCATCACGTTCGCGGTCAGGGCCTTGCCAACCTCATCCCAGAGTGCCGCGGCAAGCGGCCCGCCCTGTCCCTCCCGCGCGCACCGGCTCTGCCCCCGAACCTCGAGGGTAGGAAGCTCGGTCCGGTTCGAGGCCAGCAGGATCTCGCGCCGGTAGGTTTCCCCCGGGGCGAGCGGGAAAGGTGCGGTCATCGTGCCGCTCCACCCGATCCGGTCCAGCTTGAGCCGGTAATTTCCCGCGCCCGGCGCCCGCAGCACGATACGACCCGATTCGCTGGTGAGGCCCTGCGCCACGATCCCGCCGTCCCCCAGCAGCCGGACGATGGCGCCCACCACAGGCGACCGGGTGGTCTCTTCCAGCACGTGAAGCTCGACCTGCTGCCCGAGAGCGACCGAGGGGAGGAGCGCGAGAAGCGCGAAGCGCCGAGCCTTCACTTGCCTCGTTTCGACCAGAGCACGATCACTCCGCAACTCGCCGAGGACCCCCCGAATTCGATCGGAACCTCCCCCGCGCTCCGGTAGACTTCGATCGCCTCGATGTTGGAGACCTCGAAATCCTTCCTGAAATCCGGAGGAGGGAAACCGGAGTGTGACCCGGTGGACACGGCCCGATACAGCACGAGCCCGTCGTAGATGACGCCCATCCAGCACGGGAGGGGTCCCTCCGCCCCTTCGATACCACCACGCCGGCTGCTCGCGGCACGGGTTTCCATTCCGTTTTCTGCCGCGTACTGGATCATGTAGACGCCGAGGCGCGAAAGGACGTCGGCCAGCCGGACGTTCGCCGATCTGCGCAGCTCGGTCGAATCGACGAACTTGCCGAAGCCCAGACGCCGGCGCTCCGCGAAGGCCTCGCGCCCGATCCCTCGCGGTGCATTGGGTCGTCCCGTCACCACGATCGAATCCAGCTGGACCTTGTCGGAGACCAGAATCGCGTCGGCGCGCACCGTGTCCGATTTACTGAGCATCACGCGAACCCGGCTCGGGCGGTAGCCGATGAACCGGAAGAGCACCACGCGATTGCCGCTGGGGAGATCTCCCAGCACGTAGCGCCCGGCGCCGTCGGTCACAGCTTGTTTCTTGGTGCCTTCGAGCAGCACCTCCACGCCGGACAGCGGGCGGTTGGTCCCGTCTTCGCGGACGCTGCCGGCGAGCACCGCCTGGGCGACCAGCGGAGCCGCCAGGATCTGGAAGGCGAACATCAGCCTCCAGCCTCGGCGGAACATGACAGTGGACACCTTGTCTCCTTGCCTCTTTGCCTCTTTGCCTCTTTGCCTCTTCGCGGCCGCGCGCCTGGTTCAATCTCGGACTCGCCTCGCGGGAGGGCAAGGCGACCGGATAGATTACGCCGCACCGCTCCCCTCCGGAACCGTGGATTCATGAATCGATTTCGATCTCGCCCGGCAGTGGCCCTTCTTCTCACCGCCACGGTCCTCGTCCTTGCCGGCGTTCCGACCGGGTGTCGCACCGAGTCCACTGACTGGCACCAGGAGGACGGGTATCGCTGGCGCGAACTTTCTGTATCCGGCGGAAGGCCGGGCTTTACCCGGATGGGGGAGCGGACCGGCATCCGGTTTCAGAACAGCGTGAGCGACTCGCTCCTCCTCCACAACCGGGTCCTCGCGCAAGGCGCGGGCATAGCACTCGGCGACGTGGACGGCGACGGAATGGTCGACCTCTTCCTCGCGCGGACCGAGGGCGGGAGCGTCCTGTATCGCAACCTCGGTCACTGGCAGTTCGAAGACATCACCGCCACGGCCGGTGTCGGTGCGCCCGGCCGGTTCTCCACCGGCGCCGCACTCGCGGATGTGGATGGCGACGGGGATCTCGATCTGGTCCTTCTCGCGACGACGGGCCCCAACGCGATCTTCATCAACGACGGCGCCGGCCGATTCACCGAGCACGGCGCCGATCTGGGAATCGCGCCCTCGGGCAAAGGCGCCACCACGGCGGCCCTTGCCGACGTCGACGGCGACGGCGATCTCGACCTGTACGTCACCAATTACAAGCCGTTTGCCCCCGCCGACTCGATCGCCCCACAGGAGCGGGCCTTCAATCAGGTCGTCCGCCAGGTCGGTCCCGGGCGGTACGAAGTGACTCCCGGAAATCAACGGGATTTCAAGGTGGTGGTCCGCGAGGATATGGGCGGGCTCAACCTCACCATCCGGGCCGAGCCCGACGACTTCTATTTGAACGAGGGGGGACGCTTTCTCCGCGTCCCGATGAACTCGGCCCGTTTCACGGACGCGAAGGGACACCCGCTCCTTGCCGAAGACGAATCGTTCGGTCTCGATGCCCGCTTCGCGGACCTTACCGGGGACGGAGCGCCCGACCTGTACGTGGCCAATGATTTCGAGGACCAGGATCTCTTCTGGATCAACGACGGCCGCGGATACTTCCGGCTGGCCGACTGGACCGCGCAGCGCCAGATGAGCAACTCGGGAATGGGCATCGACGTCGGCGACGTGAACGGCGACGGGGCGCTCGACCTCTTCGAGGTCGATATGCTGAGCGCGGATTCGCGCCGGCTCAAGACGCAGATGCCGACCCACACCGCGCTGCCCAAGCGGCCGGGCGATCTCGAAACCCGGTTGCAGATGCAGCGGAACACCCTCTTCATGAATCGGGGCGACGGAACTTTCGGCGAAGTGTCGGAGTACGCCGGGGTCCAGGCGAGCGGCTGGTCCTGGTCCACGATGTTCATGGACGTGGATCTCGACGGGTGGCAGGATATTCTGATCGCCACCGGGCACCCCTGGGACCTGATGGACGCCGACACCCAGGAACGGCTGCAAAACCGGCTGACCGACGTTCCCTGGCAGCGCCAGCGGTGGGCCTATCCTCCGCTCCCGCTCCCGAATGTCGCCTTCCGGAATCGCGGCGACGGAACCTTCGAGGACGCCGGCCGGCAGTGGGGATTCGGAATCGAAGACGACATCTCCCACGCGTTGGCCGCCGCGGATCTGGACGGCGACGGCGACCTGGACGTCATCGTCAACCGGCTCGGCGCACCGGCGCTGGTGCTGCGCAACGATGCGGACGCGCCGCGGGTCGCGGTGCGCCTGCGGGGCGGAGCGCCTAACACGCAGGCGGTCGGGGCCCGGATCCGCGTGCTGGGAGGGGCCGCGCCGGTGCAGGTGCGCGAGGTGGCGGCCGGCGGGCTGTATCTCTCCCACAGCGACTATCTCGCCAGCTTCGCGACCGGCGAGGCGGAACACGTCCGGATCGAGGTCACCTGGCGCGATGGACGTCGGAGCGTGATTGAAGACGCGAAGCCAAACAGACTGTACGAGATTCGGGAGTCGGGGCTGGGGGTTGGGGACTCGCTAGGAACCCCAGTCCCCAGCACCCAGCACCCGGCCCCCTTGTTCACAGACGCCACCCCCGAGCTCGCCGGCCACTCGCATTTCGAGGACCCCTTCGACGATTGGAACCGCCAGTTCCTGCTCCCCGATGCCCTGGCCCAATTGGGACCGGGGGTGGCCTGGTTCGACAAGGACCGGGACGGAGACGACGACCTCATCATCGGCTCGGGCAAGGGGGGACGGCTGGGCGTCTTCCGGAATGATGGCGGCCGGCTGGTGCCCGAGCGCGAGCGCGGCCCGATTGCTCCCGCGGATCTCACCGGCATCCTCGGTCTCGCCGCGAACGGCGATACGCGGATTCTCGCAGGGGTCTCCACCTGGCAAGCGCGTTCGCTCCCGGAGATGACCGATCAGGCCGCGGCGGTGAGCCTTGGCGCGTCGGCGGGACGGCTCCTAGCCGAGACGGTGCCGCTCATTGGATCGCACGAATCCTCGACTGGGCCGATGGCGCTGGGGGATTACGACGGTGACGGCGACCTCGACCTCTTTGCCGGCTCGCGCGCGATCCCGATGCGTTACCCGGTCGCAGCCTCCTCCGGGCTGTTTCTGAATAGCGGCGGCCGTTTCGAGATCGACACGCTCAACAGCGAGGGTCTCCGAAACGTCGGCCTCGTGTCCGCGGCAATCTTCGCCGATGTGGATGGAGACGGCGACGCCGATTTGGCAATCGCCCGGGAGTGGGGCTCCCTCCTGCTTTTGCTCAACCAGGGTGGCCGTCTCACCATCGCGCCCGACTCCTGGGGTCTCGCCCGATGGACCAGCCGCTGGCACGGGCTCGCGGCGGGCGACCTCGACGCCGATGGGCGGCTCGATCTGATCGCCACAAGCTGGGGGAGGAACACCGTCACGCAAGCGGACAGTGCCCGTCCGCTCTTCCTGCTTCACGGACCCTTCGGCGCAGCGGGCGAGGAGGAGATGATGCTCGCGCGCCACGATCGGCGGCTCGGCGCGCTGGTTCCTCTTACGAGCTACGCGCGCCTTCGAGTCGCCGTCCCCGCCGTGGTGAACCGCATCCGGACCTTCGCTGCCTACGCCGATGCAACGGCCGACCAGGTGCTCGGACCGCTCGCGACCAGCGTCGGGCGCCTCCAGGTGAACACCCTCGACCACATGGCCTTCATGAATCGCGGGGACCATTTCGAGGCGATGCCCCTCCCCGCCGAAGCCCAGCTTGCCCCTGCGTTCTACGCCGGCGTTGCGGACTTCGATGGAAATGGCACCGAGGACGTGTTCCTGAGCCAGAATTTTTTCCCGACCGCGGTCGGAACGCCCCGGTACGACACCGGCCGCGGACTGTTATTGCTGGGAGACGGCCGCGGTGCGCTGCGACCGGTGCCGGGCGATCGCTCCGGGATTCTGGTATACGGGGATCAGCGCGGCGCGGCATACACCGATGTCGACGGCGACGGTCGGCTCGACCTCGTGGTGACGCAAAACGCTGCGCCGACACGGCTCTTTCGCAATCGCGGCGCGGCGCCCGGTCTCCGAGTCCGGCTCGCGGGGCCGGACGGCAATCCCGACGGCGTCGGCGCCCAGATCCGAATCGTTTATGGAGCCCGGATGGGGCCGGTGCGAGAGGTTCAGGCCGGATCGGGATACTGGTCGCAGAATGGAGCGGTGCAGGTCTTCGGGATCGCGGAAGCTCCGAGCGCGGTGTGGGTTCGATGGCCGGGCGGTTCGGAGACCCGCACTCCCATCGCGTCCGGCGCGCGAGAGGTCGTCGTGAGGCCATGATCAACCTTCTTCGGACGGTCTCCATGCGCGAATCGCTGGTCGGCCCGGTGCTGATCCTGGTTACCCTTGGACTCTCGGCCGGCTGCCGAAAGAACGACGAGCGCGCCGGCGCCGCGAGCGCAGGTGCCCCCATCGTAATGCGGGATTTGGGGTTCATGACCCCTGAATCCGTCCTCCACGACCCGATCACCGACCGGTACCTGGTCTCCAACATCAACGGCTCGCCCCTGGAACCCGATGACAACGGGTTCATTTCTCTCCTGGCGGACGATGGAACGGTATTGAGCCTGAAATGGATCGATGGCGCCACGGACTCGGTGACGCTGAACGCCCCGAAGGGGATGGCGGTGGTCGGAGATTATCTCTACGTCGCCGACCTCACCGTCCTCCGTCGATTCGACCGGCGGACCGGCGCGCCCCGCGGGGAGTTCCCCATCCCGGGCGCGACGTTTCTGAACGATGTCGCCGCCGCGGAAGACGGCTCGGTCTATTTCACCGATTCCGGGCTGCGAGGAGGTGCCGCCGGCTTGGAGCCATCGGGGACCGACGCGGTGTACCGCCTCTCCGCCGAGGAGAAGCTGGACACCCTCGCCGTTGGGGAGTCCCTGGGCCGGCCCAATGGGATCGCACTCGCCGGAGACTCCGTATGGGTGGTCGGGTTCGGTTCCGGCGAGCTCTACCGCGTCGTCGGCGGAGCCCGGGCCGACGTCGTGAAGCTCCCCGCGGGAAGCCTGGACGGGCTGGTCATCGCCTTCGGAGACTTTTTCATTTCGAGCTGGGATGGGGAAGTGATCTTTCGGGGGCCCAGCGCGGGTCCCTTCGCGGAAATCCTGCACGGGCTCAAGGCGCCCGCCGACCTCGGACATGACAGGTGGCGCAATCGTCTCCTGATCCCGCTCTTTTACGGCAACGAGATCCGGATCGTCCCCCTCGCGCTGTGAGCCGCCGCCGGGCGTGGGCCCCGTTCCTCGCCGTCGCCGCCGTCGCGCTCCTCGCGTCGCTCGCTGGCATCGGAAATCGACTCGCGCAGGACGACTTCGTGGTGATCGCCGGGAACCCGCGACTCCACGATCTGGCCAACTGGCGGGAAATCCTCAGCTCCCCCTTCTGGCCGCCTCCGTACTCGGAGTTTCTCTACCGGCCGCTCACATCGCTTCTCCTGGGCCTCGAGTACGCCCTGGGCGGTGGCGGTCCGCTGATCTTCCGGCTGTGCAGTTATCTCGCCTACGCCGGGTCGGCGGTCGGCGTCTTGCTGCTCGCCCAGCGGCTGCTCCCGCCCCGCCCCGCCTTGGCCGCTGCGCTGCTCTTCGCGGCACACCCGCTCCACGTCGAAGCGGTCGCCGAAGCGGTCAGCCAGGGCGAGCTGCTGGTGTGCCTCCTCGCCACCGTGATGGTGGGGCGCTACCTCGATCGCCGAAAGTCCCACGACTCAGGACTCAGGACTCGTGACTGGCTAGTCCTCGGCGTCCTCTATCTCGTCGCGTGTCTACTCAAGGAACATGCGCTGGTGATTCCCGGGCTGATGCTGGCAGCCGAAATGCTGCTGCTCCCGCGGCCGGAATGGCCGCGGCTCCGGCTGGCGCCGGGCTATGGCTTCCTCGCCGCTCTCGGGGTCCTCTTTCTCCTGGCGCGGACGGCCGTGCTCGGCGGTGGAATCAGCGGAACCTTCACTGCCGAAGCGCTGGAAAGGGCGAACGTCGGCGAACGCGCCCTGACCATGCTCCGGGTCGTGCCGGAGTGGCTCCGGCTGCTGGTCTGGCCCGCCCATCTGCAGACCGACTATTCGCCCCAGGAACTCATCGCCGCGAGCGGATTCGGTGGGAGGGAAGCGCTCGGTCTGGCAATACTCCTCGCCGCAGTCTCCGCGGTGTGGCTGCTTCGGCGGCGCGCGCCGGTTGTGGCGTTCGGAATTCTTTGGACCGGAGTTGCGCTGATTCCGGTGAGCAATGTCCTGGTGCCGACCGGCGTCGTGCTCGCGGAGCGAACGCTCTTTCTGGCGAGCGTGGGGGCGGTGATCGCAGCCGTGGGAGGGGTCGCGGTGCTTTGGTCTTCCCACCGCTCACCGCTTACCGCTCACCGCTCACCATTCCCCGCCCTCCTTGCCTGCGGCGCACTGGTCGTCGCCGGAATCGCGCGCAGCGCCGAGCGCCAGCGGGTCTGGCGCGATGCGGAGACGCTGTCGCTCCGAGGAGTCGAAGACGCTCCCCGGAGCTATCGAAGCCAGCAGGCGTACGGTTACCAGTTGTTCGAGATGGGATTGAGGGACCGGGCGATCGAAGCGTATACGCGCGCGATCACGCTCGCGCCGCCGCGCCACGAATGGAGAGTTCGCAACGATCTGGCGCGGCGCTTCTTTGCCGAGGGGCGCTACGACCTTGCGGTGGACCAGCTATCGGCGAGTCTCCGGATGGCACCGGACCGCGAGGAGACCTGGAATTACCTCGTGCTCGGATACCTGGGACTGGGAGACTATGCCCAGGCCGCCCGGCTGGCCGAC
>Ga0184615_10000881_pt1 | contig 16195 bp, 15 predicted proteins | sample PLM4_65_coex_FD_133134 | JGI IMG/M metagenome (GOLD analysis project Ga0184615, IMG submission 133134) | Groundwater sediment microbial communities from an aquifer in East River, Colorado, USA - PLM4_65_coex | ecosystem: Environmental > Terrestrial > Soil > Riparian zone | place: USA: East... | reverse complement strand
AGTACAAGTGCCCCGCCGCGCCCTACGAGGCGGCGCTGCTCGCGGAGAGCTACTTGCGCGAGCGTGGGCGGCGCGAAAAGGCCGTGATCGATTTCTATGCCGCCGAGCCCGGCCCGATGATGGTCGCCGGGCCGAAGGTTTCGGCTGGCGTGCGTGCGATGGTCGAGGCGCGCGGCATCGCCTACCATCCCGAGCACCAGGTGAAGACGGTGGACGCGGGTGCGCGGCGCATCGACTTCGTCAACGGCCGGTCCGCGGCTTTCGATCTCCTGCTCTACGTTCCGCCGCACCGCGCGCCGCAGGCGGTGAGCGCGGCGGGATTGACGAACGACAGCGGCTGGGTCCCGGTGGATCGGCACACGCTCGAGACCCGCTTTCCCGGCGTGTACGCGATCGGCGACGTGACTGTCATTGGCCTCAAGATGGGGCGCCCCCTGCCCAAGGCGGGTGTTTTCGCGCACGGACAGGCCGAGGTCGTCGCGCACAACATCGCGCGCGAACTCACCGGCCAGGGCGCGCCGCGGCGCTTCGAGGGCAAGGGGATGTGTTTCATCGAGACGGGCGGCGGGCGCGCCGGCATGGGCAGCGGAAACTTTTACGCCGAGCCGCTGCCCGACGTGCGCTTGCGCCAACCGGGCATGCTCTGGCACGGCGCCAAGGTCCTCTACGAGAAGTACTGGTTGTATTCGCGGTTTTGAGCTGAACGCGGCATGTTCTACGCCGCGACCTCATCTGGCAGATGTGGTTCTTCGGCCCCGTCGCATCGGTCGCTGGCCCCGATTCGCCTGGTCGCATCCCCGGAAACCGGGGCCCCTGCTTCCCGGCTCACGTGGCTACCTTGAGGTTCAGCATCATGCCGCCGTCCTCGTGCTCGAGGTTGTGGCAGTGGACCATGTAGACCTGATCGCCGAGGAAGGGATGCGAGAAGTCGGTGACGATGCGCACCGTCTCCCCGGGCCACGTAAGCACCGTGTCTTTCCAGCCCAGGTCGGTGGCGGCGAGCCCGGTTGCGGTGACCGCCAGGCGGCGCTGCTGCTCCGGGCCCCCTGCGCGTGACAGGACGCGGAACTGGAAGCCATGTACGTGCATCGGGTGGGGCATGCTGCGGTTCGCGTTTCGGATCTCCCAGATTTCGGTGGCGCCCCGCTTCACGACGATCGGGGTCTTTCCTGCCTCGTAGGTCAGGCCGTTGATGCGCCAGACTCCTTTCGACTGGTCGAGGGTGATGATCCGGGGTTTCGCCTGAACGCTCGCCGCCGGTTCGATGCGGGACAGCGTTTGCGGCACGGTCCGGTCGTACGCGATCTTGCGGCTGACGTGGATGCGCATCAGATCGATTTCCGCACCGTCCGGCGTGTAGGGGCCCTGGTCCTTGGCGCCACCGTGTGCGCCGTGTTGCGCGTGCTCGCCGGCCCCCGCCGGGGCAGCGGCGCCTCCTTCGTGGTGCATGGGATCGAACGTCAAGCTCGCCAAAGTCAGCGCATCGCCCGGCCGCGTGTCGCGCAGATCGAGCAGCACATCGAGACGCTCGGAGGGCGACAGGAAGGCTTCCCTCACCGTATGGGGACGGTCCAGCAGGCCGCCGTCGGTGCCGATCGCTTGATAGTCGAGCAGCCGCTCGCCGCTGCGGAAGGCGAGGCGGAACATGCGGGCGTTGGACCCGTTGAGTATGCGGAAGCGGTAGATGCGGTTCGCGGCCTGAAAATGTGGGCGCGGCGTGAGGTTCACGAGCACTTCTTTGCCGAGATGGCCCTGGGATCTCTCGTCGGCGGTGGGCGCGAACACCAGCTGGCCGCTGTCATCGAACCGCCGATCCTGTAATACCAGCGGAATGTCGGTTTCACCGAGCCTGAGATCAAGCGCCTTCTGCAGCGCGAGCTCCTCGTCGTCCTCGACGATGAACAGCCCCGCAAGCCCGAGGTAGACCTGCTTGCCGGTCAGGTGATGCGGGTGGGGATGGTACCAATAGGTAGCGGCGCGGTTGGCGACGGTAAACGAGTAGTCGTAGGTCGCGCCGCCCGGCACCGCGTAATGCGGGTGGCCGTCGTTGTTGCTGTCCACCTTGAGGCCGTGCCAGTGGATGATGCTGGTTTCCTCCAGCGCGTTCCAGAACTTGATACGCAACTGGGCACCGCTCCGCACCCTCAGTAACGGATTGAGCAGGGTTCTGCCCTGATGCTCGACCTCGTATGCGAGCATTGGGGCGGACTTGCCGGGCACCAGCGCGTGACGCACCGGTTTTGCGACCATCGTGAATGCGCCCGCCGCGTCGAGGACACCGTACATGCCCTCGGTGCCGGGCAGCCGTAGCGCGTTCGGGAAATCAGGGTCGCGCACGGGCGGGAGTTCCACGTGCCCGGCGTGCTCGTCGCGGGAGCGCCGATACCACAGCAGCGCACCGGCAATTCCCGCCGCACCGGCGGTTGCCGCAGCGGCGATCAGAAATTTTCTCCGGGGATTCGCGCTCATGGATGCCTGCTTAGGCTGTGCGCTCCCGGGTTCGTTCCGCAACCGTTGTTTCCCGCACCAGGCGCCGTACGGCGCTGCGCTCTGTGGACGTTGCAAAGAGCCGGCGCCGCGCCAGCACGGCATGCTTCAGCGCGCGGTAATACTTCGAGTCACGCGCCGCGCGTTCCAGCAATTTCGCCAGTGCCTTGCCATCGGACAGCGCGAAATACCCGGCGTAACCGCCGCCCAGCATCCCGATATTGCCGGGCACCCGCGACGCGAGCACCGGGACCCCGATGCGCGCCGCCTCGCAGATCACGTTGGCGCCGCCTTCCATGACCGAGCTCACCACCAGCGCATGGCTCCGGGCGAGCCAGCGCATGGCTTCCCCGTGCGGCTTGCTGCCCAGCCAGCGGTAGCGTGGCTCGCGCCTCATCCAGCCCTCGGCGGACTTGCGCATGTCCGGAGTCAACGCCGCGCCGAGGTGCACGACTTCAATATCGCGGCGCTCCGGCAGTCGGGCAAGCGCCAGGGCGGCGCAAAACGGGTCCTTTTCCATGCGCAGATGGCCGATGACCGCGACGCGGAAACGGCGCGCGGGCGGAGCATGCGGAAACCGGACGTCGGCGGACTGATAGATCACGCGGGCCTTGGCCCGGTGCCGGCGTGCAAGTTCCCGCAGGCCGCGCTCCTGGAGCACGACAAGCCGTGTCGCCAGATCCAGTGCGCGCCGGGCGTCGGGGTCGGTCCGGATATCGCGATAGAGATCGGTGCCGGTCAGGACCACGATCAAAGGCGCGCCGGGCCGCGCGGCGTGGAACTTCTCGATGGACTCGTAACTCTTGCGCGCATGCAGCGCGATGAGGACGTCGTCGTCGCCGGAATCCCAGCCGGTGGCGACCGCGACCTTGTGCCCGGGATCGCGCAGGAATGTCGCCCACCGCGCCGCTGTATGGCGGTTGCCGCTGCGAGGCCCGGAACTCGCGGGCGACACTATTGCGATTTTCATGGGTTCTCGACTACGCTGCCGATTCGGACTATAGCAAACAGGTGTGTGGAGGATCGCGCGGGATGACCGTCCTGATTGAGCCGGCGCTGCTGGAACGCGAGCTGCGAGAGAGCCGGGCGCGGACCGTGCAGCTCACCGCCGATCTGGTGGGGGAGCGTCTGCTCGGGCCGCAGCTCGGCATCGTCAACCCGCCGCTGTGGGAAATCGGGCACGTGGCGTGGTTCCAGGAGTGGTGGTGCCTGCGTGATGGCGCATCCGCCACGCCGGCCGCGTCCATCATGCCCGGTGCCGATGCGCTCTATGATTCGGCCAAGGTTGCTCACGCAACCCGCTGGAGCCTGCCGCTGCCTGCGATCGCGAAGACGCGCGATTACGGTGTCGAGGTGCTGGACCGCGTCATACGCCGGCTGCAGCAGGAGCCGGACGACACTCGGCTGCAATATTTCGCGCAGCTTGCGGCCTTTCACGAGGACATGCACGCAGAAGCGTTCCACTACACGCGCCAGACGCTCGGTTACTCCGATCCGTTTCCGGCGCCGGCCGCGTTGCCCGCGTCTCGCGGACCGAACCGTGGAGATGTCGAGCTTCCCGGCGGCGCGTTTCAGCTGGGCGCGGTCCCGGACAGCGGATTTGTGTTTGACAACGAGAAGTGGGCTCACCCGGTCCGGATCGAGCCGTTCAGCATCGCGCGCGATTGCGTCACCACTGCGGAATTCCTGGAGTTTGTCGAAGCGGGTGGTTATCGGCGGCGCGAATGGTGGTCGGAGTCCGGCTGGGCATGGCGTGCTGGCGCCGGAGCGGAAGCGCCGCCTTACTGGATACGCGAGGGAAAGGCCTGGCTGCAGCGGCGGTTTGACATGGTCGCCCCGCTCGCTGCCGGACATCCGGTCGTCCACGTCAACTGGCACGAGGCGCAAGCCTTTTGCCGATTCGCGAAGCGGCGGTTGCCGACGGAAGCCGAATGGGAGTACGCCGCCGCGTGGGACGCGCGCGTTGGGAGCAAGCGCCGCTATCCCTGGGGTGAGACGGGACCCGCGGCGGCACACGCCAATCTGGAATCCAGCGGACCGGTTGCGGTGGACGCGTTCAGCGCGGGGGACAGTGCATCCGGCTGCCGGCAGCTGATCGGCAATGTGTGGGAATGGACCGAGAGCGGCTTCGAGCCTTATCCCGGCTTCGTGATCGATCCGTACCAGGAGTATTCGCAGCCCTGGTTCGGCACGCACCAGGTGCTGCGCGGCGCCAGTTTCGCGACGACGCGGCGCCTCGTCCGCAACACCTTCCGCAATTTTTACACGCCGGAGCGCAACGACATCTTCGCGGGCTTCCGGACCTGCGCGATGCGCTGAGCCGGCCTAGTGCCGGTGGCGATGGTGCAGGTCCGGCAGATGCGAGTGCGAGTGAGTCAACGGCGGATGCTCGTGCCGGTGCGCGTGAGGCTCGGGGCCTTCGTCGCCAAGGTGCGCGTGCTGGTGATGCTCGTCGTGGGTGTGGCGGTGGCTGTGGGCCATATGCTCGTGCCCGTGCTCGTGCGCATGCCGCTCCGTCAATACCAGCCAGGTCGCCGCCAGCATCAGTATCAGTGCGGTGATGAACGAGGCGGTTAACAACTCCCCGAGGACAAGGATCGCGATCGCGGCGCCGATGAACGGCGCAGTGCTGAAATGCGCGGCGGTGCGCGCTGCCCCGAGATGCCGCAGCGCCAGGATGAACAGCACGAGGCTGACGCCGTAGCCCAGGAATCCCAGCGCGAGTGCGGCAGCGAGCGTTGCGCTCGCCGGAAATTCCATGCCGAGCGCGTATGCAAGGGCAAGATTGAATGATCCGGCGGCGAGACCCTTGACCATTGCGAGCACCACGGGATCGCTCGCCGAGATCTTGCGCGTGAGGTTATTGTCGAGGGCCCAGCACAGGCACGCGCCGACGATTGCGAGCGCGTGCGGCGAAAGCTCGAAGGCGGTCCCAGGCTGCCACGACAGCACGAGCCCGCCGGCGAGCATCAACGCTGCCGCGGCCCACACGCGGCGTCCAACGGCTTCGCGAAAGAGCGCGGCGGCGATCAGCATGGTGATGACGCCCTCGAAATTGAGCAGCAGCGACGCCTCGGAGGCGCCGGTGCCCGACAATCCCCACAGGAGCAGGACCGGCGCGACTCCGCCGCCGGCAATCACTGCGCCGGCGAGCCATGCGTAATCCCAGCGCGCGAGCGCTGCTTCCTTTGATCCGGCTTCACCCCTCGCGAACTGCCGGCGCAGGACCAGCACGGCCAGCAGCCCCACGCCGCTGCCCAGGTACAACAAACCGGCAAGCGCGAGCGGCGGCAGCTCGCCCAGCAGAAGCTTGGCGAACGGCGTGCTCGCGCCGAAGAGCGCCGCGGCCGCCAGCGCGAGGAACGCGTAGCGCTGGATACGAATATCGATTCCGGCCACGGCCTGGTCAGTGACGGTGACCCGCGTGTGGCTCGGTCACCGCGTGGTCCTCGAGCGCGCACGCGTTGCCATCGGGGTCGCAGTGCTCGAACTCGGCCTGGAGCGTGGTGTGCGTGAGCCCGAATTCGCGCTGTAACAGGTTGCTCGCGTCGTGGAGTACCCGCTGAACATCGGCCTGCGCGTTGTCGAGGATCAAATGCGCGGTGAGGCTTGCTTTGCCGCTGCCGATCGCCCAGATGTGGAGGTCGTGCACGTTGCACACGCCGGATACAGCGCGCAGGCGTTTGTCGATCGCCGAAAGATCCATGCCTTCCGGAACGCCCTCAAGCAGCACGTTCACGCTTTGTTTGACGAGATTCCAGGTTCGCGGCAGGACCCAAAGCGCGATCAGCACCGCCACGATCGGATCGGCACGCGTCCAACCCGTGTAGTAGACGATAAGCGCGGCGATTATCACTCCAACCGAACCCAGCGCGTCCGCCCAAACCTCGAGGTACGCTCCTTTGACGTTCAGATTGCTGTCGGCGTCGCCCGAGAGCAGGCGCATGCAGGCGAGATTGACCGCCAGGCCAACGACGGCGACGGCGAGCATGCCGAGTGATTCAATGGGCGGCGGCGCAACCCATCGCTGGTAGGCTTCGTAGACGATGTAGAGCGCAACGAGGAAGAGCAGCGTGGCGTTCAAGGCGGCCGCAAGGATCTCGAAGCGATGGTAGCCGAACGTGCGCTTGCGATCGGCCGGCAGACGGGATAGGCGCATCGCGGCGATGGCAATGGCGAGCGCCATCACGTCCGTGAACATGTGCGCCGCGTCGGAGAGCAGCGCGAGGCTGTGCGTGAGGATGCCGCCGACGATCTCCACGACGAGAAAGCTCGCCGTCAGCCCGAAGACGAGCCACATACGGCGCTCGCTCGCGCCGCGCGCGTGATCGTGGCCGTGGTGATGAGGGGCGCTCATGGCGGTATTATCCCTCCGATCATGCTTCGGCGTAATATTCTCGGCAGTGATGTGAGGCATTAGGCATGGCGGATTGTTGCGGCGACAAGGAATGCGCGATCGAAGCGCTGAAGGCGCGGCAAAGCGCTACTCTCAAGATCGTGCTGGCGATCAATGCCGTGATGTTTGTCGTTGAGCTGACTTCGGGGTTGCTGGCGAGGTCCACGGCTCTGCTATCGGATTCCCTCGACAACCTGGGCGATGCGCTGACTTACGGCTTGAGCCTCTACGCAATATCCGGCGGCCCTCGCTCCAAGGCGAAAGTGGCGCTCTTCAAAGGTGGTTTAATCCTGACGGCAGGGTTGTTCGTATTGGGGCAGGTGATCTACGGCGCCCTGCATCCCGGCGTGCCGGTATTCGAGACAATGGGCATCATCAGCCTCGTTGCACTTGGCGCGAACGCCACGTGCCTGGCGCTCCTGTGGAAGCACCGCGCGGAAGACGTAAACATGAGCTCCGTATGGGAGTGCTCGCGAAACGACATTGCTTCCAATATCGCCGTCTTTATTGCGGCGGGTGCCGTCTGGCTGACGCAGTCCGGCTGGCCGGACCTCGTCGTGGGACTCGCCCTGGCGTCTTTGTTCTTGCGCTCCGCCATCGGAGTGAGCGTGGAAGCGCTTCGAGAGCTGCGCCGCACCGCGATGACGGCTGCCTAAAAGGGAGGCGCACCCCCCGCCTGGTCGTCGGAGGGGCGTTCCGATGCCCGCCGCCCCTGATTGCATTTCGTCCGTGCCGCGGCTTGCGCGTCCGTTATGGAACGACTTCGAGCACGCCTTCCATGCCGCGTTCGCGGTGGCTCGCGAAGAACAGCAGTTTCTTGCCGCAGTAAAACGGATACTTGCCGACCGCCGTGGCGGTGAACGCGATCTTCTTAATTTTCGCGGCAAGCTCCTCGTCGACCGAAATGCCTGCTTCTGGCGCCTTGATGACCAGATTGTGCGGCACGACGCCCGCCTCACGGCTCACCAGGAGCTCCACCGGCACGTTCACCTTGATCACGATGTGATTTGGCTTGAAAAAATAACCGCCGCCTTCGAGCCGTACGCGTTGCACCCCGTCCGGGTCCACTTTCGCGACGTAAACGTCCTTGGGGTCCTGCGCGAAGGCGGCAGGCGCCGGACGCTGCATCGTACTGCAACGGCAGAACAGTCGCGCGAAGGCGCGCCGCAACGCAGGCGCCGTCAGGGAATTGTCGGCTTGGTTTCAGAGAGGCTCGTGGCTGGCGAGCCAGAGGGCAACGGGCGGGATGACGATCCACTGCGCCAGCGGCGAGAGACCGATCGTAAGACCCCCGAAATCCACAACCGGCATCAGGGATGAATATGCCCAACTTCCCCGCGCGATGGTATTGATCCATTCGCTGAGCGCGGTGTACACGACTGCCGGGATGACGAGAAACAAGGCCACCCGTCTCCATTTCCAGGTTGCCACGGTGCCCGCCCGCGCTGCGATGAGCGCGACAAGGAGCGCGAGGGTGCCGATCGCGACGTCCCCGAGCGTGCAATGAATCACGGCGTACGCGATGAAGGATGGCGCACCTTCCTCCCAGAGCGTGTAAAGCGGCAACTGGGCGATTTCCCAGAGGAGACTGAATGCGCCGAGCAGCGGAACGTATCGAAACGCGATGAAATTCCAGCTCGCGCTATCGCAATACCAATGCGGTCCAGGGTGGATGGGTGCGGCCGTCATTTTGCGCGGCCATCACTTCCCGCTGCCGCGGTCGGCGATTTGCCTCCACATATTACCGGCGGCTATAAAAACGCTGTCGTTGCGAGTCAACATCATCCCAAGGTCGAAAAGACCGGAAATGTCTTGAGCAGCCACACCGCGAAGGTGGAAAGCTGCCCCGTAATCATAGCGATGCCCATGATGATCATGACCACGCCCGCCGCGACCTGGAGCCAACGGCCGATGCGCCCGAGGTCCCGGAGCCGTTTGGCGAAGGCGCCAGTGAAGACTGCGCACGCGAGGAACGGTATTCCGAGCCCGGCCGAGTACACGGCGAGTAGGAGGATGCCGTTGGAAACCGAAGCGGCCACCGCGCTCACCGTCAGTATCGCTCCCAGCACCGGGCCGATGCACGGGGTCCAGCCGAATCCGAACGCGAGACCCAGTACGTAGGCCGCGACGGGCCGTCCGCTGCCGACATGGGGGTGGAGGCGGAAATCGCGTTGAAACCAGGAGACCTTCAGGAACCCTGCAGTAAAAAGACCAAACACGACGACGATCGCGCCACCCACGATGTTCGCCTCATAGCGGTAACGGAGCAGCAGTTGTCCAAGCGCGGTGGCGCTCGCGCCGAGCGCCACGAATACGGTCGAAAATCCGAGCACAAAAAATAGGCTTGCGAGAAGCGCGGCGAGCTTGGCATGCACGTCCCTGGGATTCCGTATGTCACGCAGCGAGTAGCCCGCCATATAGGAGACATAACCGGGAACCAGCGGCAGCACGCAGGGCGAAAGAAAGGAGACAATCCCTGCCGCAAAAGCGGTCAGAAGGCCGATGCTGGACAGCTCGCTCATCTCGCTACGCCAGCCCCATCTTGCCCGTGCGATTTCATTGAACAGCGCAAAGCGCTATCGATAGGATTGTGCGAGAGCATGGCTCACCAGTTTCTGCAACTCCTCGTAGCCGAAGCTCGGCATCGGCCTGCCATTGACGAAGAACTCGGGCGTCTTGGTGACATTGAGCGTTCGCGTGTCTTCGATATCCTGCGCGATGAGACGTGCGATTTCGGGGGCTTGCATATCGTGCCTCGCCTGCTCCACGTTCACGCCGATGCGGGCGAGCGGCTGCCACGCGAGATTCAAGTGCGCGGTATGGTTGATGACCCATTGGGCCTGCGAGCCGAGCAGCGCCTCGAGCGCTTCCCAGTACATGCCCTGTTTGCGCGCCGCCTCCAGCGCTGCGACCACCTGGTCCGAGCCTCGGTGGAGGGGCGCGTAACGTATAAACAGCCGGATCTTCCCGGGGTTGGCGGCGATCATGCGCTTGACGAACGGGTAGAAGGCCGCGCACGTTCCACACGCGGGATCGAGAAACTCAACGATGTGCACCTTGGCCTCGGCATTGCCGAGCGTCGGGGCATGGAAACGCACTAAGGCTGCCTGGTTCTGCATTACGGTCTTTGGCGTCTCGCTTGCCTTCTCGGCGTTGTACACCAGCGCGCCGATTACGAAAGTGAGCAGCAGCAAGACGGCTGAGCCGACGAAAAGCGTTTTCTGTTTCATGTCTTTTCCTTGAGATGCGCCGCGGCAAGCAGCGCGATGATAAGCGAGAAGGCGACCAGCGCCAGCAGCGGAATCGTGACGAAGCCGAACCACTGGATGTACGTCTCGGAGCACGGGACGCCCTGCGTGCAAGGCTGCGCGTTCTCAGGAATGTAGCCGGCCACGACCAGAACGTGAAACAGCGCCACCGCCCAGCCGCCGAGCGCGAGCGGGATTGCGTAGCGCACTATCCGTGGATCGAAAGGAAACAAGCCCACTGGCAGAATTAGAACGAGCGGAAACATGAAAATGCGCTGGTACCAGCACAGCGCGCAGGTCGGCACTTTCATCACTTCGCCGAAGAACAGCGCGCCGAGCGAGGCGATGGCCGCGATGAGCCACGATGCGAAAACCAGCATCCACACCTGATTTGTGGAGTTTGCGTCCCGCATGGCAATGCGACCGCCGCGTTGCGTGGCGGCCGTTGCTGTCTTGCGCCGGCGCCACCACAACGAAATGGCGACGGCTGCCAAACTCAGAACTGCGACAGTGGCTAGACCGAGGACCCAGCCGGGAAGCCCCTCGTTGGCGCCGAAGGTTGGCGGGCGCTCCGAATCGGGCGTCTTTAGTCCGAGTATCTCGGCGGAGGTTCGCGCGTCCCGCTTGGTATAGCGGATCTCGATGGACAACTGCTTTCCGGCTTCGAGGGCGCCGAGATTCGCCGTCCGGTAGAGCAGCCCGTCGGGGCCGGCGACTCCTGCACGAAGTCCCGGTTGCACCGATAGGTTGCTCGACGCCGCAGGCTCCTGGAGGCGCGCGCTCAGCCTCTCCACGGCCAGGTCTCCCGGCCAAACGTAGGTGTAGGTGCGGTCGGGTGTGCCTGTCACCACCGGATCGTAGAACTCCACATGAAAGAACCGCTGTGGAGCTTCGAAACGCAGCGTGATGAAGTCGTTCCCGTACGTCCGGTCGTGAGCCAGATTGAATAGCTCGGTCCCCGGCGCAGTGGCGAAAGCTACCGCCGTCGGGGCGCCGGAGGAGGCGGGAATGCGAAGCGATACAGAGGCGGGCAGGGCAACGTTCGCGGCGAGTTCGCCCTTGAGGATGACGAGCGCCGCGCTGCGGCGATCGAATTCCGGCCAGATTTCAATCTGCAGGCTCGTGGCATGCGGTCTCTTCTGAGCCGCGTCGCGGCCTGGCGGGGCGGCGGCGAGCGCGAGGAGGGGCATGATGGCGAAGACGACTATCGCCATCGCCGACCGGAATGCCGCCGCGCCACCGCCCAACACCCCCCGCCGGCGCTTCGTATCCTTCACGTTCAGTCGGAGCTGCGTTCGAGTCACGCCGTGCATTGCTGGAGCGATTTCCGTGATCACAAATGGTCTTTGGGCTTTTCGGGCGCTTCGAGGTCCCCCTCACGGCCTGCTGTGGGCTTGGCGAGTGGATGTTGATCGCGCTGCGTGCCGCGTTACATACCGTTGCCGCGATCGGCGATCTGCTTCCACATTTTCCCGGCGTCCTTCGAAATGTACGCGCTGCGCTCGAACGTCGCGATCGCATACTCTTTCGGATTGGCAGGGTTCTGGACCATGTAGGCGACCGCGTCATCCCTGAGCGGCGGCAGTGCGACGGCTGCCGCTGTGCCACCCTTTAACTCAAGGCGCACCAGGCGCGGTTTACCGTCGTAGGTCGAGTGCCAGAGGTGATTTCCGTTGAGATCGAAAAAGACTGCCAGCCCGTCAGCACCGCGCGCGCGCGGCTCGAAGCTGTCACCGGAGTTTCTCGAGACGTAAATACCGGATGAGGTCGCTGCAGCGACGATCTTGGCGTCACCGGGATGTACCGCAAGCGCGCGCGGCTTTCCGGCAAGCCCTTTCGCCGCCGCGCGCTGCCACATGAAACCTTCGTTCAGGGTGAAGTGCAGGCCCGGGGAGGACATGCGCGAGTTTTTCTCGGCATTCCATACGTAAACGGCGTTGGTGTTCCAACTCGCGGCGAGCATGTGAAAATCCGACTCGCCCGTGAGACCGAGCTTCTCCCAGTTCGTGCCACCATCCACGCTGCGGATCAGACCGAAGGGGTCGGGCCGGGGAGAGCCCGGCGCCGGATGGCCGCTGCTGTAAATCCGGGTCCTGGTCGCGGCAAAGCCCATGTAATCGTGCATCGGGCCGGGCGTCTTCGACCACTTCCCTTCACGATAGACGGCAAGGCCGTGATGGCTCGGCACCACCAGCTGCTTGCCGTCGGCACTGTAGGCGAGGCCATGCACGTGCGTGAGGGTGATGGATCCCGCATGTCCCTGCGGCGTTTCGTGGTGCGCGGCGGCGGGCGGAGCGAGCAATATTCCCGAGAGGACTACTAACCGGAGGCGGGCGTGCATGAGGTTTCCCCTGAGTCGAAGTTTCAATCTTTCGTCTCGGCAGCCACCTGGCGATGCTCCCTGGCCAGTGCAAGAGTCTCCTCTGCCGCTTGCTGAAAGATGCGGGCAAGGTTCTCACAATGGGTGACCATACTGTAACTTTTCCGTCTACCCCGTTCATATGCCCGTGCCCAGTCGCGATGCAAATCGGCCGTGGCCTTGTAGGCTTCCGCCTGTTGCTCATAAACGGCGGCAATCTCCTGATGATCCGCGCGAGTTCGCGCCGCTTCTATCTTCTGTTCAAGGCCGGCAGGCTTGACTGGCCCTTGGGCCGCGCAACCGCCTAAAGCCAAGCCAACAGCCACCAGAAAAACACCTGTACCCAAAACCGACCACCGCTTATTCGTGCTCATTGTCGTCTCCTATCTCTTACTGTAAGAATCGCCATCGCGTTCTCCCTGGACAAAAACAATCATGAAACCGGTCAGGCCGGCCGATCTTGCCGGTGCCCCCCATGATCAGCGGTGGGGCGAGCAGCATTCGCGAGAGCGGAAAAAGCCGGATGCGGGTGTGCATGGGGTTTCCCGTGTAACGAGGCGCCGGGGGTCACTTGATGCGGCTGATGACGTAGCTTCCCTTTTTTTCTTCGATGAGCTCGAACTCGATTTTCTGATCGGGCTTGAGTGTGGCGAGGCTCGCCTTGTCGCGCACCCGGAAGTCCATCGTCATCGCCGGCCATTTCAGACTCTTGATCGGCTCGTGGGCAAGGGTTACGGTGCCCTTGGCGGCGTCGACCTTTTTCACCACCCCCGTCGCCGGATGGATGGTCTGGGCGACCGCCATGCCGCTGGCGGCCGCGAAGGCAAGCGTGAGGATGAGGGCGTAGCGGATCATTGTCGTCATGCTGATCTCCTTTCAAGACGGGTTTGAGAAAAACATTGTGGTGTCGCTTGGCGCCGAATCCACGTGATGTGGACCGATGCTCGCGACGTCAGACGTTATCAGGGGTTACGTCGGACCGGAGACGGATGTTCACGAATCTCTCGATCGGGTACACGACCACGATGCCGTCTCCGGGCGAACCGGTGTGCCCGGTCTCGAGGATCGCAGCCATGATGGCATCGACCCTCTCCTTCCGGGTGAAGATCTCGAGCCTGACGCTGTCCACCATCCAGTCCGCGGTGAAGAAATTGTGGTATTCGCCGTATCCCTTGACCTTGGAAACGTTGATGCCGCGGACACCGATTTCCCGCAGCCCCTTTTCGACGCGTTCCAGCTGGCCGCGCCGGATGATAGCGATGACTGCACTGAGGTCCATAAGTTCCTCCGGGTTGCCGATCAGGTTGCGGGCTGCGCCTGGGAGCGCGGCCGGGTGCTGCTGCGCTGGATCGCGATTTCCTTCACCAGCACGTAGAGGGCCGGGATCACGATCAAGGTAAGAATGGTGGCTGAGACCATTCCGCCGACCATCGGTGCGGCGATGCGGCGCATCACTTCGGAACCGGTGCCGGTGCCCCACATGATGGGCAGCAGCCCGGCGATGATGGCGAACACCGTCATCATCAGGGGCCGCACCCGCAGCGCGGCGCCCTGCATGACCGCATCGTAAAGATCGGCAACGGTAACGTGCTCGCCGGCCGCGCGCCGCTTGGCGGTAACGGCGGTGAACGCTTGGTCGAGGTAGATCAGCATCACGACGCCGGTCTCCGCGGCAACCCCGGCCAGCGCGATGAAACCCACCGCCACCGCAACGCTCATGTTGTAGTCGAGGAGATACATCAGCCAGATTCCGCCCACCAGCGAGAACGGCACCGACAGCATCACGATCAGCGTTTCGGTCAGGCGCCTGAAGTTGAGATAGAGCAACACGAAGATCAGCACCACGGTAACCGGCACCACGACTTTCATGCGCTCCTTGGCCCGTTCCAGGTACTCGAACTGTCCACTCCAGGTGACGTAATACCCGGGGGGAAACTTGACTTGTTCGCGCACCGCTTTCTGCGCATCGGCGACGTAGCCGCCGATGTCGCGGTCGCGGATGTCCACGAAGATGTAGGCGGAGAGCAGTGCGTTCTCGGTGCGGATTCCCGGCGGCCCCTGGGTAAGCCTGACTTTCGCAACTTGCCCGATGGGAACCATGGCGCCGCCCATCACCGGCACCAGGACCTGTGTGGCGATCGACTGCGGATCGTTGCGCAGCTCGCGCGGGTAGCGCACGATAACGCCGAAACGTTCGCGGCCCTCGACCGTGGTGGTCACCATTTCGCCGCCGAGCGCGATGGCGACCACTTCCTGGAGATCGCCCACTGCCAGCCCATACCGTGCGAGCGCCATGCGGTCCGGCTCGATATTGAGAAAAAAGCCGCCGGTAATGCGCTCGGCATAGGCGCTGCTGGTGCCGGGCACGGTTTTCACCACCGCTTCGATCTGTTTTGCCAACCGCTCCATCTCGGCGAGGTCTTTGCCGAATACCTTGATGCCAATGGGCGTGCGGATGCCGGTGGAGAGCATGTCGATGCGCGCCTTGATCGGCATGGTCCAGGCGTTGCTGACTCCGGGCATCGCAACCGCCTTGTCCAGTTCGGCGATGAGCTTGTCGACCGTCATGCCGGGGCGCCACTCGCTTTGCGGCTTCAGATTTATCACGGTTTCGAACATTTCCACCGGCGCCGGATCGGTCGCGCTGTTGGCGCGCCCGGCCTTGCCGAATACCGACGCCACTTCGGGGAAGCTCTTGATGATCCGGTCCTGGATCTGCATCGTTTCCGCCGCCTTGGTCACCGACATTCCGGGAAGACTGGACGGCATGTACATCAGCGTGCCCTCGTTCAGCGTCGGCATGAACTCGGTGCCGAGCCTGAGCGCGGGCAATACCGACAGTCCCAGCACCACCACGGCGGCGATGATGGTGAACTTCTGCCAGCGCGTGACCCAGGCGATGACCGGGCGGTACGCCCAGATCAGAAATCGGCTCACCGGATTCTTGTGTTCCGGCAGCACTCGACCGCGGATGAAGAGCAGCATCAGCACCGGCACCAGCGTGATGGAGAGCAGCGCCGCACCGGCCATGGCGAAGGTCTTGGTGTAAGCGAGCGGGGCGAACATCCGGCCTTCCTGCGCTTCCAGCGTGAATACCGGCAGGAACGAAACGGTGATGATGAGCAGGCAGAAGAACAGCGCCGGTCCCACTTCACGGCAGGCCGTGATGATCGCTTCCAACCGCGACGCGCCGGGCTCGAGGCGCTCGAGGTGCTTGTGGGCGTTTTCGATCATCACGATCGCCGCGTCGACCATGGCGCCGATGGCGATCGCGATGCCGCCCAGGCTCATGATGTTGGAGTTGAGGCCGAGAAAGCGCATCGCGATGAAGGCGATCAGCACGCCGATCGGCAGCATGATGATCGCCACCAGCGCGCTCCTCACGTGCAGCAGGAACAAAATGCATATCAGTGCCACGATGGCGCTTTCCTCGAGCAGCGTGCGCTTCAGATTGTCGATGGCGCGGTGGATAAGGTCGGAGCGGTCGTAAACCGGTTCGATGGTCACGCCCTCGGGCAGCCCGCTCGCGATCTCCTCGATCTTGGTTTTCAGGTTATGGATGACGTCGAGCGCATTCTGGCCGTAGCGCGCCATGGCGATGCCGGCGACGATCTCGCCTTCGCCGTTGAGCTCGGTGAGTCCGCGGCGCTCGTCCGGGCCCAGTTCGACTCGCGCGACGTCGCGGATCAGCACCGGCACGCCCTT
>Ga0184615_10000880_pt1 | contig 16204 bp, 19 predicted proteins | sample PLM4_65_coex_FD_133134 | JGI IMG/M metagenome (GOLD analysis project Ga0184615, IMG submission 133134) | Groundwater sediment microbial communities from an aquifer in East River, Colorado, USA - PLM4_65_coex | ecosystem: Environmental > Terrestrial > Soil > Riparian zone | place: USA: East... | reverse complement strand
TCCTTCAACTTGATGAGGGTAAAGCGGGTAATCATCCCGGCGAGGAACGGGATGCCGAGATAGATGAATACGCTCTCCGCAATCTGCCCGATCGTCACATTGACGACAACTCCTTTAAGACCGAACCAGACCGGAAGCACGGTAATGAAGATATAGGCGTAAACGGAGAAGAACAGGACCTGAAAGATCGAATTAAAGGCCACAAGACCGGCGGCATACTCCGGATCGCCGCAGGCAAGGTCGTTCCAGACGATCACCATAGCAATGCACCGGGCAAGGCCGATCATGATGAGGCCCACCATGTATTCGGGATAGGAGCGGAGGAAGATGATTGCAAGAGCGAACATGAGGATTGGTCCTATGACCCAGTTCTGAACGAGCGAGAGACCGAGTATTTTTTTATTCCGGAAGACTTCGCCGAGCTCTTCGTATTTAACTTTGGCAAGCGGTGGATACATCATGAGAATGAGACCTACCGCTATCGGGATGTTTGTCGTACCGACCTGAAACTTATTGACGAAGGCTTCGGCACCCTGAATGAAATACCCAAGGCTGACCCCGAAGGCCATCGCGCCGAAGATCCAGAGCGTAAGGAAACGGTCAACAAATGACAGTTTTTTTACTGCCTTTTCCGCCATGGTCAATTCCCCTTTGTCTTGATCCCGGATATGAATTGCTCTACTTTTGCCCTGATCTCATCCCTCGCCCGCCGGAACGCCTTCATAATCCTCTCCTCGCTGCCCACGGTCCCGACCGGATCATTAATCGGCCAGTGGATCCGCTTGATCCCCGGAGGCGTCCAGGGACAGGAATGTTCGGCATTCCCGCAAAGCGTGATGACCACATCCATGGCCTTCAAGAGTTTCTCATCGATCGTTTTGGATTTCTGAAGGGTTATATCAATACCGATCTCTTTCATCACGGCGCTCGCGCGGGGGTGCAATCCTGCGGCAATAAGCCCTGCACTGAACGGCTCAATGATGCCCTTCCCGAACTCCCGAGCAAATCCTTCGGCCATCTGGCTCCGGCATGCATTGCCGGTGCAGAGGAACATTACTTTCATCATCGTTTATCTCCCGCAACAGTTGGGTTTGTCACGCAAGCCAGGGACCTTTGCCTTTGTGTCCTTGATCTTCAGAAACACGTCAAGCCGTTTCCTATCTTTCTGAACAGCGTCTGCGGGTGCCTTCTCGATCACGGCGAGGACCAAAAAACGTTTGAACATATCCGATGTATCAAGACGATAGTGAATCCATCTGCCCTGTTTCCGGTCTCTGATGAGCCCCGCTACTTTTAACGCGTTCAGGTGAAAGGACACCTTCGGTTGAACCATGTCCAGAGCAGCAACAATGTCGCAAACGCAGAGTTCTCCCTGCTCGAGAAGTTTGATTATTCTGAGCCGGGTCTCGTCGGACAAGGCCTTGAATATGCTTGTCAATTCGTTCATGGATCACCTTTCAATCGAATCGGAACGGGTTAAGATACACCATGAGGTTAACCGCAACTTCTTTAGCCAACTCAGGACAATCGTCGTAGCCTTAGCAGCATCGGCGCCCCCATTCACCCGTCTTTTACACTTCTGCCTTGATCAATTCCTTCACCTTCTCGATCGACGGCAGTGGTTTACCCGAATGCTTGATCTTACCGTTTATGATAAGACCGGGCGTGGACAGAATGCCGTGCATCGCGATCTGGCCGATGTCGGTGATCTTGACCACATCGACATTGATTCCGAGTTCCTGAACAGCCATCTTCGCCATCTCTTCCATTTTGTGACAGTTTGCACAACCCGGTCCAAGCACTTTTATTTCCATGACGACCTCCTATTATTGACTCCGATAATACAGCTCTTTTTATATCGCATTTGTCCGTGAATATGTTTGTGCATCCGTGGTAAAAAAGCTTTTACAATATCGCATTAAACAGATATCCCACGCCAATGATCGTTATCGTCATGATCCCCACGAACACGGCAAGAAGTTTTATTTTCAGCACCTTCCGAAGAATGATCATTTCAGGAAGCGACAGGGCCGTGACCGCCATCATGAATGCCAGCACCGTGCCCATGCTCATCCCCTTCTCCATTAAGGCATACACGATGGGGATCACCCCGGCTGCATTGGAATAAAGAGGCACGCCAAGAGCAACAGCCAAAGGAACTCCAAAAGGATTTTGCGGACCAGCATACCGAACAAGGAAATCCTCGGGAACATAACCGTGTATGAATCCGCCGATGCCTATGGCGGTCACCACGTACAACCATACCCGCTTGAGAATGTCAACCGTACTCCAGCGAGCTGAAACAAGCCGCTCCTTGAACTTCTGCTTCGCGATCTCCTGCGCAATGCCGAGGGAATGGATCTTATACACATACTCCTCAACCCATTTTTCAAGCTTCAGTTTGCCAATGATCATCCCGGCGACTATTGCGACGAACAGGCCCGTTGCCATGTAGATCAGGGCGATCTTCCAGCCGAAAAGGCCCCAGAGAAGCACGACCGCAACCTCGTTCACCATGGGCGAGGAAATGAGGAACGAGAATGTTACCCCGAGCGGAACGCCTGCTTCGATGAAACCGATAAAGAGCGGGACCGCCGAACAGGAGCAGAACGGCGTGACGATGCCAAGGAGCGCCGCGAGAATATTACCGATAAACTCTCGTTTATGGGATAAAATACGTTTGGTCCGTTCAGGGGGGAAGTAGGACCGGATGACGGACACAACGAAGATGATGACCGAAAGCAGAAGAAAGATCTTAATCGTGTCATATATGAAGAAATCCAGGGCATCGGAAAGCCGCGATCCCTGGGCCATTCCGAAAACAGAATAGACTATAGTGTCAGCAAAACTCTTTAACATCCCCGCGCCTCATATCAATTAATTTTTATATGTTACCGGGCGTGGCGGGAAATGTCAAGTCGAATTTCAGTGCTTCGGCTGGTCCATAAGGTTTTTGATCCCGTCGGTCATGAAGACCTTCCCCTGCTCGTCCACGATGATCGCCTCTGCGCCGAACTTCCGCACGATCTTCAAACCCTCCTCGGGGCCGAGAATGAATGGAACCTTGCTCAACGGATCGATGATCGCCCCCCTGTCTCCGACAAGGGTCACGGATATGACCCCCTTCGATGGTTTTCCTGTCCGGGGATCGATGATGTGATGGTAGCGCTTTTTTTCCCTGATGACGAACCGTTCATAATCACCTGACGTGGAGATATATTTGTCGCTGAGCTCCAGGACGGTCAGGGTCTTGTCATGCTCACGCGGATGCTGCACCCCGATCCTCCAGGGTGAACCGTCCTCCCGGTGCCCCAACACCCAGATATCTCCGGCCACCGCAATAATGGCGTTTGTAATGCCCCGTTTTCTGAAGAGATCGGCGACACGGTCAGCCGTATATCCCTTCATGCCGCCGAAATCCATGATCATGCCGGGCTTTTTCAGGAAGATCGTCGAGGCCTTCTTGTCAATGGCGATATTTCTATAGTTCACCAGTGGTTTGATCTTCGCGATTTCCGTGTCCGTCGGGACCTTCCCCTCCTTGAGCCGCATCTGCCACAGGACAACCAGAGGGCCGATGGTGACATCAAATACGCCGCCCGAAAGCCTTGAGATCTCTGCCGCATGTTCAACGACCTCGATCATCTCCGGCGATACTTTTACCGGACCCTTCCCCGCAGCAAGGTTCACCTTCGTGATCTCGCTCGTATCCTTGTAGAGCGACATCATGGCATCAAGCCGTCGCAGCTCCGCCATCCCTGCGTCAATTGCGGCTTCGCCCACATCAGTCGAGGGGGCCGTGACGGTGATCGTGACTTCAGTGCCCATGATCGTCTCTGTCTTTTGGAGGGTCCTGGCCCTAGCGCACCCGATCAAGAGCAATAGCGCCAACATCATGAGAAATAAAGACCGCTTCACAATAAGTTCCATTCTCCATATCAAGGAATCGTAAAACAGAGGGGACTTCGGCGCTTCGCGAGGGGGAACAAAAGCGACTATGCCTTGCCTACCTTTTTTTTGATGAGCATACCCCTCGCCGCGGACCGCACGGCCTCAGGGATATTACGGCTCGTTTCGAGAAGGCCGAGTTCACGAACCGACAGACGGGGAATAAACCCAAGCGAGATGCCGACCGGGGTCTTGGGGTTGTTCACGAGAGCTGAGGCGACCGCAGGTTTTCTTGTCCATTCGGCGTTGGTCCCGATCTTGCGGATAACATCCTCGCTCAGATTCGTTGACTTGGCGAAGAACTCGATCTCTCCAAGGGTGATCCTTGGATTGGCCAACACCCCCAGAGAGATTATCTTGCTCGACTCCCGGATCAGCAAACCACGTGCTTCCTTGGCGCCGGACATGGATAGTTTTATCTTCTGCGACACGGTCATTCTCTGGATCTGCTGCATGACATTCAGTTTTTTCTTCGTCGTCCCCTGTTCTGTCTTTTCTTCCGCTTCGGCATCCCCAAACACCACCTCCATGACGCGAGTACCCGCAATGAAGGCTTTGATCTCATCTGAGGCTATCAGTGCAATGAAGGCGAGCGTTGTCTCGTCCAGGTTCGGACTGCGGACAAGATCGCGCATCATATCCTCATCATCGCAATAAGCCTGGGCAATGCGGTCAAGGATATGGGCAGGCGTGCGAACATCAAGGAGTATGGCTCGAATGGAGAGCGGCGAACAGTATTCAATATCCAGAGGAAGCTGCTGTCTGAACTTTTTTGTGATTATGATTTTCCACCGGGTATATTCGTCCATCACGCCTCGGTCAACGTAAGGCTCACATCCCTGTCCATGCGAAAAGAAAATTTACCTCGCTCCGAAATCTCTGAACTCCTGCTGCGCCGGCCTGCCCGGGCCGGTCTCCTGCAATAACATGAAGTGCTTTTCTGAAGTCCCTAAACGACTTTATATCCCGCCTCTACTATGGCAAACGAAAGTTTTTCCGGCGTTATCGTGGCATCGTCATAGGTCACCACGGCCTCGCCTTTCTGCAGTTCTACCCGGGCGTCCTGCACGCCGGGGAGCGCCTTGAGCGCCTTTGCCACCCGCGCCACGCAGTGATTGCAGGTCATGCCCTGTATCTTGAGTGTTGAAGTTGCCATGCGTTCCTCCCTCGAAATCAAAAAATACCATGTGTATCTATAACATAACACACGAATCGGTCGTTCCGGAAAAGTTTTTTCGCATCCACACTCGTTTATTTAAGTCCGAATTTTTCCATCCGGTAGATGAGCGTCGGCCGGGTTATCCTGAGATACTCAGCAGCGCGGGTCTGGTTCCCCTTGTTTTTATCGAGCGCTTTGATGATAAGACTTTTTTCGAGGTCTTCGAGCGATATTCCTTCATCGGGCAGATTGAGGATGATGTCCTCCACACCCGGTTTTCCCCTCTTCAGATTCTCCGGCAACTCGTCCCGCGTTATGAGCGCTCCCCGCCTGAGCACTGATGCCCGTTCGATCACATTCTCAAGCTCGCGCACATTGCCGGGCCAGCCGTACGCTGTGAGCACCGAGAGCGCCCCGGGATCAACGCGGACATCGACATCTTTATTGAACTTTTTCAGGAAATGGCTGGCCAGCAAGGGAATGTCTTCCTTCCGCTCGCGCAACGGCGGGATGAAGAGGTTGATAACGTTCAAGCGATAGTACAGGTCCTCTCGAAAGATGCCCTCCTTCACCGCCCGCTCGATGTCCTTGTTCGTCGCCGCGATCACGCGCACATCCACGGAGAGGGGTTTTCCGCCGCCTACGCGGTCGACCTCCCGCTCCTGCAGCGCCCGCAGGATCTTGGCCTGCAGATCGATGCGCAGGTCGCCAATCTCGTCGAGAAACAGCGTGCCTCCGTCGGCGAGCTCGAATTTTCCTTCCTTGTCTTTCACGGCTCCGGTGAAGGCGCCTCTCACGTGGCCGAAAAGCTCGCTTTCGATCAGGGAATCAGGGATCGCGGCGCAGTTCACCGCAACAAAAGGTCCATCAGCTCGACGGCTGTTGAAATGCACTCCCTTGGCCAGCAGTTCCTTCCCCGTTCCGCTCTCGCCCGTGATCAGCAGGCTCGCATCGCTTACAGCTACGCGCCCGGCAAGGTCCAAAACTTCTTTCATTTTCTCGCTGCTGCCGATGATGCTCTCGAAACGATAGCGGTCCGTGACCTCGGCCCGGAGTTCTACGTTCTCCTTCTCGAGTCTCCGCATCCTGACGGCCTTCTCAAGCGTTAGCCGGAGTTCGTCACGGCTCACCGGCTTGGTGATGTAATCGAAAGCACCCTGCTTCATGGCCTCCACAGCGCTCTCGATCGTGCCGTATGCCGTGATGACGATCACGGGGATATGGGCGTCCCGCTGGCGGACCTTCGCGAGGACCTCCATTCCGCTCATCCCCGGCATCGTAATATCGGTGATTACAGCATCGAAGGGGTCTTTTTCGAACAACCGCAACCCGTCCTCGCCGCTTGCCGCAGTACGCACTGTGTGTCCCGCCTCGGTCAGGCTGAACTCCATGACCCTGCGCAGGCTGTCGTCATCGTCTATGAGGAGGATGGATGATTTCTTCACTTGCAAGTCCTTGATCCGAAGATTGCGCTGATTTCACAGATTTATGAGAGCGGAAAAGACTGGTTTCGTTTTCTTCTGCGTAATCTGTGTAATCTGCGGATAATTTATTATTGAATTGGGATCCGCACCTTGAACGTCGTGCCCCTTCCCGGTTCGCTCGCCACGTTGATCGTCCCGCGGTGATTCTCGATGATCCGGTAGGTGATCGCGAGGCCAAGACCCGTGCCGTCCTTCTTGGTCGTAAAAAAAGGGCTGAAGAGCTTTTTTCTGTTCTCTTCACTGATCCCCGCTCCTGTGTCCGCGATCGTTATCTCGACAGCATCTCCCTGAAGCCTGCTCCCGATGGTCAGGACACCGCCGTTGTCCATGGCCTGGATCGCGTTTAAGACCAGGTTCAGGAACGCCTGCCGGAGGAGACCGACGTCGAGGCCGCGCTTCCCGATCGCGGGATCGAGCCGTGTTTCAACTTGCACACCGGCCTTCTTCGCTTCCTGCGCCGTAAGTGTGAGCACGGACTCGATGGCCTCGTTCAGATCGGCCTGCTGGAAATCAGGCTGCTTGGGCCGCGCGAACCCGAGAAACTCCTGCACGATAAGGTTCAGTCGGTCCGTTTCTTTCAACAATATCTGTATGAACTCGTACCTGGCGTCCTCCGGCCTGTAATCGTCCTTCAGGATCTCAACCGCGCCCTTGATGGCGCCCAAGGGGTTCCGGATCTCATGGGCCATGCCGGCGGACAGTTCGCCGAGGGCCGACAAACGGTCCGCGCGCCTCAACTGTTCCTCGGTCTGGAAAAGGATGTCAGTCTGCTCCCGCAGCTTGCGATGGGACTCATCGAGCCGCAGAAGGGCGCCTTCATACCGCATGCGCTGATTTCGCTCCATCTGGCTCAACACCCCCGTGACGCCGCCGATCAGGAGAAAGAGGAACAGCTCCACGTAGTTGTAGACATCCAGAAACGGGTCATGCCAGTGCAGGAACAGGTGCGGTGAGAACAGGACCGCCGAGGCGACAGAAACACTCGCCCCTCCCTTGAGGCCGTACCAATAGGCCCCGAGGATGATCGGCACGATATACATATGCCCGAGAAGACTGTGCAGCAAGCCTGCCCGTGCGCCACCCACGAGGTAGTGAATGAGGGTGATAAACGCAAGCATTCCACCGAGCATATATGCCCTGAGACCTTTGATGCTCCATACTGGTGACGTGGTCATATCATAAATGAAGGTCAGATCACTTCTTCTGACTCCTGACCCCTGTTACTATTACCGTGCATCGATATTGAACGTGGCTGTTACCGCCGGACTGCCAGCGCGCGTCACGGATACCTCGGTCTTCCACCCGCCCTCCATTGGAATATTTGCCGAGAACGAGTAGCCGTCACCCTTCATCACGGCTTGTGTTTTATATTCCATGGGCGCCATGCCGGGCATGGGCGGCATGAAATACCGCACGACCACCGCGGCGTCCGTTATTGCTTTTCCCGCGGCATCCGCAACCTTCACGTTCAGGGAGTTATCTCCTTTTACGAGCGGATACCGTTCGACAGAAAGAGTGACCTTCAGATCACCGGCGCTCTTTTGAGATTCATACCCCTTGGCACATGCAAATACCATCGTCAAAGCAAGGACAGCAAGTGAAAATACCGTGAACGCTTTTTTCATGTCAGATGCCTCCTTGTGATAAGATAAATGAATCTAACTGAATAACCCCTTTTTGTCAAGAAATGACTAGACTGTAAATCCCCCTATATGTACATGCAAGACGTTGATTACTAATAATGTTTAACATGCTAATACACACCAGGCTCATGTTTGTTCGATGCTTCTCTACTAAACAACGAAGCAATGCTTTACATAATATCAAAGAGTTATAAGAACATTGCCGACAACCTTATTGCACTTGACATTGTTTTTTTAATCTGCTATCTTATCGAGAATATCAATTCAGGAAAGGAGGTGAAAATCTAATGAAAAAGATCATCGCACTTTTCACAGCAGTGGCATTTGCCCTGACCCTCGGCGTAGCAGCTTTCGCACAGGAGGCAGCGGCACCGGCAGCAGCACCTACGAAGCCTGAAGTCAAGGCTGACGTCAAGGCTGAAGCGAAGACTGCAAAGAAGAAGGCTAAAGCAAAGAAGAAGACTGCAGCAATGAAGGCACAAGAAAAGAAGGACCTTGCAGCAAAGAAGGCGGAAGAAAAGAAGGCCGATGCAGCAGTGGCAGGACAAGAAAAAGTGAACGCAGCCCCGGCAGCAAAGTAGTTCACCTATACCGCTAATTCATTATACAAAGCGGAGAAAAGCTTTATTGACAGTAGATGGAACTTTAAGCAGGCGGCATAAACCGCCTGCTTTTTTGTTTTGAACGGACCTCAAAAAATCCTCAGGCGCTGACCGGTCAATCCCACCACAGGAACAGTTTCTTCGTCTTCTGAATTTCTTTCGCAAGCTCGTCAATGCTCCCGGGCCCCTGCTCTACGGCGTCGGGACTGAAATCATTCACCTCCTCGGCAAAGGCAGTCAGGTCCTTCGGCAATATCTTGAACTCGATCTCCACCCAATCGCTGTCCGCCCCGATAATGTCAAAAGGAGAATTTATCTCCCATTCTTTCAGCCGGTCGATCACGTCCTGGTTCGAAATATCATATTCGTCACCGGCAGTATGCATGATCCGCAGGATCTCGTATTGGTCCGTGCCCTTGATGATCCCGATCTTGTCGATTTTGAGCCCCTCGTTCACCTCTACCACAAAGGGCATATACTTGAGCGGAAGCAGCTTCTGCCGGAGCGAGGAAAGGACGTGGTCTGTCTTGTCCTCCGGCACCGAGATGACAATGCCGGGGGCGATGATCTGGTAGTTCTCCTCATCGAAGCCGATCAGCCGGCCGATATGGTCCTGACTCTCTCCCTTCGCTATGATCAGGACCTGCCGGTCGAACTTGATGCTCTTTGCAAGTTCTTCTGATGCAGGAGAGAGGGTCACCTTAGTGGCTGTTGGCCTGCTCACAACGCCGGGTGCAGTGTTCCTGGTCGCGCTGCTGGACAAACTGTTCGTTGTTCTGCTCGTTATGCTGCCCGTCGCGCTGCTGGACAGACCGTTCGTTGTTCGGCTCGTAACACTGCCCGTCGCACTGCTGAGAGGGCTGTTCGTCAGACTGCTGCTGACGCTGCTGATCATGCTGACGGTTCCGCCGCTCTTCACCTGGCTGTCCGCTCCCATGAGCAGAAGCGCAATCCCGGCAAGGATCAGCAGGGACGAAAATCGTCTGAGAAAATATTGCATATCGTGTGCTCCTCTCTGCAAGGAAATCGTTTCGAGGAAGGAAGAGCGTATAATGACGAGGGTGCAACTGTCGAATGAATGGCTTATTTTATCACAGAAGACAAGTTGAAAACAACAGAATATATTGCCGGGAATACCCTCTCCCCGCGGTGATCATATGTTGTTCGATGGGCAAAGGTCGAAAAGGACGCATATTGCATGGTCGGCCTTTTTCGCCTGGCAAACCTTTCTGCCGTGGAAAATCAAAAGGTGCGACAAATGTCCCCATTCCTTTTTCGGCGTGGTCGAAATGAGGTCCTGTTCGATCTTCACCGGGTCGTCGTATTTCGTCAGGCCAAGGCGATAGGCAAGCCGCTTCACGTGCGTGTCCACAGCGATACCCTCATTGATACCGAACGCGCTCGACAGCACGATGTTGGCTGTTTTTCGCGCCACCCCCGGCAGTGAGACAAGCTCCTCCATGGTCTGTGGGACCTCGCCGCCGAATTTTTCAATAATCGTCTTTGCGGTTTTGTTGATGTTCTTCGCCTTGTTGTTAAAGAAATTCACGGACCGGATGTCCTGGGCGAACTTTTCCGGTGTCGTGTTCGCAATATCCTGCACAGAGCGGTATTTTTTAAAGAGGTCCGTGGTCACCTTGTTCACGAGCACATCCGTGGTCTGGGCCGAGAGGATCGTGGCGACCAGCAATTCAAACGGTGTGGAGAAACGAAGCACGGTCTGGGGCGTTCCGGGATATTCTTTTTTAAGCCTCTTGATAATCTCTGCGATCTTTTTGTTCTGTGTATTCATGGCCACCTCAGCTCCCTTTGGATTTTTTTAGACGCATGTTATTGGAACGGCGTGATCAAAAAGCCCCACAAACGCTGATACTTTTCTTCCCTGAAGGACGGCAGGCCCATGGTTATGGTCAGTGTATCCTCCCGCATCCTGAACGTGCCGGCAAGCCGGTCCCACAGTGAGAGGAGACTGGTAAAGTTCGAATTCGTCTCTTCACGCTCCACGGAATGGTGCACACGGTGCATGTTCGGTGTCGCAATGAGGATGCGGAGCAGGCGGTCCCAATTCTCGGGCAGGGCAAGGTTGCTGTGATGGAGCAGCATCGAGACATTCAGCATGACCTCAAAGAGCACCAGTTCGCTAAAGCTCATCCCGATCACGATAAGAACGGGAAGCCGGATGAATGAGGAAAGGAGCAGTTCCCCGGGATGGAACCGGAGCGCTGTCGTTGTGTCCATCTCGATGTCAGAGTGGTGCGCCCGGTGGAACCGCCAGAAGAGGGAGAACCGGTGGTTCGCCATATGCCAGTAATACATCCAGATATCGAAGAGAAGGAACACAACGATAATGCGTACCGCACCGGGAAGTTCCACCATCCTCACAAGCCCCAGCGAATGCACCTGTGCCCAACCGGTCACCTGTATCGTGATGCCGGCGAGAAAAAGCCGCGTCAGGAGCCCGTTCAGGACCGCCGTCAGCACATGAGGCAGTCCATGCCCGATCCTCAGCCTGCGTCCCTGCAGGTGAGGTATGAACCCTTCCAAAATAAAGATAAAGACCAGGACTGCTGTAATAACGACCGGTTTGGTGTACATAGCGTTTCTCTATTTCAAAATGCTTTTCCGATTCTGTTTGAGAAAGGACCTTGTCCTCGATGTTTCCGACGCCGGGCCCTTGACCTGAGACATGAGCGTCTTGAGGTCCTCCACGGTATCGACATCCGTCAATTCCGGCAAGACATGGACCTTCAACGATGCGTCATGCAGCTTGTCCATGGTCTCTCGAAAAACGGTTTTCGTGCTCCATACCATGTCATGAAAGATGACCGGCTCAAATGGTCCTTTTTTAAAACCGATCAGGTAGTAGCCGCCGTCGCCCGCCGGACCGATGACCGCTTCGTTCTTCAAGAGCGCGTTAAACGCTTCATCCATCACCTCGAAGGTTAATCCCGGGATATCGCTCCCGATCAGAAGCGCATCTTCCGCGCCTTCGGAAAAAACATGTTCAAAAGCGTTCTCCATCCGGTCACCAAGGTCATCGCCGTTCTGAGGAAAAGCGCGATATCCCTGCCCCAGCCATTCTAATATGCGGTCACCCGCATCAGGAGGCGTGAAGCAGACCCGAAACGGGAAACGTCCTCTTGTCAGCATGTCGATCGTATCCAGCACCATGTTCTCATAAAAACGAAGAACGAGGTCTTCATTCATGCGTTGTGCAAGCCGGGATTTGACCCGGCCTTTTTCCGGAAGCTTAACGAAGAGGATAACGCAGCGTTTGTCAGTCATCGCATTTATCGGAAGACCTCAATGTATTCCATATAGGATATCGACCGTTCTCCGGTATTGTCGGAATCATTCATGATCGCAATCCGCGCACGACCCGGTGGTTTACTTCCGAAGGCTTTCTGATAGTCATCCACAATATTGATCTCCTGATCCTGCCATGTGCCCACGTTCTTCGCACCCTTCTGCAGGAGGACCATCATCGCCCGGTCCGTGTAGGGGCTGACGATGATCGATCCCTGGTCTTCCTTGCTTGCCCAGACATAGCTCAGACTGCTCTGCGGCGGATACTCACTGTACATCTTCTTTGCAACCCCGTATTTTATTTTTTCGAACATCCCCGCTTTGTCCGGATCATACTCGAACATGACATACACGCGCAAAGGGTAATCGTCCCCGGACTTTGTCCTCGCGTCACCTTTGACATAAACATTGTTCACCTTCCAGCGCCATTTTACGCGGGGATAGTCGTACACATTGAATGAATCTTTATACACGATCGCCGAGGCCGAGGCATTGCTTTCCGCCTTCAGATAACGGCGTTCACCGTCTCTTTGAATCGTATAAACCGTGTGCCGTTTGATCTTTGGGAAAAAGAAAGGCTTCCAGTTATCCAGGGTGGCATAATTCTCGTGAAAAAAGACTGATCTCTCCAGCGCATGGGCGCCTGGAACAAGCAGAACCGGAACAAGAAGCGCGAACGACCATGATCGTATATGCGAAAGAATTTTTTTCATTTTCTGCTGTCCGGCAAGATCGTGGTGAGCCCCGTATCAAGATCGATGGACTCGCAACAAGTCGAATTTAACCGCAGAGGCATAATAGCCTTCAAAAGAAAAGCGGCCACTTAGGGAAACATGCAGAGAAAAGCGTCATTATTTCAAAGGGCATCTCTCCGTGTCTCTGTGTCTCCGTGGTAGATTAAGATTTTTACGGCTTCATCAAGGTTTATACCATTTCACCAGCCGTTGAGGCGAGACGCCCAGCGCATATGATATCTGTAGTAGCCAGTTCCTGAGCGTACAGGACAGGATGCCTTCCTGCTCGTACCGGCGCACCGAGGTCCTCACCTTGCGCGGTATGATCTGGATCGTGTCCGCCCGCTTCCTGATGCGCCTCATCAATTCCACATCTTCCATGATCGGGAGGTCCCGGTATCCGCCGATCTTCTCAAAATATTCACGCCGGATGAAAATGGCCTGGTCGCCGAAAGGGATCTTTGTCAGTCGTGTCCGGAGAAAGACATACATCTCGGTGATCCTGAAGATCGCCCGCTTCGTATCGAACCCGAGATCGAATGCGCCGCCGACAAATCGTTTGTCGTTCATTGTTGACCGGATCAAGGCGAATGCGCTCAACGGCAGGCGCGTGTCCGCATGGAGAAACAGAAGAATATCGCCGGTTGCAAGCGCTGCGCCGTGGTTCATCTGCCTGGCCCGTCCCTTGCCAGCGACTGCCGTGCGCACGCCCTCAGGTTTGATCGTGCGGATCGTGCTCGCGCGTGGATCCCCATCAACCACAATGATCTCCGCAGCTCCATCGGCATTCAGCTCATGGATATGCCTGAGGTTCTCGCAGATGCTCTCAGCCTCGTTCAGTACCGGAATGACGATCGACAGTTCGGGCATACGGTCCATCACCTGCTCACTTCCCCGAGGATTTCCATCGCGTCCGGATATCCTCAACCCGTCTCCGGTTCACGCCGAGATCGGAATGCCCGAGACGGGCTGCTGATCGGACATGGATGACCTTCGTGCCTTCATCGAACTGGAACTCCACATCGTCGACGAAGCGAAAGACCGCGCTCGAGAACTCGGCGTGGATATAGCTGTCCATATCAGTGATGATGCGGGACCGTTTCATACTGAGAATGATCTTCCTGATTTCGGCATGCGCCTCCGCTACCGTTCCCGTGAAGGACAGCGGTTCTACAGCATGCTCGCGGTCAGAGCTCTGGCTCGACACGCAGTTGGGTGTGGAGGGACACGGCGCGAGTTTGCCGTCCTTGATCCCGAGATTGACAGGCCGCACGCCGGTACACCCGATGCTCAACATGCTCAACACAACGATCGTTGAAAGTATGCGTTCTGTCCCCGCTTCCATAGCGTGCCTCCTAAAGGATGATGCTGAATTTTTCTATTATTATACACGATTTTTTGATTTCAGAATCATCATTCATCTGCTCTTTGACGAAAAGAATAATCAGCGGCCGGAGCATGCTATCTTAAAAGAGCATTTAGACACACCCTGCGCTCATTTATGGCCGCGTCTTCACAAGAGCAGGCTACTCATCCACGCTCGTAAGCGCTGGGCGCGGCGGAAAACCGGATTTAACCCTCTGATAAATGCGGATAAGAACAGTGTCAATATTCGTTCTCGCCCATCACCCCGTGGGTGCACTGGTTTCCTGGGGCAAATCCGCAGTTATCCGCCTCTTATCTGCCTTGATCATACTTATACGAACCTTCGCTTGGCAAATGTTCTATCTCAGTATTATTCCATTGACAAGACAGGCCCTTACAAGGTATTATGCCCAGCTTGAAAAGAACCCAAACTGCGTTCCACGAAAAATCCCGTCACCAAGAACTTCTTCGTGCTCATCGTGGTAAAAAAAGGTTCATTCGTAAATAAAGTTGAAACCCAAAGTATAACCACTGAGGCACGGGTAAGGCTTGGAAACTTGGGGAATTTTAAAAACCTCAGTCCTCTGTGTCTCGCCTGCGCGCAGCGATCACGTGTGCGAGCGTGGCCTGCTCTTGCGTAGACGCGGCCATAAATGAGTGCAGGGCGCGTCTCCGTTGTGAGAAAAGCCTGTTCAACTAAAATACGAAAGAACCAAGAAAAAGGATAAAAGAAATGATAACAAGAAAAGACCTTCGCAACATCGCCATCATCGCCCACGTTGACCACGGCAAGACGACCCTCGTGGACACGCTCCTGCGCCAGAGCGGCACCTTCCGCGACAACGAACGCATCCAGGAACGGGTGATGGACAACATCGACCTCGAGCGCGAGCGCGGGATCACCATCATGGCCAAGAACACGTCCCTGCATTACAACGGCGTGAAGATCAATATCGTGGACACCCCGGGCCATGCGGACTTCGGCGGCGAAGTGGAGCGCACCCTCAAGATGGTGGATGGCGTTCTGCTGCTCGTTGACGCCTCGGAAGGGCCATTGCCCCAGACCCGCTTCGTGCTCAAGAAGGCGCTCGAACTCGGGTTGCCGCCGATCCTCGTCATCAATAAGATCGACCGTCCCGACGCCCGGATCGCCGAAGTGGTGGATGAGGTCTACGACCTGTTCATCGACCTCGACGCAAATGATGCCCAGCTCGACTTCCCCATTGTGTACACCAACGCGCGGGAAGGCATCGCCAAACTGAAGATGGAGGATGAAGGCAAGAACCTCAAGCCGCTCTTTGATCTGATCGTGAACACTGTTCCGCAGGCGGAGGGCGATGAGACCGCGCCGCTCCAGCTCCTGGTCATGAACATCATTTATAACGATTATGTCGGACGCCTGGCCATCGGCAAGATATTCGGCGGTACCGCGCGGGTGGGCGAGCCCATCGGCGTGATCACCCAGAACAATGGCATGGTCAAGACCAAGATCACTTCGCTGTTTTCCTTTGAGGGCCTGAAACGCGTGGACACGCCCAGCGCCACCGTTGGCGACATCGTGGCCCTCGCCGGCATTGAAGGCGTGAACATCGGCGACACCATCACTGACCCGGATAATCCGAAACCCCTGCCGCGCATTGCCGTGGATGAGCCCACGATCTCGATGATCTTTTCGATCAATAATTCACCCTTTGCCGGCAAGGAAGGCAAGTTCGTCACCTCCCGCCATTTGAAGGAGCGGCTTGAGAAGGAACTCCTGTACAACGTGGCGATCAAGGTCGAACCGGGTGATGCCACCGACAGCTTCAAGGTACTGGGACGCGGCGAACTTCAGCTTGCGATCCTGATCGAGATGATGCGGCGGGAAGGCTACGAGCTTTCTGTCTCCCAACCCGAGACCATTACAAAGATCCGCGACGGAAAGACGTTCGAGCCTATGGAAAACCTGGTCATCGATTGTCCT
>Ga0184615_10000878_pt1 | contig 16217 bp, 20 predicted proteins | sample PLM4_65_coex_FD_133134 | JGI IMG/M metagenome (GOLD analysis project Ga0184615, IMG submission 133134) | Groundwater sediment microbial communities from an aquifer in East River, Colorado, USA - PLM4_65_coex | ecosystem: Environmental > Terrestrial > Soil > Riparian zone | place: USA: East... | reverse complement strand
GATGCCCCGGACCGTTACACATTCCGCGTCACCTACGGCAAGCCGTTCGCCCCGGCCCTGGCTTCCTGGGGGATGAACATCCTTCCAGCCCATCTGCTGGAGGGGAAGGACATCACCAAGAGCGAGCTCTCCCGCCGGCCGATCGGCACCGGACCATATCGCTTCAAGGAGTGGATAGCCGGGCAGAAAATAGTCCTTGAGGCATTCAGGGATTATTTCGAGGGTGAGCCTTACATCGGCCGCTACATATACCGGATCATCCCCGACAACTCCACCATGTACATGGAACTGAAGGCCGGTGGACTGGACATGATGGGACTGACGCCGGTCCAGTATCAGCGCCAGACCGACACGCCGGAATTCAGGGCCCGTCTCAACAAATACCGCTATCCGGCCTTTGCCTATACCTATCTCGGCTACAATTTGAGAAACCCGCTCTTTACCGATAAACGAGTCCGCCAGGCGATCACAGCGGCCATTAACAAGGACGAGATCATCCACGGCGTGCTCTTCGGCATGGGGCAGGTCGCCCATGGCCCTTACAAGCCCGGCACCTGGGCCCACAATCCCCATATCAGGGACTTGGACTACAATCCCGAGCGGGCGAAGCAACTCCTGGCCGCAGCCGGTTGGCGCCAGTTGAACAGTGACGGTGTACTGGTCAAGGACGGCAAACCCTTTTCCTTTACCATCCTTACCAATCAGGGGAACGACCAGCGGCTGAAGAGCGCCCAGATTATCCAGCGCCGCCTGAAAAAAGTCGGGATTGATGTGAAGGTCCGGGTGCTTGAGTGGGCATCCCTTTTGACCAACTTTATCGATAAGGGAAATTTCGATGCGCTGATAATGGGGTGGACCATCAGCCAGGATCCGGACCTCTTCGATGTCTGGCATTCAAGCAAGACCGGTCCGAAGGAGCTTAACTTCATCGGCTTTAAGGACAAAGAGGTGGACCGGCTCATCGAGGAAGGGCGTGGCACGTTCGACATCGACACGAGGAAGCGCTGCTACTACAAAATCCAGGAGATCCTCGCGGAGGAGCAGCCGTACACGTTTTTGTACGTGCCGGATGCCCTGCCGGTGGTGAACTCCCGTTTTCGCGGCATCGTGCCGGCCCCTGCAGGTATTATGCACAATTTCATACGATGGTATGTCCCCAAAGAGGAACAACTCTATTGATGCAGCACGAACACCAGGAGTTCCATTGATCCTCGTGAGAGAAAAGAATCATGCTTGATTATCTCCTGAAACGTCTCTTAATGCTGGTTCCCCTGCTCCTGGGGATTACCCTCATCACCTTTGTGGTGATTCATCTGGCTCCCGGCGAGCCGGTTGAGATGCAGACCGCCATGAATCCGAAGATATCCGCCAAGACGAGGGAGAGGCTCAGGGAGTATTACGGCCTCGACAAGCCGCTCCACGTCCAGTACGGGAGATGGCTCGGACGACTGGTAAAGCTTGATTTCGGCCGCTCCTTTGCACCGGACAACCGGCCGGTGATCGACAAGATCAAGGAGCGCATTCCGGTTACCCTGTCACTGAATATCGTTGCCCTGCTCCTGGAATTCGGCCTTGCCATTCCGATCGGCATCCTGGCCGCAACCCACCGGAACACGCTTCTGGACAAGGGGATCACGCTCTTCGTTTTTCTCGGTTTTGCCGTGCCGACCTTCTGGCTGGCGCTCCTTCTCATGTACCTGTTTGGCGTCAGGCTCGCCTGGCTCCCCATTTCCGGTCTCCATTCGCTCGGCAGCGAAGGTTTCAGCGCGGTGCATTGGTTCTCGGACATGGCCAGACACCTGTTTCTCCCCATTGCCATAGCGACCTTCGGCAGTCTGGCCGGGCTTTCACGGTATATGCGCGCAAATATGCTGGAAGTGCTGGGTCAGGATTACATAACCACGGCCCGGGCCAAGGGGCTTGCGGAAAGGGTGGTGATTTACCGTCATGCCCTGAAAAACGCACTGTTGCCGGTTATCACCCTCCTTGGCTTTTCCCTGCCCGGGCTGATAGGCGGCAGTGTGATCTTTGAGACCATCTTTGCCATCCCGGGGATGGGGCAGCTCTTTTACATGGGGGTGATGGCCAGGGATTATCCGCTGGTGATGGGTATTCTCGTTATCGGCGCCGGCCTCACCCTGGTGGGTAACCTTCTGGCGGATCTCTGTTATGCCGTTGCTGACCCCCGCATTCGCCACGGCTGACACGGCTTCGTCAAAAGTCCATCTGCGGCGTTGCGCAAATTCTTTGTCACTGCGGCGTACCTGATGTACGCCTCGTTCCTCAGCATTTGCGCGCCTTGCACATGGAGCTTACTGCGCCGTTAAACAAAGGTATTGTCCCAACAGCAGCAGATTGAAATAAGGTGGCACTGTTATGCAAACACCGGTGAGTCATTTATATACGCTGTACTGGAACAGGTTCTGCACCAACCGTTTTGCCCTGGCCGGTGCTCTGGTCGTCCTCACCCTTTTTGTCCTATCCTTCCTGGCGCCGTTCATTACTCCGTACGATCCGGACGCCATCGATGCCTACCGCGTGCTGCTCCCTCCCAGTAGCGGGAACTGGTTCGGCACCGATGAACTTGGGCGGGATGTCTTTACCCGCGTCTTGTACGGGGCGCGGATCTCCCTCAAAGTCGGTTTCGTGGCTGTCGGCATTGCAGTACTGATCGGCACGGTCATCGGTCTTGTTGCCGGGTTTTACGGTGGCTGGCTTGATACCATCCTGATGCGTTTTGTCGATGTCATGCTCTGTTTTCCCACGTTTTTCCTCATCCTGGCGGTAATTGCCATGCTGGAGCCGTCCATCTGGTATATCATGATCATTATCGGTCTCACCGGCTGGATGGGGGTTGCCCGACTGGTCCGCGCCGAGGTGCTTTCCCTGAGGGAACGCGATTTTGTCATGGCGGCACGGGCTATGGGGGCTTCGGACCTGCGCATTATCTTCCGCCACATCTTTCCCAACGCCATGACGCCGGTGCTCGTTTCCGCCACCCTCGGAGTGGCCGGCGCCATCCTGACCGAATCGGCGCTCTCTTTCCTTGGGATCGGTGTCCAGCCGCCAACGCCAAGCTGGGGCAATATCCTGACCTCGGGAAAGGACTACATCGAGTTTGCCTGGTGGTTGTCGCTGTTCCCCGGTCTGGCGATCCTTGTCACGGTCCTTTCCTACAACCTTTTGGGCGAGGGGATCAGGGATGCTCTCGACCCCAGGCTGAGGCGGTAAAAGACGGTCGATGTTTTATTGTTCATTGTTCATGCCGGATGGTTGTATTCCAATTTCAAATCAAGGGGAATTGGTATAAAAACGAATCAACGATGCAGCGGTTTTCCAAACTTGCAAGATGGAACGAGGTTCACATGGCCGAACAGTGTAGAGAGGAGTTTGAGCAGATCAGGGTTGACAAGAAGGCCTTTGAGCCGGGAACGCTGGAGGATGAGCTGCGTGTCGATCAGCTCTGCAAGGAGCTTTTACTCCGTTTTTACCGGGAACTCTGTGCGCAGGGTGTTGCTGACGGAGAAGCCACTATCCTTGCTTCAGGGGCTGATTACTTCATCCGGGATTTTGTTGTGAGCATAAAGCAGCGGAGCATTTTTAACGAGCGACCCGGCATGGTCCGCCAGTTCGCCGGCAACTGGTATATCGTCAATACTCCGGAGCCGAACAAGCCCGAGATCTGCCGCTATCTGCGGGGGATTCTCGAATTTTACCGTTTCCTCTATGGCCACGAACTGATTTCATTGCCGTATCTGCGAACCATTGAAAAGGAGTGTGCAGACCTCGCCTATTATGAAAGCCGCATCGATTCCTTCTGGGCCATTCAGGGTGACGGTTACGGGGTCTGGGAACGGGAATGCAGCTTAAAGGACAGCCGGTAATAACATGGGGAGGATCGTCATGAGATTACCGAAACCGATCAGTTGAGGAAAGCAGATGACTGACACAAATGAAACATTGGCGCAACGCGCCTCCTGCGGCTCCGATGCCGGCAAGGAGCCTTGCTGAGGCCCCAAGAATCCCGCGGTCAGCGGGAAGATAGACGAGCGCGTTCCCGGTTTTGTCCGCTGGCTGGAGACTCCTGCCGGCAGGGTGCCGGCGATCTCGTCGGAGCTTTCCATTACCGATCGACTCGACGCGTGGAAGGCACGCTGGGGTATCGGCAGAATGACGTACCTGGTTCCGCCGGGTCTCTACGCCATCGGCGAACCGGGCCCTGACGACCCGCTGCTGGTGACGGCCAACTACAAGATGAGCTACGACATCGTTCGCCGTGAACTTGCGGGATACAATGTCTGGCTGCTGGTGCTGGAGACATTCGGCATCAACGTCTGGTGCGCGGCGGGGAAGGGGAGCTTCGGCACCGAAGAGCTGATCCGCCAGGTCTTGCAGACCCAGCTGAAGCGGGTGGTGAATCACCGCCAGCTCATTCTCCCCATTCTCGGGGCGCCGGGCGTTGCCGCCCATGTGGTTCGGAGCCTGACCGGTTTCAGCGTCCGCTATGCCACGATCCGCGCTGCCGATATACCGGAATTCCTCGACAACGGCATGAAGAGCACACGACGGATGCAGGAGCTGACCTTTACCTTCCGCGAACGGCTGGTGCTGACCCCGATTGAGCTGGTTCAGGGTGTCAGGAACTCCCTGCCGCTTTTGGCGGTCCTCTTTCTCGTCGTTGCCCTTGCCTCCGGCACGTTTGCGCCGCAGGGGGGGCTTTACGCCATACTGGGCTATCTGGGGGCGCTGTTGGCGGGAACAGTCGTAGCCCCGCTGCTTCTTCCCTGGCTCCCGACCCGGAGTTTTGCCGTCAAGGGGGCCGTGACCGGCATTGTCTGGGCGCTTCTCTGGCTTCTCCTTGCCGGAGAGGGCTGGAGCGGATTTGAACGGGCAGCGTGCTTGATGCTCTTGCCGGCGGTTTCCGCGTTCTTCGCCCTCAACTTCACCGGCAGCACCCCGTTCACCTCCCGCTCCGGCGTGAAGAAGGAGATGCGTCTTTCCCTGCCGGTCATGGCCTGTTCGCTGGTTGCCGGCATCGTCGTTTGGCTGGCGGGAAGATTCCTGGCATAGCCTGATAGGAGAACAGCATGAAAGGTTTCAGCTATCTGCAAAATGTGGCCACAGTGAAACTCGACCGCGAGACCTGCATCGGCTGCGGCATGTGCCGCGAGGTCTGCCCCCACCAGGTTTTTGAAGTAAACGAGAAGAAGGCGGAGATCGTTGCATTTAACAGTTGCATGGAATGCGGCGCCTGCGCAGTGAACTGTCCGGTGGCCGCCATCCGGGTGGACTCCGGCGTAGGGTGTGCATCTGGGATGATCAATGAGTGGCTGAGCAGCCTCAAAATAGGCCGCCGGGGTGGGGGTGGATGTTGCTGACCTATTTGATTATTATTATGACTATTGAAAAAGCCCGCCTATGCAGCGGGCTTTTTTGCCTTTATCAGACCAGTCGTTTCAGCTCCTCGATCAGGTCGCGGAGGACGTCGTATCCGTTCTGCCAGAAGTCCGGGGCGGCAAGGTCGATGCCGGCAGCCCTGACCGTGTCGGCGGGGGATTTGGAGCCGCCGCTGGCGAGGATCTCCCGGTAGGTGGGAATGAAGGTTTCCCCTTCCTTGAGGTATTTCTGGTAGAGGGAGAGGACGAGCAGTTCGGCGAAGGTGTAGGAGTAGCAGTAAAAGCGGGCGTGGATGAAATGGGAGATGTAGCTCCACCCCCAGCGGTACGCTTCGATCATTTCCACTGAATCGCCGAAGAGTCTGGCGTTTTCCTCCCACCACAGGTCGCAGAGCCGGGTAGTGGTCAAGAGTCCTTCCTGTCGCTCCCGGTGCATCCGTTCCTCAAAGCGTGTCAGGACGTTCTGGCGGAAGGTTGTGGCGATGATGTCCTCAATCTTGGCGCAGAGGAGCGAAATCTTCAGCCGCTGGTCCGGTTCTTCCTCCAGCATATGGCGGGTAAGGAGCATTTCGCCGAATACGGACGCGGTTTCCGCCAGGGGGCGCGGCGGATGGTAGTTGACCATGGTCTGACTCTTGGCGAGGGTGAAGTGAATGCCTTGCCCCAGTTCGTGGGCAATGGTGGCCACATCGCGCAGGTTGCCGGTGAAGTTGAGAAGGACGTATGGCGCGAGCTTCGGCGTCATCCCCATACAGAAGGCGCCGCCGCCCTTGCCGGGGCGGGGAAGGGCGTCGATTCTGCCGTCCGTGAAGAAAGCCGCGGCAATATTCCGGAATTCAGGCGAGAACCGTTCATAGGCGGCAATCACCAGCTGCCGGGCTGCGTCAAAGGTGTAGTGCTGGTCAACATCACCCAGCGGGGCGTAGACATCGGTATTCTTCAGCCTGTCGATCTTCAGCAGTTTTGCCTTGAGCCGGAAATACTCCTGGGCCAGCGGGTAGTTTGCCTCGGAAACCGCCATCAGCCGCTCCACCACTGAGGCCTCAATCTCGTTACCGAGATTGGTGGGGTCCATGGGCTGGCGGTAGTTGCGCAGCTCCAGGTCCTGACTGTGGTCGAGGGCAATGGTGTTGAAAACGGCGGAAAAGACGATACTCTCTGCTTCGTGGCGCTTGAGAAAGGTGGTGAAGGCCAGTTCCCGGACTGCGGCGACAGGGTGATGGAGCAGTCCGAGGAGTTCTTCGCCGGTAAACTCCCGCTCCTCGCCGTCGAGGGGCATGGTATAGCGGAAAGAAGTGGTAACCTCGTCGAAGAGGCGGGAGAAGGCATCTGCGCCGGTCAGGCTCTTCTGCTTCAACAGGCTTTCTTCCCGTTCCGCCAGGGTGTGCGGATGGAACTTGCGCAGGTTTGCCAGGTAGTGGCGGTAGTTGGCGAGCCGCTCGTCGGCGGCCAGCCGGGCAAAGCAGTCATCCTCCATCTGGATGATCTCCAGGTCGAAGAAGAGCAGTTCCCTGCTCATCAGGTTGCCGAATTCAGCGGCCCGCTGGGAGAGACGCTTGTTGACGTCGGCCTCGGAATCGGCGGCAAAGAGGAGATGGGCGTAGAGTTGCGGCTTTACGATCAGTTCTTCGAGCTTCTCATACTCGGTCAGAGCCCGGAGCAGTTCGGCAGCATTCAGTTCGGCGACCCTTCCCCGGTAATGTCCCCTGAACTTGTTCATCTCCGCTACGGCCGTTTCAAAATCCTTTTCCAGCTCCGTTGATCCGGGACCGGCGTAGAGGGGTGCCATATTCCACAATAAGGAGCCAACATCATATTCCATGGGTTCTCTCCATAGTTAAACAAGAGGAGCAACAGCTGCGCTCCCCAGCATAAAAATTATTAAACGGATAGTAGTCCATAGGGTGGGCACTGTCAAGATGGGGCGCACGCTTACGGCAAGGTGCCGAAGGAGTCGGTGAGGGTTAATGGGTAATCAGGACTCGTAATCAACCGCAGCTATGGACGAGCAGACGGATTTCATGTGAGGAATCACTTCGCCGGCATGGTAGGGGTGGACCTGATAGGCCTGCAGGTCATCGAGGGAGTCGAATCGCGTTACCAGCGCCATGTCGTAGGAACGCTCGGAGCGGATCACGTCGACTCCCACTTCAAGATGGCGGAGTTGGTCTATCTTCCCCGCCATGCTCATGAGTATGTCGCGTGTTTGTGTGATAGTTTCCCGGGTCGGTTCAGTGAGCTTGAAAAATACGATGTGGGTGACCATTCAATAATTCCTCCTGTATGTGTGTGATAGTTTTCATCACTGAAATACTAAGTCATGCTCGGCAGCCGCATGATAGCATGAGATAACGTGCAGGTCCACAGTTCTCCTCGAAAAAGCGCCGGCTATAGTTGCAGAAGGAAGTGGCGAGCTCCTCCTGCACCCGGCGTAATGATCGGGCGTTATTAGTTGTCGACTCCGCTTTGAAAAATGTATAAACTTGAAAAAGAGCATAATGGCTGTTAAGCTTAAAATGCATGAATGTCTGTAGCCGTGAAGGTCTCGTTGCGGGGTTGGAGATATGCGAAAAACACTCTATGTATTAAGCGCGCTGCTGGGACTGGTCCTCTTTTTTCTGTTCCTGAGGGCCCCAAGGGCAGAAACCATTGCACATCATGGATATATGGTCAATTCTGAGGGTAGTCCTCTTGAGTGTCTTACTTGCCATGACGGTGCAACGGCAACTTCTATTACGAACTGTGTTGGCGTTAACTGTAACCTACCAAAAGGATCTCCCGGCAATTCACATCCGGTTGAGAAACCCTACCCTCCGGCGGGGATGGAAGATGCGTTCGTGCCTGCCAACCAGGTGACAGCTGCCGGGATAAGGCTGGTTAACGGCCAGGTTAGCTGCATCTCGTGCCATGACCTGAAGAACCCGGGGGCACAGCACCTGATTATCAATAATGACAAGAGCACACTCTGCCTCGGTTGCCATAAAAAATAATATTGTCCCCGGTGGGAACCCCATTCGAACCGCTATTCATCTGCGTTGCGTTGGAAATCCTACCAGCGCCGGTAGGTGAAGACCCGTTGGATGAAATTCTCGCGCAGCTTCGGGTCGGCAAGCCTCCCCTCCTCTTCAACCGGCAACAATGGGAAGCGTCTGGTCACGGCATGAGCGAACAGCCCGCTACCGGTCCTGGCCGGAACCCCGTTGTTGTAAACCTCGACCCGCCAGAGCCCGCAACTGGGGGAATCCTTCTTGAAGATAAAACCGCACAGCTCTTCCCCTTCCAACTCAGCCAGCTTGGCCCGGCAGTAGGTCAGCATCTGCTGCGTCAGGTCGATACGGCTCTTGTTGGTGACCAGACGGGGCGCTGCAGGGTCTCCCTCCAGACGCATCGTTTCCCGGGGGGTGGTGAGGCCGCACCCCACCTCGGGGCAGACCGGCACAAAGGTGAAGTAGCGTCCCAGGGTATCGGTGATGTAGCGGTCATGCTTGTGACCGCCGTCGTAGCGGACTTTTTCCCCGAGCAGGCACGAGCTGACGCCGATTTTGATGGTACCGGACATGGCAAACCTCGTTACTCGCGAACACCGCTTCCTTTATTATCGGATTGGAAGGGCAGCCCCACGGGGTTGCCCTTTTTTTATGCGGTCGTACATCGGTCCGGGTCGAGCCTGAACGAGGCTGTCCCGGCTGCCCGCTGCCGGTTATCGTAGCTGCGTTCCATGAATGTGACCCGATTTTCCCGATCAATGAGGACGATGGTCGATGAGCGGGTTCCGTAGTCACTGCCGCTGATGAACAGGGGGGATAGAAGGCGTTCCCGCTCCGAGCCGATACCGGTGTCGGGGAGCTGCTGGTCGGGAAAGGGGTGGGGGTCGGCAAGGAGGGCGAACAGGGCTTCCGGCTCGGGCAGATCGGCCAGCAGGGCACGTTCCAACCGCTCTCGCGCTGCAACTACCTTCGGCCAGGGGGTGTCCAGGAGGTGGTTGCTCAGACCATGGGTGCCGGGGGGGATGCGAGCGGCATCCCCGCCACGGTTGGAATAGTGGAAGAGGCCGCTGTCGTCGCCGAAGAGGAGACTGAAGCCGTTGTACCGCCCCCCTTCCCGGCGCACCATTGCCAGGTACTGTTCCGGCGTCATTGTACCCGTCAGGAAATCAGCCGCCAGCGCCCCCCGTGACGGGGCGTCCGACAGGTGCGCGCGTGGGTCACGGTAATTGGTGACCGCCGCCAGGCGTCTTCCCCGGGTAACCCCCAGCCAGGTCCCTCCCCCCAGCAGGTCGCGCCCCGCCAGGACTTGGGGCGCATCGTCCCAGAAGCCGGCCGGGGTGGAAGGGCGGCTGAAAAACTCATCCCGATTGGCCGCGAAAACCAGGCGGTAGCGGGGGTGACACTCCAGGGCGAAGACGATCAGGCACATGGGGTGAAAGCTCCTTATTTATCTGGAACCATAGCCGGCAATGATCTCTTCCCGGCGAAAACAGTCGACCGTGTGGTCGTTGACCAGGCCGGTCGCCTGCATGTGGGCGTAGCAGATGGTCGGTCCGACGAAGCGGAAGCCCCGTTGCCGCAGGTCCCGGGAAAGGGCCTCGGCTTCGGCAGAGGTGGCGGGGTAATCGGCCATGGTGCGGAGCAGATTAACCTTGGGCCGTCCTTCGACAAAGCGCCAGATATAGGAACTGAAGCTGCCGAATTCCTCCTGAACCCGGATAAAGGCGCGGGCGTTGCTGATGGCCGATTCCACCTTGGAGCGGTTGCGAATGATGCCGCTGTCGCCAAGGAGGGCATCTATCTTCTTGCTGTCGAATCCCGCCACCATTGCCGGATCAAACCCTGCAAATGCCTGCCGGTATCCTTCGCGCCTGCGCAGCACCGTGTACCAGGAGAGCCCGGCCTGGGCCCCTTCGAGGGTGAGAAACTCGAAGATCAAGCGGTCGTCGTGGACCGGCACCCCCCACTCGTTATCATGGTAGGCAACGTAGTCGGGCTTATGCAGGTCGACCCAGGGGCAGCGGCAGGGTTGTTTCATGGCGTATCCTCGGTCCTGATTTGATGCCAGGATTTTGCCAGACGGTTCGTTTCTAGTCAAGGCCGATCATCTGGCTAGGTGTGGCCAAGCTCTTTGACCGTAGCAATTCCCGGCAGTTGTGCTATGTTTGAGTAGCAAGGGACGCGCCGGTTTTCGCGGCGTGATTGATCAAAGGTAGGGGAGGAAAAAAGTGAAACAGCTCATCGTCAAGTGGATCATCAACAGTACGGCGCTCCTTGTGGTTGTCCACGTCGTCTCGGGTGTCACCCTCGACAACTGGATGACCGTCTTTGCCGCTGCCGTCGTCCTCGGGTTGCTTAACGCCTTTCTCCGGCCGGTGCTGATCTTTCTCACCCTGCCGGTTACGGTTCTCACCCTCGGCCTCTTCACCCTTGTCATCAACGCTTTTCTCTTCTACCTGGCTGCCCATCTCGTTCGCGGCTTTCACGTTGCAAGCTTTGGCCGGGCCTTTGTCGCGGCGCTGGTTTTCAGCGTCGTCAGCTTCCTCTTGAGCATCTTCATCGGTCCCCGCGACGGCGCTTAGACAAAATGCTTAAAGGTGGATGGTGGTCATTTTCTGTGACGCAGGGTAAGTCCTTTCAGGAAGTTCCTGAGGAACTGGTCGCCGCATTCCTTATAGTTTTTCTGCCCCTCTTTCCTGAAAAATGCTGACAGCTCCGCTTTTGACACAGCGATATCGGCCAGTTTCAAAATCCCGAGCATGTCATCCTCTTTCAGTTCCAGGGCAATCCTCAGTTTTTTCAGGATGGTGTTATTCGTTAAAGACGGGTCCGGCTTCCTCTCTACCCCCGGTGCATTCTCCTGTCGGCCCCTCTTATGATTGATTAAGCCATCCAGAAAATATCCCATGACTTCATCACTGCACTCAACATAGCCTTCTTCGTCTTCCTTTTTAAGCAGAGCGCTTATACCGGCTTGCTCAATCCCATGGTCAGCCTGTTTAAAGATCTCAACCATTGTTGGGTTGCTGATATCCAGGGCGTAGCGTAACCTGCGCAATATATCGTTATTCGTCATTATTACCTCGCGGTCCTATAAGCTATGGTTTGCGTCCAGGCTTCATCAATTCCAGAGATCATAGCCAAAGTTCAGCATCAGAGCCGATGTGCTCAGGATGACGATCTGGGCGGTGGCGCGCTTATACTTGTAGCCGAGCGCCGGAATGATGCCGAAGCCGACCCCGTCCTTATTGACCGGAATCTTGTCCTCGTACGGCGGGAAGTAGCCGATGATCGCCCCGGCGGTAAGCTTGATGAACAGATGTTCCTCCGGCGTACCAAGGATGAAACGCTTGCCGCCATAAAGATAGCCGCAGGTCTGGTAGAAGGAGTTTCTGAAGACAGCCCCACCGACCTCCCAGCGCGACGACGATTCCCATTCCAGGCCGGTGAACCACGGATAAGCATTACGGCTGGTATTGGTGCTGTAATGATAGATGTAAGGGGCAAAATTGACCTGAATCAGATCCCCCTCGCTGAAAACAGCGGCGTCGGGCTCGGCTGCATCCAGCAGAATGAAAAAGCACAATGTAAGGCAGAGCAGCATCGAGCGCATAGGGTATCCGATTATATGTGTGGGCGTGGCACGCTCATGTATCCTCTGTTAGAGCTATGGCGTTGTCGCGGGGTGAGTTCTAGGTAGGTCTGAGACACCACTTAACCTTATGCCTACCGCCCCTTCAATCGGCTTCGCCAATATGTCGGGCGCCTTTTGTGATGGGCTACAGCCACTATCAGAATTAGGTTGGATTCAATGGAATAGAGTAAACTGTATGGGAAATGAGACAACACCTTTTTGCGGATACTGCCCCGTATCCTTTTGGCAGAACGCGGATGGGAAACGACGAAGGATATAGCCCGATGCACTTCCGCTATGAACGCCAAGCCGACGCCGGGAGCTTCACTTTCGTAATAACGAGCCGCCTCCCGGAATTCTTCATCTGCTTCCGGCAAGAATTCGTTGTTCATGACAGCTCGGCAATTGCCCGTTGAAAGACTTCGTTGGCAGGAACTCCCTGAACCTTACCGGCGCGGTATTCATCAAGTCGCCTTTCTGCCTCATCAAGCCAAAGTTGCTCGACCTCAGATGCCGAGGGTTCGTCCAGGCTCATGAGCAACTTGCCGGCGAGCTTTGCTCGGGCCTGAATATCCAGGTTGAGAGCCTCGGATTCAATTTTATTTGTGGACATCGGCATTATATTGAACCTCCGTGTTTTGCTTCTAATACGAAAAAATTACACTAAATAATTGCCTTTGACTAGGTGATTTCGAAAGAGCAGCAGCACATGGGCAAGGGTCGCCTTACGCAGCTCTTTTGAATGGCTTTATTTCCGCTTCCAACTTGTCTGCAATAACGTCACGCGCCACCTCAAGATCATACCGAGCTTGCAGGTTAATCCACAACTGCGCTGTAGTGCCAAAAAAGCGGCCAAGGCGAAGAGCTGTATCCGCTGAAATGCCGCGCTTTTCCAGTACTATCTCATTGATGCGCCTTGCCGGTACATGGATTTCCTTGGCAAGTCGATATTGACTTATCCCGAGCGGGACCAGAAACTCCTCACGGAGGATTTCACCGGGGTGAATTGGGGGAAAATCTCTTTTGCTCATAAAAAAAACTCCTTAATGGTAGTCCACGATTTCGACATCGTAAGCGTTATTGTCGCGCCATGCAAAACAGATGCGCCACTGGTCATTGATGCGAATACTGTGCTGACCGGCGCGATCATCCTTTAAAGTCTCCAAACGGTTTCCAGGAGGGGAACGTAAGTCGTCAAACTCCCCTGCGCTGTCCAGATAGTCCAGCTTTCGAGCGGCAAGACGCTGTATTGCCTGTGGCAATTTGGAAGAAAACTTGCCGTTGAAAAGCTTTTCGGTTTCTTTGCATTTGAATGAATTTATCATTGACATAATGTTAACGCAAGCCGCTATTAACGTCAAGCGTTATTATGGTGCGGGGCTTAGGGGCGGGACGAATCGCTCTTGCATGATTGCTGCTCCGTTTGCGACAACGGTCAAAAGTTCATGGGGTTGATATCTCTTTATTTTCCCAGCTTAACTCACCTTATAAAGGTCGGCTCTTGCCACAATTCCAGCAATTCTGTGAATTGCCCCTCAATATCTTCGCCACGACCCCTATGTGTTCCCTCACCCTCTACATGCCAGTCAGAAACATATGCCAGAAATATAGCGTTACAAACGATAGTGGTATGCCGATTCCTACCAGCATGCCCACAAGCTGCGGCTTCAAATTATGATCGATAGCAATGATGCCGGCGGTAATCATTGGCGCCATAGCCGCTTCGAATATGGTGACCTGTATGACGGTCCCCGAAGCCTTAAGAATGTTGATGTACAACAGGCAGATGGTTGCCGGCCCCAGCAACAGCTTGTAGACCAGTCCGGCAGTCAATGGCTTCAATATCTCTTTGATTCCACCAAAATGGAGTTGAAAGCCGACTGAAACGAGTGCCAGAGGCGTAAGTGTGCCACCCAGTTTTTCCAGAATCGTCACTGACCAGTCCGGAAAATGCACAGGTTTGAGAATAAGAGCCAGCATGAGCGCCTGAAACGGCGGAAACATCATGACTTTTCGTGCCATCTGTTGAGGTGAAACAGTGCCCGAGGAATAGTACGTTGCCACGAAAATTCCCAAGGTTGACAGCACCATAAACGACCCCAACTGGTCAGCTATTATGCCGACACCCAAGTACTCCTTGCCAAAATAGGCCTCAATCATTGGCAGTCCGACAAAAGAGGTGTTGCCGAGTCCTGCGACAAGAATCAGGGCACCCACAGTTTCCTTTTCAAGCTTGAACATCTTGCCGACACTGCCGAAAAGCGCCCAGGCACAACCGAATAACAACCATGCCATCCCCGCTGTCAATGCCAGGGACGTGTCCAGTTTAAGGTTATGGATATGCAGAATTGCCAGGGCGGGCAATGAAATGTGAATAATGAAGCCATTAAGAGCTGCCGGAGTGGCAGCGGGGAATCGACCGGTTCTGTTGAGGCCAAATCCCGCGAAGAGGCAGACAGCTAGAAGGATGATGTTGGCCATGTGGTATTACCTTTATGCCAAGACCGGGCGGCATATGGATTGGTGGACAGTGTATTGCGAGCTAAAAAGGGACGCTCAGAGGGTCAAATCGCCAATTTTAAAATTTGAATTTTGGAGACGTGACCCTTAATCTTTTTCTTGACCCTTAATCTTTTTTTTAATCTTTTTTGTGTAATCTATCAGTTTCTCATGATGAAGCCGGCCGAGGACGATGCCGGGGTGCCGCCTCTGTCCTCCCTTTGTGAACAAGATCAATCGGTATTAAGCCTACAGATTGGTCCAGAACTCGGCGGAGGTGCCGAAGGTTTCGGCAAGTTCCAGCGCCGTCCGCGGGGTGATCTGCTTGGTCCCCTTGACGATTTCGTTGATCGCCTGTGGTGTCCGTCCCATGAGCCGGGCCAGGTCTTTCTGGGTCCAGCCGCGGGCTTCGAGTTCCCGCATCAGAATCCTTCCCGGTTCCGCTGCCCGTGCAGGTTTAAGTGCTTTTTCCATTCCGATCACCTTTGTAGGGGCGCACGGCCGTGCGCCCGTTTTTCAGAACCGGCGTTATAAGGTCACATGCCTACAGGGCGCATGCCATGCGCCCCTACACATATGTCGTGCCGATTGTTGCAGATGTAGATACGCTCCCGGTCATCAACCACTCTTTGCAACCATCCCTTTCAACTCCGTCGGCTCGCACACCCGAATTTCAACCTGCCCAAAACGACGCATATACGAAGGTGTCGCAGAAGGGACCAGCAGATAATTCCTGCCTTTGGGATAGTACGAGCGGAAAATCTGCAACGCGCCCGGTTCAAAGGCAGTCGGGTCCCATTTGCATTCGATGGCGTCTACCTCGTCGCGGCCCCGCTCCATGACAAAATCCACTTCGCGTCCGCTCTTGTCGCGCCAGTAGCGGAGCGACACATCGGGGAAATACGCCTGAAGCTGCTCTAGCAGCAGATGTCCCCATAAGTGGCCCAGATCATCCTGCCTGAGAGGGTCCCACCCCCTGACAAACTTATCTGCTTACGATATCGTACTATACTTTTAGAGCCCTATTTGTAAATTACAAGATCATGTTTCCAAAATAAATAAGACGGGCTTCCACAATGCCGACTTGATCCCTGGCGTTTCTATGAATTGGTTCACGTTAATTCGGAACAAGTCGGAAAAAAAGGCCCGCTTTTCAGCAGGCCTTCCATTACATCACATGATAAATTAAGCGCATTCACTATAGCCGCAGACCCGGCAGACCGCGCAGCCGCCTTCGTGCTCGACCACGCCGCCGCACTCGGGGCAGGCGCCCCGTTCAAAGGCGGCCGGCTCGATCCCCATTTCGATCCCCATGGTCTGCATGTGGGCCTGGATCGCTTTGGCGACCGCATCCGCGCAGGAGAGCACCTTGTTGTCGCCGAAGCCGGCGGGGCAGTGGCAGGAGATGCCGAGGAGCTGCTTGATCACCTGGCGCGCCTGGATGCCGCTCCGCCAGGCCAGCGACACCATCCGGCCGATGGCCTCGCTCTGGGAGGCGGCGCAGCCGCCGGCCTTGCCCATGGTGGTGAACAGTTCGAACAGGCCGCTCCTGTCTTCGTTGACCGTCACGTAGAGCGGACCGCAGCCGGTCTGCATCTGGTAGGTCCATCCCTTTAGCGCCTTGGGGCGTTCCCGCTTATGGGTCCGCTTTTCTTCCGCGGCAGTGGGCTGGGGCGCTTCCTCTTTTTTGCCGGTGGAGAG
>Ga0184615_10000877_pt1 | contig 16231 bp, 8 predicted proteins | sample PLM4_65_coex_FD_133134 | JGI IMG/M metagenome (GOLD analysis project Ga0184615, IMG submission 133134) | Groundwater sediment microbial communities from an aquifer in East River, Colorado, USA - PLM4_65_coex | ecosystem: Environmental > Terrestrial > Soil > Riparian zone | place: USA: East... | reverse complement strand
CCGAGCCGCGAGCGGTTGATCCAGATCGTGCAACGCCGCCTGGGCGGAGCGGCGCGCCTTACCCCGGCGATGGTGGAACAGGCGGTCCGGCACTTCGAGAAGATCCGGGAGCTGGGACTCCGCAAGCGTCCGTCGACCGCCGAATTCCTGGCCTGGCTCCGGGTGCTGGACCGGCTGCAGATCGATCTCTCCGACCTCAAGCCGGGCCAGCGTGAGGCCATCGCCTTCACCTACACGATCCTGGCCAAGAGTCAGGAAGACCTGCGCTACCTGCAGGAGCAGCTCCCGGCGTGATGCGATGAATCCGGTCGCATCGGCCCTGGTCCTTCCGTTCGCGGAACTGCTGGACGAGCTCCGGCGCCACGGCTTCGTGATCGGGCTCGACCAGCATCTCCGGCTGCAGCGCTTGCTCGATCACCTCGCCGACGGCTGTCCCCCAGAGCGGCTCAAGACGCACCTCTGCCCCGTCTTCGCCACCAGTCGCGAGGAGCAGGAACGCTTCCACCGGATCTTCGATCGACTTTATCCGGCGTTCGCGGCGGCGGAGGCCGGGGTCGAAAGGGCTGCGGGCGAGCCAGAGGAGTCGCTGGTTCCGCCCCGGGTCACGCCATCGAACAGCTGGATCCCGGTGGCCGCGGCCGCGGTCATCACGCTGGCGCTGGTGGTGCTGGCAATCGTGTGGCGACCATCCGGGCGAGTCGTCCCGGTGCCCGCGATTGACAGCATCCAGGTTCAGCCGGGGCCGACCCCGCGGCCGAACCCGGCGACGGATTCGATGCCGCTGCCGCCGGCCGAGCCGGCCATCCAGCCGGTCGTGCCGGACTCGGTGCTTCCACCGGGCGGTGCCTCGCTCTCCGAGTTCCTGGCGCGTCATCGCACCGGGGCACGGATCCTGGTGGTGGCGTTGCCACTGGTCCTGTTCCTGCTCAACGAATGGCGGCTGTACCGCCGTCGGCGCCTCGTGGTCACCCGGCAACGGCGGGAGAGGCCGCCGTTCACCTGGCCGGTGCGGATCGAGGCCCCGATCAATCCCTTCGCCGATTCGGCCGAGCTGCCCGAGGCCGCGCGATTCCTGCGGCAGCGAGAGGCGGGAGATGTCGAGCGGCTGTCGGTGCAGGAGAGTATCGGCGCCACCATCGCGGCCCTGGGTTTCCCGACCTTCCGGTACCGCGCCGACACCCGTCCGCCGGAGTACCTGGTGCTGATCGAGCGGGCGGCATACCGCGATCACCGGGCTCGGCTGTTCCAGTCACTCGGCGGCGCCCTGGACCGGGAAGGTGTGCACACCACCCGATACCTGCACGACGGCGACCCCCGTGTCTGCTACGCGGAAGAAACCGATCAGCGCGAGCTGCTGACAGATCTCCGCCGACGGTTCCCCGAGCATCGCCTGCTGCTCTTCGGCTCGGGGGAGCGGCTGGTCGATCCGGTCTCGGGCCGGCTGCACCCATGGACCACCCAGCTGCTCAGCTGGAGCGACCGCGCGATCCTCACACCCGAGAGCCCGGCCTCATGGGGGCTCCGCGAGCTGGCGCTGGCCCAGCACCTCGTTGTTCTCCCCGCCACGACGGCCGGCCTCACTGGAGTCGTGGGTCATTTCGATGGTCCGACTCGGCCCGATGCCCGGCGCTGGCAGGGACTCGACGCCGGCCCTGCCGTGCCGGGGATGGATTCGGACGATCCCCTTCCCGCGCTCCAGCGATACCTCGGACCGCGGGCATATCGCTGGCTCTGTGCCTGCGCCGTCTATCCCGAACTGCACTGGGACCTGACGCTCCACTTCGGCGGGCTTCCGATCTTCGGGCCAGGGCTGATCACCGAGGAGAATCTCCTCCGGCTGCTCCGGCTACCCTGGTTTCGGCAGGGGGTGCTACCGGATGAGATTCGCGCGAGACTCGTCGACGAGCTGACGGAGGCGGAGGAACGCGCGGTGCGCGAGGCGATCGTCGAGTTGCTGGAAGGGAATCCGGCGCCGGGCGACAGCGTCTCCGCGAACCGCCATGAACTGGACCTGGTGGTGCAACGGCTGGCGCTCCACCGGCGAGACCCGAAGGAACGTGCGGCCACGCTCAAGGAGCTGGCGGGCTTCCCTCGGCGGGACCTGGTGCAGGACTTCGCGATGCTGAAGCTGCTGGAGGAACTGCCGCCTTCACGGCTGGCGGTGCTACTGCCTCGGCGGCTAAGGAGGGTGTTCTACCACGAGGGAGTTGCGTCCTTCGGGATTCGCCCCGCAATTCGGAGTGGGTTGGCTCTCCTGGCCGCCGTCGCTGGTCTGTTCTTCCTGCGCGGGCCGGACACCGAGGAGCCAGAGGGCGAGCTGGCCTTCGTCATCAGCGGCTCCTTCAGCGGGGACACACTGTATTTGCTGCCGACTGAGGTCGGCTGGGTTCCTCAGGTCAAGGTGCGAGCGGTGGCGGGCAACACGATCAACGAACCAACACTCCTCGATAGCGTCACCTATCGATCGAGCGATCCGGACATCGCGGAGGTGCTGGGTGACAGCATCATCGGCCGACGACCGGGGGTGACCCGCCTCGTGGCGACTGCCCCTTCGGGGAAGCGCGGTTTCCTTGCGGTGAAGGTGGACGCCACCAGATGGGAATTTGGTCGAAACCAGCCGGAGGCCGTGTCAGTCGGGGAGATGCTGCTTCTCAGGCCCTCGGTGCCGACCCAGGGTTCTCGCTGGATAGCCAGGGGAATAGCGATCGAGGTCAGCGATACCACCATCGCGCGCTGGAACGGGTTCATACTCACCGCGCGGGCACCGGGCTCGGTCACGATACGCGCCAGGGGGATGGGCCAGGAAGAATCGCTGCGGCTGGTGGTGACGGGGGCCGGCGAAGGTGACCTTGTCCCGGCCTCGCTGATACTCCGGCCGGACCACCTGGAGATGACGGTCGGCGCCATGCGCGTCGCTCGGATTCGCCTGGTTTCCGGGACCGGCAAACAGCTTCCTCTCCGAGGGGAGCGAATTACGAGCTCGTCGGAGAACCCGGCCGTGGCTTCCTACGACGTGACCGGGGACAGCCTGATCGTGACCGGCATGGCACTCGGGACCACCGTGATTCGCCTGCAGGCCGGCGAACTCGCCGTCTCGCTCCGCGTGAACGTCGGCGCCCAGCCACCCGGACTCGGCGACAGCGCCGGCGCCCGCGACGTCGCCCGGAAGTTCGGCAAGGCGGTCGCAGCCGGCGACCTGGGCGCGATGCTGAAGCTCTACCCCCGGATGCCTGTCCAGGAGCGTGCCCGGTACGAGGCCCGCTTCCGCGGGCGCGATACCACCGATGGAGCCGACTGGGGGAAGGGAGACCTCGTCGTCCGGGCAAACCTGGTCACCATTCGGTCGACCCGGCTCACGATGATCCCCGGCGCCGATGGAAAGCCCCGGCCGGTGAGACTCCCCCGGATCGTGACACTCATGCGGGGACCGGATGGCTGGACCATCGTCAACATCATCGGAGACCTGGCGATCTCCGGCGTGGCGCTCGATCAATTCCTGCAGGCCACCCCTGACACCGGGCTGGAGAATTCGGCCGAACGGGAGGCAATCGAGGCAGCGGTCCGGGCGCTGGCCCGTGCCCTTGAGGACGGAGACCTGAGAGCCGCACTGGGAGCCTTCCCCGAAATGCCGGCCGCGATGAAGGAAGGATACGCGAACATGTTCGGCCGGGGCTGGAGGCTGGGAACCGACAATTGGCGCGTGAGTCGAGCAAGGATCGAGGCCGACACCGCTCTCCTCGAGGTGACCGGCCTTACCCAGATCAGGAATGCCAAGGGTCAAACCCAGCATACGGTTGTCTTTCCCCGGAGCATGACGCTGGTCAAGCGCGAGGGGAAGTGGAAGATCCACTCGATCGACGGCACCGGAAACGAGCCGGACCCATCCGCGCTGGGGATCGGACCCGCGCCGGAGGGCGCGGCGGGAAGCGTCCCGCCCGAGGCGTTTGCCGCCTATGGCCGGGCCTTGCTGCAGGAAAAGCAGGGAAACCCCGCCCAGGCCATCGAATACTTCCGGGACGCGCTCCGCATCTACCCCGAGTATCCTGAAGCCTTGGCTGGCCTGACCCGAGTGGTGATCGGGCAACGGGTGCGGGACTGGGCCAGGCACATCGAGCGGCGGAGCATGACCGGGCTGCTGCAGATGTATCCCGAGATGCCGGAACGAGATCAGGTAGCGTGGCGCCGGCTGCTGGACAATCCCAGCGTCACAAGCCTGTCCGCCGTACCGGAGGACGTCACCGTGGAGCTGGCGGACAAGGGATCGGCCATAGTGCGCTATGCGATCGTTTACACCGTCGACAGCCGGCCCGGAGGGCGCCAGGTCTCGGTCAGTCGGTACCAGACGACCTTCACCCTCACCCGGGGCGCCTGGCTGATCACCGGTATGCGGGGGTTACCATGAGCGGTGGGCGGCGATTCTCCGGCGCGATGGTCCTGCTGCAGCTTCTGGCGGCCGCCGAACCGGCGGCCGCGCAATCGCTCCGCTCCCGGTTCGACGATCTTTTCATCTTCGGCGATTGCGGCGTACCGCTCTGCCTGGCGGGGTCCATTGCTGCCGGATCCGGTCACGGCAATCACTACATCCCCGCGGTCAACAGCCGCAGCGCGCTGGTGATTCCGGCGTTGTTGGGCGATCTGGCCAGCTCGATTACCACGACCGTTTCAAATATCCCGCTCAGCATCGGCAGCGGGGGCGCCACCTTCAGTTTCGTCGAGGGCCTGCCGGTCACCACCCCGGTATCGGCCGGCCCGATCCTGGGAGAGAGAGGACAGACCCTCGGGCGGCATCGCATGCTGGTCGGGGTCACCGTCACCGGTGGCGAGTTCTATAAGCTGCGCGGTGTGCCGCTCCGGAGCGCGGAGATCAACTTCACCCACCAGGATGTAGGCAATCCCGGCCTGGGCGATCCCCAGTTCGAGACCGACATCTTCCTGGTCAGACCCGACTTCCGGTTCAAGCTGCTCGCCACCGCCTTCACCGGGACCTATGGGCTGACCGACTTCCTGGATGTCGGGCTCACCGTCCCCGTGATCCACGCCTCGCTCTCAGGACAGAGCATCGCGCGTATCGTGTGCACCGCACCACCCTGCTTCCATTTCTTCGCCGGGGACGCGACCAACCCCCAGTTGTCTGACACCACCTCGCTCCGGGCTTCGGCGACCGGACTGGGGGACGTGGCGGTACGGGCCAAGCTGGGAATCACCCGCAATCGCCGCGTTGCCCTCGCCCTGCTCGGTGAGCTCCGCCTGCCGACCGGCCGGGAGGAGGACTTCCTGGGGTCGGGGGAAGTCGCTTTCAAGCTGGTGGGGGTCGCGTCGAGAACCTGGGGAACATTCACCTCCCACGCCAACGCGGGGTACTTCGCACGGGGCGGAAAGGAGGAGAATGACGCCGTGCTGGCCACCATCGGTTTCGATAACCTGGTCGGCCAGATCGTGACGATGAGCGCCGACCTCGTCACTCAGTGGCAAGTCGGCGCCCAGCCCTTCAACCTGCCCGGACCGACTCACTTCGATCTGCCATTCGCGGCCGACGTGCCCCTGATGAATGTCCCCGATGTGAGGGATAACCGGATCGATGGTTCATTCGGGCTCAAGTTCACCAACAGGCGTGGACTCACGGGAGTGGTGAATGCACAGTTTCCCCTCCGAAGCGCCGGCCTCCAGGGGTCTCTCATCTGGACCCTCGGCGCCCAGTATGACTTCTGAGTGTGCGGCCGCGCCGGGATGAAAGCGCGTCCCCGAACCGCTCATTCGGCGTTCAGGACCGCCGCAGGACCGATCCGGACCAGGTCGGCGTCAGGGCTCGGCGCGAAACGCAACGTGCGGTCCTGAAACCGCCCGGGCGGGTGCTGCGTCGGCTGGCCCAGCTGGTTTCCGTCCCCTCCAACCGACCCTGCGATGCCCCGCCATTCATACCGCCTTCTCCTTGCCGTCGTGGCCGCGACCTTCCAGCTCAGCACCCGGGCCCAGGCCCAGGCCGACTCGTCGATCGTGACGCTCGAGAGCATCTACAATTCCGACTTCTTCAGCACCCAGCCGGTTCCCCCAACGCGCTGGACGCCCGACGGTCAGGCCTACTTCTACTATCAGCGGCGCTCGGAGGCGAAGGGCCCCGACCTGGTGCGGGTAAACCCCGAGACCGGCGCCGTCACCGTCCTGGTGCGAAGCGAGCAGCTGGTCCCGGCGGGCGACTCGCTCCCACTCCGGCCGCAGAGCTACCGCTTTTCCGACGACAACCGGAAGCTGCTGTTGTTCACCAATACGGCGCGGGTCTGGCGGGCCAACACCCGGGGCGACTACTGGGTGCTCGATCTCGACATGGGACGGCTCCGCAAGCTGGGCGGACCCAGGGCCAGGCCGAGCACGCTGATGTTCGCCAAGTTCTCCCCCGAGGGAGACCGGGTGGCCTATGTGCGGGAGAACAACCTGTATGTGGAGCGGGTAGGCGACGGCCGGATCACCCAACTCACGAGGGAAGGCTCGGGCACCACCATCAACGGCACCTTCGACTGGGTCTATGAGGAAGAGTTCGCCAACCGGGACGGATTCCGCTGGAGCCCGGACGGGAAGCAGATCGCGTATTGGCAGCTGGATGCGTCCGGTATCCGCGACTTCCTCCTCATCAACGACACCGACAGCCTCTATTCCTTCGTGAAACCGATCCAGTACCCCAAGGCGGGCACCACCAACTCGGCGGTACGGGTCGGCGTGGTCAAGGCCTCGGGTGGTTCCACCCGGTGGCTGCGGGTGCCCGGCGACCCGCGCAACATCTACCTCGCCCGGATGGAGTGGGCTGGGAACAGCAGCGAGATCGCCCTGCAGCATCTCAACCGGCAGCAGAACACGCTGACGGTCCTCCTGGGTGATGCGAAGACCGGCCGCACCTCACCGGTATTCGTGGACCGGGACAGTGCCTGGGTGGATGTGGTAGACGACTGGGACTGGCTCGAGGGCGGGAAACGCTTCCTCTGGCTCAGCGAGCGGGACGGATGGCTCCATGCCTGGACCATCTCGCGGGACGGCAGGGACGTGAAGCTGATTACTCCGGGCGAGTATGACATCGCCCAGGTCCTGGCAGTCGATGTCGCCGGCGGCTGGATCTATTTCACCGCCTCCCCGGAGAATCCCACCCAGCGCTACCTCTTCCGGGCGCGTCTCGACGGCACCGGCGCGGCGGAGCGACTTACTCCCGCGGGCCAGAACGGAACCCATGGATATCAGATCGCCCCGGGCGCGAAGTTCGCGATTCACAACTATTCCAGTTTCGGTGTGCCTCCGGTGGTCGAGCTGGTGAAGCTTCCGTCGCATTCAGTGGTGCGGACGCTTACCGACAACACCGAGCTTCGGCATCGGCTGGCACTGCTCAAGAAGGGGCTGTCGAAGTTCGTGCGGGTGGATGCGGGCAACGGGACCAGCCTGGACGGTATCGTGATGTACCCCGCCGATTTCGATTCGACCAGAAAGTACCCGGTGCTGTTCTTCGTCTATGGCGAGCCGGCCAACGCCACCGCCACCGATTCTTATTTCGCCTGGGATCCCTGGCACGTAATGCTCACCCAGATGGGTTACGCCGTGATCACGCTCGACAACCGCGGCACGCCCTCCCTGCGGGGCCGGGCCTGGCGAAAGTCCATCTACCGGAAGATCGGTGTGGTGAACGGGGAGGATCAGGCGGGAGCGGCGCGGACGATCGGCCGGTGGGCCTGGATCGACTCCACCCGGCTGGGCGTGTGGGGCTGGAGCGGCGGTGCCTCCACCACACTGAACGTGATGTTCCGCTATCCGGAAGTGTACCGCATGGGCATGGCGGTGGCGCCGGTACCGGACATGCACCTGTACGACACGATCTATCAGGAACGCTACATGGGGCTGCCGCAGGAGAATGAGGAGGACTACAAGCAGGGCTCGCCGATCACCTTCGCCGACCGGCTGAAGGGCGACCTGCTGCTGGTGCACGGCTCGGGAGATGACAACGTGCACTACCAGGGCACCGAGCGCCTGGTCAACGCGCTGGTGGCGGCCGGGAAGCCCTTCCAGCTGATGGTCTATCCCAACCGCACCCACGGGATCTTCGAGGGCGAGGGCACCACGATGCACGTCTTCTCGCTGCTGACCCGGTTCCTCACGGAACACCTGCCGGCGGGAGGGCGGTAGGACAGGAGGTGACCTCATCCCGAGCGTAGTGAGGGAGCTGTTGTCGCCAACTCCGAGTCAGAGGGAGTGATCCCTCGCCGCCTTGCGGCTCGGGATTGGGTAGAACCCTCGCACCTCATCCCGAGCGTAGCGAGGGACCTGCCTATCCTTCCTCCCCAAACCAGTCCCTCGCCAGATCCAGCCAGCCCGCATTGGTTGCTTCGATCAGCCGCACCTTCTTTGCTCTCGACCAGCCCTTGATCTGTCGCTACCGCTCGAATGCCGCGCGGGCGCTGGATGTCTCTTCAAAGAACACCAGGCGCGTGACACGATACTTCCTCGTGAACCCATGAATCAGACCGTGCCGGTGGCTGTAGACCCGCTTAGGCAGGTCCCGAGTCACCCCGGTGTAGAGCACGCGGGAACGGCTGGCCATGATGTAGACGAAGAAGCGCTGGTGCCCCATTCCAGCAAAGCTGCTTCGTCGGGTAAACCGAAATACAAACGGGGGCGGGTCCCGATCTCGCCCAGCATGTCCCTCGCCACTCCGTGGCTCGGGATGAGGTGGGAAGAATTCACGAACCCACATCATAACCAACCGCCCCCGTTGCCCACCCCACCCGCCGCGGCTTCCTTTCTCCCGATGAACCCCTCCCCGCCGAATCTCACCGCCCACCGTCTGCTCGACGCCTTTCTGGCCGAGCCCAGCGGGGCGCAGTTCGCCGTGCTGGTGAGCTGGGTGCTGGAGGCATCGCCCGCGATGCATGGCATGGAGATCCCCCGGACCCGCCGCCTCGCCTTGCTGGGCGAGGTCCTCCGTGATCATCCGCGGCAGGCCGACCTCCTGGAGCGGCTTCGCGCAATCTGGATAAGCGGGAATCCGATCCGCCTCCTGGCGGAGGCGGGGCTGCCCGCGCACATCACGCTGCTCAAGGAATCGTTCGAACGGCTGATCGATCGGCTGATCCCGCGGCTGGAGCGGGAGAACGACCTCTACGTTCTGCTCACCACCCTCGGGCTGGAGGAAGCGGACGCCGTCTGGTTCGAGCAGCTCTCGCCCGAGGCGGTGGCGCCGTGGAGCAACCTCCTTGCCCTGCCCGCGCCTCTTCTCGTCGCAGCGGCGCGGCTGGTCGCGGTCCGGGTGGCGGCAACGGGTGTGGCGCGCGAGCTGCTCGAGCTCGAGCCCGATACCAGACCCGGGGGGGCCCCCTTCCTCCAGCTCACCAGTCAGACCGATCAGCTCTCCCTCGACCTGCACAGCGACGAGCAGTGGACTGCCTGGCTCGCGCTCCAGGCCGAGTGTCACGCCGTGGTTACCCGGGCGCACGACCTCCTCGAGCACCGGGGCATCTCCACCGACCTGATCTACCGCCTGGAGCTGATCGAGTCGGGTTTGCTGCGGCTCGAGGAGCTGCTGGCCGTCGCCTCGGGCCGGCGGGAGGGCAGGGACTTCGCCGGGGAGCTGGTTCGCGGGAGCATTCGCCAGCGGGGGATCCGCTCGCTGGCGCGCACGGCGCTCAAGCGGCTCTCCCGGAAGGTGGTCGAGCACACCGGTGTCACCGGCGATCACTACGTGGTGCGGGACCGCGCGGAATGGGAGGCGACCGGTCGGTCGGCCGCGGGCGGAGGGGTACTCACCACCTTCACCGCGCTGGGGAAGTACGCCCTGGCAGCCCTGCCCCTCGCTCCCCTCGTGGCCGGGCTGGGCCTGGCGCTCAACTACACCGTCAGCTTCGTGGCGATGCAGCTCCTCCACCTGACGCTGGCGTCGAAGCAACCCGCGATGACTGCCGCGGCGCTCGCCGGAGCGCTGGAGGACCAGGATGACGTGGGCGAGCAGGTCGAACTGGTCGCCGGCATCACCCGTTCCCAGGTGATGGCCACGATCGGCAACGTACTGGTGACCGTCCCCGTGTCGCTGGCGCTCGTCGCGCTGTGGGCCTGGGCGCGGGGCGAGCCGATGCTCAACCCGGAAACCGCCCACCACACCGTCGACGGCACGCACGCCGTCCTTTCGTTCACCATCCCGTTCGCGGCGCTGACCGGGGTGTTCCTCTGGATGTCGAGCCTGGCAGCGGGATTCTCGGCGAACTGGAGCGGCTATCGGGGTCTGCCGGAGGCGCTGGCGCGGCATCCCCGGCTGATCGCCGTGGTGGGGAAGGAACAGGCCCACAGGATCGGCCGGTTCGTGGAGCAGCACTTGAGCGGAATTGTCGGATACATCGCGCTGGGATTCCTGCTGGGCTTCATGCCGGTGGTGTTCAAGTTCGCCGGATTGCCTGTCGAGGTGCGTCATGTCACCCTGCAGACCGCCAGCCTGACGCTGGCCGCCGCGTCACTCTATGTGTACGATCCCGGCGGGTTTCACTGGAGTGCGGTGGCCTGGGGTTTCGCCGGCATCCTGGTGATCGGGGCGCTCAATTTCGGGATCTCGTTCGCGCTGGCGCTTCGCACGGCGATGCGGGCGCGGGATCTCGGCCGGCCCGAACGGGCTCGGCTCTGGGCCGCGATCCGTCATGCCTTCAGGGCCGAGCCCAGGCGGTTCCTCTGGCGGCCGGACGCATAGCTGGTCATCAGCAGGACAGTTCCGGTCCCCGACTCCGCGAAACCCGTAGCGCGCCTCCCGAGTAGTGTTTCCATCTGTAACCGGGGCTCCAGGATGAAGTCCTGGATGCGGGCTGTCCTCGGATCAGCTGCAACCCTTTTGGCCAGCCGGGTGTCTAACGCCGTTGCGATAGCACGCCGTCGGCTTCACCCCAGACGACCCATTTCCCGGTCTCCGCAATGCGACACCTGAAGCTGGCATTCCGCACCCTGCTCAAGGCTCCGTTCGTCACCGGGGTGGCGATCCTGTCGCTGGCTCTCGGCATCGGCGCCAACGCCGCGATCTTCTCGCTGTTCGACCAGCTGCTGCTGCGACCCCTGCCGGTTCCGCATCCGGAGGAGCTGGTCAACCTGGCGGCGCCGGGTCCCAACCCGGGCTCGCAATCCTGCAATCAGGCGGGAGACTGCACCGAGGTCTGGAGCTACCCGATGTTCCGGGACCTCGAGAAGGCGCAGTCGGTGTTGACCGGCATTGCGGCCCATCGCGCCTTCGGCGCCAGTCTTTCGTACAAGGGCGAACCACTCACCGGGGACGGCTCGTTCGTCTCGGGCTCGTACTTCCCGGTGCTCAGCCTGCGGCCGACCCTCGGCCGTCTCCTCGGTCCGGCAGACGATCAGACGATAGGGGGCAGTTTCGTCGCGGTACTGAGCTACAGCTACTGGGCGGCGCACTTCGGCTCCGACCCCGGCGTGGTGGGGCAGACCCTGACCGTGAACGGCCATCCCATGGAAATCGTGGGCGTGGCGCCCAGGGGCTTCGAGGGGACGACCCTGGGGTCCCGGCCGCTGGTGTTCATCCCGATCACGATGCGGGGTACGCTCGAGGGAGACAAACGCTACGAGAATCGCCGGAACTACTGGATCTACCTGTTCGGCCGCCTCAAGCCGGGTGTCACGATTCAGCAGGCCAGGACCGCGCTCAATGGGATCTTCCATCCGATCATCACCGACGTGGAGGCGCCGCTCCAGGAGGGGATGAGCGACAAGACCCTGACCCGGTTCAAGGCCAAGGAGGTCACGGTCGAGCCGGGCCAGAAGGGGCAGAGCTCGATGCACCAGGAGGCGAAAACCCCTCTGCTGCTCCTCTTCGGCGTCACCGCCATCGTGCTGCTGATCGCCTGCGCCAACATTGCGAATCTGTTGCTGGCCCGGGGCGCCAACCGGGCCATGGAGATGGGTGTGCGGCTGGCGCTCGGCGCGGGCCGGCGTCAGCTCATGGTTCAGCTGCTCACCGAGTCGGTGGTGCTGGCATTGATGGGCGGCCTGGCCGGCCTGCTGGTGGCGCGGTGGACCCTGCACGCGATCTCCGCCCTGCTGCCTCCCGAAGCGGCGATGTCGCTCAAGTTCGAGCTGCAACCCTCGGTGCTCGCTTTCTCCGCCCTGGTCTCGGTGATCACCGGTATCATCTTCGGGATGTTCCCGGCGCTGCACAGCACGCGGTCCGATCTGATTACCTCGATCCGTGCCGGCGCGGGGCAGATCACCGGTCATCGCGGCGCGGCCCGCTTCCGCGCGGCCCTGGTGACGGTGCAGATCGCGCTGGCGACCTCGCTGCTGGTCGGCGCGGGGCTGTTCATGAAGAGCCTGATGAACGTCGCCCGGGTGGAGCTGGGCGTGAGGGTCGACAACGTGGTGACCTTCGGCATCTCCCCCGATCGTACCGGGTATGACTCGACCCGGTCGGCGCTGCTGTTCGAACGGGTGGAGGAAACGCTCGCGGCGATGCCCGGCGTCACCGGGGTGACCACCTCGCTGGTGCCCCTGCTGGCGGGGAGCAACTGGGGCACCGACGTGGAAGTCGAAGGCTTCCAGTCGGGCCCGGACATCGACAACAACTCCCGCTTCAACGAAGTCGGTGCGGGCTACTTCAATACGCTCGGCATCCAGCTGAAGCAGGGCCGCGAGTTCACCACCTCGGACCGCGTCGGGAGCGGGCAGGTCGCCGTGGTCAACGAGGCGTTCACCAAGAAGTTCAACCTGGGCCAGGACGCGGTCGGCAAGTTCATGTCGACCCGGGGCAGGGACTCGCTCAACATCCAGATCGTGGGTGTGATTCAGAACGCGAAGTACAGCGAGGTCAAGGACGAGGTCCCGGCGCTGTTCTACACGCCCTGGCGGCAGGACGGGAACACCGGGTCGCTCCACTTCTACGTCCGGACCTCGCTGCCGCCGGAAGCGCTGGTGCGGGAGATCCCCGGGGTGATGAAGCAGATCGATCCGGGGCTACCGATCGAGGAGCTCAAGACCATGCCCCAGCAGATCAAGGAGAACGTGTTCCTCGATCGCATGATCAGCATTCTCTCGGCCTCGTTCGCGGTGCTGGCCACGCTCCTGGCCGCGGTCGGCCTCTACGGCGTACTGGCCTACACCGTAGCGCAGCGCACCCGGGAAATCGGGGTCCGCATGGCGCTGGGCGCCGATGCGCAGCGGGTCCGGTTGATGGTGATGCGCCAGGTGGGATCCATGATCGCAATCGGACTGGGCGTCGGAGTCGTCGGCGCGATCGGGGTAGGGAAGGCGGCGAGCTCGCTGCTGTACGGGCTCAAGGGCCACGACCCGGTGGTATTCACCGTGGCGGTGCTGCTGCTGGTCGTTGTGGCGTTGAGCGCCGGGTATCTCCCCGCCGTCCGGGCGTCAAAGGTGCACCCGATGCAGGCGCTCAGGTACGACTGATGGCCGTTAGCCGTTAGCCGTTAGCTGGAGGTGATTCGTGGCTGTGGGCTGAAGGCTGTCCGCTGCCGAGTGTTCACCCCTCCCGCAGGGCCTCCAGCGGATCTACTCGAAGCGCCCGGCGCGCGGGGAGCCAGCAGGCCAGCAGCGCGATACCGACCAGCAGGACTCCCACCAGCGTGAACGTCACCGGGTCGGTCGGTGAAACATCGTAGAGCAGGGACGTGAGGAGACGGGTGAGCGCCAATGCGCCCGTCAGGCCCAGCACCACTCCCGCCAGCGTCAGACCCATGCCCTGTCGCAGCACCAGCGCCAGGATCCCCTTCGCCGACGCCCCCAGCGCACTCCGGATTCCGATCTCGCGGGTGCGCTCGCTCACGCTCGCCGCGATCACGCCGTACAGACCGGCCCCGGCGAGGAGCAGGGCCACCACGGCGAACGACTGGAACACGATCAGGGCAAACCGGCGCTGTGCGGTGCTGGCCTTCACCAGGTCCGACATCGTCGCCACCCGGGAGATCGGCACCCCCGGGTCCAGCCGATGGATGGCCCCGCGAATCGCGGGAAGCAGTGCGTCGCTCGCTACTGCTCCGCGCACCAGCAGGATCATGCGCGAGTAGGCCCAGGGCGTCTGGCTGCTCGGCAGATACACCTGAGCCTCCCCGTCGGCGTCGAGCCCCTGGTGGTGTACGTCACCGACCACGCCGACGATCGTTGCCCAGGGTCCCTCGGGTCCACCGAACTTTATCCGCTGCCCTACCGGGTCCTCGCCGCCGAGCACCCGGCGGGCGAAACTCTGGCTGATCAGCGCCACGAGGGGCGCCCCCTCCTGATCCTGATCGGTGAAGTCCCGCCCGCTGAGCAGGGGGATATCCATCGTGCTGCGGAAGCCGGGTGCTACCGCAAACCGGAATGCCGAGGGGTCGTCGGCCGGGTTGGGCGCTGGTCGGCTCTCGAAATGCACCCCCCAGGAGTCGAAGTCGCCGCTGAGCAGCAGCTGATTCACGAGGGAGGCCTGGGAGACGCCCGGAACGGCCCGGACCGCGTCGAGCACACCGGCGTAGTAGCGCCGGACGGCGGCATCATCCTCGCCGGTGGCTTGAAGCTCCATCGTGAGCAGATTGCGGGTGTCGAACCCGGGATCGACCGCCAGCAGCCGGTCGAGGCTTCTCATCAGAAGCCCCGCACCGACGAGCAGCATCAGCGCCAGCGCCACGCCCCCGACGACCAGGCCGCGTCGCACCCGCGACCCTCCGCCCCGGATCACCTGGCGCCCGCCCTGTCGGATCAGCCCGGCGAGGTTGGCGCGGCCGAGGGCCATCGCCGGAACCAGCCCCGCCGCGATCCCCACCAGCGCCGAGATCAGGAAGGTGAATCCGAGTACTGCACCATCCACCCGGATCTGGCTGAGCCGGGGCAGAGTGGCAGGCGCCAGCCGGACGAGCGCCTCCACCCCGGCCAGGGCAACGACGACCCCCAGCCCGCCGCCGAGGAGGGCCAGGACGAGCGCCTCGGCGGTGAGCTGGCGGATCAGGGAGCCCCGCCCCGCGCCGAGCGCGGCGCGTACCGCGAACTCCTGAGCCCGGTCCACGGCGCGACCCAGGAAGAGGTTCGCCCCGTTGGTACACGCGAGCAGCAGCAGCAGCGCGACCGCGCCGGTCACCGCAAGAAACAGCGGACGGGTCTTCCGGGTGAGGTAGTCCTGCAGCGAAGTCAGGATGATCCCCGGGGCGGCGTAGTCGGCGGGGTGCGCCGCGACGATGGCCGCCGAAACCCGCTGCAGTTCATCGCTCGCCTGGGCGGAGGAGACGCCATCCTTGAGGCGCGCAATCATCCGCAGGTGACGGCAGGTCCGACAGGCCCAGCTCTGGGAGAGCTCGTAGCGCAGCGGCGACCACATCTGGGCCGCTGGTGACAGCAGACTCTCGAAGCTGGAGGGCATGACACCGATGACTTCGAACCCGGTTCCGCCGAGGTTGACGGTCCGGCCCAGGATCGCGGGGTCGGCCCCGAACCGGCGCTGCCACAGCCCATGACTGAGGATCACCACGCGGGCGGCTCCGTCATGGTCCTCCGCAGCGGTGAAATCCCTCCCCAGCGCGGGCTGTACCCCCAGCGTGGCAAAGAAACCGCTCGTCACCCTCTGGCCGGAGAGCACTTCGGGTTCCTCGCCATCAAGAACCGGCTGCCAGTAGCTCATCGCCGCCGCGACGGCGAACGACCGGCTCTCCCGCGAGAAATCCAGGAAGGTGGCGTACCCGGTCTGGCTGGCGGAGCCGTCCTTCTCACGCTCGAAGAGCAGCGCCAGGCGGCCGGCTTCCGGATAGGGCGGTGGCTGCAGCAGGACGGGATTGACGACGCTGAAGATGGCGCTCGAGCTCCCGATCCCCAGGGCGAAGGTCAGGAGGACCAGCCCCGAGAAGACCGGCAACCGGCGCAGTTGCCGGAGGCCCGCCCGCAGGTCCGAGAGGAATCCCGCCATGTGCCCATCCCCTTCCTGAGTGTGGTATTGGAGTGCGAGATCCGGCCGGCCACCCCACCGCGTCAGCAGCGCAGCCAGCGTCTGGCCCCAGTACCAGCGACGCGCGGCGCTCCGGCCTCCGTCCCGGGCCAGCTGCCCAAATCGCTCCGCCAGATCGCCAAGAAAGAACTCCTGTACATCGGAGGGCAACCGCCGTTCCAGCAGCCGTACAGCGAGCCTCGGTGGTTCCTGCAGGGTCACGGCGCCTCCAGACTCGGCCTGAGGCCGCGTGCCATGCGACGGAGGGTGGCGAGCGAGTGCTCCAGCTCGCGCCGGCCGGCGGGTCGCAACCGGTAGTGT
>Ga0184615_10000876_pt1 | contig 16234 bp, 15 predicted proteins | sample PLM4_65_coex_FD_133134 | JGI IMG/M metagenome (GOLD analysis project Ga0184615, IMG submission 133134) | Groundwater sediment microbial communities from an aquifer in East River, Colorado, USA - PLM4_65_coex | ecosystem: Environmental > Terrestrial > Soil > Riparian zone | place: USA: East... | reverse complement strand
CGTTATGGATCGTGGAGCGCATGGCGACCGCCGTTATAGATGCTTTAACCGCTTCGCGGCCATTGTCCTCGCCGCGGACCGGCCCCTGCGCGACGTCCCGACGCGGCACGTGCCGCGCTGTCCGGTCCCGGCTCCGTCGTTGACAACCCGGCAACCCCAGGATACAGCCTGCCGCCCATGCCCGACCGCCCGCGCATCGCCGTTATCGGCCTCGGTTATGTCGGCCTGCCGCTCGCGGTCGGTCTCGCCCGCCATTTTCCCATTACCGGCTTCGATATCAACGCCGCCCGCATCGGGGAGCTGAAATCGGGCCATGACCGCACCCGGGAGGTGGAGGAAAAGATCCTCAAGGCCTCCGCCGCGACGTTCACGGACGACAAGGGGGCGATCGCCGGGCTCGACATCTATATCGTAACGGTGCCGACGCCGGTCACCGCGGACAACCAGCCGGACCTTGGCGCCGTCCGCTCCGCCAGCCGCCTGGTCGGGGCGGTGATGAAGAAGGGCGCGATCGTGGTCTACGAATCCACGGTCTATCCCGGCGTGACCGAAGACGTCTGCGGACCCGAGCTCGAGCAGGCCTCCGGTCTCAAATGCGGCAAGGATTTCTTCCTCGGCTACTCGCCGGAGCGCATCAACCCCGGCGACCGCGAACACACGGTCGACCGCATCACCAAGGTGGTCGCGGGCCAGACGCCGGAGGTCACCAAGCTGCTCGCCGATGTCTACGGCAAGCTCACCGCCGGCGGGGTGTTCCTCGCGCGCGACATCAAGACGGCCGAAGCGGCCAAGGTGATCGAAAACGCCCAGCGCGACATCAACATCGCGTTCATCAACGAAGTCGCGGCGATCTTCCAGAAGATGGGGATATCGGTCTACGACGTGCTGGACGCCGCCGGCACCAAGTGGAACTTCCTGCGCTTCTCGCCGGGTCTCGTCGGCGGACACTGCATCGGCGTCGATCCGTTTTATCTCGCCCATGCGGCCGCCGCGATCGGCCACCACCCGGAGATCATCCTCGCCGGTCGGCGCATCAACGACAACATGGGCGGCTTCATCGCCGAATGCATCGCACGTGAAATGGCGCTGAAGGGCAAAGGCGCCGGATCAAAGGTGCTGGTGCTCGGCCTGACCTTCAAGGAAAACGTGCCCGATCTGCGCAATAGCCATGTCATCGACGTCATCCGCGGATTCACCTCGCGCGGCTTGACGGTCGAGGTGCATGACCCGTTCGCTGACGCGGAGGAAGCGAAGCACGAATACGGAATCTCGCTTCGCCCGTCCCTCGATGGTGCTACGGCTTTCGACTGCGTCGTCGGCGCCGTGCCGCATGCGCCCTATCTCGAATTCACCCCGGCAACCTTCTCCGGCCTCGTGAAGCCGGGCGGGCTGGTGGCCGACGTGAAGGGCATGTGGCGCAAGGTGAAGATCCCGGAGAGCCTGCAGCATTGGCGGCTCTAACCGGCCGTATCCTCGCCATCGTCGCCGCCTGCGCGGCGCTTTTCTTTCTCTTCGATTTTGCGGCGACGCAGCTCCTGTGGGATCGGCTTTACCCGGAAAAGGCGCTGCGCATCGCCGATCCGCTGTTCCATCACGCGCTCAAGCCGTACTACAGCGCCGACGACGCGCAGTGGGGCGGCGTGCGCTACGCGGTGCGCACGAACGCGTTGGGTTTCAAGGATTCGACGATGCGTGCGGTCCCCAAGCGCGCGCCGGGTGCGCGGCTGGTTTTCATGGGAGATTCCTATACCGAGGGGGTCGGCGTGCGGTTTGAGGACACCTTCGTCGGCCAGCTCGCCGCGCGCGCGCCGCACCTGGACGTGCTCGATGCGGCCGCGGTGTCTTACAGCCCCAGCGTGTATTGGCGCAAAACCAAATGGCTGCTCGACCAGGGCTACGAATTCGACCAGCTCGTGGTCTACGTCGACGTGTCGGATGTCCAGGATGAGGCAGTGTTCTATCGCGAGATGCCGGACGGGCGCATCGTCGATTCCGGCCTCGCCATCGACTACGGCGCCGTGGTCGGGGCGAAGGATCCGGTCTTCGTGCCCGATCGCACGCATATCTGGTTCAAGGAGCATTTCTACTTTGCCAAGGCGGTGAGCGCGATGTTCCGTGCGGCGTCGCGCAGCCTCCGCGGCGTGAATTCGGCTCCGGCGGGGCGCGCGGCGCCGCGCAAGCTGCTGCGCGCGTACTGGACCGTCGATCCGAACCTGCCGGGCTATGGCGACGGCGGTGTCGAATCCGGCATCGCCAAGGCAATCGAATACATGGATAGGCTGAAGCGGCTCGCCGACGAACGCGGCATCAAGCTTTCGGTTGCGGTTTATCCCTGGCCCGACCAACTCGACTACGACCGTCCGGACAGCCGCCAAATGGAGATATGGAAACGCTGGTGCGAGCAGCGCGGCTGCTTCCGCTTCGTCGACCACTTCCCCGATTTCTTCGCTTACAAGCGTGACCACGTGGATTGGCGCGAGCGCTTGTTCATCCCGGGTGATGTCCATTTCACGAAGCTCGGCAACCAGATCATCGCCGATCGTCTGGCGGCTTCGCTTCTCGGCCAGTAGCTTTGACGCGCCGCCTCAGCTCGCGACGCGGGTGAAGGCCCATTTCACCTGCGCGCCGTCACCGCCCGTCGCGCCGGAAACCACGATCTGGTCCGTGCGGCGCGCTTCGTTGCCGGCGCCGAGATAGACGCTCTCCTGCACGCTGGTCACGCCGCCCGTGGCGCGCATGCGCCAGCCCACCCCGCCCGCCGTCTGCAGCAGGACCGTATCGCCGCCCTGCACCAGCGACGTCTTGACCTGCGGATGCAGATGAAAGCGCAGGGCGAATTTCCGGTGTCCGCTGCCTACCAGCGTGTCCTCGCCGCGCAGATTGTCGCCGGCCGCGGCAAGAAACAGCCGCCGCCTATGGATCAGGCCGAAGGCTCGGGCATAGCCGTTATGCTCGGCGTCGATCCAGACATTGCCGTCGGATTCGCGCCGCTCCGCCATGACCCGCGCAGGTCGCGCGCCGATCCCGCCGCCGGGCAGAAGCTCGGCGGAGTTCATGTCCTCCACCACCAGGGTCGAATGGGCCGCCGTGGTTCGGCTTGCCTCGCGCCATGCCTCGTTCGGGCCGACATAGGCGCCGCAGTTCACGATCAGCCGCTCCCGGCCGACGCTCATCTCGAAGGCGAGTGCGCCGGCATGGGCATGTGTGTCGAGCCCCGGCGGCGGCGGGGCTCCGGCGTCCATGATCACGAGGGTGCGGTGAGAGGTGGCGCGCTCGAAGCCGGAATGCGGCGCGCTCGACAGCGGCTTGCCGCGCGCATCCGAATGGGTCAGCACCATGTCGATCAGCCAGTCGCGCGACTCGGTCGAGTCGTTGAACTGGGCTAGCCCGCCGTCGCCGTGGCGGAAAAAGCGCAGCATCGGTGCCATGCGATCGATCGCGCCCTGTACGCTCTCCGGGACCGCCTCGTGCACGTCGCGCAAATTGGCACGGATGTCGATCAGGTGGCGCAGCACCGCCATGTGACTTTCCGGGCTGCGTTCGATATGGCCTCCGTCGCCCAGGATCTGCCATGCGATGGCGCGCTCGAGCGCCGTCATCCAGCGTGGCAGGCGTCGCCGTGCGCCGGGCAACGCTAGCGATGCGTAGATCAATGCCTTCAGCACGACGATCTCGGCGGCGCCTTCGGGCGCGAGCGCGGCGACACGCGCGAGATGACTTGCCTGGCGCGCAAGGCTCGCCTGAAACCGCTCGCGGAAGTCGTCGTTGGCGCCGGAACACACGAATTCGGCCTGGGAGAGCCACAGCGCGATCCGGCTGGCGATCACCTCGGGCTGCCACGCAACCGACCGGATGTGCGTTTCGCGCTGCATCCAATCGTCGATGACATGCCGCGCCGCGAGACGTGCCTGCTCCCCGCCCAGCGCGCGCAGGTCGCGCAGGAGGTCGAAGCCGTGCAACGCGGCGCGCCAATCGTCCGTCACCCCTTCACCGTCCCAGGGCGCGGCGCCGTGCCTGGGCTCGACGGGAATCGTCTGGCCGCACAACGTGAAGCGGCCGGCGACGATGGCGGCGCCATTTGTCGAGTCGCCGGGCCAGGGCTCGGTCGGCACGTGAGCAAACGGCGTGCCGATGCGCGACGTCAGGGTGCGGTGGTAGAGCCGCGTGGAAAAGAGGGGTTGCATGACCGCGCGCGCGAGACGTCGCCGCGACAAAAGGCGAACCCCGCGTCGCAGCGCGCCGCGGAGGCGGCGCATCAGCGATCCCCGCGCAGGCGGCCTATGTTTCGACTGTAGGCCGCGGCACCGCCCTGGAACACCGCGGTGCCGGCGACCAGCACGTCGGCGCCCGCGGCGATGGCGAGCTTCGCCGTTTCCTCGTTGATGCCGCCGTCGACTTCGAGATCGATGGTGCGGCCGGTCTCGTCGATCATGGCGCGCAACGCCGCGATCTTGTCGAGCTGGGAGCGAATGAAGGCCTGACCGCCGAAGCCGGGATTGACCGTCATGGCGAGCACCAGGTCGATCTCGCCCAGAAGATGCGTCACCGCCTCGATCGGCGTGGCGGGGTTGAGCGACACGCCGGCCTTCTTGCCGAGGCTGCGGATGAGCTGCACCGTGCGGTGTAGATGCGGGCCCGCCTCGGGATGGACGGTGATGATGTCCGCGCCCGCCTCCGCGAAGGTCGCGATGTAGGGATCGGCGGGCGAGATCATCAGGTGCACGTCGAACGGCACCCGCGCGTGCGGGCGCAGCGCCTTCACCGCCGCCGGGCCGATGGTGATGTTGGGCACGAAATGCCCGTCCATCACGTCGACATGGATGTAGTCGGCGCCCGCCTCGGTGGCGGCGCGCACCTCCTCGCCCAGCTTGGCGAAATCGGCGGCGAGAATCGAAGGGGCTATTCGGATGCGCTGCTGCACCCGCGTTTCGTATCAGCTTCCCACCGCACGGATCAAGCGCGCGGCGTAGAACCCGTCGAGCCCGCCATGTTCCGGCCAGTGGCACGGCAAAGTCTGCAGATCGCCCGACGGTGAGACGAATTCGGTCGGAACCTCGCTCGCGCGCAGCCTCTCGCGAGACATCAGGGGATTGCGCGCGAGCAGCGCCTCGACCTGGTCGGGGCCTTCCTCCTGCTGCAGCGAGCAAACGGCATAAACCATGACCCCGCCGGGCGTCAGCGCCGCCGCGGCCGCGTCCAACATGTCGTGCTGCACAACGGTAAGGCGGGCTACATCGTCGGGCGACTTGAGGCGGGCTATGTCGGGGTGGCGGCGGATCGTGCCGGTGCCGCTGCATGGCGCATCGAGCAAGATGGCGTCGAAACGCTCTCCGCTGATGGGCTTGCGCGCGTCGGCGACGCGGCACTCGGCCGCGAGACCCAGCCGCGCCAGGTTGGCGCGGAGCTGCGCGACGCGCTTGGCCGAGATATCGATCGCGGTGAGCCGGGCGCCGCCGGCCGCAAGCTGTGCCGCCTTGCCGCCCGGTGCCGCGCAGAGATCGGCGACGCGCTTTCCGGCCACATCACCCAGCATCTTGGCCGGCAGCGCTGCGGCGGCGTCCTGCACCCACCACGTGCCATCCCCATAACCGGGCAATTCCGCGACTGAGCCGCCGCCCATGCGCCGCAAGGTGCCGGTTGGCAGGATTGTCGCCCCGAGCGCGTCGGCCAGCGCATTGGGATTCGATTTGACGGTGATGTCGAGCGCGGGTTCGGTCAAATGCGCCTCGGCGATGCGCTGGGCCGTCTCGGCGCCGAACGCGCCGGTCCATGACTGCCACAGCCAGTCGGGCGTGTTGAGTCGCGCCGCGTCGTTTCGCGGCGAGACGCCGTCGCGCGCGATGGCACGCAGCACGGCGTTGACCAGCCCGCGATAGGTGGCGAGCCGGCCCGACATGGGCGCCACCGCCGTATCCACGGCGGCGTGCGCCGGCGTACCGAGGAAGACGATCTGGGCGACGCCAAGGCGTAGCGCATCGCGCGCCCGCATTGCCCGCGGCGGCAAGGGGTGCGTCAGCCGGGCGTCGATCAGCGCATCGATTTCGCCCAATCGGCGCAGCGCGGTCGCGACCAGCAGCCGGGCAAAGGCGCGGTCGCGCGCTTCCAGCGCCGCCAGGCCCTCGTGCTCGGCGAGCGCGTCGTCAAGCGCGCGTCGCCGCCCGAGCACGGCGCCGAGGAGGTCGAGCGCGACTTCGCGCGCGTCGGTCAGCTATCAGCCCCAGGGTCCGGCGACGCCGGCCATTTCACGCAACCGGCGGATGCGGTTTTCCATCGCCGGGTGGGTCGAGAACAGATTGTCCATCGACCGGCCCCTGAGCGGGTTGACGATGAACAAATGCGCCGTGGCGGGATGGGCCTCGGCCGGCTCATTGTCGATCCGCCTCGAAGCCTCGTCGAGCTTACCGAGCGCGCCGGCAAGCCACAGCGGATGGCCGGACAGCTCCGCCCCGGCGCGGTCGGCGGCGTATTCCCGCGTGCGCGAGATCGCCATCTGCACCAGCATGGCGGCGAGCGGGGCGACGATCATCACCAGCAGCCCGCCGACCCACCCGAGCGGCCGCTCGCGGTCGTTACCGCCGCCGCCGAAGAAAAATGCAAAATTGGCCAGCATCGAGACCGCGCCCGCGATGGTCGCGGTGATGGTCATGATCAGGGTGTCGCGGTTCTTCACGTGGCCGAGCTCGTGCGCCAGCACGCCGGCAATCTCCTGGTGGTTCAGATGTCGCAAAAGCCCCGTGGTCGCGGCGATCGCCGCGTGCTCGGGATTGCGGCCGGTGGCGAAGGCGTTCGGCTGGTCCGATTCGACGATATAGACACGCGGCATGGGAATCTGCGCGCGATCGGCAAGCTGTGCGACGATGCCGTAAAGGTCGGGCGCGGACCGCGCATCCACCTCGCGCGCGTTGTACATGGACAGCACGATCTTGTCGGCGTTCCAGTAGGTGAACGCGTTCATGGCGAGCGCAAGCAGGAATGCGATCATCATGCCGCTCTCGCCGCCGATCAGGTATCCGACCCCGCCGAAAAGGGCGGTCAACCCCGCGAGGAGCGCGGCCGTCTTAACGAAGTTCATGGTCCGTGAATCCGTGGCCAAACCGTGCCCCTTATTTGGGAATGGCGCCGCGCGGATCAAGCGCTATGCTGACCGCGGGGTCCGGAGGAGGGGCATGAGCGAAAGCGACAAGCTGGACGGCCGGGTCGCCATCGTCACCGGCGGTGCGCGCGGCATAGGGGAGGCCATCGTGCGCGCGCTTGTGGCGCGCGGGGCGCGGGTCGTGGTCGCCGATTCGGGCGTCTCGGTCGACGGCTCGGATCCGGACCCGTCCTTGGCGCAGGAGGTCGCGGGCAAGCTCGGCGCCAACGCCGTCGCCTATATCGAAGACATGGGCATCCCGAAGGCGGCTTCCGACTGCGTCGCGCTCGCGATCGAAAAGTTCGGTGGGCTCGATATCGTGGTGAACAACGCCGCCATTCAGCGCGACGCATTCCTGTTCAAGGGCAACCCCGATAATTGGGATGCGGTGATCCGCAACAACCTGTCGTCCGCCTTCTACCTGCTGGCGGCGGCGACGCCGGTGCTGCGCGAAAATGCGGCCGCGCGACGCGGCACCGGCAACGGGGCCGCCTATGGCTGGGGCCGCATCGTCAACATCGTATCGACGGCGGCGTTCTACGGCAATTACGGCCAGGCCTCCTACGCCGCCGCCAAGGCCGGGCTGGTCGCGCTCACCCGGATCGCCGCGCTCGATATGGCGCGCTCGGGCGTCACCGCGAATGCCGTCGCGCCGCTTGCCCGTACCCGTATGATCGAACGCATCAAACCTGCCAATGAGGCACAGGCGGCCTACAAGGAACACATGATGAAGCTGCCGGCGTCCCACGTCGGCATCTTCGTGTCGTACCTCTGCTCGCCGCTCGCCCAATCGGTCAACGGGCAGGTTTTCGGCGTGCGCGGGCGTGAAGTGGTCCTGTTCTCCCAATCCCGCCCGCTCAAGACCATCGTCGCCGCCGGCCGCGAGTGGGACGTCGACACGCTCGGCCGCCAGGTTGCGAACGAGTTCCAGGGCGTGTTTGCCGATATGATGACCGATCCCGAGGCGTTCTCCACCGAACCGGCCGTATGACGCTGACCATTCGCGAGGAGCGGCGGATCGAGTGGGGCGACTGCGACCCGATCGGCATCATGTTCTATCCGCAGTGCTTCCGCTGGTTCGACATTGCGACGCATCACCTGTTCGAAGCCGCCGGACGGCCGATGAACGGGCTCGAGACGCGCTACGGCATCGTCGGCTGTCCGCTGGTCGATGCCGGCGCCGCGTTCAAGTCGCCGCTGCCCTGGACGACCGAGATCACGGTCGAATCTCACGTGGCCGAATGGCGCACCAAAAGCTTCGTCGTCAGCCACAACGTGTGGAAGGGCGAGGTGTTGGCGGTCGAGGGGCGCGAGGTACGCGTCTGCGTTGCGCGCAACGGCGCCGCGCTCAAGGGTGTCGCGATTCCCGAAGATCTGAAGGCCTGTTTCGCATGAGCGCGGGAAAGCGCGCGCGCGCCGCACCGCCGCCGGCGATCGACATGGGGTTGCTGCCGAACCTGCTCGGTTACCATTTGCGCTGCGCGCATGTATCCGTGTTCCAGCATTTCGGGCGCACGGTCGGCGAGGCCGATATCTCGCCGCCCCAGCTCGGGACGCTGCTGCTGATCGAATCCAATCCCGGTATCAGCCAGAGCGCCGTGGCCGAGGCGCTGCGCTTCGACCGCTCGACCTTGGTGCAGATCATCGATCGTTTGGAGGAGCGCGCGCTGGTGAAGCGCGAGAGCTCGGCACGCGACCGGCGCAGCCACGCGCTGGCCCTCACCCCCGCCGGGGCGCGTCTGTTGGCCCGGCTCAAGGAGATGCTGCGCGCGCACGAGGTGGAGATCGCCGCGTCGCTGTCCGAAAACGAGCGCGCGACCCTGATCGGGCTTCTCGAACGGCTGCACACCAAGGCGGACCGCCATGGCTGAAGCCTGGCCGGTTCTCATCGCCGGGGCGGGGCCGGCCGGGCTCACCTGCGCGCTTTCATTGGCCGATGCCGGCGTTCCCGTCGTCGTGTGCGAGGCGGGGGCCGATCTCGCGCTCGATCTGCGCGCCGGCACCTATCACCCGCCGACGCTCGAGATGCTGGAACGCTGGGGCATCCCCGAGCGCATGATGGCGCTGGGTGCGATTCAAGTGCGCACGTGGCAAATCCGCGACCGCGAAGCTGGGGTGTTGGCGGATTTCGACCTCGGACTGCTGGCGAACGACACCAACTATCCCTATCGGCTGCACCTCGAACAGCACAAGCTGACGCCGCTGCTGCTGGAAAAATTGCGGTTTTATCCGCATTTTTCGATGCGGTTCGGCACGCGCGTCGTCGCCGGGCGCCAGAACGGCGATGGTGTCGACGTGCTGGTGGAGGAAGGCGGAAGGCGACATATCGAGCGCTGTGCGTACCTCGTGGGCGCCGATGGCACCCACAGCGCGGTGCGCGAGTCGATGGGCGTCGACTTCGAGGGCTTCACCTGGGACGAAGGCTTCCTCATCGTCTCCACCACCTACGATTTCGAGCCGCACGGCTTCGCCAAGGCGACCTACATCGCCGATCCCGAGGAATGGGTCATGTTGTTCAAGGTGCCGGGTTTCAACCCCCCGGCGCTCTGGCGCATCGCGCTGCCGACGGACCCGACGCGGAAGCGCGCCGAGATCATGGACGATGCCGCGATCCAGGCACGGCTGCAGAGCTTTCTGCCGCGCGAGACGCCTTACGACGTCGTGCACCGCAACGCCTATCGCGTGCACCAGCGCGTTGCCAAGACCTACAATCTGGGGCGTATCGCCATCGCGGGCGACGCCGCCCACGTCAACAATCCGCTGGGCGGGATGGGGCTGAACGGCAGCGTGCACGATGCCGTCAACCTGGGCGACAAGCTCGCGTCGCTATGGAAGGGCGAGGCCGGACCGGAGGTGCTCGACCTCTACACGCGCCAGCGGCGCGGCCCGCAATTCGAATACGTGCAGCGCATCACGATCGAGAACAAGCGCTTCATCACCGAACGCGATCCCGCGCAGCGCCGCGCGCGCCAGGACGAGATGCGCCGCATCGGCGCCGACAAGAAGCTCGCCTACGAGTACCTGCTGAACTCGTCGATGATCGCCATGGTGCGCAAGGCGGAAGGAATACGGTAGCTACACCGCTTTGGTCGTCATCACCGGGCCGCCGCGAAGCGGCGTGACCCAGTGATCCCGGGCAATAAGATGGCCGGGTCACGGCCCTGCGGGCCGGCCCGGCCATGACGTAAACAAAGCTCGCCGCGCGTGCTTGATGATTAATGCCGCACCTCGCGCCACAGCCCGAGCTTCTGCTGCATGCGCGCGTCGGAGAAGCTGAACAGCACGCTCTCGTCCGTCGCCTCGTGGTGGTGCTGCGCCCAGCACGGCACCACGAACACGTCGCGCGGGCCCCATTCCAGCGTCTGGTCGCCGACGATGGTGCGGCCCTTGCCTTCGCGGCAGGCGTACACCCACGACGCGGTGGTCTGATACGTCTCGGTCTGGAAGCCTTTGGGCAACAGCTGCATGTAGCACGAGATCGTCGGCATCACCGGCCCGCCATTGGTCGGGTTGACGAACTCCATCTTGATGCCGTGATGCTTGTCCCAATCGTTGGATTTGGCGAGCCGCGTCAGCGCCTCGCGCGTGCGCGTATAGGGATAGTGGAACGCCGGGGAGTTCTCGTCGACCGGCTTGAAGCCCATGGGGACGAGACCATCGCCGTAGCGCGCGATCGAATCGCCGACCGGCCGCTTCAGCGGATAGGTTCCGCGGTTCTTGTAGGACTCGGTGAACATCGCGCCGACGCGCCGGATCACCGGCATGTCGAGCCCGTCGAGCCAGACCACCGGCTCCTTGCCCTCGTGGCCGTGGTCGTGCCAATGCCAGGACGGCGTCAGGATCAGATCGCCCGGCGCCATATAGGCCTTCTCGCCACCCACCGAGGTATAGGCGCCGCTGCCCTCTTGGATGTAGCGCAGCGCGCAGGGGCTGTGGCGGTGCGTCGGCGCCACCTCGCCCGGCAGGATCAGCTGCAGCCCGGCGAACAGCGTCTCGGTGATGCGGCTCTGGCCGCGCATCCCCGGATTTTCCAGGACCAGAACCCGCCGCTCGGCCTCCTCGGCGGTGATGATCTCCCCCGCTTCGAGCACGTGGTCGCGGATGTGGTCATAGCGCCAGACGTAAGGCACAGCCTCGGTCTTGGGCTCCGGGCTCATCAGGGTGGACAGCACCTCCCATAGCGGGCTCAGGTTGTCGCCCTCGATCCGATGGTAGAAATCCGCCCTTGTGTTGGTCATCTCGGGCTTGTGGTCGAGTGCCCTGGCCATGGCTATCTCCTTGTCCTGCGTGCTGAATCGCATCATAAGACCGTCAAATCACTGAATAAAGATAAGAATAGGTAGCCCTCTCCGCCATGCGAATCTTGCACGTCCTGGACCATTCGATTCCGCTGCAGAGCGGCTATACGTTTCGCACGCTGTCGATTTTAACCGAGCAGCGCAAACGCGGCTGGGAAACCGTCCACCTCACCTCGCCCAAGCACACGCGGCCCTATTTGCCGGAGGAAGACGTGGACGGCTGGCATTTCTACCGCACCAAGGCGGTGGATTGGATGTCCGACACCGTGCCGGTTCTCAGCCAGGTGGCGTTGATGGCGGCCACGTCCCGGCGCCTGGCCCAGGTGGTCGCCGCGACCAAGCCCGATTTGCTGCACGCCCACTCCCCCGTTCTCAACGCCATCCCGGCGCTCCGCGTCGGCCACGCGCGAGGCATCCCGGTCGTCTACGAGGTGAGGGCCTTCTGGGAGGATGCGGCGGCAAGCCACGGCAATGGTCGCGAGCGCGGGCCGCGCTATTTGCTCACGCGCGCCCTCGAAACCTTCGCCCTGAAACATGTCGACGCCGTCACCGTGATCTGCGAAGGGCTGCGGCGCGACCTGCTCGCCCGCGGCATCGCACCGGAAAAGGTCACCGTCATCCCCAACGCGGTCGACCCGGCGGAGTTCAAGCTACCGCCGCGCGACGCGGCGCTGGCGGCAAGCCTCGGGCTCGAAGGCAAGATCGTGCTCGGTTTCCTGGGCTCGTTCTATTCCTACGAAGGGCTGCATTTGCTGCTCGAGGCCATGCCGGCGATCCTCGCGACCATGCCGGAGGCGCGGCTGCTTTTGGTCGGCGGCGGGCCGGAGGATGCGCGGCTGCGCGCCCTCGCGGGCCGGCTCGGTCTCGACGGCAAGGTCGTCTTCACCGGTCGGGTGAAACACACGGAGGTGCAGCGCTACTACGCGTTGGTCGACGTTCTCGTCTATCCGCGCATGGCAATCCGCCTCACCGACCTGGTCACGCCGTTGAAGCCGCTGGAGGCGATGGCGCTCGGCAAGATCGTCGTGGCCTCCGATGTCGGCGGCCATCGCGAGCTGATCCGCGACGGCGAGACCGGTAACCTGTTCCGCGCGGAGGACAAGGAAGACTTGGTGCGCACCTTGGCGCGCGTGGTGGCAAATCGCGCGGCCTGGCCGCCCCAGATCGCGGCCGGCCACCGTTTCGTCGAATCGGAGCGCACCTGGGCATCGAGCGTGGCGCGGTACGAGCCCGTCTATCAGCGTCTGGTCGGCGCCCGGACGATTTCGTCGAACAGCGCGAGCTGACTCCTCGTCGTTTCGTCCCAACCGTAGCGTTCTGCGTAGGCGCGTGCCGCCGCCCGATCGGACGGCGCGGCCAGCATTTCGCGTACGGCCGCGGCGATGGCGGACGCGCCGCGCTGGGCCAGCACGCGCCCGGCTTCCGGCGCGGTGACGATCTCGGATACGCCGCCGACGTCGGTCGCCAGCACTTTGGTGCCGCAGGCCATCGATTCGAGCAGCACGTTGGGCCAACCTTCGCGCGCCGAGGCGAGCACCAGCAGATCGGCGGCGCCGTACAACTCGGCGAGCGCGGCGTGCGGTCTCTCGCCGAGAAGCCGGACACGGTCGGCGACGCCGAGCTTCCGCGCCGATGCCTCCAGCGCGGCGCGTTCGGACCCTTCGCCGACGATCATCAACGTCACGTCCGGCAGATCTCGCAACGCCTCGATCACCAAGCCGTGGCCCTTGCCCTCGACCAGGTTGCCGACGGAGATCAACGTCGGCCCAATGAGGCCGAGTCGCTGGCGCGGCCCGGCGCGGTCCACCGGGTGGAACATCGTCAGGTCGACGCCGTTGCGCATCACCCGCACATGCGAGTCCGGCACACCGAGCGCGACGAGGGAATTCTTGAGCGCCTGCGAAACGGTGATGACCCCTGCGGCTTTCGTCGCCGCCCACAGGATCATGCGCCGCGGCAGGGCGAAGCGGCTGATGACGTTGATGTCGCTGCCGCGCGCGGTGATCACGACGGGGCGATCGAAATGGCGGCCCAGCATCGCGGCCGCGACTCCATCAGGATAGAAATAGTGGGCATCGATCAGATCGAAGTCGAACCCATCGGCAATGGCGCGCCGTATTGCCCTCATTGTCCAGGCGTACATGAGGGCGGGCGCCACCGTCATGCCGAGCTTGGGAATCACGGGATAGCGCGGATGATCGACCAGCAGATCCGCGCGCCGCTCCTGGCGCGGTGCTTCGGCTTGCGCGCGATAGCGCGGCACGATGCGGCTCAACCCCGGCGGTACCCAAGGTATGGGAGCGACCACGCGCAGCTCGACACGGCCCGATGCGGCGAGGTGGCGCAGCCGGTTCTCGACGAAGATGCCGTGGCGCGGCGTTGCGGCGTTGGGAAAGAGCGAGGTGAAGGTCAGCACCTTCACGCGGCGACGCCTCGGCCGAGCGGGCAGATTTCCGCGAATAACGCGCGATACGCCGCGAACATGCGCGATTGGGGATAGACCTCGTTGGCCCGCCGCTGGTTGGCCGCGCCGAGCACGGCACGCAGCGCCGCGTCGTCGATCATGCGCGCCAGCGCGGCGCCGTAGCCCTCCTCGTCGTGCGCCGCCACAACGAAGGGCCGGTTCTCGGCGGCCACGATGGACCGCACGTCGCCCACGTCGGTGGCGACGACCGCCCGCCCGCCCGCCATCGCCTGGATCAGGCTGTTGGGCATCTGTTCGGTGTCGGACGACATGGCGAACACGTCCATCAGCCCATAGACGCGCTCCGGCCGATCGACATGGCCCGGGAACAGCACGTGTCCCGCAATGCCCAGCTGGGCCGCGAGCGACTCCAGCCCGCGCCGCTCGACGCCGTCGCCGACGATCACCAGCCAGGCGTTGCGCTGCGGACCGACGGCGGCGAAGGTGCGCACCAGCCGCGCCAGGTTCTTCTCGGGGCGCAGTGGCGCCACCGTGCCGACGATCACCGCGCCTGCCGCTGCCGCGATGCCCGGCACCAGCGCGGGATCGGGCGCCGCAGCGTAGCGTGCGCAGTCGACGCCGTTGGGCACGAGCACCACGCGGCGCCGATCCATGCGCCAGATCTCGGTTGCGATGTGCATCAGGTTTTCGGACGGCACGATGATCTTGTGGGTGCGCGCCAGCGCGAGGCGCCGCGCGATCACGCGGCGCGGCAATTGTGTGTTCGCCTCCTCGGGGCCGAATCCGCTTTCGAGGTGAATATGCGGCGCGATGCGCATCAGCCGGTTCACCGCCGCCCACTCGATCGCACCCCAGTTGTAGGTGAGCAGCAAATCGGGGCGCAGCCGACGCAGCGTCTTCAAAATCGCCGTGAAGGCCTGCACCGAGCTTCCCTTTCGCACCGCGGCGTCGAGATAGGCGATGGGCACGGCGGGATCGATGCGCTGCCGCGTGTCGAAATTCCCGTCGAGCGCGACGACGGTGTGGCGATACAGCGGGCCGAGGTCGTTCAGGATGGTCGCGATGCGCAGTGGCACGCCGCCTTGGCCGAAGGACGCGAAGATGTGCAGGAAGTGCGGCTGCGGCACGGGCTTGCCTTGTCTTGGCGCGGGGTCCTCGGTATCATAGAAATGTCCCAATAACCAATAGCTTAACAGACTCGCGCGCCCATGCTGGACCCCGCCGACTGGCGCCTTGCGCGCATCGACACCGACGTGCCCGTGCTGCTCGTGGTCGTCGATACGGAGGAGGAATTCGACTGGGCACGGCCGCTCGCACGCGAGAACGTGAGCGTCGGTGCGATCGGGGCACAGCGGCGCGCGCATCGCATCTTCGAGCGCATCGGGCTGAAGCCCACCTACGTGATCGACTACGCCGTGGCGAGCCAGGAAGACGGCTGGCGTCCTCTCGCCGAGCTCCACGCCGACGGTCTATGTACGATCGGCGCGCACCTGCACCCGTGGGTGAATCCGCCGTTCGACGAGCCGGTCACCAACTACAACTCCTATCCCGGCAACCTGCCGCGTGAACTGGAACGCGAAAAGCTGACGCGCCTCACCGACGAAATCGCGCGCCGCTTCGGCGTGCGTCCGACGATCTACAAGGCGGGGCGCTACGGCGTGGGTCGAGCGACTGCAGCGCTGCTCGATGAGCTCGGCTACACCGTCGATGCAAGCGTCGTGCCGGAACATGACTTCACCGAGGACGAAGGACCGGATTTCAGCGCCTGCAGCGTGCAGCCGTACTGGTTCGGCAACGGTCGCCGCATCCTGGAGCTTCCGGTGACACAGGGCTATGTCGGCTGGGCTGCGGGGCTCGGCAACGCCCTCTACCAGTCGGCCGCGTCGCCCTTCGGACGGCGGCTGAAGCTCACCAACTGCCTCGCGCGTCTGGGTGCAATGGAGCGAATCCGCTTATCGCCGGAGGGCATGACATTCGACGAGATGCGGCGCCTCACGCTCGCCCTGCGCGCGCGCGGGCTCAAGGTGTTCAGTTTCACCTACCACAGCCCCTCGCTCGCGCCCGGGCAAACGCCTTACACGCCGGACGAAGGCGCGGTGCAGCGCTTCCTCGATTCCTGTGCGCGCTATTTCGACTGGTTTACAGGCGAATTCGCCGGGCGTCCGTCGACGCCCGGCGAAGTGCTGTCACTCGCGCGCTGATCCCCGGTCTGTCGAGGCGTCAGCCGCCTTTGAGCTGCTTCAACAGCGCCTCGGCGTCCGCCTTGGTCGAGAAATTCTGCAGCTCGTCGCCGGAGGCGAGCAGCTTCTCGAGCTCGAGCAGGCTGCTCTTGGCGGCCTTCAGCTTGACGAAGGCGTCCTTGAGGACCTTGCTCACGAT
>Ga0184615_10000875_pt1 | contig 16239 bp, 22 predicted proteins | sample PLM4_65_coex_FD_133134 | JGI IMG/M metagenome (GOLD analysis project Ga0184615, IMG submission 133134) | Groundwater sediment microbial communities from an aquifer in East River, Colorado, USA - PLM4_65_coex | ecosystem: Environmental > Terrestrial > Soil > Riparian zone | place: USA: East... | reverse complement strand
TTGCCGGTGCCACGGTCGGCGAGGATCGCAGTGAGACCCTGAGCAGGAAGCCATTCATAGATGACCATTTCCAGGTCAATGTCGCGTTTAGCAAACTCGATGCCCCGATATGCGATCTTGTCGAATCCGGTTTTGCCCTGAGCATCGGGCGTCGCCAAAGACTCCGGCGGCGCCATTCCATCTTCGGACGGCATAATCGAATCGGGAATGCCGAGCTTCTCGATTGCGTCTTCCATGAGGGCGCCGCCCTTGGAGCCGGGCCGATTGGTGCCGTAGTGGTAGGCATTGTAGATTTTTTCCGACAGGCTTTTTTCGCCGTCGATCTCCCACGGCGGATCGCAACGGTCGTTCCAGCTTTGCTTTTGGCCCGGCGGGACTTCGACCAGAAGCTCCATACATTTGAGTTCGGAGATGCCGAAATCTTTGACGCCGCACGCGGTCGCATAGGTGTGCTCGTCACCGTTCTCGCCCTGCACGGCGACATCGCGTTTCATCAACCATGCACGGGCTTGGCCGATGGCGATGTCGGTGTCGAGTTCACCGAGAGGCTTTTCACTGTCGGCTTGCTTCTTGGCGCCGCGCTGAAAATAGACGCTGGTCCAGATCGGGGCCGACGCCACGGGCAACGGGCATTCGACGACGTAATCACCCGTCCGCGTGTTCGCGCCGTCATCCTCGGTATGGCATCCAGGGCCAACGACGTATCCGTTTTCGCCGCGCACGTCGATCCCGAATGGAAACGAGTGAGCATTGCCGACGTGATCGACATCCTTCAGGTAGTAGTGCTTCCCGCCCTTTGGCGACTGTACAGTGAAGGTGGACCAAGTGATGGCCTGCCCGTGCTCGGCTTCGAGAGTCTGCAACGCGGCTTCGCCGTCCTTGCCTTTGGCGGGATCGAGATCGGCGTCGATGACGACGCCGTTGTTGCCGCCGCTCACGCCATAGTTCATGTCGGGTTCGTAGTCGAACCAGAGACGGATGACGGCGGCGTCGCGCGTCCGCGCTTCCAGCCACTTGATGCCCGGAACCGGCTCTTTCGAGTTTGGCGAAAGCTGGTGGATGTAGAAACCCTGTTCCGCCAGGGCCAACGCATATTCGCAGCGTGTGGTCATTGCGGATTCATCCAAGGATGATATGCATGGAGCCTAACCAGATAACGACGAGAGTAGCGGACGATGCCGCGCGCTTTCAGAGTTGGTTCGATGAGGCCCTTCTGGCGATAGCGCTTGAAAGTCCGGTCAGTGAGTTCGAGCATCACCGCCGCGTCGATAGCAGTATGAAAACTGTCTTGTCCGTGTGCGACGCGCAGAAGCAAATTCTTGTCGCATTTGACGGCGACGGCGAGTTCCTCGAATGTGATCTTGTAGGCATCATGTGCCGGACGGTACGGCGCGGATTCGCCGTAGAGCAACCGCACGATGGTTCGCGGGTGCATGGGATGTTCAGCGCCGCGACCCCCAAAGAGATCAGCGGCCTTTTGCAATGTCAAATACGTCACTTCGATTTCACTCCCTCGCGCCACGCCGCGATCTTCAAAAACGAGAACCGTGGCTGCACTGGAAACCTGATAACCGCATCGGGATTTCTCCTCCCCCATTCTAGCACGCTATGCTCGGCAGCGATGTGAAAGATTTTCCTCGCCTCATTGTTGGTGACCAGCACGTCTTGCTTGTTGACGACTGCCCGGATCAGTGTTACATTGTCGCCGTATGGCTTGACCAGGAGTTCGGTGTCAATGCCGTGTTCGGGCGACCATGACGGGCCGAAGCACCAGCGGCAATACCGCTCCAGAGTTTTTGGGCGAAGGGAAAAGAGTTCAATGGCGGTGTCGAACGAAACTCTCATGGAGCCCCTATTCCGAGAGAACGCCTGCATCTTAACCTTTTTTGGTCCTGATTGTCAAGCGTTTCTGCACGCCGCGCAAAAGATAGGCCCTCGCGCGCCCTACAATCTTCGGATCATCACCGAAATTACCAAGCGCGAGATTGCACCGATGGCAGAGAAGACCCCGGACTTCCCCCGTATTATGATCGTGGTCAATGGCAAGCCTTTTCTTCGCGGGTTTACGCGGGCAGATAGCGCAAGTGCCGCCTTGTGCGGCGAGAAGGGCTCCGTATTGCCCTATTGTCAGCCCGTATTTCCTGATCCCACTTTGAAGCGCGACTTCCTTGGCCCTGCTTGGGTTTCTCAAATACCAGCGTCGGGCTTTCTCCCGATTCTTCTCGGCATTGTTCAACTGCCACCGCCTTGCGGCGGCTTTTACATCGGCCTTTCTTTTTGGAGAGGAAGTGCTCATTTAGTTCCCAATCTACCCTACGAAGATGAATTTTGCAAGCGCTTAATTTCATGCTTGACATTGCGCCCTGAATCGTTGTAGAGTACGTGCAATTTGCTGGAGGGCAGACCATGAGCCGTGACGCAATCATTTGTGACTTGGACGGAACCCTGGCCGATGTCGCGCATCGTCGCCATCATGTCAGCGGGCAGCACAAAAATTGGGACGCATTCTTCCGCGCGATGGGCGACGACCCCGTGATCGAGCCCGTGCTGTTGCTGCTGCAAGCCTGGATCAATCACCACGGGGCCAATTCCGTATACTTCACGACCGGGCGCCCAGAGGAGTACCGCGATGTCACCGTCGCATGGCTCCGTAACATCGGGTTGCCGACCGACAACCTCTTCATGCGCGCGGACGGGGACTACCGAGCCGATCACGTCGTCAAGCGCCAAATGTTGGAATACATCCGGCGCGACGGCACCGAGGTTCGTTTCGTTGTCGATGACCGGCAGACTGTCGTCGATATGTGGCGCGAAGAAGGGCTGATCTGTCTGCAAGCGGCGAAGGGAGATTTCGACCACATCAGCGGTGGCCGGACCCCCGGCGAGTTGCATCTGCTGATCGGCCCGGCAGGGGCAGGCAAGTCCACGTTCGCCGAGAAGTATTTCAAGCCCGGCGAGGTCGTGTCGGCCGATCAATTGCGCGAGCAGCTTTCCGGCACGTTCCTCGATCAGTCTCGAAACGAGGAAGTGTTCGGAGCGCTTCGCGGTATCGCCGCCGCGCGAGTGACAAATGGCTTGCGAGCGGTCGTGGACGCCACGAATATCCGCAACAAGGACCGGACCACGCTTTTGAAAATCGCGCCACACGACAGCAAGGTCGTCTACCACGTCATCAATCGTGGGATGCCGTCCAAGCAGGCGACAGCGGGCTGGCGGGCAGAGGTCGTTCTCAAAGATGGCGCCTCATTGCTGGAGGGCCACGAGCGCACGTTCAAGGCCAACCTCAAAGCGATCTTGGCGGGCGACGGTGATCCCCGCGTCGAAGTCATCGACCATCGTTTCGCCCTGGCTTCGGGTTACGGGTCGCGCTGGGAACTGGACGCCGCCGACCACAAGACTCTCACAGAAGATGAGCTTCTCGCAGCGCTGAAAGTCTAAGCCCCATGAGCAAACTTGAACTCATGGACGACTTCGGCACCCGCATGAAGTATTACGAGGCTGCGGAGACCGAACGCAAGTTCGATCCGGCGCTCCCGATTTACGCGCGCATCGACGGGCGTTCGTTCTCGCGGTTCACGCACGGGATGCAGCGCCCATTCGATCCTGACATGCGCGCGGCGATGGCCGAGACCACGAAGTATCTTGTGGATAAGACCCACGCGAAAATCGGTTACACGCAATCGGATGAGATCAGTCTCGTGTGGCAGGTCGAAGATGGGGACAATGCCCGTTCGCAGATGTTCTTTGCGGGCAAGGTCCAAAAGCTGGTATCGGTCATCACCGGGATGGCGACGGCCAAGTTTATGCACGAGATCACGCGCAGCGAAAAGCTGTTTGCGTATTCGGAGAAGCTGCCGCATTTCGACGCCCGCGTAATCTCGTTGCCGTCGCAAACCGAGGCCGCGAATATGATCCTCTGGCGGGCGATGGATGCCCGCAAGAACTCAATCTCAACCGTGGCCCAGTCGCTTTATTCGGCAAAGGAATTGTTCGGTTGCGACCAGGGCCGGATGCTGCGGATGATCGCCGATAAAGGCGTGGACTTCGAGAGCTACCCTGCCGGTTACCGCCGGGGCATCTTCGTCCGGCGCCGGATCGTCATGAGGGTGCTTACCGATGCCGAGCTTCTCAAGATTCCGCTTCAACACCGCCCGACCGGGCCGGTTCCACGCGGCGTCGTCGAAGTGGTTGACATGCCACCGTTCAATCGGGTAATGAATCGCAACGAAGTCATTTTCAAAGGCGCGGACCCGTTGGCCGCGACGGTGCCCCAATGACGCTTTCTCACGATGCCCGTTGCTTGGTCACGTCTCTGTGGGGGCTCAATCCCTGCCTGAAGTTGGTCTTCCGCACGCCTTCGCGGATTCACCCGCGCACCGAGGCGGCGCTGAATGAACTGATCGACGCCGGGATCGTGACCAAAGAGATCGAGAAGTTGGCGGCGGCCCAGACCTGGAACTACACTGTCACCGACCGCGACAAGTTGCGCGAGGTCAAGAGAGTTTCACAAAAGGAACTCAAGGCCAACTCGTTTCCAATCACGAAGGACTAGCCATGCGCGAATACCACAAGATCGACTCGCTGTGGAAGCGGGACATGACTCAGAAGACGCATCCGATCATTCTCGGGAGCTACGCCAATCCGATCTTCGCGCTCCTCAAAGACCTGGAATGGGAATGGACTGAGAAGATCGACGGCACGAATATCCGCGTGCATTGGGATGGCGCCGCCGTCAAACTCGGTGGCCGCACGGATGCGGCGCAGACACCCATCGACCTGATCGAGCGCCTTCAGCAAATTTTCCCGCCGGAGAAAATGGCCGAAGTCTTCGGCGAGAAGGGCGGGATCACGCTCTATGGTGAGGGCTATGGCGCGGGCATCCAGAAAGGCGGCGGCTACATTCCCAAGTCCAAGGACTTCATCCTCTTCGATGTGACTGGGGGCGACGACCACCCGGTATGGTTCCGGCGCCAGGATGTCGAGGGCATCGCCCAGCGCCTCGGCATCAAGTGGACGCCGGTTGTCGGCAGCGGCACTATCGCCCAGGCCGTTGCCAAGGCCCGTGAGGGTTTCGTCTCGCTGGTGTCGGCGGACCCGAAGATGATGTCCGAGGGCCTTGTGATCCGGCCCGTTGTAGAACTTCGCGACCGCTTCGGCCATCGAGTCATCACCAAAGTCAAATACCGCGACTTCGACAACGTGGTGGAGGCCGCCGCCGGATGATGCGACGTGCGTTCTCCTGGTTCCTCTGCGTGATCGTCGGCGTCCACGAGTATCACGGCGCCGACGCCGATGAATGCCATGTGTGCGGCCACTGGCAGGGATGGGGAAGCTGATGCGTTTCAAGTGGCCTTTGGCAACCGCGTTCTTCATAGTGTGGTTCCTGCCGCCCGTTGCGCTGGGAATCGCCGTCTTCGTATTCGTCCGGGCCGGTTTGCTTGTGGCCGCAGGAGAAAGGATATGACCGACCAGGACTTCTACAGCGACGACGAGATCGCGATGTTTCGCGCGCAGCTTCGCAATGGCAACCGGCTGGCCCGTGAGTCGTTCGCGCGCAGGCACGGCACCATTGGGCCGTTCAAGCTTTATGCTATCCGCGAGATCGAGACCGGCTGGTGGATGCCGCAGGCGAAGCCCACGACCGTGCGTGGGGCGTCCCATGTCGCTCCCGATCCTTACGCGAAGCCGCGTCTGTTCTGGACGCGCAAGAGCGCGGAAAATGCGTTGTCGGCATGGTGCCAAGGCATTTGGAAGATGGAGTCGGGTGGGTCGTCCTTTGACTCATTCGAGCCGCCGGAACCGGAATTGACGACCGAGAAAGTGGAAGGACGGCGCCGCGAGGATTTCGAGATCGTGCCGCTCAATCTCCATGAAGTAGTAGAGGCCCGCGAATGAAGATCGAACGCATCGACGATTTGCTCCCGGCCCTCGCCGGTCACGACGAGTTTATTATCCGTCACAACCCGGACTACAGCTATATCGACTACCAATTCCTGCTGCCGGATTCGTTTGACGACGACCGGCGCAAGGAATGTCGTGGCATCAAGTTTCATGTCGATGGCCGGATCATGTCCCGGCCCTTCGCCAAGTTCTTCAATCTCGGCGAGAAGGAACAGCCCGAGGACGTGAATTGGCGGCGCCTGCATCATGTGCTCGACAAGCTCGACGGGTCGATGATCCATTCGGCCAAGCTCGCGGACGGGCGCTACGTGCTGATGACGCGGGCGGGTTTCAGCGATCAAGCGAAGCACGCGCAGTCGCTTTTCTTCGGGCCGGATTGCGACATCGACTACGTGACGTTTTGCGCCCATTGCGAGGACTTCGGCATCACCCCGATCTTCGAGTACACGGGGCCGGAGAACAGGATCGTCGTCCGCTACGAGACCCCGGCGCTGACGCTGATCGGCGCCCGCGATAAGATCAGTGGTAAGCATCTCGACGCCCAAGAGATGGTGCTGATGGCGAAATCCTTTGGTATCCCGCTGGTTGGCGGATACGGCCAAAGCGTCGAAGACTTTCGCGAGTTCATGGCCCGCGTCAAGGCCCTCGAAGGCAAGGAAGGCTATGTCATCCACTTCGACGGCGGCCATTTGCTGAAGATCAAGAGCGACGAATACCTGACGAAGCATCGGGCCAAGTCCGATCTCGACAGTAAATCGAAAGTGTTGGATGTTGTGCTCGATGGAGGCGTCGATGACTTTGCCGGTGCCCTCGACGATGCCGACGCCGCTGAACTCAGGGAGTTCAACACCAAAGTTTGGGAACAGGTCAACGGCGTGGTCGTCGGCCTCGGTCTGATTGTCGAGTCGGCTTTTACCGAGAAGCTCGACCGCAAGACTTTCGCTGTCAATGTGGTTCCGGCTTTGGAGAAATGGCAAGCGGCTGCGGCATTCGCCGCCTACACCGGCCTCAGTCCAGTTCCGGCCATCGTCAAAGCCATGAAGAGAGATACCGACATCGTAGTCGCCAAGTGGCGCGGAGTTTGAAGACTTGGGACTGACTTTCAATCCAAATACATCCGACTACATGCTGGTGTCCAACGACCGCGAACGCGCGGAGATCGCTGGGCTGACCTTGGCGAACAAGGTGCGTGGGCCGAGCGGCGAACTCGTATGGTTCACGCAGTCCCCCTATGCCGTGCTCGATTACTGGGACGAGGCCGACGCCCGCGCTCGCGTCAAGATGGAGTCGCTCAAACGCGACTACGACCTGTCATGGCAGAAGGACTCGACCACTGACTACCCGCGTCCCGCCAATCTCAACTACATGCCGTTTCAGCGCGCGGGGATCGCCTACGGACTCGCGCACAACAACTGCCTGATCGCCGATGAGATGGGTCTCGGCAAGACCGTGCAGGCCATCGGCATTTGCAATGCCATTGAGGCCAAGAAGGTGCTGGTGATTTGCCCGGCGTCGATCCGGCTCAATTGGCGCCGTGAGATCAGGAAATGGTCTACGATCAACAACGGCAGAGGCGAAGGCGTTCGGACCTACCCTATCATCAAGGGCGGCGACGGCGTGGCCCCGTGGACAAACTACCTCATCTGTTCCTACGATCTCACGCGCAACGAAGCGCTGCATGAAGCGCTGCGTCAATTCCATTGGGATGCGATCATCGTCGATGAGGCGCATTTTCTCAAGTCTCACACCGCCGGGCGCACGCACGCGCTGTTCGGTGGTGGCCGTAAGTTGGAGTTCAAGAACGCGCTGTCGGCACATTCCGACCGAGTGATTGCCCTGACCGGCACGCCGTTGCCGAACCGCCCTCGCGAATGCTATACGCTGGCGAAAGCGCTGTGCTGGGACGCAATCGACTTCATGTCATTCGATCAGTTCTGCTATCGCTTCAATCCATCCGCGCGCATGGTGTCGGAAGACGAAGACACCGGAATGACCAAGATTTGGAACTTGGAAAAGCGCGGTCGTCTCCCAGAGCTTCAAGCACGGTTGCGCTGTAATCTCATGATCCGGCGCCTGAAGGCCGATGTCCTCACGGACCTGCCTGACAAACGCTACGAACTCACGTATATCGAAGGCGACGCCACGATCAAGGACATCATTCGCCGGGAGCGGATGCTGGACTACACGCTCGAAGACCTGAAGCAGCCGGGCGCCGAGATGTTCGGCCAGATCAGTACCCTGCGCCGTGAGATGGGCGGGGCCAAACTCCCGCGCGCCATCGACCACATTCGCTCGGTGCTCGACATCGAAGAGGCCCCGAAGATCGTCGTGTTCTCCCATCACAAGTCGGTGATGGATGGGCTCAAGCAAGCGCTTTGGGGCTACGGCATCGTCGAGTATCGCGGTGGTATGGGCGACAAGGCCAAGGAAAACTCCGTACATCAATTCCAGCAGAACCCAAAAATCCGAATCTTCTCCGGCCAGATGGATTCGGCGGGCTTCGGCGTGGACGGCCTTCAGGACGTGTGCTCGCGGGCGCTGTTCATTGAACCGGCCTGGGTGCCGGGCATCAACGACCAGTGCGTAGACCGCTTGCATCGGTACGGACAACATGCTAATGTCGTCGCACAATTCCTCGTAGTCGAAGGTAGCCTCGACGAACGGGTGCTGGCGACAGTGTTTGACAAGACGCATACTATCCATCAGTCTCTTGACCGCAGGACAGGCGTATGACCGAGGAATTGGATACGAGTTCATTGGACCCGGCTCGGGTGCAGGAAGTAGCGGCCCGGCTTGATTGGGTTAGGCCGATTGCTGGGTTCATGCGCCTTCAGGGAGTTCCCGAGGCCGTAGTCCAATCGACGATGGCGTATTTGCTGTCGCAACTCGACGCACATTTGGATGGAGCGCATCATGGTTGAATTGGAGAACGTGGTGGCTTCGGCTATCGCCTACGACGGCGAGATTTACTCGCTGCCCGCCCCCGCCCGGCACGTCGATGTGATGAAGCACATGATCGGTCTGGGTATCGTCGATCTGATCCCGCCGGACGACCAGGGCTTCGTTACCAGCACCGGGCGCTTCGTCACGAGGCAGGAAGCGGCGAATCTCGCTGTTGCCGCGTGCCAGATCACGGAGACGAAGTTTCAACCGGGCATTCTCTTCTCGGAGGATTTGTGGCCGTGAGCAATTATCGCAAGGTGCTGAGCATCAAGCAGCCGTGGGCGTGGCTGATCGTCAACGGCTATAAGGACATCGAGAATCGCTCTTGGTCCACAAAGTTTCGGGGCCGGTTCTTCGTTCATGCCTCGAAGAAGATCGACATGCGCGGATATGAATCCGTTCGCAAGCACCATCCCTGGATCGAGATGCCGGAGCCCAAAGACTTTTTCTTCGGTGGAGTAGTCGGCACCGCCGTTGTCACGGACTGCGTGACAGAAACGTGTTCCCCGTGGTTTGTGGGCGAATACGGCTTCACGTTGGCCGACGCCAAACCGATGACGCCGATTCCGCTCAAGGGCCAACTCGGTTTCTTCGACGCGCCTGAATCCATCATCGCCAGCTTGAAGGTGTCACAATGAAGATCGCGGTCTACACAATCGCAAAGAACGAAGAGAAGAATGTGGACGAATGGGTCGGCTGCGTCGATGGCGCCGACTACGTGGTCGTGGCCGATACCGGCTCCGAGGACGGAACCGTCGCCAAGTTCCAGAAGCATTTCAGGCCGCCCGGCGCCCGTGGTTCCGGTGGTGCCGAAAAGGCTCTGCATCACATCGCGATCTCACCGTGGCGTTTCGATGACGCGCACAACGCGGCACTGGCGTTGGTGCCACTGGACGCCGAAGTCTGCATTCCCCTGCATCTCGACGAGCGGCTGATGCCCGGCTGGCAGGACGCCATTCGTCGCAGTTGGCGCTCGGGCTTTCACACCAAGGCGTTCTATACCTACGTGTTCTCGCATAACCCGGACGGATCGCCTTCGTACTCGTTCATGCAGAACCGCATTCACGCGCGCCACGGCTATCGCTGGCGCTACCCCGATCATGAGGGCATCTATCCCTACGACATTACTATCGAGCGTTCGGTGAACATCTCCGATCTGCGGATCGAACAGTTCCAAGATCGCAGCAAGGATCGCGGCGGCATCCTCCATCGCCTGGAAATGGGGATGAAGGAATACCCCGATCACGCGAGGATGGTATTCTACTACGCCCGCGAACTCATGTACAATCGACGGTACAAAGAAGCGATCCCCTTCTTGGAGCGCTATCTGACGATGGACCTGGACAACCCGTTCTACGTCGAGCGAGCGCAGGCTGCTGAAGCCTTGACGACGTGCTACCGGGCGGCGGCGAACGGCGCGTGACCGAGCGCATCTACATTGACGGCGCCGTCCAAGAGATCATTCCGGCTGCTTACGGCGCTGCATTCATGGACTACTCTCTTAGCGGCCGAGAACGCTGCCGAGGTTTTTCTCAACCAGTGTTTGACATTCCGGGATACCGTGTGATAGAAGTCATCGGTGGGCCGGAGGGATGTAGGTATGTCGCCCACCGAGAATGATTTGCCGAAGGGCTATACATGCGCGTGCGGAACCGAGCATCGGTATCCGTCCTATGTCTACGCACATTGGCGCGACGAGATCGTGCATACGTGCGAATGTGGCCGCAAGTACGTCATCGTGATGGGGCGAGCCACGCCCGAGGGAGAATACGACAATGAAGTGGGTCCAGACGAGCGTAGTCAAAAACGAAGCCGGGGACGAAACAAGCGAGACGCAGGTCACGCAAGTTCCCGGCGGAATGCTGATTCGGGTCGTCGAGCGCAGAAAAAATCTGCTTGACACGTCCATCGTCTTTGTGGCATGTTCGGATTCGCAAGCTTGGAACTTTATCGGAAAGTACGATGCCAGCGCGGTCCCGAAGTCGAACTGGAGTGGCGGGGGCAAGAAAGAGCCCACGGCGCCGGTCACCGAAGGCAAAATCATTGTCTAGCCCATTGTTTCGGCAGCGCGTGGTTAACGACCGGCGCCGCAAAATAATTTCGCGGACTGAGAAAAAAGCTATTGACAACCTCGAATGATTTTGGTAGAGTCTGGCCCAATCTGGAGAACGGTATCGGCATGAACCTGAAAAGATTCGAGATCGCGGTGTTGGCGCTTCGCCCTGGTGAGACCTTGGTCTACCACGAAGGTGATCTCGCCGCCGAGCGCTCAGTGATCGACATTTCGTCGGCTCGTAAGCGCAAGCCGCTGACGAAGGAATCGAAAGAGACCGACGAGATCGCGGGTCTGGCTTTCGGGCTCAGCCTCATCGGCGCCGCCGAACTCAGCCAATTTCGGATTGCCAAGTACCAGCGCAAGTATCGCTTGCGCGCAAAGCAGAAGATCAACAAGGGTGATTTGACGGCAGCCATCGCCGCCAACGCCGAAGACGACAAACTGAGGAGCGCTCGCTAATGCAAGTCACCGGCATCAAAGTCATGTATCGCCGCGTCCGCCGTCCAGCGGACTTCGAGGCAGCCGAAGCCCAGATCGAGTTCTCGGCCCAGGCCGAAGCCGAAGTCACAGGCGGTGAGGACTACCGGGCGAAAGCCGAGGAGATGCTTGACAACGCCAAGACCCTGGTGCTCACCAAGATCGGGTTGATGCCTGTTGCGGGCGCCCCGGTGGCGCCCGGCGGCACCAGCACTGTGGTTGTCGCCAATCCGGCTCCTGCGGCCCCTGCGGCTGCGGACGGCGGCAAGAAGACCACCGGCAAGGGCGGCAGCAAGGCCAAGGACACTCCGGCGTCGACACCGGCTCCGGCGGCCCCCGTTGAGGCCCTGGTCCCCGAAGGCCAGCGCCAGATCAGTACCGGGGGTGAGCGTATCGACCCGGCTCAGGCCGCCGCTGCCAACAACGACGATGCGTTCCCGTCCAGTGCTCCGGCTGCGGCACCCGCGCAAGCGGCCCCGGCTGCGGCTAAGCCCTACGGCGTTGCCGAGCTTCACGGGTATGTGTCGGACTGCATTGCCAGCAAAGTCGTGGACGGAACCTTCGTTCGCACGAAGCTGGCCGGGTTCGGCGTCGCCCGCATGGGCGATCTCAAGCCCGAGCAGGTCACGTCGCTCAAGGCCGAACTCGACGTGCTGGTCGCGAAGAAGAAGGCGGGGGGGCTAACCAATGCGAGATCGTAGCGATCACAGCGCGGACGCCATTCGGTATTCGGTCGGGGCCAAGCTCGCGGCGAGGCTGAAGCCGAGCGTCAAACAGCGGATCATCAACGGCTTCGTCTGGACTATCCGCAAGCTGATCCAACTCGTTGCCATTCTCGGTGTCGCTGCCGCCGCCAGTCTGGTTGGCTTCATCTATCTCTTGGTGGCGGTCATCGTCACCACGGGTATGGGAGCCCTCACCGGCTGGATTGCCGGATGGTTTTTTCCCGAGTCGTTCACGGCAGTCTCGCATCTTCTCGGGCTGCAAGCGCCTTACCAATTCGGCGCCGTGCTCGGATTCGTCGCCGGGTTCTTTGGCGGCGGCGTTATCAAGCAGAAGAAATAAGTCATGTGGTTTGGGGTGGGAGCAGTCCTCGGCGTCTTTGCTTGCGTGGCCGTTGTTATCGGCTGGGTGGCTTTTGGTATCTTGCGAGATCGGGCCACGCGAGTAAAGACGCCGAGGATCGGGCTGTACCGGCCCAGTCGGTTGCATGAGGAGGACGTTCATTGACCGCCCCGAAGATTCCTGAGAAACTCCAAGCGCTGATCGTCGCCGAGAGTGCGTTGTCACCCGAAGACTTGGCGTTGCTCCTCGATCCGAAATGGCCGCTGACGCTGCCGCCCGGTCAGCATAGCGAAATTGGTGCGTCGTCCGCCGACCGTTGGATGGCCTGCGGTGGATCGCGCGGCCTCATCGCGAAGCTCGCGGCTGCCGGTCGTATCAAGCACAAAAGTTCGCAGGCCGCATCCCACGGTACGGTCGCCCACTGGGTTGGCGCCACCTGTCTGCGTAATAATTTGGACGCCTGGAACTTCGCTGACCGCGTGATCTCGACCGAAGGTTGGACGTTCCGAGTCGATGTCGAAATGGTCGAGGGCGTGCAGGTCTATCTCGATTACGTCTCCTATCTCCAAAAGAAGTACCCCAACGGCAAGTTGTCCGTCGAACGCCGTCTCTCGTCTGTTCTCGATGACGAGTCGTGGGGCACGGGCGACGTTGTGTTCGAGGTTCCCGGCGACCGGATTATCGTTCCCGATCTCAAGTTCGGTATCGGTGTCGTAGTCGAGCCGTCGAAGCCGCAGACCAACATCTACGGCTATCAAGCCTACGAGATGCGCGGCGATGACATGAAGGGCGCTGGCGAGCCCCAGATGATCGAATGCGTGATCGTCCAGCCCCGTATTCCGCATCCTCTCGGCGTCATTCGTCGTTACGAGATCACGCCGACCGAACTCAGCGATTGGTTTGTGAGCAAGGTCATTCCGGCGATGGCGAGAACGAGGCTGCCCGATCAGCTTCTCGTCATCGGCGATCATTGCCGGTTCTGTCCGGCGTCCGAGGCCAACGGCTGTCCGGCGCTGCAACGGGAGATCAAGACGTTCCCGACAGACATTCACCCGGAGACGATGACCTCACTTGAAGTCGGTCAGTTGCTTATTCGCCTCGAAGCTATCGAAGCTGCTGGCGAGAAGCTGAAGCGCCACGGTCTGGCAATGGCCGAGGCCGGTGATTCGCCGGATGGTTGGAAGCTCGTCAACATGAAGGCCAATCGCGTCTTCAAGACGACGATGAGTGTGGACTCCGGCATCGCCGACGAAAATAACCAGCCCATCCTCACGGTTGTCACCGTCGAAGAGGATGCCAAGCGCGAGTTCGGCGGCGACGCATACATGCCGCCGAAGATGAAGTCTCCGGCTCAGATGGAAAAGATCAAGGGCAAGGGAGGCAAGGCATTCGTATCCAGATGGGCGTTCACGCCGCAGGCCGGTCACACTCTGGCTAAGGCCGACGACAAGCGCTCGGCAGTGAGGCCGCTTATGGATTTGGTGATCGAGGCCGGTATTGGCGGCGCCGTCACCGAAGACGACGTTCAAGAAACAGACTGCTAGGAGGAAAGTTCATGGCAAAGTCAGGATTCGCAGCGGGGCAGTTGAAGTCGCTCGTCGGGCGCATTGAGAAGCTCGAAGAGGAGAAGGCGGCTCTCGGTGCCGACATCAAGGAAGTCTACGCCGAGGCCAAGGGCCAGGGCTTCGACACCAAGATCATTCGGCAGATCGTGCGCCTCCGCAAGCTCGACGCCGCAGAGCGCCAGGAGCAAGAAGCGATTATCGACTTGTATCTGTCGGCGCTCGGGATGCGTAACTGATGAAACTCGAATGGGCGAAGCGCCGGGCGCTGATGATCGCGGGGATGATGGCGCCGCCGCCCGACACCGATGAGCAAAAGCTTTGGGTAATGATCGGCCTCGGCTATGCCATCGCCCGTGGGCATGTTGTTTACAAGGGCCAGAATCCCGCGACCGGCGTCTACGGTTTCGAGATCACGGCTGCCGGGCTCGACGAGCTTTGGCGCGATGACGAAGCCGGGCCTGAAGTCTGCCTCCACATGGTCCACGAAACGCTCATCATTTGCCTTCCTGATCTCACGCGAAATAGCGTTTGACTTCGCATTAACCTTGTGGTAGGGTATAGATTCACTGAGTAGAACAGTCTGTATCCAACCTCGTAACCCAGGAGTATCCAATGGCTAAAACCGTCACGCTTCTCACCCCCGTCTCTCGCCTTTCCTATCCCAATCTGATCGAGGCTCGTCAGCCGACGCGGGACGGAAAGCCGATTCCCAATTCCCTCAAAAGCTTCACCGCATCGCTCATCATCGACGCCGCCGACTTGACCAAGTTCAAGAAGGATGACGGCGCCGGGGGTTTCGCCGAATGCGATGTCCGCGTCGAAGCCGCGCGTATCGCCCGCGAGGAGTGGCCGGGGATGTCCTCGGAAGACCTCAAGACGACCTTCGCCAAGGTCGGCTGGCCGATCAAGAAAGGCGAAGTTCTCGCCGAGAAGCGTAAGGCCAAGGGCAAGGACGTGGGCGATCTCTACGACAACAAGTGGATCATGGCGGCCAAGACCGGCGAGGACAAGCCGCCTGTGCTCGGCGTCATCGAGAACGGCAAGTTCAAGCAGTTCAATCTCGGGCTCGAAACCGATCTCAAGCGCGCGAAAGCGCTGTTCCAGGCCGGTTACTACGTCATGGCCCAGGTCAACCTTCGCACGTCGGAGATGACCTCGCCGAGCGGCGACAAGATCAAGTACATCACTCCGTACTTGAATCGTATCACGTTCGTCAAGGAAGGCGAGCGCATCGGCGGTCAATCGCTGATGGATCGCTTCGCCGGGATCGAGGGCGGTGCCAGCGACCACAATCCCGCCGCCGGACTCGACGACGAAATCCCATTTTGATTTCGACGCCTGAAGAATGGCGTCTGTCAACGGCGTTACCTGAATACGAAGTTTCATCGTTGGGAAGAGTTCGGCGCATTGAACACTTCGGGCTTCTTCCCAACGGTGGCTTTAGGAAGTACGGCGGTAAAGCTTGGCTCGGAGTTTGGGAGCCAGTACAAAACCGCTTCACGATAGTGTATCGTGGTAAGACCTATAGAGTGGCGCGTTTGGTTTGCGAAGCCTTCAACGGCCCGTCGCCATTCAAAGAAGCCGAGACGCTTCATATCGACGAGGATAGCCGCAACAACCAGTCTTCCAATTTGAAATGGGGAACTCGGGAACAGAATTTGAATTGTGATCTTTTTATCGACTACGCTGTAAGAGCATGTCGGTTGAAGATGGCGGGCGCAGAAGTCAAAGCATTGGTGCCAAGACGCGCTTAAGGATTCCCTTCTAAGGCTCTGATCGGCTGACCAAGGGAATGGGACTTCGGGGACTAACTGGCGCTGATCCCGCCAGCCCCGGATGACCTCTTAAGATAGGAACGGCGGCTCGCATGAAGGCGGGCAAGTGGTAAAATCCCATCAGCCATTTCCTGTTTTGATTTCACTGTAATAGCGTCGCGATCCGCGAACGTGGCCACGTCTGCGAGGAGCCGAACCGGGGAGTCTGAGGCGAAGGTGTGACCGGTCCCTAGCAGGATCAGCCTTGGAGACGCGAATGACTTTCGGTGGTGCTTGGGCATTGACGTACAGGCGCCTTAATGTCGGGATATGGAATGGCTGCCCGGCGCCGGATTGAACAGGGAACCATCGCCCCTAAAGGACGATGGACCCCAGTGGGGCACCCGGCGCTAGTCGTAGGGTAGCCCCGCTGCCCTATCGGGAGTCGCCAGGGAAGACCGGATTCATAATCTGGTCT
>Ga0184615_10000874_pt1 | contig 16260 bp, 13 predicted proteins | sample PLM4_65_coex_FD_133134 | JGI IMG/M metagenome (GOLD analysis project Ga0184615, IMG submission 133134) | Groundwater sediment microbial communities from an aquifer in East River, Colorado, USA - PLM4_65_coex | ecosystem: Environmental > Terrestrial > Soil > Riparian zone | place: USA: East... | reverse complement strand
TGGTCCTGGAGGGGCGGGGTTACCCCGCCCCTCCGTGTTTCTGCGATCCCTCACCTCTTTCCGGTTGGACTCTCGTGTTGATCCTGGGCATCGAAACCTCCTGCGACGAAACGGCGGCGGCGGTGGTCGCCGACGGCGTCGTGACCATGGCGGAGGAGCTCGCGACCCAGTCCGGTGTGCACGGGAAATTCGGCGGGGTGGTGCCGGAGCTGGCGTGTCGCGGCCATGTGGAGATGATCGACCGCGTGGTCGAGCGGACGCTGGAGAAAGCCGGACTTCAGGCGGGCGCCTTGGACGCCATCGCCGTCACCGCGGGACCGGGTTTGGCGGGCGCCCTGCTCGTCGGTATTTCATTCGCCAAGGCGTTCGCGTACGCCCTCGGTCGTCCCCTGGTGGCGATCAATCACCTCGAAGGCCACATCGTGGCCCCGGTGCTGTCGGGCCACGACCTTCGATTTCCCGCGGTGGCGCTCATCGTGTCCGGAGGGCACACGCATCTCTACCACGTCGAGGGGATCGGCCGTTACCGCCTGGTGGGGCGCACCATCGACGACGCGGCAGGCGAGGCGTTCGACAAGGCCGCGTCCTGCCTCGGCCTGGGGTACCCCGGAGGGCCGGCGATCGATCGCGTGTCGACCGGCGGGGATCCGAGCCGCTTCTCGTTCCCCCGGCCGATGATGGGGCGGCCGCCGTCATCCCGCCCCGCCCATCAGGCCTTCGATATGAGTTTCAGCGGGTTGAAGACCGCTTTTGTCAGGGTCGTTCGCGAGCAGGGGCCCGGCGATCGGGCGCACGCCGATCTGGCGGCCGGTTTTCAGGAGGCGGTGGTCGACGTCCTGGTCGAGAAGACGCTCGCGGCCGCGAGGCATTATCGAGTGCGCGAACTCATCCTGGGCGGCGGGGTGGCGGCGAACTCGCGCCTTCGCGCCGTGATGGCCGACCGCGCGGCCCGTGAGGGATACCGCCTCGTCTTGCCTGGCCCCCGTCACTGCACCGACAACGCCGCGATGATCGCGGTCGCGGCGTTCCACCGATCGCACGAGGCGCCCATGGCCGCGCTCGATCTCAACGCGGAACCGTCCCTGGCTCTGTAGGACGGGGAGGCGTGGTCCGACGAGGGAGGATGTGTTCCGTGGGCACGGGACGGACGCCTCGGACGATCTTCATCACCGGCGCCTCGTCCGGGATCGGCGAGGCCCTCGCCTCTCTGTACGCCGAGCCCGGCCGGACGCTGGGATTGCTCGCCCGACGGGAAGCGGTCCTCCACGCGGTGGCCGCGCGCTGCCGGGCGCGCGGCGCCGAGGTCGAGGTCTACCCCGTGGACGTGGCCGACGCCCACGCCGTCCACGCGGCCGCCTCGGCGTTTCTCTCGCGGGTCGGGGAGGTCGATCTCGTGATCGCCAACGCGGGGATCAGCCTGCGCGACGACGAGACGGGGGGCGACGGCCGCGTCCCGCGCGAGGTGATGGCGATCAACTTTCTCGGGGCGGTGCAGACGCTCGCGCCGTTCATCCCGACCATGGAGGCGAGGGGAGCGGGGTCGCTGGTGGCGGTCTCCAGTGTGGCCGGGTTTCGGGGCCTGCCGAACGCGGGCGCCTACTCCGCCTCCAAGGCGGCGCTCAACGCGTGGATGGAGAGCCTGCGCCTCCGGCTCGACGGTCGAGTCCACGTGATGACGGTGTGTCCGGGCTTCGTGACGACGCCGATGACGGCGGCCAACCCGTTTCCCATGCCCTGGCTGCTGAGCGCCGACGAGGCCGCGCGTCGGATCGCCCGGGGCGTCCGTCGCAAGACGGTTGTGATCGTGTTCCCGCGGCGGATGCGATGGTTGATGCGCCTGGTGTCCGCGGCGCCGCCGTGGCTGTATGATCGGGCGGTGAGGTGGGTCCGTTCGCGCCGCCCCGAGGTGTTCCATCGATCGACCGCGGCGCCGTCGAAGACCGGTGATCGGGACGACTGATCCGAGGCCCCTCTCGCCGCGGGAAGCCGTCGCGCTTCAACGCGACCTGGCCTCACGGGTGGTCCGCCGGACCCGCAGTCGGACGATTCGGCACGTCGGGGGCGCCGATGTCGCGGTGGTGTCCGAGCGCCGGCTGGCCCTGGCGAGCATCGTGGTGCTGACCTTTCCCGAGCTGGAGGTCGTCGAGTCGTCGGAGGGGGCGGCTCCGCTCGATTTTCCCTACATCCCCGGTCTCCTCTCGTTCCGGGAGATGCCGGCGATCCTGGCGGCGTGGGCGCGTCTGACCGTGCGGCCCGACGTGCTGCTGTGCGACGCCCACGGCGTCGCCCATCCGCGCAGATTCGGCCTCGCCAGCCATCTGGGCGTGGCGCTGGATCTTCCCACGATCGGCTGTGCGAAAAGCCGGCTTTTTGGAACGCATCGGTTGCCGGCCGCCGCCAAGGGCTGCTCGGTTCCCCTGAGACACCCGCAGGACGGCTCGGTGCTCGGCGCGGTGGTGCGGACCCGGACCGGCGTGCGTCCCATCTACGTCTCGATCGGGCACCTCGTCGATCTGCCGTTCGCCGTCCGCACCGTGCTCCGGTGCGCGCGCCGATTTCGACTGCCGGAGCCGACCCGGCTTGCCCACCTTGCCGTCACCGCCGCTCGCCGCGTGGCGGTCGCTTCGGCCGCGCCTTGACCCGCATGGATGCGGTGTGATATGGTAACTCCAACGTGCAAGGGTACGACACATGGAGCCCCGAGACCTTGTCTTGGGGTTTTTGTTTATCGAGCAGGGAGAACACGTGAAAAAAACCGAGACCGCGGTGGTCCGCAACGACATCCGCAACATTGCGATCATCGCCCACGTCGACCACGGGAAGACGACCCTGGTCGATCGTATGCTGCAACAGGGCGGGGCGTACGCCGCCCACGAGACGGTGGGCGAACGCGTGATGGACTCCAATGCCCTCGAACGGGAGCGGGGGATCACCATCCTGGCGAAAAACACGGCGGTGCGGTATCAGCCCCCGGCGGGCGACCCCGAGATCCACATCAACATCGTGGACACCCCGGGGCATGCCGACTTTTCCGGCGAGGTGGAGCGCATCCTGACGATGGTCGACGGGGTGCTGCTGGTGGTCGACGCCGTCGACGGTCCGATGCCGCAGACCCGGTTCGTCCTGCGCAAGGCCCTCGAACTGTCCCTGCATCCCATCGTGGTGATCAACAAGATCGATCGGGCCGAAGCCAGACCGATCGAGGTGGTGAACGAAGTGTTCGATCTGTTCGTGGACCTGAAGGCGACCGACGAGCAGTTGGACTTCGCCGTCGTGTATGCCTCGGCGAAGACCGGCGTGGCGAAGCTCGACCCGAACGGCGAGGGCGTCGATCTGCGGCCGCTCTTCGAGACGATCGTTTCCCGAATCCCGCCGCCGCCGGGGGATGATGCGGCGCCGCTGCAGCTCCAGGTCACCACCCTGGATTACGACCACTATGTCGGCCGCATTGGCCTGGGTCGGATCATGCGGGGGACGATCCGGCTCAATCAGCTCGTCGCGCGCGTCGCGGCGGACGGGCGGATCCAGACCGGGAAGGTGACCAAGCTTTTCGCGTTCGAGGGCCTGAAGCGGTTGGAGGCGACGGAGGCCAGAGCGGGGGACATCGTGGCGGTGGCTGGTTTCGACCAGATCGAAATCGGGGAAACCCTGACCGACCCGGAGCACCCCGAGCCCTTGGCCCCGCTGTCGATCGGCGAGCCGACGATCTCGATGTCGTTCATGGTCAACGATTCGCCCATGGTCGGCCGCGAGGGGAAATTCGTGACGTCGCGGACCCTCCGCGACCGGCTGTTCCGCGAACTGCGCTCCAACGTGGCGCTCCGGGTGGAGGAGACGGCCAACACCGACGCCTTTCTGGTGTCGGGTCGCGGGGAACTGCACCTCGCGATCCTCATCGAGACGATGCGGCGCGAGGGATACGAGCTGGCCGTCTCGCGGCCGGAGGTGATCTATAAAACGGTCGACGGCGAGCGGTTGGAGCCGATGGAGCGCGTGTACCTCGACGTGCCGGAGCCGAGCGTCGGGGTGGTGATGGAAGCGCTGGGTCCGCGCCGGGCCGAGTTGAACGACATGGTCAATGACGGCAACGGGTGGGTGCACCTGGTCTTCGACATCCCCGCCCGCGGCCTGTTCGGGTATCGCAACGAGTTCCTGACCGCGACGAAGGGCGCCGGGATCATCAATCACACCTTTTCCGGGTATCAACCGTTCAAGGGAGAGATCCCCGGTCGCAATCGCGGCACGTTGATCGGGTTGGAAGCCGGCGAGTCCGTGATGTACGCCCTCCACCACGTCCAGGAGCGCGGCGCGCTGTTCATCGGGGCCGGCGAGCCGGTCTACGAGGGCATGATCATCGGCGAGCACGCGCGTCCCGGCGATCTCATCGTCAACCCGTGCAAGAAAAAGCATCTGACCAACATCCGGTCGTCGACGGCGGAAGATGCCCTGGTCCTCGTTCCCCCCCGCCGGTTGTCGCTGGAGCAGGCGATCGAGTTCATCGCCGACGACGAGCTGGTGGAGGTGACGCCCAAATCGATCCGTCTCAGAAAGCGCGTACTGAACGCCGACGAGCGCAAGCGCCGCCGGTAAGCGTATGGCGGGGAACAGGGGTCGGCTTGACCGTCGCCGGGAAAATATGATACACAGGATGCCACTCGGTTCCCCCGGCAACCGGATGCCTTGCTCATGCTGAAAAGGGATATCGAAGAAGGCCTGACGTTCGACGACGTGGCCTTGATCCCGGCCCGTTCAGCCGTCCTGCCCAAGCACGTCGACACCACCACGCGCCTGACCCGGCGCATCCGCCTGAACATCCCCATCGTGAGCGCCGCGATGGACACGGTGACCGAGGCGCCGCTCGCGATCGCCCTGGCGCGGGTCGGCGGCATCGGGATCATTCACCGCGTCCTCGCCCCCGAGGAGCAGGCCGCGGAGGTCCGCAAGGTCAAGAAATCGGAGAGCGGGATCATCACCGATCCGATCACGATCTCGCCGGACAACACGATCGGGGAGGCGCAAGCGCTGATGGGGCGGCATCACATTTCGGGCATCCCGGTGACGGAGAACGGCCGGCTGGTCGGGATCGTGACCCGGCGGGACCTGCAGTTTGAGACCACAGGGTTGAGGGTCTCCGAGGTGATGACCACACGCGACAAGCTCATCACGACGCCCGAGGGCGCCACGCTGGCCCAGGCCAGCGCGCTGATGCAGGCCCACCGCATCGAAAAGCTTCCCATCGTCAATGATCGGTTCGAGCTCCAGGGCCTCATCACGATCAAAGACATCAAGATGAACATCCAGTACCCCCACGCGGTGAAGGACGAACGCGGGCGGCTCCGCGTCGGCGCGGCGGTGGGCGTGGGGGAGGATTCTCGGCGCCGGGTGGACGCGCTGGTCGCGGCCGGGGTGGACGTCCTGGTGGTGGACACGGCGCACGGTCATTCGCAGGACGTGCTCGACATGGTCGAGGCGGTGAAGTCCGGTCACCCCGACGTCGACGTCATCGCCGGCAACATCGCCACCGCCCAGGCCGCCGAGGATTTGATCAAGGCCGGCGCGGACGCGGTCAAGGTGGGGATCGGACCGGGCTCGATCTGCACCACGCGGGTCATCGCCGGCACTGGCGTCCCGCAATTGACGGCCATCGCCAATTGCGCGCGCGTGGCCGACCGGCTGGACGTGCCCGTCATCGGCGACGGCGGGATCAAGTTCTCGGGGGACATCACCAAGGCCATCGCGGCGGGGGCGAGCGCGGTCATGCTCGGCGGCCTGCTGGCGGGCACCGACGAAAGCCCCGGCGAGACGATTCTCTTCCAGGGGCGGACGTACAAGCTCTACCGGGGCATGGGGTCGCTCGGCGCGATGGTGAAGGGCGGTAAGGACCGCTATTTCCAGGAGGGGCGGCCCGACGCGAAGCTCGTGCCGGAGGGCATCGAAGGGCGCGTCCCGTACAAAGGTCCGCTGACCGACGTGACCTACCAGTTGGTCGGGGGGCTCCGTTCCGGGATGGGGTACTGCGGCTGTCGCACCATCGAGGATCTGCGTCGGGACGGGCGATTCATCAAGGTGACGGCGGCGGGGTTGCGCGAAAGCCACGTCCACGACGTGGTCGTGACCCAGGAAGCCCCCAACTACCGCCGAGAATGGGAGATCTGACCGGGCGATCGTCGGCGTCCGGGCCCGCGCGGGGCCGCGCAGCCCGACGGATCACGGCGACCGGGTCTCGGGGCGATCGTCTTCCCCCGGTGGTGCCCATCTCCGACCGTATCCTGATCCTCGATTTCGGATCGCAATACACCCAACTGATCGCTCGGCGCGTTCGCGAGGCGGGGGTTTACTCGGAGATCATGCCCCATCACGCCGCGTTCGCGACCATCGAAGCGTTTCATCCTCGAGGCATCATTCTGTCCGGCGGTCCCGCCAGCGTGTACGCTCAACACGCGCCCACGGTCGACCGCCGACTGTTCGATCTCGGGATTCCCATCCTCGGCATCTGTTACGGCATGCAACTGCTCACCGTGCTGCTGGGCGGCCGGGTCGCGAAAGCCGTGCGGCGGGAGTTCGGCGACGCCGAACTGATCATCGACGAGCGCGAGGGGCTGTTTGGCCGGATCCGCCCAGAGGGCTCGAATGCCGGGATCCTCTCGTGTCGCGTCTGGATGAGCCACGGCGATCGGATCGAAGCGATGCCGCCCGGTTTTCACGCGATCGGCCACACCTCCAACTCGCCGATCGCGGCGATGGCGGATCATCGCCGGCGGATCTACGCCATCCAGTTCCATCCGGAGGTCTCGCACACGCCGCAGGGGCGGGCGATGCTGGAACAGTTCGTTCACGGTATCTGCGGCTGCGCCTCGACGTGGACGATGGGGTCGTTCCGGAAGGAGGCGGTGTCGTCGCTGCGGGAGCGACTCGCGGGGGAGGGGGCGATCTGCGCGCTGAGCGGTGGGGTCGACTCGACGGTCGCGGCGAGCCTTGTGCACGAGGCGATCGGCAATCGGCTGACCTGCATTTTCGTCGACAACGGCCTCCTGCGCAAAGGAGAGTCCGACAAGGTGATCGACACGTTCAAGCGGACCATGCGATTGCGGGTCAAGCGCGTGGATGCGTCGGCGCGGTTTCTCTCGAAGCTGGCGAAGATCGAGGACCCCGAGGCCAAGCGACGCGTGATCGGCCGCGAATTCATCCGGGTCTTCGAAGCCGAGGCCGCGCGGCTGTCCGATGCCCGCTGGCTGGTGCAGGGCACGCTCTACCCCGACGTCATCGAGAGCGTGTCCGTGCGAGGGCCGTCGGCCACCATCAAGACCCACCACAACGTCGGCGGCCTTCCGTCGCGCATGAAGTTCAAACTGATCGAGCCGTTGCGCGAATTGTTCAAGGACGAGGTGCGGTTGTTGGGGGTGGAACTCGGGATTCCCGACGAGCTGTTGTCCCGGCATCCCTTTCCCGGTCCCGGCCTGGCCGTCCGGATCCTCGGGCGCGTCACGCCCGATCGGCTGGCGGTGTTGCGGGAGGCGGACGCGATCGTGTTGGAGGAGATCAAGCGGGCAGGACTCTACCGCGCGATGTGGCAGGGGTTCGCGGTCCTGTTGCCCGTCAGGAGCGTCGGGGTGATGGGCGACGAACGCACGTACGACAACGTCATTGCCGTTCGGGCGGTGTCGAGCACCGACGGTATGACCGCGGAGTGGGTGAAGCTGCCCTACGACGTGCTGGCGGCCATGTCGAATCGGATCGTCAACGAGGTCAAGGGCGTGAACCGGGTAGTGTACGATATCTCGACGAAGCCGCCGAGCACGATCGAATGGGAATAGACGGTTGAGGCGGGCCGCCGTTCGGCGGATGGCCCTTGATCGAAAACACGACGGCCCGGGGCGTGTCCCCTGGCCGTCGTGTTGATTGTCGCTGTCGAAGCCGTGATCAGACTTTGACCACGTTCGCCGCCTGAAGCCCCTTCGGACCATTCACGACTTCAAATTCGACCTCTTGGCCTTCATCCAAGGATTTGAATCCGTCACCTTGAATGGCTGAGAAGTGCACGAAGACGTCGGCGCCTCCCTCCTGAGCGATGAACCCATAGCCCTTGCTGCCGTTGAACCACTTCACTTTTCCTCTGGCCATCCCACGTCACCTCCCTTTCTGCAATGCCGACCCCCCGACCCCAACACCGACTGAGAACGGTCGCTTTTCTATCATGGCACGGAGCGGCGTGTCAAGCGATCCCCGTGTGTCCCTCGTTTTCCCGTCGCCTTCGACGCGTGCGGGTCTCGATTGCGCATTTGGCCCTGTAAATTATAATGAAAGTGCATTGCGAGCGCATTCCCCGCAGCTTGCTGCGGGGTAAGTGAGCAAAATGGAAATTGTGCTCCTTCATTTCCTTGCACTTCGAAGATTCCCTGCAGCTTGCTGCAGGGAGCTTCAATGCGATTTGGAAGTCGTCGTCGGATGTGGTCCTGGGGCCCGCAAGGGCTGTGAGGGAGTCGGAGCATGATGAAACCCAACGTGTTGATCGTCGAGGACGAACCGGCGGTCGGCGCGCTCCTGGCCGAGGCGATCGCAAGCGCGGGCTACGCGACCGTCGTGGTGTCGGATGGAACGACCGCGCTCGACCGCGTTCGATCCGGGAATTTTGCTCTGGTCGTGAGCGATATCCGGATGCCCGGGATCGACGGCCTCGAGCTCTTGAGACGCATCAAGGCGTTCGCGCCCGAAATCGAGGTGGTGATGGTGACGGCCCTCTCGGACGTGGAGCGGGCGCGGGAGATGATTCGTCTTGGAGCGTCCGACTATCTCACGAAGCCCTTCAATCTGGACGAGGTCGTCGCGAGCGCCAAACGCGCAATCAATAAATACCATGTATGGATTGATCAGTGCGCCCAGCAGCGCGACATGCAGCTCCAGATTGAACGGCAGACCCGACAGATCAAAGAGCACCTGTTGTCCGCGCAGGAAAAATGCGTGCGACTCCGCGAGACAGTGGACACCTTGCAGACCACCTATGACGCCACCTTGGAGGCGTTAATCTTTGCGCTCGACTACCGCGACCACGAACCGAAGGGGCATGCCCAGCGTGTCGCCGTTTTCTCCGAGGAAATCGCGAAGACCATGGGACTGTGTGGTGCGGAGCTTGAGACTGTCCGGCGCGGCGCGCTGCTTCACGACATCGGGAACATCGGCGTCAGCGACGCGATCTTGACCAAAGCGGGGAGATTGACCGACGCCGAGTGGACGGATATCAAACGGCACGTGCGGTATGGCCACCGCATGATCCAGGGCATTGCCTTTCTGCGGGATGCCGCGCAGGTCGTCCTGCATCACCATGAGCGGTACGACGGGACCGGATACCCCGGAGGGGTGGCCCGAGACGACATCGCGATGGGGGCGAGAATCTTCGCGGTGGCGGACACGTTCGACGCGATGACGTCCGAGCGTCCCTACCGGGCGATGTCGATGTATCAGGACGTGTGTGTGGAGCTGGCTAAATGTGCGGGGTTGCAATTTGACCCGCTCGTGGTCGAGGTGTTCATGCGCATCCCCGAAACGACCTGGACGGAGCTGCGCCGCGCCGTCGACCTGTCGACGGGGCATTGGAAGGACGAAACGGGACTCTAGGAGCCTGTCCATGAGTGGCCATCTGCTGCGTTGTCAGTCGGCCTTGCGCGCTCACGTACGAGCCAGTACGCTCCGCGCGCAAGACCTCCTTCCGCCTTGCATCTGGCCGCTCCTGAACAGGCTCCAACACCCCGATACTCGCGCACACTCCTAAGTCATTAGGATCGGCGCGCGGCTAGGGCGTCATCCACGCTCCGCCGCAATTCCTCCCACCGCTCCTTCGGAATCGCCAGAAACGTCTCCACGACGCGGGGATCGAACTGGGTGCCGGAACACTGCACGATTTCGGTTTTGACCTGATCGTAGGGAAGGGCCTTGCGATACGGGCGTTCCGACGTCATCGCGTCGAACGTGTCCGCCACCACGAAAATCCTGGCGCCGAACAACACCGAACCGTTGGAGATCTTGTTGGGATACCCCAAGCCGTCGTAGCGCTCGTGGTGATGCAGGACGAGCTTGGCGGCGTCCTGCAAGAACGCAATGTCCTTCAGCATGTTGTAGCCGTACTCGACGTGTCGTTTCATCTCGACCCATTCCTGCTCGGTCAGTTTGGCCGGTTTGCGCAGGATGGTGTCGGACACGCCGATCTTCCCGATGTCGTGCAGGATGGCGCCCCGCTTGATCGTTTCCATCTCCGAGCCACCCACCCCCAACGCCTGAGCCAGCTCGACCGTGTACACCGACACACGCTGGGTATGTCCCTGAGTCTCGTTGTCGCGGTAATCGAGGGCCATGATGAGTGCGTCGATCGTGTCGTGGTAGGACTCCTCGAGCAGGTTGAGCGTGTGGTGCAGCTCCTTCCGGCGCTGCACCTCGAGGGCGAGGTGCGCGCGGATCTCCTGCGTCTGCTCGGCGACGCGCTGTTCGAGAAGCCGATGGTGCTCCCGATTTTCCAGCAGCAACTGTCGACGCTCCAGGGCCTTTTTAACGTGGATGGAGAGTTCCTCGAGGTTGAAGGGTTTTGTGACGTAGTCGTAGGCGCCGAGCTTCATCGCCTGAACCGCCAGGCGCGTGTCGACCGCCGCCGTGAGCATGATCACGGCGACGTCCGGATAGGCCCGCACGATGCGCTGGAGGAGGTCGATGCCCGACGTGCCGGGCATCATGATGTCACTCAGGACGAGGTGGAACGGTTGCTGTTCCAATAGGGTGAGGGCGCGATCCGCGGAATCCGCCGTCCGGCAATCGTACCCCAGATGGGAGAGCTTCGCGGTCAGGAGCTCACGGATATTGGGCTCGTCGTCGACAATTAAAAGGCGGGCGGATTCCATACGCCTCCAGCGGGATTAACTGCGACCGACCGGCCTGTGCCGTCTCCGTGCACGATGGATCGGAGTGAGCCGAGGGCTGAGACTTTCAGCGCCGACTGTACTCCAACCCGGCGGGTTTTACAAGATTGAGCGCGGCCTTGACAACACCCCGTGTGACTGGCTATGCTCCGCGTCGATGGGGCTGTAGCGCAGTTGGGAGCGCGTCAGACTGGCAGTCTGAAGGTCAGGGGTTCGATCCCCCTCAGCTCCACACCCCGCCCAAGCGGGATGCGCAACGTAGGCGCTCAGTCCCGCGCCGAGGCTGCGAGAAGACTCTGATTGTTCCCGTTCTGACTCTCCCCCCGTGTTCATCGACACCCACACCCACATTCACGGTCTGGAGTTCGACTCGGATCGTGAGAGCGTCTTGACGCGCGCGAAGTCCGCCGGCGTCGACGCGTGCGTGGCGGTCGGCACCGACGTGGCGTCCAGCCGTCTGGCCGTCGATCTGGCTCAGCGACACGGCGGCGTCTGGGCTTCGGTCGGCGTGCATCCCCACGAAGCGGTGACGCTGGATGCCGAGGCCGTCGAGGTTCTGGACCGGCTTGCGCGGTCGCCCCGGGTCGTGGCGTACGGGGAGGTCGGCCTGGATTATTACTATCTCCACTCGCCGAAAGAGGTGCAGCAGGCGCGATTTCGCGAGCAGATCGCGACGGCCGCGCGGCACGGCCTTCCGCTGATCATCCACACCCGCGATGCGTGGGACGACACGTTTCGAATCCTGGACGGCCAGTCGCACCTCGGCGGCGTGTTTCACTGCTTCACCGGCGAGCTCTTGCACGCCGAGTCGGCGATCGCGCGCGGGTTTTTCGTGTCGTTCTCGGGGATCGTCACGTTCGGCAAGTCCTACGGCCTGCAGGACGTCGCCCGGCGGATCGATCTCGACCGGGTGTTAATCGAAACCGATTGTCCGTACCTGGCGCCCGTTCCCCACCGCGGAAGCCGAGTGGCCAGGGGACAGGCTGCTTTTCGGCGAGTTATTGGAGGGCGAGTTAGATGGGAAAAGTAGCCTGTCACCGTTGCCACTTATGAGTGTAAGCACTCTCGTGCCGGGACAGATGGCGGCGGGGTGCGCATCCCAGGCAGCGTCTCGCGTCTTGCGGAAGAAGTGGGCTCCCTCGATCTCAGCGTAATGCAGCAGTCGCGATCAATAACACGAGTAGGATATGTCTCTAGTTGCCTGTTCATCTTGCAGGGGGTGGTGTCGGTTGTCAGGGCCATCGCCTTTCCGGAAAGTTTTAGGCTCTACCCCTCACAGGTGTCACCACAAGGTGGGGGCCTTCGTTCATTCATTCTGGCCATAGATACAGACCCAATTGTCTTTTTGTTACTTGCCGGCGGCGTCTTATACTTCATATATTTTCACCCGCGTGACGAATGGACAGCATGGGGTGCCTTATTCGGGTCGGCGGCAGTCGTGGTGTTGTTGGACTGGCTCTCGATTATGGATGGTATTGTTAGGATCATTGTGTACATGATTTTTGTTGGTTGTAATTTGTATGCGTTTGCTGCATTCCGACGCTGTTTGAAAAGGGTCGAGATACCCAGTTCCCCGAACGCTGGACCAGCGACGGAATGAGAATACGGCGAAACTGCTCAGTGATCGGGGCCAGGTCTTGCACTGCAACATGTGGATCTCCGCGGCGACCCGCAGGCGGCTGGTGGTGAAGCAGGCGGGGATGCGGATCGAGCTGCGGCCCGTGGTCCGGGGTCGGACCCGCCCAATATGTTGAAAAGTCATCAGCATTTGGTCAAAATGAGGCCGCTGGAGGCCTTAGAGCGCACGTTTTAGGGCCCAAACCACGCTTCTTTCTAATGATGGTCCGGGTCGGACCGGCGCAAGTGCTTGAAAGATCAACGGCAGTTCGTCAGAATGACGTCCTCGAGCGGCTTAAAGGCTCCGTTTTAGTTACCGAACCACGCCTCTAAGGGGAAACATGCCGCGGGCGCATCGGTATTTTGTTCCCCATCACGTCTGGCACATCACGCACCGCTGTCATCAGCGGGACTTCCTCTTGAAGTTCGCCCGGGATCGCCGGCGCTGGCGCCAGAGCGCGTGGGGAATCTTTAGGGCTGGCTGGCAAAAGAAGTTCTGTGCTATTGTTTTCTTGTTTCGGAGAATCGTATGAGCGAAGTCGAGCAGCTGGAAAGCCGGATTCAGAATCTCTCGCCAGAAGAGCTTGCGAAATTCCGGGCGTGGTTCTTGGAGTTTGACGCGCGCGTCTGGGACAAACAGATTGAAGCCGATCTCAAGGCTGGAAAGCTCAGCGGTCTCATCGCCGAAGCCCTCGCCGACTACAAAGCCGGCAAAGCTCGCGAGCTTTGAGGCATCTCGCCTCCCCCAAGTTCTGGGCGGTGTATCGCGCTCTCCCTGAAGAGATTCGTCGTCTTGCCGATAAAAACTTCACTCTGCTGAAGGCTGATCCCCGGCACCCGTCGCTGCACTTCAAGCGAATAGGGGAACTCCGCTCGGTTCGGGTCGGCGATCACTATCGAGCGCTTGGCCTTGATGTGGCCGAAGGAATTTACTGGATCTGGATCGGCACCCACGCCGACTACGATAAGATTATTGGCAAATCCTGAAGGACTACCCGCGTGAGTTTCCCCACGCTGTTTCAATCAATGAACCCTTGGGCCAGTGGGGAGGCAGAGGGGGACGTCCTTGTGAGGGGGACGGGAATCGATGACGAACGCGATCAAAGGCGTGTTGCTCTCGGCTCTGGTCTTCCCAGGCTTTGGACAGATTGCGCTCAAGCGGTATCAGCGCGGGGTCGTGTTGATGCTGGCGACCCTGACCGGTTTTGTGGTGATTGTGGCCAACGCCATCCGGGAGGCCAGGAGAATTCTTGAAACGATTGAAGCGGAAGGCGGCGTCATTGATCAGGACGCGATGTCACGCGCCATCGCCCAGTCCACTGCCTGGTCCGACAACCTCGCCTTCAATCTTCTCCTCGTCGCCATCACGCTCTGCTGGGTTTACGCGGCGGTTGATGCCTATCGCATTGGAAAACAGCAGGGCCTACGCCAAGAGTAGGGCCTCGGCCCCTGGCCGTGGTCGAACCAGCCCAAGTCCTTGAAAGATCAACGGCAGTTCGTCAAAATGAGGCACCCTAGCGGCTTAAAGTTGGCGTTTTAAGCACCGAACCACGCCTCTAAGGGGAAACATGCCGCGGGCTCATCGCTATTTTCTGTCGCATCACGTCTGGCACATCACCCACCGCTGTCATCAGCGGGATTTCCTCTTGAAGTTCGCCCGCGATCGCCGGCGTACGGTTGACATCCCGGCGATGAGTGAGTACCTTTGGTCGCGCACCTTTGGCCCGGGGGGTAATGCACTTGGCACGATGGCCTGCCCATAAGGCGCTCGATCACTGGCGGATGACCGGCCTGCTCACCGCGGAACAGGCCGAAGCGCTTCGGGCCGATCTCGAGGCACACGAACGCCGGCATAGCTCGGGCCGCGCGGTCACGATCTTTGCGACCATCGGGGCCGTGCTGGTCGGCCTCGGCGTCATTCTCTTCGTCGCCAGCAACTGGGCCCGGATGGGGCCGGTGGCGCGTGTGCTCGTCCTTTCCGCGGGGTACGTTGCGGCCGCCATTGGGGCGGTGTGGGCCGAGAAGTGGGGCCTCCCGAAGATCGCGAATTCGGTGTGGGTGCTCGTCACCCTGATGCTGGGCGCCAACATCACGCTCATCGCCCAGATCTTTAATCACTCCTTGACGTACTGGCAGGGGCCCTTGTTGTGGATGGTGGGCGCGGTGGCCATGGGCTATGCCCGGCAGAGCCCGGCGCAGGGGGCCATCGCGGTGCCGCTCGGCCTGCTGGCGCTCGGCTGGATTGGCGGAGGATCGGGATGGTTTATGGACGATCAGCTCCAGTTTCTCGTCAGCCCGGGAGGCCTCAGGCCTCTGCTCCCCTTGATCGGCCTCGGGTTGATTGCGACCGCCCTGCTGTTGCGGCGTCGGGAGGCGTGGGGCTTTGCCGAGGCGGCTTGTTTCAAATGGGGCACGCTGCTGATCGTGATTCCGCTGATTCTTTCCACGGTAGATGTGAAGGCCGTGGAATGGATCTTCGGCATCGATCTCACCACGAAGCAGATCGTGATTCTGTCAGGGGTCGGGGTGTTGGTCGCGTTGGCGGTCCTGTTCGGCCGCGCCCGCGCGGAACTCGTCCGCCCGGTGCTGATCGGGTTGACGCTGCTGTTTGTCCTCTTGATCGTTCCGGTTGACGGAAAGCCCTGGCTGGGAATGGAGGTCGGCGGATCGAATCTTCCGTACGGTCTCTATGTCATCGGGGTGTTTGTGCTGACCCTGCTCGCCATCGGGCTCGGGGTCCGCACCCAGAATCCGCCACTGATCAATACCGCGATCTATAGCATGGCCGTTCTGATCGTGATCCAGTACTTCAGCTGGTCGTTCCTGCTGCTGGATCGCTCGCTGGTGTTCATCGTCGGTGGCATCCTGCTGATTGGGATGTCCATTCTGCTGGAGAAGAAGCGGCGCGCGCTCGTGTCTCGGATTGCGTCATGAACAGGAAGACCCTCATCGCGGTCGCGATCCAGGTCGCCATCATGGTGCTGATCCTGGTGCCGCCGTTGCTGGTGAAGGCGACGGGGAACGTGGTCTACCTCGAAACCGAGAAGATGGACCCGCGCGACCTGTTTCGGGGCGACTACGTCATCCTCGGCTACAAAGCCGCGCAAAACATTCTGCCACCCGAGCTGGCGCAGGATGCCTACAAGCAGGGCCGGCCGGTCTACGTCACCGTGACGACCGATCGTCCCGCGCGGTTCGTGGCGGTCGATCTCCATCGGCCGGAACCGCAGCCCGGCCAGGCGTGCATTGTCGGTCGCTCCCGCGGGGTGATGAGAAACGGCTCCGTGGATTTCCCGCAAATCGCGCAATACTTCGTGCCGGAAGGTCAAGGACGGGAGATCGAGAGCCGGCGTGGAGAGAATCTCCTGGCCAGGGTGGCGGTCACCGGCCGATGCAACGCCGTCCTGCTCGGCCTGGAACCGCGGTAGGTGCAATGACGGGGGCAGAGTTGGGGTCGGAGTGGTGATTCGTCGGCCGCAGCGTGTGTCGGCGCTCGGCCTCCAATTCTGACTCCAGGTTCTCGACGCTTCTCCCCGCAGTTCTTCCCTGAAGCGCACTTTCCTTCCGTTGTCCCTTCGCCGATCGTGTTGACGGTCTCCGGAGGTGGGGCTACGTTTGTTCCTAGCGGAGTCAGAAGGTGCTCCGAATCCAACCTCCCTGTCACGGTCGAGGTGTGCCATGGCGAGAAACAATGTCCTTTGTGTGATGATCGCTTGGGTGGTGCTCAGCAGTTGCGCGGTGA